>ERZ773115.67-NODE-67-length-122129-cov-5.617404_pt1 | contig 122129 bp, 122 predicted proteins | sample MGYA00511116_ERZ773115 | MGnify/ENA primary metagenome ERZ773115 (study PRJEB29015, sample SAMEA2737869) | human gut metagenome | biome: human gut; feature: human-associated habitat; material: faeces | place: China | collected 2012 ... | reverse complement strand
TAAGGAAGAACGCCTTTGTTTTGCCGTGAAAGTTCTAAACTGGCGAACTTCCAATCTTCACAGAGTTTTTATTATATTTCTATACCTTCTCCGTTGCCCCCTCCGGCAAATACTCCATCGGGTTCAGCAGCTTCCCATCCCGATAAATCCCATAATGCAGATGCGGCCCCGTGGAAAGCCCCGTATTCCCCGATTTTGCCACCACCTGTCCCTGCTTGATTTTCTTCCCCTGCCCCACCAATATCTCCGAAAGGTGTGCATATAAAATCGTATACCCGTCCGTTGTTTCAAATTGCAGCAGCTTGCCATAGGTCGCAGAGGTACGCACCTCTGTCACCCTGCCGCTTTTAACCGCTACCACCTCTGTCCCCTCTGGAACGGCAATATCCAACCCGTCATGCAGCTCCTGTTTATGTAAAATGGGGTTTTCCCGCTTGCCGCAGTCCGAGGTCACCACCCCCGAAACAGGCGCAAGCCAGTCCTCTGTTTTCCGTTCCCATGCAAGTCCCTTCCACACCAGCACACTAGGGCGATTCTTCCGTATCGGGACGATAGACCTTTTCATCCCTCTCCTGCTTCTCCCGAAAAACAGGCAGGCTTTCCTCCACCCCCCTCCGCAGTGCCGCTCCTCTGCTTTTCCATTTCTGCACTTCCTCCGTCGAAATCTGGTAAGCAATCGTCTCCTTCAGCTTATTGCAGACCATATCCGAGGTTTTGCTCTGGAATAAAGAAATCAGCAGGCATCCCCCTACCAGCACCGCCGTCACATACGTCCGAAACGCGAGCGTGCCGCTTCGCTCCTGTCCTTCTCTCCCCCGAAAATTCTGCCTTGCGCGCATCCGCCGCTCCATCTCTCTCCTACGTCGGCGTTTTTCCTGCTCCGTCATGCGTATTCCTCCCTACCTTCTTTCAGTCGAAATCAGGATTTCGACCTGCGCTTATCTCTCCGCCTGCTCCAGACACGCCGCCACCGTATCCAGAATCGCCTGTGCGGAATGTGGATTCTCGCTCTCCACTGCAATCTCTGCCGATTGGTTCTCAATCACCGCCTGCCCGACCGTTTCCGTCACCTCTGCCAGCAGGGGATAAAACACCGCCACCGCCTCTGTTGCCTCCTCCATGGAAACCTCCGCAATGCGCCCCTCCGCAATCGTTACCGCAATCTCCGCCGTTTCTTCGCCAAGCTGCATTTCCTCGTAATAGGTACCGTCCCGATATGCGCCGTCATGCTTCCCCATATTCAGAAAAAATGCAATCAACCCCACCAGAATAATCACACCCAGTACCGCAAACACCGCTGTTTTGATTAACTCCTTCGCCTTTACTACCATAAACCTCGTGCGCCCCACGAAAACCCCTCCTCAGTCCTTCTTATCCCTACCATATTCCGTTTTTTCCTTCTTTATGCTGTCATCCCTTGAAAAAAGGCTGTCCCTTTTGTATCATAGAGGAAGAAACGAATCAGAAAGAAGGGATAAAAATGGGACTGCGTTTCATCATCGGCAGAGCCGGCACAGGCAAAACCCACCTCTGCATAGAGGAAATCATCCATCAATCGAATACGGGAGCGAAACGGCAGATTCTCATTGTGCCCGAGCAGTTTACCTCACAGGCAGAACGGGATTTGATTGCCGCAACCGGGCAGAACGCCATCCTCACCGCCGAGGTGCTCAGCTTCGGTCGTCTGGCGCATCGGGTGTTCTCCAAAAAGGGAATCGGCAATCGCCTCCCTCTGGGGGATATCGGCAAGGCAATGGCACTGCGAAAAATCCTTCTGGCGGAAAAGGACAATATTTCCTATTTCCACAGCGTTCTGGAGCAGCCCGGCTTTATCGACCAGCTGGGTCTGACCATCTCAGAATTTTTTCAGTACCGCATTTCCCCGGAGGATACGGAGACCCTCGCGCAGGCAGAAGGGCTTTCCCATGCCGCAAGAGAAAAGCTGACCGATTTGAACCGCATCTATCGTTCCTATCTGGATTTTCTCAGGCAGGAATATATTTCCGCCGATGAAACCCTTGGGCTTCTGGCGGAGCGTCTGGATGAAAGCCTTGGCTTTGCCGATACGGAATTCTGGCTGGACGGCTTTTATGGCTTCACGCCGCAGGAATACAGCGTCATCCGCCGCCTGCTGCAGCTTTCCGCACAGGTCAACATCACCCTGCCGATGGATAAAAACAGCTTTTACGGTGCATTTCTGCCGCCCTCTGCGCCGTTTTATGAACCATATCTGACGAAGAAAAAGCTGCTCGCTCTGGCAGAAGAATTACCGCTTGCCCCCGTGCCGCCGACCCTTCTTGAAAAAAATTTCCGTGCCGAAACGGATGCTCTCCGCAATCTGGAGCAGGAATATTTCCATAGCTTTTTCCGCAAGGCACCGCTTGCCGAAAGTGTTCATGTGGTTGCCTGCCCTTCCCTGCAGGAGGAAATCCGCTTTGCCGCAGGGAAAATCCTCCGTCTGGTGCGCGAGGAGGGTCTGCGCTTCCGCCAGATTGCCATTGTAACAAACGCCATGGAGGCGTACGAAAAGAGTCTGCGCGGCATTTTAGAGGAATACGAAATCCCCTGCTTTATCGATGCGCGCCGCGAAACCACCGCACACCCCCTTGTCACCCTGCTGACCTCTCTGTTGGATATTCTGGTGTATGATTTTAAATATGAAGCCGTTTTTTCCTATTTAAAATCTGGCTTGAGCCTGCTTTCCACAGAGGAAATCGATATTCTGGAAAACTACGTCCTTGCCTATGGCATCAAGGGCTGGAAGTGGCGGCAGGATACCTGGGATTATGGCATCCAACGCGAGGGCGCAGAAGCCGTAGATGCGGTCAATGCCCTGCGGGACAGGGTGCTTGCGCCCTTCGCCCCTCTTCTTACCCTTCCGCAGAAGAAGGCCTTCCCCCTTCGGGAATTTTTGCAGGCATTGCTTTCCCATCTGGAACAGCTCCACGCCGCCGAAACGCTCGATGACTGGGCACAGTCCGCCACCGCCGCAGGCAATCTCAATAAGGCAGAGGAATACCGCCAGATTTGGCAACTTGTCATGGATGTTCTGGAAAAGGCAGATGCCATCCTCGGCAAGGAAGAACTCACCTTAGAAGAAATGTCAAAAATCCTTAAGGCAGGTCTGGAAAAATGCTCCATGGGTGTCATTCCGCCGACCGCCGATTGCCTTCTGATTGGGGATATCGAGCGCAGCCGCCTGCCCGAAATCAAATATCTTTTCGTGCTTGGTGTCAATGAAGGCGTTCTCCCCTCTCCTGCCACGGCACAGGGCATTTTCACCGAAGCCGAGCGCGACCTTCTGACTGCCCAAGGCATAGAGCTAGCAAGCGGCGGCAAGCAGAAAATCTTCGAGGAGCAATTCCTCATCTATCGCGGCTTAACCAGACCCTCCAAGGGTCTATGGCTCACCTATGCCGCCAATGATGCCGAGGGTCGGGAGCTGTCCCCCTCCTCTCTGATTGAACGACTGCAGCGTCTGGATGAAGACCTGCAAATCGAGCCCATGCCCGCCTTCGATTTAGAAGAAACCGCCCCTGCCGCCGTTTTCCATCTGCTTGGCGGCGAAATGCGGAAGGCAACGGCAGAAACACCGCTTTCTCCCCTCTGGCAGGATATCTACGGCTTTTTTGACGAAAACAGCCAATGGCAGAAGCACCTTTCCCTTCTGAAGCAGGGCATCGGCAAAACGGCAAAGCCCGAGCGGCTCTCCCCGAAAACGGCAAAGGCGCTTTACGGCAAAAATATTTTTTCGAGCGTTTCCCGTCTGGAACGATTCGCAGGCTGCCCCTTCTCCTTCTTCGCAGAATATGGTCTGAAGGCGGAGGAACGGCGGCTTTATCAGCTCAATACCCCCGATTTGGGGTCTCTGTTCCATGAGGTTCTGGAGCTGTTCTCCAACAAATTGGAGCAGGACAGCCTCCCTTGGACATCGCTCACGAAGGAAGAAACCACTGCCCGTATCCATGCCGCCGTAGAGGATGCCGCCCCTCGTCTGGGCAATCGTATCCTTCTGGATTCTGCCGCAAATCAATACCTTATCCGCCGCCTGAAACGCATTTCCACCCGTGCCGCATGGACGCTGGTGCAGCATTTACAGCAGGGAGATTTCGTTCCGGCAGGCTATGAGGTCGGCTTCGGCGCACATGAAGCCCTCCCCCCGATTGTCATTCGCCTACAGGATGGCGGCAGTCTGATTCTTAACGGCAAAATCGACCGCGTGGATTTGCTCGATGCCAACGGCACACGCTATATCAAAATCATCGACTACAAATCGGGCAATAAGACCTTCCATTTTCAGGATATTTATTACGGTCTGCAATTACAGCTTCTCGTTTATCTGGATGCGTATCTCAAGTATTATAAAAAAACAGGTGCATCCTTCAAGCCGGGCGGTGTCTTTTATTTCCGCATCACAGACCCCACCCTTGCCCTTGATGAGGAGCTTTCCGCCGAGGCAATCGAAAAAATTCTCTATGAAAAAATGCGAATGTCGGGACTGCTTTTGCAGGAGGATGTCCTTATCCATGGCTTAGACCATAGCCTTGCCGAAAGCCGCAGCTCCGCCATCGTGCCTGTCGGCTATACCAAAAAAGGCGACCCTACCGCTGCCTCAAATCTCGCAACCGAGGAGCAGTATGCCGCCATTCTGGATTTCGTTGCCACGCGCACGCAGGAAATCGGCGATGCCATGAAGGCAGGCATCATCACCCCTGCCCCCTATCGCGATGGGCAGCGTACCCCCTGCTCCTATTGCAGCTATCGCTCCCTATGCCGCCATAGCTACGGGGAAGCACCAAGGTGGCGCAAGCTGAAGAAAATCGATAAGGCGGATTTCTGGGAAAGCATCACCCCCAAACAGCCCCCCGAAACCGAATAACATAAAAAAGCCGAGGAGTAATCCCCGGCTTTCCTTATCTATCAAGCATCTTCCTCTGTCGGATATAATTCCTTGACCTCATCTATCAATACAACGTCATCCAGAAGGTCTTCCTTATTCAATGCATTGATTCTGTCGATTGCAGCGTCGTCCAAGCCTATGTCTTTCTTATCCAGTGTTTCCGAAATTTCACCTCTTATAATATTTTTCCATATTTTTTCCAGTCTTTCATCTGCACTATCCAGATAGGTATATATTTCCTCCTCGTCTAAATCACTTACACTTGTTACCAATTCATACTTCTTTTCGTCTTCGTCATATTCACAATACCAGTAATTGGTAACAACGCCACCAAAACTATTTTCTCCTCCGGCTTCAATAACAACAAGATTTTTTTCCAGATCACACCACACTTTACGCAAATCAAAGGAATCCGGAACTTTCATATATTCCTTTACATCTGCGCAAAGCACCGCAACCAGATTTTCTTTCAATACAGCCTCCTTTTCCTCAGGTTTCGCTTTTTCATAAGCAGCCGTATAATCCCCTGCCGCAAGGTAATCTTCCGTAGAGTTCAATAGCTGCGGAACCACTGTTTTTCCCAGCAATATCAGAATCAGCACAACCACCACAGCAATACAGATTCTCTTTGTCTTTTTCGTATTCACCTGTTTCATCTTTTCCGTTACCTTTTCCGTCGCAGTCTCTACCCCCTTCGGAACGACAACCACATTCGTTTTCGCGCCGCATTTCGCACAGAATTTCTGATTTTCCTTTAAGGGTGTCCCACAGTGGATACAATGTCTTTTCCCCGCCTCTACGGAAGATTTGCCGCATTTCGTGCAATAGGTATTCCCCTCCGCAATTTCTCCGCCACAATAAATACAGAATGTTTTTTCTTCTGTTTCCTGCGGTTTTTCCTCCGTCAACGCACCGCCGCAGGCATCGCAACTCTGCATGCTGTCCTCGAATTCTTTTCCGCATTTTTCACATTTTTTCATGTTACCTCTCCCCTCTTGTTTTTATGATAATATATTCTTTTTAACGAATATATCTACATTATATTCGTTATTCCGAAGATATTCAAGCAGAAGAATATATTTTATGCTTATTCCATAAACTTTTATAAGGGGTGAGACAATGATTGATTATTCTCCTTTTTGGGATACGCTGGAAAAATCCGAAGAAAACTGGTATACACTGACAAATAAGCATCATCTGTCTCATAGCACCCTGCATCGGCTGAAGCACAATAAAGATGTCTCCACCAAGACCTTGAATGACCTCTGCCGCATTTTAAACTGCAATATCTGCGATATCGTGCAGTATATCCCCTCCGAAACCGATCAATGCCTATAAATTCCTGCAACAAAAAAGTCCCTCCCACAGGCTTACCCCCATGGGAAGGACTTTCCTTTTTCTATCTTATTCTTCCAAAATAACATCTTCTTCTGTCTGTGTTTCCTGCATTTCCTCTGCTTCCTCGCCCTTTTCCAAGGGCACCAGTTCTCTGTAGAACGCCGCCGCTGCCGCAGTCCGATAGGGTGTCAGCCACAAATCCCCAATGCCTAATGTAAAAACCGAAAGAATATCCCAGCCGATAAAGCTGAAATCCAGACAGAACAGCCGCCATTTATTCCCCTTCATCAGCTCCTTAGAGCGGGTAATGGCATCATTTGCGCCCATTTCGGGGTTTTCCGCCAGAATATAGCCTGTCAGCTGATAACGATATACCGCAATAAGTCCCGGAATGATAAACAGCAGCGTCCAGCCGATGATATACACCGCCTGCAATAAAACAGCCGCAAGCATCGTTCCCCACTGTTTGACATAACGAAACAGCGTTTCCAATCTGCCTTCCTCACCGTCAATCAGATCCAGATTGAATTTCATGTAGCCAACTCCGACAAACGATCCGACAATCAATCGTACAATCGCAACCAGAGCAGCAGCCACAGAAAGATATTGCCATACCAGAAAAGCACTGCCCACACCGATATTGCGCATCATTTCTACCGGATTCAGCCTCTGCCCGAAAATATCCAGGGTCATCTGAAAATTGCCTTCTACCATTACAAAATTCACATCAAGCCCACCGACACCGGCAATGCCGCCCAGAACCATCGCAAGAAAGCCAATCCCGATTGCAAGTCCCCAGCGTCCCTTCAACGCCGCTCTTGCCTCTGCCCGAAAATCCGCCGCACGTTTCATGCTGTGTCCCCCTTTCAAAAGCTGACCTTTGTTTCCTTCAGTATAGCAAAGGAGCTTCTTCGACACAATAGCACAACCCAATTCTTAAGAATCTTAAAAAAATCTTAGAAAGTCCGTGTTTCCCTCAAAATCTTTCCCAATATTTCGGAACAGAACCCTCCGCAACCGCATCCAGATAGGAATCCGCAATCTCAAAAATTTCTTCCTCATCCTTGATTTTCAGAAAAACGCCGTTCTTGTCGGCAACAATATCCTTATGCTTGCCCTTGTTTTTCTCAATCCATTCCCGAAATTCCTTTTCCCAGCTATCTACCACCGCTTCGCCCTCCTCGTAGCAAAGCAGCTCAGCTCTTACGTCCTCAATCACTTCGTTTATCTTCAATTTCATGCGTTTTTCTCCTTTCAGCCCTCAGGCGGTGTCATGCCGAAGTGGGCATAGCCAAGCCTTGTCACCACGCGTCCTCTGGGGGTGCGCTGAATATACCCCAGCTGCAATAAATACGGCTCATAAACATCCTCTATCGTCTCGGATTCCTCGTTGATAGATGCCGCAAGGGTATCCAGCCCAACGGGTCCTCCGCCGAATTTTTCAATCATCGTCAGCAGCATTTTTCTGTCCGTCTGGTCAAGCCCCACCTTGTCAATATCCAGTAAATCCAGTGCGAATCTCGCCACTTCCTCCGTAATCACGCCGTCATAGCGCACCTGTGCAAAGTCACGCACACGCTTGAGCATACGGTTCGCCAGTCGCGGTGTCCCACGGGAACGGCGCGCAATCTCCTCTGCACCGCCTTCCTCCATCTCCACCTGCAACACCGCAGCGGAGCGCTTCAGAATGATTTTCAGATTCTCCACACTATATGGCTCCAGCCGCTGCACCACGCCGAATCTGTCACGCAAGGGGGCAGTCAGAAGTCCAATCCTTGTGGTTGCGCCAATCAGCGTAAACCGCGGCAAATCCAGCCGCACCGAGCGCGCCCCCGGTCCCTTGCCAATCATAATATCAATCACAAAATCCTCCATCGCAGGATAAAGAATCTCCTCAATCATGCGGTTCAGCCGATGAATTTCATCAATAAAGAGAATATCCCCCTCATTTAAGCTGTTCAGCACCGCCGCCATATCCCCCGGGCGTTCAATCGCAGGGCCGGAGGTCGTCTTAATATTCACGTCCATCTCGTTTGCAATGATGTTCGAGAGCGTGGTTTTCCCTAACCCCGGCGGGCCATATAAAAGCACATGGTCGAGTGCCTCTTTCCTCTGCTTTGCCGCCTGTATGAATACGCGCATATTCTCCTTTACGCTTTCCTGCCCGATGTAGCTTTCCAGTGTGGCAGGGCGCAGCTTTGGCTCCAGCTCGCGGTCTTCCTCCCGCAAGCCTGTCGTCAAAATTCGTCTGTTTTCCAACTAAAACACCTGTCCTCTATCCTCAGAAGGTAATCATGCGCTTGAGCGCCGCCTTCAAAATATCCTCTGTTGTCATGCCCTCTGCCGCAACCGCATTGACCGCCTGTGCCGCCTCACTGCGGCTGTAGCCCAACGCCGTCATAGCATCAATCGCTTCAAATTTCGCATCACCGCCGCCAACGCTTTCCGCAATGCCTGCCGCCCCCTCAAGGGAGGAAACCGCATCCTCTGTTTTGAATTTATCCTTCAAATCCAAAATCACGCGCTGTGCCGTTTTTCTGCCGACCCCCGGTGCCTTGGAAAGCGTTTTCACATCATCCGATAAAATTGCCATCACAATTTCTGAGGGGTTCAGCACCGAAAGAAAGCCTAATGCCCCCTTCGGGCCTACGCCGTTTACCAGCAGCAGCTTTTCAAACATCTCCTGCTCCTCTCTCGCCGCAAAGCCGTACAGGCTCATACCATCCTCCTTCACGCTGAAATATGTAAAAATCTGCACCGCTTCGCCCGTCTGCGGCAGCTTCGCCAATGTGGCAGGGGATACAAAAATACGGTAGCCGATACCGCCTGCCTCCACAATAATGTCATTCTCGCCGCGCCGTTCCAATGTGCCTTTGATATAGGAAATCATATTCTCACCAAATTTCTTCAGAATACAAGAGAACATTCGTTTCTCTTTTAGCTTCATTATACCCAAAGCAGAAAGAAAGCGCAAGCCAAACAAAAAACCCCGAATCCACTCGATTCAGGGTTATGCCTCATCTTACTTTTGCAATGCCGCCACTTTTTCCGTAATATAATTCTCCACCTCATCATAAGGAACCTCCAGTGCCATAGAAAATTCTCTGTGAAGCAGCTCCTTCGCCAGCTTGCTGTATTCCCGTTCGGTCTTTGCCAGCTTTTTGCCGTTTTCCTCCAGTCTTTTCTCCTTGCGGTAAACGGTTTTAATCAGCCTGACCAAATCCTCGCATCGGTGCGTATCCAGACAGCCCTTGTATCTCTCGCCAAGGGCGCGCACATCCTGCCCAATGACCTCCTCTGCCCGAATTTCGGGAATCTGCAAAATCAGCTTCTCCGCTTCCGCCTTTGTCAGAATCGGGCGCATGAATACCTTCGTATCCAAAGGCGCATAAATTTTCCCACTGGAAAATACCGGCGCAAGCGTGTAATATTCCTTCCCGCTGTCTCCCAGCGGCGTATCGCGCGGCACACCAATCTCCTCGATGCAGCAAATACCGTTATTTCCATAAATGACATATTCACCCTTCCGAAACATCGTTCTCCCTCCTGCATCCTCCATATTCATAAGCTTTTCTGATATAAGTATACCACAAAATTTTTTTCTGATGCAAATGGGAAAAATCCCGAAAAATCAGTCCATTGCCATAACCTCAATCCCTGCCTCTGCCAGAATGGACTGCGAAAGGGGGTCGGGGTATTCGCCCCTGTGCACAATACGCGTGATGCCTGCGTTAACCAACATTTTCGCACAGATGACACAGGGCTGCAAAGTAATATAAATCGTCGCCCCCTCCGTACTCACACCCACCTTCGCCGCCTGAATGATGGCGTTCTGCTCCGCATGCAGTGCGCGGCAAAGCTCATGCCGCTGTCCCGAGGGAATATGCAGCCGCTCCCGTTCACAGCCGCCGATGTCCGTGCAGTGGCGCAGCCCCGATGGCGCACCGTTGTAGCCTGTCGTAATGATACGGTTATCCTTTACAATCACCGCCCCCACCTGTCTGCGCAGGCAGGTCGAGCGCGTTTTTACAATCTCAGCAATTTCCATGAAATATTCGTCCCAGCTTTTTCTCACCGCTCCTACCTCCTTTTTCCATGGTTTTGTTTCAACATACCATAAATCTATCCGAAACGCAACACAAAAGCCCGACCTTTCGGTCGGGCTTTTGTGTTACTACCACTTATACAATCAGATTCATTTTCTTTGCTTCAAACAGCAGCTCATCTCTGAATTCGGGTGCCGCCAGAGAGATAATCATTTTCGCTCTTTCGCTTGCGGTTCTGCCCTTCAGACGAACAATATTGTTTTCCGTTACCAGGAAGTCCACTTCATTCTTAGAGGTTGTCACAATGGAGCCGGGTGTCAGCACGGGTTTTACCTTGGAAACCGTACCGTTTTTCGCGGTAGAAGTCATCGCGATAAAGCCCTTGCCGCCCTTGGAAAGGTTCGCACCGCGCACGAAGTCCACCTGACCGCCGGAACCGCTGTAATGCAGTGTGCCCAGAGATTCCGCACAAACCTGACCAAACAGGTCAATCTCTACACAGGCATTCACGGAAATGAAGTTGTCATGCTGACCGATGACATAGGGGTTGTTTGTATAATCAACGGGGTGCATTTCAAATGCAGGGTTATCATCCATGTATTCGTACATTTTCTTTGTGCCCCAAGCCAGTGTGGCAATCGTTTTGCCGACATTGATGGGCTTTTTCATATTGGTAACTGCGCCGCATTCAAGCAGGTCAACCATGCTGTCTGTAAACATTTCGGTATGCAGACCCAGATCCTTCTTATCGCGCAGCAGAACGCCAACCGCATTGGGAACGCCGCCAATCCCCAGCTGCAGGGTTGCGCCGTTGGGAACCTCGTCCGCAATCATCTGACCGATTTTCTTATCTGTTTCTGTCAGTACGGTTTCGGGCAGCTCCAGCAGCTCATGGCAGGATTCGCACAGAGCCGTTACCTGAGAAATGTGAATCAGGTTATTCCCCATAACACGGGGCATTTTTTCATTGACCTCCAGCAGGATGATCGTTGCCTTATCTCTCAGCGCAACCACCTCTGCCCCGGCCATGCCGCAGGAGAAATAGCCATGCTTGTCCATCGGGGAAACCTCAGCATAGAATACATCCAGTCTGGGCATGCAGTCTCTCCAGTAGCCGGGTGCTGTGCTGTAGTTATTCGGTACATAGGTATAGTAGCCCTGCTGAATTCCCTTTCTGCCTGCGCCGCCTGTAAACCAGGATACATAATCATATTTACCCTTGAGTGCAGGGTCCATAAACGCATTGCCCTTTACGGACAGAATCGCATGGTGCTGTACTCCTGTGATTTCGCCGCGTCTTGCTCTTTCGCCGACAGCCGCACAGATGGTTTCGGGCTCCTCCAAGCCTGTAGGACAGGCACAGATATCACCGGATTTTACATACATTGCAACCTCTTCCGCTGTTTTCAGTTTTGCACGGTACATTTCCTGAAATTTGTTCATGTCTGTTCTCCCTTTCTGGTTTCTCTCCATGATTTCGTTAAAAAAAATAAACAAAGAATTGTTCTATTTTTCCATTTTTGCATACAAAATACGTTCTATAGCTTGTATTTTAGCACAAAGAAAGCCAAAAAGTAAAGCGAAATACTGTTCTGTTCTTCAAATTATACAAAAATTTAAGCAAATTTTGTCCTTTTTGTCCTACAACTGTTTTTTCTTGCAAACAATATTCCTTTACAATAAAAAAGGACTCTAAAAAGAGCCCCCCTCAGTCTGTAGACAAGGTTGTTTTGATGCCGCGGAAAGGTTCGGGAAACGAAGGAGTTTCCTGAATGGAATCCGCAGTCGGAATTCATTTCTGGCGAGGAAAACGGCGAGTTTCAAGGCTTTTTAGCCGATGGAACTCGTCTGTTTATTCACCTGTCTAAACAAGTCGAAATCCTGATTTCGACTTAGGGGTCGACTTTGTCGACACCTAAAAAGGACTCTAAAAAGAGTCCCTTTTCGGTTCATGAATGTTTCAATTTTAAAAGATTAAATCAGATACTGCTGTACCTCTGCAGGAAGTGCATCTGTTTTGCGGCTGATAATCATAACCATATCCATTTCCGCTTCCTTGGAAGTCTTATCCAATTCCTGAATGAAGGCTGTGAAATCTGCGTCGCTGATTCTGTCCATAATATGGTTCAACCCATCAATGTAAATGGTTTCAATATCACTGTTCTGAGAAAGGATACCACACACAAAGCCTCTGAATACCTGTGGATCTTCCATAATGAACTTCGGTGTTTCTACGAAACGCACACTATAATGCAAATCGTACATGTGGCTGTTGTCGTCATCAACAAAGACAATATTGCCCTTTGCCTCTTTGCCGGCTGCATTTGCCATGTCGATCATTCTTTTTGTTTTGCCTTCACCTTTTTCGCCTGCAAGAATTTTAACCATTGCAATCTCCCCCTTTAAATAGTTTTCCGGTGGTATGCCTTTGAATCATTCATAATTTGACAGGATATCCGCTTCGGATGTTTCCTGTTATATTGTAAATTCTCCAAAACTCCGTGTTTTCCTTCTTTTTTGCGCGGAATTTTTGTCATTTTTCTTTTTCAGCATATTTTCACAAAAACTTAACACCGTTTTTGTCCACTATTTACATGCTTCTATTTGATTTTCTGTAGCAACAATGCCGCCGCACCGCGCATCCCTGCGGCATTGCCCAGCTTTGCCAAAAGGAACTCCTTTTCTCTGCTGTGCGCAAAAACCCTGCTCCTGTAGGCTTTTTCGACTTTTTGCAGAAGCAGCTCCCCTGCCTTAGAAACGCCGCCGCCAAATACGATTTTCTCCGTATCCACAAGATACATCGCATTGGCAAGCGCCATCCCCAGATACGCCGAAACCACATCCGTAATCTCATTGGCAAGCGCATCGCCTGCCCGCGCCGCATCCCAGAGGGTCTTTGCCGTTACCTCCTTCTGCCGCAGCAGGGAATCCTCTCTCCGCTTAGCAAGAACCTGCTTCGCCACGCGCACCATTCCCGTCGCAGAGGCATATTGCTCCAGACAGCCCGTTTTGCCGCAGTTGCAGCGCACCGTCTCAAAGGGATTCACCGTCATGTGCCCGATTTCGCCTGCCACACCGCTCTCCCCCATGAGAACCTTCCCGTTCAGCACCACGCCGCCGCCAACTCCCGTGCCAAGCGTCACCATGAGCATGCTCCTCGCCCCGACACCTGCTCCGTAGGCTGCTTCGCCCAATGCCGCCAGACGGGCATCATTCCCAACGCAGACGGGTGAAATGCCGATGATGCGCTCTGCCTCTTTCGCAAGTGCCACATCTCCCCAGCCGATATTGACCGCGCCATGCAGGATGCCATCCGCCGTCACCGCACCGGGGGCAGCCATGCCGATGCCGAGGATGTCCGCTCTGCGGATTTTTTGCTTTTTTCCCCTGTCCAGCTCCCTGTCCAATCTGTCCAGTATGGACACCCTGATGTCCAACAGAAGACCCTCCGGTGTCGGCTCCCTTCGGGTAGGAATTTCCCATCCTTCCAGAAGCGTTCCATCCTCTGCCGCAAGCCCGATTTTCACCGTTGTGCCGCCGATATCGATTCCAAAGCAATAGCCCATTACAAATCACCCTCATATTTATATACGATGCTGTGTATCCGTTTCTTATACCGCTGATAGGTTTTTGCATCGATGGCGGCAGGCTTCGTCATCAGCCGCAGCGGCAGGACTCCCTGCCCCTTTCGCATGGGCGGCTGCAAATAGGGATAGCTGTTGAACACAAGTCCATGCCGCTCATAAAAGCCAATCCGCCGCCTTGTCAGCGCGTCCTCCGGCAGCTCCACCTCAAGCACCATCGGGCGTTTTTTCTCCGCCAGAAGGGCATCCAGAAGCATGCCGCCGTAGCCGCCGTTGCGGTATTCCTCTTTTACCGCAAAATGCTCAATATATAAAAAATCCTCGATTTCCCATGTCGCAAAGGTTGCCGCAAACGCGCCTTCTCTGCGCACGCCGTAAAGCCGATAGCACGGCTCCCCGAGCAGTGCGCGCTGATCCTCCTTCACGCGTAATTCCGTCACAGGGAACGCGCTTTCCAGTAATGGAAAAATTTCATCAAAGGTTTTCTCCGTAATTCGTTCAAACATTATCCTCACCTCCGTCCTAAGAGGATACTATAAATACAGGAAAAAATCAAATCCTCCTGCCATGCGCGCACATTTCTTAAATTTTTCTAAATTTTGTCCGCAAAGCCCTGTTCTGTGATATACTTTACGCTAGAAAGGAAGTGAACCACCATGAAACGATTGGTAAGAGGAAGTTTCCTCTTTCTGTTTCTCTTTTTATGCTCCATGCAGACAGCGGCAGCGGCATCCATTCGCATTTTTCTGGATGATAAGGCTGTTTCGCTTGCTGAAGCTCCCTTTATCGAAAACGACCGCGTATTAGTACCCATGCGCGGCATTCTGGAATCTCTGGGGTATTCTGTTGCATGGCAGGAGGAAAGCAAAACCGTCCTCGCAGAAAAGGACGAAATACAGATTTCCCTGCATCCTGACGAAAAAACAGCCACCGTCAACGGCAAAGCGGTTTCTATTGATGCTCCGGCAAAAATCAGGAACGGGCGCACCTTCGTGCCGCTTCGCTTCTTAGCCGAATACAGCGGCGCAGAGGTCACATGGAACCAGAGCACCTCCTCGGTTTCCATCCATTCCGCGGAATATATGGCACCGGAAAAGACAGAAAACAATGATTCCGTTGTTTATATCCAAACGAATAAAATGCAGGGCAGTGGCATTGTGCTTTCCGCAGATGGTCTGATTGCCACGAATTACCATGTAATTAAGGGTGCGGCAACCGCGCAGTTTGTGTTTGCGGACGGCACGATTTATCAAGGCACGACAACCGTAGTCGGACTTGATACTTCCGCCGACATCGCCCTTCTGAGAATCGAAAAAACGGACCTTTCTGCCGCAACGCCTGCCTTTTCCTACAAGGTTGGGGATGCGGTTACGTCCATCGGCTCTCCCGGCGGCGCGCGCAACACTGTCAGCACAGGCACAATCAACGGCTATGATACGGATGTGATTTCCACCTCCGCCGTCATTGCCCCCGGCAGCAGCGGCGGTGCTTTATTCAACAGCACCGGTGAGGTCATCGGCATGACCTCCTTCTTTGGGGACTCGCATTATTTCTCTATCCCCATCGCACAGGTATTGCAGGTGCCGCAGAAGCTTTCTCTGCCGCTCAGCGCAATGCAGGGCTACACCTATACCCCCTCTGCACCGCAGAATCTGCGCGCAAGGCTGGCGCAGGACGGCTACGCATACGTTTCATGGGCTCCCGTTTACGGCGCAGACCATTATTATGTATACAAGTCCCTCACTCCGGATGGGCCATACACGCGCATCAGCAATAACAGCAGCGAAAAATGGTACTGGGGATATCCACAGTGCTTCGGCATCTCTGTCAACGGTACCTGCTATCTGCGTGTGACCACAGTGATTGATGGGCAGGAAAGCGCTCCCAGCGAGAGCATTAAAATTACAAAATAACAGAAAAGCAATAGCAAAAAACAGCGATTTCCGGTTTCTCAGAAGTCGCTGTTTTCTTATTTCTTCTTATTTTTTTATTTTTCTTTTTTTGTTTTATTCCATCGGCTTTGTGATGTCTGCCTCTGTCGCTTCGATATACTGCACCAGATCCTGCGGATTTAGAATCACCTGTTCGCCGCGCACCCCTGCGCTGACCGCGATTTCATCAAAGAGGATACAGGTTTCATCAATAAAGGTGGGGTACTTTTTCTTCATTCCGATTGGGGAGCAGCCGCCGCGGATATAGCCCGTCAGCCCCAGAAGCTCCTTCATGTGCGTCATTTCCACCTTCTTATTTTTGGAAACAGATGCCGCCTTTTTCAAATCCAGTTCCATATCCACAGGGATACAGAATACCAGAATCCCTGTTTTATCCCCTCTGGTTACCAGTGTTTTAAACACCTGCTCCGCATCCATGCCAACCTGCTCCGCCGCATGCAGTCCCGAAAGGTTCGCTTCATCATATTCATACTCCGCAGTGCGGTAGGCAATCCCTGCCGCCTCCAGAAGACGCATCACATTGGTCTTTGTCATAAAACCACCCTCTTTTAATCATCCAGTCTACGGTAGACCTTTACACTCGTTATTTTCCTTGTTATTTGCCGTTTTCTTTGCTTATTTTTCTGTTCACATAGGCTATTTTACAAGGTTTTTCTTTCTTATAGTACGTTTTTGGTACGCTTCAACTCTGCAAGCAATTCCTCCAACTCTGCCATCTTCTTTCCCTGTTCATCCGTCCGAATACTACTCAAAATGGCGTTACAAGCCAAGATAATAGCATTGGCTCTTTTGGGGTCAAGTTCCCCGTTCAGAACCATATTGGACACCCTTGTAAGAGCTCTGCGCACCTCTGTGGCAGTAGTCAGCTTTAGCCGCAGCCGTTTACTCTCCTCCATCTTATCCCCCTTCCTGCAGGTTGTCAATAATTACAACAGGCTCTTTTCCGCCGGGGTATCTTTTCCGCATATCTTCCACACGCTTATCAACGCTTTCCAAGTCCGGACAGAAGGAAGTAACTCTCTTATAACTGCTGCTATTTCCATACCACAGATGGAACACAACCACCCATCCGGCTTTTACTGCCTCAACCATAGCAAGGAAGAAAACGGGCTGCAGAGCCTTCCGAATCTCTTTCGCCTGCTGTGCCATTTTATCAACTCTTATCATTGTCATGTCTCCTCTATAAGTTTTAATGCTGTGTATTCTGTGGAGCTTGTCCCTGTGGCTTTCCAGAGAGAATAACTGCCACAATAGGCATAACGTGAAATGATATCTTCAGCAAATGCCTCAAGCCGCTTTCTGTTCTTCCCTCTGCGCAATTTCCTCAAGCCCTCTGTTTCCCTGTTCCTACACTGCACATAAGTAAGTCCTACCTTCTGCCCCGCCTTTTCAGCCGTCAGCCCCTCAAAATAACGATACTGAATAACGGTGCTCTGCACCTCGGGGAGAGTTGCCAGACACTCATCAAGAACGCTCCTCAGCTGTTCGTTGTATATGTCATCCTCCGCCCTTTGGAAGTCCTCAGCGGCAAGCTCGTCAATGATTGTATCCTCATAGGTTATACCTTCCTCAGAGCCGGGGACAGCGGCGTTAAGGCTCTTGCATCTGTTCAGCGGTCTTTGCGCCTGCGCCTTTGTGCGGATTCCGCACGCCTCGTTAAACCGATTCCGCAGCGGAAAAACCAGATAGGTAAGAAACTTATAGCCGTCCGCAGAGGTGTAATATCTGATAGCATCCAGAAAGGCAAAGTATGACACCTGCTTTAAATCATCAAGAGCCACACCGCAGCGGATGCAGGTTTCCTCATGCTGCCAATACCAGTTTTCAGATTTTAGGTAAATAAACCGCTCCACCTGCTCCCACAGGGTCGGAATCAGATTCCGCTCCCCGTTCTGTATCTTTAATGCAAGCTCCTCATTTGTCATAATGTCTCCCCCTATTTCATACCACCACATAAAAACAGGGGACACCGCAAGGCATCCCCCTAAAGTTTATTCTTTCGTTACAGAAGCTGCAGCAACTGCCGCCGGAACGGTCTGATAATAGATTGCCTTCGCTTTATTCTCCAGTACAAAAGCATCGTAGCAGATACGCCCCTCCACCAGAGAGCCGCTGATACCGGGAGGGTCAATGTGACACTTGAAATCCTCCAACTTGGTAGGTGCTACGGTTGCCACAGGATGCGCCATCATAAAGCCGAAATTCTCAGGCAGTCTCTTTGCAGGTACCTTCACAATCTGCGCACCGTCCAGCTGTGCAATCACACCCTTTAAGCGCAGCTCTGCAGAGAAATCTGTATCCATTACAATATCAGAGCTCTTTTTCATCAGAGCATATACCGCAGGGGTTACAAGCAGCACACGCCCCGCCTCAGGTGCCTCCGCATTATCCAGAGCCTCGCTTGCTTTCAGAATCTCGCTATAAATATTTTCCTTCGTCAGTGCCACCGCCTCGGGCTTGTGGCCTGCATTGGCACACATCACCCCATAGGTGTACTTATCCACTTCGGGCACTACAATTTCACGCTGCTGTCTTGCGAGAGCGGTTGCCGCCGCCAGCTGCTGCAGGGTTTCATCCTCATCCAGCTTATCAATCGCAAAAGTGAAAGAGCGGTCTTTTTTCAGTGTCATTTCCTCTGTGGTAGCATCCAAGCCGGCTACAGCACCATAACGAGACCAGTTATTATCGTCAGCACCGGAACGGTTATAGTCATTCATGCCGACTGTAGAAATCTTGTATACCTTAATGGTATGCGCCCCTACCCAGTCGAAATCAGAGTTTGTCAGCAGAGACTTTTTGCTTTCCTTCGCAAAGACTTCGTCTGTATAGGGTACTACTTTTGTTGTTAAGTTAATTGCCATTCTTAATCCTCTCCTCCGTTAGGCAGTCGGAACGCCGCCGCAATGGGGTCGGGTTTTGTAACGCCACCCAAAGAGCAACCCCTTACAGCAATAGGTATCTTGCTAGGGGGCATGAAGATGCGGGGGAATAACTCCTTCATCTTCTCAACATTCCCCTTGAATTGTTCCATGTCTGCGGTATCAAACAAATCAAGCAGTTCACTCGGGTATTTCTGTTCTGCAATGTATTCCTTGCAGCTCATTTTATTCTCTCGGGCAGTCAGCTCCTTTTCCCGCAGTTCCGCAGGTGTAGGCTCATTCTTTGCCCGTTCCCTTGCCAGACGTTCCTGTACAATGTTGTTTACTTCTTCCTGTGTGAATGTTTTCTCGGTGCCAGCGTTTGCACCTGCAGGGTTGTTATTTACCTCTGTATTCACGTTACTGTTTGCCGCTGCGTTGTTATTGTTTTCCATTCTCTTATCCTCCTTTTACGCCTTGAGTAGGGCTGAGTATCAAATATAAATAAAAAGGCGCAGGACGGTTATAAAACCATTTCCCACGCCTTATAGACTTACAGCAGTGCTGCGGTACTCCCCACGCTATTCATTTATGGGGGTATTATACCATGAAACCATTGAAATATCAAGGCTTATAGCTATTCTTATGTATCGTTTTCGCTGTCCTCTCCGCCGCCTAAATGCCCTTTATGTTGTATATAGATACGGCTCCTTGGGGTGCCCTTCTGCTCCTTGCATCGGTATCCCTTTTCAAGTAAAGGGCGCAGCAGCTTGAGAATCAGCCGCTTTTCTCCTTCATCCGTATAACTGACTTTGATTTTGATTGACAATTTCGCACCTCCTGCGGTATAATTTAGAAATCAATTATTGTTGCTCCCTGTGTATCTTGCCGGATTCTGGGAGCTTTTATATTTTCTACTGGCTTATCGGATTCAAAAAATTCCTTTTCCCACTTCAAAGCGGTTTCATAGTCTGGAGCTTCTCCCCTGCCTGAGTATTTCCGATAGTTCTCCAATGTGCTCTCTCTACAAAGCTGATTCCATCGTTCATCTGACATCATAGGAATATCTACGATAGGCAGATTATGCACAGGCTCTCGCTCTTTCACGTCATATTCTCTTCCTGCAATTATGTACTTTTCCATAATCAACCCTCCCTGTTTTCTGCCAAGCCGTCAGCATATCCTCTGGTATAAGCTCGCTCCATTGCATCTATCAGATACCCGACAAGCTCCAAGGTCTGTGGGGTGGGGTTCCACCCTTCTTTTGCAGCCTGCTTTTTGAAATCCTCTATTGTTACCTCTGGTCTTTTCATTTTGCTTACCTCCTATTTTGTATTTTTGCGTTTGGTTGGTTCTGTCAAAGGTGTTTACAACCGCCATAAAATCCCCTTTTATGTAGTCATTCCTTCAACTCTTTAAGATTCTCAATTACAATATAGTCCGTATGTGTCTCGATAAACGGCAGATAGCCGAATGACTCAATAAGGTCTATAAGCTCCATAAGGTTAATGGGCCAGCTCGCCGCAATAGCCTTTGCAACTTCAATTACAACGCCATCCGGAAAGCTTGAAAATTCGATTCTTTTTATATCGTCAAAATTTAAATTCTGTTTCATTTACTTGCTCCCCTCTTTCTATATAACCGATACACATGCTACACACGCTACACACGCTACTTTTATCCGCAAAGCCTTGATTTTACTGGGTTTAGAGGGTAGCATGTGTAATATCCCTTCATGCTACTCCTCGCTACTATGGTGGCGTTGTAGCATCAGTAGCATGAGTAGCATCAGTAGCATGAGTAGCATCAGTAGCATGAGTAGCATCAAAATTTAATTTCATATTCTTTCTCTTAAATCTATGTACCCTTGTCCTTGAGTTACCCGGCTCCTTATAGATAATGGAATCCTTTTCATAAAGAAATTGTTTTACTTCTCTAAAGCGTTTTCCAATATCTCTTATTTCTTTATAGTCCTTGCCTCTACTCATCATTTCGCTCTGGAAGTCTGTAGCCGTCCCCTGCCATCCGCTGTAATCCTCAAGTAGTTCCTTGATGGTCTCTACAATGGGGTCATGCCGGTAGTTAAACTCCTTCATCTGCTTTTCTAAGTCCTCTTTACTGCCAAGGTTCGCCCATGTGCAAGTATTGCGGTCAAATTCGACCTCCAGCGTATCTGTGAATACATCACGCCCTGTTATATGCAAAGCCGCCTTTGTTTCCGAACGCTTGTCCTTCGTTAAAATCATGATAGTATCAGCCGCGCCCATAATGCCCGTAGTGCCGGAAACCATGTTGAAAACATCGTCATCCTTCATTTTCCTTGTGTGGTGTATCGGAAAAATCGAAATATCCTTCTTATCGGCATATTCCTTTAATACACCCATTTCGTCATAGTCAGCGGCGTAGGCGTTTTTGTTTCCGCCCGATACTCTGACCTTCTGGAGCGTATCAATGACAATCAGCTTGACACCGTCTTTTACATACGGCTCTAACTGCTCTATCAGTCCGCTCCCTAACTGGTTCGCCTTTGTCACGAAAAACAATCCTTCGGGTGCAGGTGCTCCTTGCAGTTGCCTTTTCATGCGGCTTTGTAAACGCCTTTCGCTGTCCTCCAAAGAAAGATACAGCACCTTTGATTTTTTCGTTTCCTTCCCCATGAACGGCTTACCGGATGCCACGCAAATGCAGAGCTGCAAAACAAACCATGATTTTCCCAGTTTGGACGCGCCTGCAAGCAGTGAAAGCCCCGGTAAAATCATATCTTTTACAATCCAATCGGGCGGCAGGATTTCCTTTTTCATCAGTTCTACCGCGCTGATTGCCCCAGGGGGTTGTCCTGTATTCTCGCTTGTCGGTTCACTGGTTCTCATTATGTAGGCTTGCAGTGCTGCTTTCAGCTCCTCGGGGTTCAGCAGGAAACGGCTTTCCTTATCCTTGAAGATTTTCCAACCATCGGATAAAACCGTATAGCCAAACCCCTCAAGCTGCTTTTTTACCTCTCCCAGAAACCCAAATTTTGAGCTTGGAATAAAGCAAAAATCTTTCATCCATGAGAATTGGCACTCCTCTATGATTTTCAAGAAAACTGCTTTTTGTGGTTCGTCGGAAATTCCGACCGCCATATAACCAGCCTGCAAGATTTTGTCCTCCAACGCCTCATTCTCCACCAGAAAAACAAAGCGGAAGTTTTCCCCTGCAGGCGCATGGCTGAATAAGTCCTTTAGGACGATTTCATTTAATTTCATGCAATCACCCCAGACACAACTTTTTCTCAAGGTACTGCTTCGGCACCTTGCCCCGTACCGTTATGTATCCATCCGCCTCAAGTTCTTCGTTCAGCTGTCGGATAACCTTGTAGGCGTATGTCTCGGAACACTCAAGCATAGCCATGACATCCGTAGCTTTGTAGTATTTGCTTTCCATAGCTTTCTCCTTTCTTAGTCCTCCAGAAGTTCTTCCACGGATACGCCCAGAGCTTCGGCGATTTTTCCTACTGTCTCAGGTTTTACTTCTGAGCCTTTTTTTATAGCTGCAATAGTCCCCCTACACACTTCTGACTTTTCACTAAGTTCTTTAATAGACATCTTTGCCTTTGCCATCTCTATTAAGAGTGTTTGGACATCGATATTCATATACTCACCTCCATCATATTTTTTAAGATTCCATTTTTTTCAAATCTCAATATTTATTATACGCATAAATCTACATAAGTCAACATTTTTATTATAAAATAAAATATTTATATTATTTTTGTTGATTTTAGTATTTTATTGTTGATGAATATTGTTTTTTATGATAGTATGATGAAATACAAGGAGGCGTAAAAATGAATTTTCACGAACGATTTAGAGAATTACTTAACGAATATAAAGAAAAGCACTCTGATGTAACACAGGCACAAATTGCCAGTACCATCGGATTAACTCCTCAGGCTTTCTCATATTATCTAAACGGAAGAGAACCTAATTATGATACACTTATAAAACTATCCAATTTTTTTAATGTAACAGTAGATTATATGATTGGAAAAAGTGATTATAAAAACACAGCGCAAAAAATAAATGCTCAATCATTAGGAATTTCCGATAAGGCAGCATTCTTTATGTCTCATTTACAAGATATAGATACAAGTCTTTCTGAGGAAGGCGTAGAAAGCAAATACAATATTGCAAACACTTTAAACATCCTATTAACAAGTGATTATGGACACCAATTTTTTTCAAATATAAATTCGTTTTTTGATGTAAAAAAGTGTAACGAAATCAATGACGCCATATATTCAGCCTGCATAAACGATGGATTATCAATCTCAATTGGGGAGGATATCGATGCAAAATATATATACCTAAACAGTATTCAAAACTCCTTAGAATCTGTGAGATATGAATTGGAAAAAAAAGATACCACCTCAGACGAATCCAACTCGGAGGAGGTCGATTAAATCTACCCCCTATGGAAATTCGCAACTTCCTGCAACGAATCCAACTCGTGACAGCCTGCCCACTTGTGGGCATGAATTCTACAACTTGTGGGCGAAAGGGGATAGATTAAATCTCCCCCCTAAATGAACCTGCTCAAGATTGAGCGGTTTCGACTATAGTTTGACTACGTCCACCCTAACCAACACTGTGGATAATTGTCTCGGGTACCAAAACGGTACCGCAGATAGGCTAACTGAACGAATCGTTCTGACAGCTTTCCCACTTGTGGGTATGTTTCTCCACTTGTGGTAAAAGGGTGTCCACCCTGCCCGACATCCCTAAATTAAACTTAGGTAGCTTTCCCAACTTCTTGGGAAATCCGCAAACGTCTGCGGTTTTGCTCAAAAATGAGCAAAAGTAAAAAAAGCCCCTCCTGCGCCAACAGGAAAGGCTTTCATATAGTGGGTACTCTGGTAGAATACCGCCTCAACACCGTTATTATATCAGACCTACCCTTATTTTTCTATACCCAATTTTAAGGAGGTCTTATTTTTATGCCTGTTTACAAGAATGAAGAAAAGAATACTTGGTACACCAGTTTCTACTACCAGGACTGGCAAGGCAACCGCAAGCGCAAAAAGAAAGAGGGCTTTGCCCGTAAGAAGGATGCACAGGAATACGAGCGCACCTTTAAGCTGCAGCAGTCCGGCTCTTGTGATATGTCCTTTGAACAAATGACAGATCTATATCTGTCTGATTGCAAGATACGCCAAAAGCCCACAAGCTACCGTGTAAAAGAAAGTGGGATAAATACCCATATTCTGCCTTATTTTAAAGATATGCCTATCAACGCTATTACAGTGGCACAGGTGCGGCAATGGCAGAATGAGCTATTAAATAAGGGCAAATATGGCCCGAATTATCTGCACACCATAAACGGGCACCTATCGGCTATTTTTAACCATGCTATCAAGTATTATGGTCTGCAAAAGAATCCTGCCCGAGAGTGTGGAAAAATCAGCGGTAAGCGTCCCGAATTGCAGTTTTGGACGTTGGAGCAATTCAACGCCTTTATTAAAACCTACGAAGGACAGTACCCCGAATATCCTATCTTTTTGCTGCTGTTCTGGGTTGGTCTGCGCTCCGGCGAGCTCCTGGCACTCACTTTAGAAGATTTCGACTTTGAAAAACATACTATTAGAATTAACAAGACATACCACCGTTTTGACCGGAAAGACTTAATACTCCCACCAAAAACAGAAAGAAGTAACCGAGAGCCGACAATACCGCCATTTATAGAGGATGCAGTAAGGAAATACACCTCCCTGCTGTACGATTACAAGCCTTCTGACAGGCTCTTTACTGTGTCTAAGTTCTTCATCAAACGCCGTTTAGAAAAGGGTGCAGAAGCCGCAGGACTGCCACAAATAAGGGTGCATGACCTCAGACACTCACACGCCTCTTTGCTTATCCACCTTGGTTTTTCCCCTCTGGTAATTCAAGAGAGACTGGGACACGAAAACGTAGAAACCACACTGAATACATATAGCCACCTTTACCCCTCACAACAAGGAGAGCTTGTAATGAAATTGCAGGAAGTCTTTAACAGATAGTACGTTTTTGGTACGCCCAAATAAAAAGAATCCCCGAAACGCTGATTTTTCAGTATTTCGAGGGTTCTTATCTTTTAATCATCCAGAATAATAAAGCTGTAATCGCCGCCGGTGCGTTCCATGAAATAATTCCTTGCCGCAATATCAGAGGAAACGGGTGCCGCCGTCCAGTAATCTCCGTTGGAATAGGCAACATAGCGAGAGCCGTCTGTCAGGCGGAAATACGCACAGTTCGCCGTTGCACACTGATACTGAATCTGCGTTTTGCTGGTAATATAATACTTCCCGAACATTGCCGCCACTGCGCCGCCCTGCTCCGCCTTCACCAGACCGCGCCATGCCGCAAGGTTATATTTCGGCAGAACTTCCACATTAAAATCGGGAATCAGCCGATTGATGGCAGTAATGGGATAAGCATCCATCTGCACATTGGGATAGACAACCTCCCAAAAGCCATTATCATTCTTCAAAACATATTCCTTGATGTTTGCCGTATTGCCTGTGGTGGAAAATACCACAACGGCATATTTATTATCCTTTCGGATTTCACGCACATAATAATCCGCGAAACGCCCTTCATACAGGCAGATATAATTCAGAATCCGCCCATATTCCGCCGTTGCGGAGGACAGCCGCCCGATATTGCCATGGCTCTGGTTATATTTTGCCAGAAGCGACTGATAATCAGACTGGACAATCTGCCCCGCCTTGCCGCTCGGAGAGGCCAGCAGATATTTCCCATTCTGCTTCACTGCCGCAAATACGCCGAAATTCATATTGCCCGAGGAAAGGCTTGCGCCATTATACGCCGCCAAGTCCTCCCCATCAATCAGCAGGAGCTCAAATCCGGACGTATCCAGACCGCTTTCCAAATAGCCCTCCTTCACCAGCATGTCCGGGGTTATGTAGCAGCCATCATAATAGCCGTAAAGCTTGCCGTTTTTGCTCATCCAGCCGCGTTTCGCGCCGTTGACCTTATAATCCTGCTGTGCCGCCGCGGCAACCGCCGTCAGAGTGTCATACACCTTGGATGCCTGCCAAAAGGGCTTATTCTGCGTGCCTTTCTTGCTGTCCGACTTTTCGTTCTTTTTTTCATCATTCTTGGCCTTTTCAGCCGCCTGCTTTTCATCGGCTTTATCCGTTTTTCCACCCGGCACGATAATCTCCGTTGTGCCGCCCTTTCCATCCGCAGCATCTGCATCGGGGGGAAGGGGACTGCTCAGGTTGCAGCTGCTCATCAAGAACACGCAAAAAGCCAGAAGCAGGCAAAAGATACCTTTATTCCTCACGGTAATCATCCTCTTTATCCTTGATTGCATCAAAAACAGAACGGAGCTCTTTTTCGTGTGCCTGCAGGATTTTTGCAAGCTTTCCTTCCATGGCATCCTGATCATCAATAAAAGGGAACCCGACAATCCAGACAGGGTCGCAATGGCCCTCCTCCTCTATGATGGTATCCACCAGAGCGCCTACAGGTTCTGTATCGTAATAATCAAAAACCGCTTCGTATTCCCAATCCTCAAGCTCTCTGTCGCAGCTTAAGCGAAGCACAACCTCGTTACTCTTGACATAAATGCTCCAGATCAGCTCTGCCCTTTCGGGAACGGAATAGGAGCCAAGCTCCTGATCCAGAAAGCCGGTTTCTTCATCCTTCAACATGATCACGATTGTTGTTTCTTCCATAAATGTTCTCCTTCATTCACAATGATACCCACAGTTATCTGTTCAGTATACTACAAAACCCGCTTTCTTGCAACAAATCCCACAATTTCACAGGTCTATCCCTTCTGACGAAAATTTCTCAGCTTTGTTCCCGTTTTATTTCAGAATTTCGGGGTAGGGAATAAATTCCTTCGGGGGATTTTCGTGCGTGCCTAGCATTTTTTCCATCCAGATCATGCCGAGCCACTGCTCCAGCTTATAGGCGCAGTCGGTGAATTTCCCGACCGCACGATAGCCCATTTTTTCATGGAAGGCAATGCTCTGCGGATTCGGATAAGCAATGCAGGCATTGACATTTTGCACATTCTGCTGCTTCAGCGTTTCCTCCAGCCTTTCATACAGCAGCCTGCCGACACCGCGCCCACGCACCCCGCGTTCCAGATAAACCGTTGCTTCCGCAGACCAGAGATACGCCCTTCTGGGATGAAATGCGGAGGCATAGGCATAGCCGATGATTCTGCCGTTTTCCACTGCCGCAAAATAGGGATATGCCTGCAGGGTATTGCGGATGCGTTCCCGAAATTCCTCTACGGTCGGAACGGTATATTCATAGGTGATGAAGGTATCGGTTACATAGGGGGCATAAATGGCAAGCAGTTTCTCTGCATCTGCCTCGGTTACAGGTCTGATTGTGATTTCCTCTATATTTTTCATAGAACTTCTCCTTTGTATATGAAGCAGTATATGAAGCAGGAAAGACTGCCCCATAAAAGAGCAGGCGTTCCCGTTTTATTTCGCGATTTCCTTCCAGAAGCTTTCTGCCTCAAAATGAGCATCCAGACCCAGATAATCGGAAATAGTCTGCCCCAGATCTGCGAAGGTCTTTCTGACACCAAGGTCAACGCCCTCCCGAATCGGCTTGCCGTAAGCCAGAATGGGGACGTATTCTCTGGAATGATCGGTGCTGGGTGTGGTCGGATCGCAGCCATGGTCTGCCGTGATAAAAAGCACATCCTCCTCCTTCAGCTGCGCCAGAATTTCAGGCAGCCTGCTGTCGAAATATTCCAGTGCGCCCGCGTAGCCTTCTACGTCGTTTCTGTGCCCGTAAATCATATCGGTATCCACCAGATTGGTGAACAGCAGTCCTTCAAAATCGTCTTTCAAGAACTGAATGGTCTTTTCAATGCCGTCGTGGTTATTGGTGGTATGGTCGGTACGGGTCATGCCGCGATGCTCGAAGATATCCTCGATTTTTCCGACAGCCACAACCTCCATGCCCTTCGCCTTTGTGAGGTCGAGAATGGTCGGGCCTGTCGGCTCCAGAGAGAAGTCCCTTCTGTTTTTGGTGCGGGTGAAGCCATCCTTTGCATTGCCGATGAAGGGACGCGCAATGACACGTCCAACGCCATACTTCCCTGTCAGGATTTTTCTTGCCTTTTCGCACATTTCATACAGCTTTTGGACAGGAATGACATCCTCATGTGCCGCAATCTGGAACACGCTGTCCGCAGAGGTATAGACGATGGGGTAGCCTGTTTTCATGTGCTCCACGCCTAAATCCTGAATGATGACCGTACCGGATTCGGCATAGTTGCCGAGTGTCTTTGTGCCGATTGCCGCTTCAAAGGCATCCATGACCTCCTTGGGGAAGCCTGTTTCCGTAAAGGTCGGGAAGGGTCTTTTGGTGATAATGCCTGCCATTTCCCAATGCCCTGTTGTGGTATCCTTGCCGATGGAGCGTTCTGCCATTTTGCCGTAGCAGCCCTTCGGTGCGGCGACCTCGCCAAGAAGCGAGATATCCCTGCCTTGGATATCCCCCAAGCCTAAGGCGCAGAGGTTGGGCAGGCTCGTCTGCGGACGCACCTTCTTGATATTGACCAGGGTATTACTGCCAACATCTCCAAATGCCGCCGCATCGGGCAGCTCGCCAATGCCAACGCTGTCCAGTACAATAATGATCGCTCTTTTCATGCTTAACCCTCCTGTCTGATGGTTTTCAAAATCAAAGGTGTCTGCTCTGTCAGCGGTGCAGCCTCGATTGTGATGGCCTTTTGCAGGAAATCCGCCGCACTCTGACATTTTTCTCTGCTCTTACTATATACCACCGCCAAGGTTTCACCTGTTGCAATTACATCACCTGTGCGTTTTTTCATGACAATACCTGCGCCAAAATCCAGCGTCTGTCCCTTGAACATCCGCCCTGCGCCGGTTTCCTGCGAGGCTCTGCCAATCATGGCTGTATCCATACGGGTAAGATACCCCGATTTCGTTGCTTTTACTTCCCATTTTTCCTCTGCCAGAGGGAGCAGGCTATAATCCGCAATGACGCGGACATCGCCGCCCTGCTGTATCAGCAGCTCCTTAAATTTTGCAAGCCCCTTGCCATTTCTGGTATTCTCGAGCAGAAGTGCCTTGCCCTCCTCCTCGCTCTGCACGCGCTCCGCCAGAAGGAGCATATTCGCGCCAAGCGTCAGAGAAACCTCAAGCAAATCGCCGCCGACATTGCCCTTCAGCACCTCGATGGCTTCCATTACCTCAAGGCTGTTGCCGATATACATGCCCAAGGGCTGTGCCATACTGCTGATAACCGCCGTTACCCTTCTGCCGACATGCCTGCCCATATCTGCCATAATGCCTGCAAGCCTTTCCGCATCCGCCGCATTTTTCATAAAGGCACCACTGCCGCATTTCACATCCAGTACGATTGCATCCGCGCCTGCGGCAATTTTTTTCGACATAATGCTTGCCGCAATCAGAGGGATGCTATCCACCGTTCCTGTTACATCGCGGAGAGCGTAAAGCTTTTTATCCGCAGGCGTGAGATTATCCGTCTGGCTCATCAGCACAATGCCGCTTTCCTTCGCAAAGCGCAGTGCTTCCTCCTCTGTCACATCCACCCGAAAGCCGGGGATGGATTCCAGCTTATCAATCGTGCCGCCGGAAAAGCCAAGCCCCCGACCGCTCATTTTTACCACAGGCACACCCACAGATGCAACCAAGGGCGCAAGAATCAGCGTTGTGGTATCCGCAACACCGCCTGTGCTGTGCTTATCCACCTTACAGCCTGCCAAAGCGGAGAGGTCAAACATACCGCCCGAATGTGCCATTTCCATGGTCAGCTGTGCCGTTTCCTCCGTATCCATGCCCTTCAGAAAAATTGCCATCAGCAAGGCGGAAATCTGATAATCGGGCAGAGTGCCATCCGTCACGCCCTTCACAAAAAAGGCAATTTCTTCTTTTGTCAGCTTGCCGCCGTCTCTTTTTTTGATGATGCTATCTACAAAATTCACGCAGGAATCCTCCCTTCGGATCGAACCTTTCTTTTTTCCTATTTTACCATAAAAAGAAGTAAATGACGATAAAATTCCTATCTGCTTTGTATAAAATAAAAAACTGCTCCGAAGTCTCCCTCAAAGCAGTCTTATTTCCAAGTAATTTCTTTCTGAATACTCTTTTTTAGCAGGTTGCGCCGCCGACAACATCCAATCCCAGAATCTCTGCCTTTTTCTGCAGCAATTCATCGCTCAGAAGGATTTTTTCCGCGTTCGCAAAGCCAATACGATTGATGGTATCCGCAAAGCGTTCGCCGCTTTCCCCTGCGGAACGGAACAGGAGGATTGCCTTTTCCACGGTATCCAGAACCTCATTCTTATCCGTAAAGATTTTATGAAGCATCTGCCCATGGGCAATCTTTTTGCCCCAGCGTCCGCCGACATAGACCTTATAGCCATCCACGCCCTCATCATTGCAATGGAAGGGACATTTGCCGATACAGCGACCGCAGTGGTTGCAAAGCTCTACATCAATTTCCAGCTTGCCGTCTGTGTTTTTCTTCGCCGCATGGATGGGACAAGCCTCCTCCAACTGGCATTTTTTGCAGGAACGGCAATCCTCGATATGATACTGCGGCACTCTTGCGCCCACGATACCCAAATCGTTCAGGGTCGGCTTGACGCAGTTATTGGGACAGCCGCCTGTTGCGATTTTGAATTTATGCGGCAGGGATACCCCACGATAGCCCTGATAGAAGCGTGTATGGATTTCATCGCTCAGCGCATAGGCATCATACAGACCATACTGACAGGTGGTTGCCTTACAGGAAACCACAGGACGCACCTTGCTGCCTGTACCACCGACGGAAAGCCCTGCCTTTGCCAGATGCGCGCAGAAGGCATCAATATCGTGATAAGCAATCCCCGAAACCTCAATCGTCAGACGGGTGGTCATCATCATGTGTCCATCACCATAAAGCCTTGCCGCTTCCGCAATGACACCTGCTTCCTCTGTGGTAATGCGTCCGTTTCTGGTGATGACGCGAGCGTTGAACAGATTCGTGCCCTTATGCTGCAAAAAGCCCATGCCCTTTACGCGCTTGATATCCTCGGGGCGCAGGGTACAGCCCTCCGCAGGAGCCTTGCCCTCCAGCTTATCAATAAATTCCTCCAGTGCCTCTGCGGTCAGCTCCACCGCATCCCGACAACGTTTGCCCTCTGTTTTATACTTCGCCGCAAGAGGGGCACATTCCGTTGTGCCGAGCGCCAGCTTTTGTTCAAATGCGGCAACAAAATCCGCGCAGATTGTCTTTAAATCCTCTCTCGTGCCGTATTTGCTGCTCAAGACACCGATGGCACCGGAAAGCGCACCACAGGTGCCGCCCATGCCCATGCCGGTGCGGAAGCCTGCAAACAGCTTCGTTGCTTCTTCTGTCATGCCAAGATGATATGCTTCATTTGCCGCAAGCAGAATGGCCTCTGCGCAGCTTTTATCCTGCACAAAATAATACTGTCCTGCCTTTTCCTTCAGCATCAATAATTCCTCCTTCATCTCTCCGAAAAATCAAATTCTCTCTCTTTTTCTCAAAATTTTTCTCAAAATGTCACTTGTTCTTCATTATATGCCCTTTTCTGACGGAAAGCAAGAATTTCTCCCCTGCGAAGTCAGGCTGTTTTGGGGCAGAAAAAAAGGATATTCCGTTTGGAATATCCCTTCAGATCTGTTGAAAAAATTACAGGCTGTTTACCAGTCTTGTCAGAGAAGATTTCTTTCTTGCTACTGCATTTTTGTGGTAGATGCCTTTGATGTATGCTCTGTCGATTGCAGATACTGCGTTCTTCAGTGCAACTGCTGCTGTTTCCTTGTCGCCTGCATTTACAGCAACGATTACTTTCTTCATAGCTGTTTTCACCTGAGATTTAATCATTTTGTTTCTCAGTGTTTTTTTGTTAATCACTTTGATTCTTTTCTTAGCAGATTTGATATTAGCCAATGTTATTTCCTCCTAATTACTTTAATGTGGTTTTCTCTGTCGATATTTTGGGGAATATCGCTCTTTCCTCTTACTATTAACCACCTTGAGGGCATGCTCCCTCCGACACGGCTTGGGGCTTTTTTCCCACTCTCTCGAGTACCCCATGGTTAACTTAACGGATATATTTTACCTTATGGAGCGAAATAAGTCAATGAATACTTTTCAAAACTACGAAAAAAATAATGAAAAACCCTAGGAAAATACAGAAAGGCAGTGAAAGCATGAACGAAAAAGACGAAAAAAAAGCGCCGCAGACGTTTTCTGTCCGCACAGACCTTGCCATTGAGGCACGGGAGCTTGCGCAGAAGGACACCACAGATACCCTTGAGGGCGTAGCGGTGGAAACGGATGAGCAGGCAGACTATTCCCTTACACATGTACACATCCTCTCTCCTGCGGGAAGCGAGCGTATGGGCAAGCCGATGGGGCATTATATTACACTGGAATCGGAAAAGCTAAAGGAAAATGATGCAGATTGTCACGAAAAGCTGATTGGGCTTCTGGCAGAGCAGATTCGCTCTCTGGCAAAGCCGAAAAGGGAGGATTGCATTCTGGTAATCGGGCTTGGTAATTGGAACATCACACCCGATGCACTCGGCCCGAAGGTAATTTCCAAAATTCTGGTGACGCGCCACCTCAGCGGCACACTTCCTGTGGAAATCGAGAAGGCTGTACGCCCTGTTGCCGCCGTTAGTCCGGGGGTAATGGGGATTACGGGGATAGAAACAGGAGAAATCGTAAAGGGGATTGTGGATAAGCTGCACCCCTCCCTGCTGATTGCGATTGATGCCCTTGCCGCACGCCGTTCCAACCGCATTAACGCCGCCATTCAGATGAGCGATACCGGCGTTGCGCCAGGCGCAGGGGTCGGCAATCGGCGGATGCTGCTGGATGAGGCACATCTGGGGATTCCCGTGATTGCGATTGGCGTACCGACTGTGGTGGATGCCGCAACGCTTGTAAATGACACAATGGACTGTATTCTGGAGGAAATGATTCGGCAGACAGAAAAGGGAACGGCGTTTTACGAGACGCTTGCCGATTTGGAGCAGGAGGAAAAATATCAGATGATTGCCGAAATCCTTGGGCCATATACAGGCAATCTGTTCGTGACACCGAAGGAGGTGGATGCCGTTGTGGATCGTCTGGCAAACATCATTGCCAACAGCATCAACATTGCACTGCACCCCGGTATTACGCTTGAGGATATCAATAAATACGCATGGTAACGCCACAGAAAGCAGCGAAAAAGGAGCCGTAACGGGGGTATCCCCACTGCGGCTCCTTCTTCTATGTATTTGCACTTACCGATTACACCAAAGCCTTTTTCGCCTGCAAAGGGTCTGCTGATTATTCTATGCCAAGACAGCCGCCCCTTTGCACACCATTTTCCGATCCTTCGCTTTGGTGTATCTACCTGTACCACAAAGGTTCCGACGGATGCGTTTGCCCAACTTATCACATTCCGCCTGTCGGGATTTCTGCGCGCAGCTGTGCCCCTCTTTCATTTCCACATTTTTGTCCCGCGTGCAGAGATTCCGTTCTGATAGATTTCCCCTGAAAAATATCCCATAACAGCAATTTCTCAGCCTGTACCAAAAAAACTCCCTCCCCTCCATGCTTTTTACATTTCGCTTTTTACATTTCTGCTATGGGTACTGTTCATCTGCACCTGTTCCCTCCCGCAGGAAAAATACCCCTTTTCCTCTGCGGACAAATGCACGCAACTGAACTCTATCTTCCTTTATTTTACAAATTTTTCCGCTTTTATGGTATATCACGAAAGGGACATTTTTTATCTTTTTCTTAACGCAACCGTCCCCTTAGACTGGAACGGCGGTCGATATTCAATTTTCGGAACACAATCTTCAGATGATTCTTGACCGTACCCTCTGAAATATGCAGCATTTCGGCAATTTCTCCGTTGCGAAGTCCTCTTGCCGCAAGCTCCGCAATTTCACGCTCCCGTTTGCTGAGCGGCTCCTCCCATTCATTCTCCTGCTTGGGAATGAACGCCTTCCATTCCGGCACAGCGGGGATATTCTGTATCGGCAGGCTGCGGATTTCCTGAATGACAGCGGCATATTTTCTGGAAACAGAGGGCAGATAAAACAACGGCTCCAGATATTCGCGGAAATAAGCCGCAAACGAAAGCACCTGATCCCGTTCTGCCAAGGAAAGCGTAAATTCCAAATGTTCCGCCGCCTTTCGGCTGCGTCCGATGGCAAAATAGCAAAGCGCCAGATTGGTATGGATAAAAAGCCGGGACGGAAGAGCAATCAGCCTTGCATCCACCTTCAATGCTACCTCCAGAATCCCAATCGCCTTATGATAATTCTTCTTCAGAATAATTCTTGGAATACGCACACCCTTGATGGCACTGTTTGTAAAATTCAAATCATACAGCCGATTGGATGCCGCCTGCAGGCGCTTTCGCAATCTGCTCTCCTTCGGCTGCAGCATGGCAAAATAGCTCTGTACCGTTTCCTTCATGCACACATCCAGAAAGGTATCCTGCAGGAAGGCATAGGTATGCGCAGGGTCCTCCAGATAGTCCAAGGTTCGCTTCCATGCCTCCAAATCTCCGCGATAGACTGCATTGGTGCCAAGAAGCAGCGCCGCACCATAGGTCACGCAGGCATTCTTTCTTTGCAGAGACGCATACAACGCCTGATAGCCATAGATTTCCGCATCGGCGAAGCGCCCCTGCGCACAGCAGACCTCGCCCCGATACAGCTCCGCCGCACCGCTGCCATGCCCTGCCGTCAGGGAATTATACAGCTTCATGACGCGTTCCAATGTTTCTGCGGTTCGTTCCAATTCGCCCGGCTTTGTATAAAACAGCCGCCACATGGAAATACTGCCGAACAAAAACGGTTCTCCCACCGTAAAGATAACAGATGGCGCTGTCATCAGGCGTTTTGCCCGCTGATAATGCTGTTCCATTTTTTCCAGATTGGGGAAATCCTGAAAGGCGGCAATCAGTTCCCATTCTCCCAGAAGATTGGGGTCATTCCCATCACAGATGATGCTCTTCGCTTCCTCCAGAAGCTGTTGATATTCCGTAAAAGCGGCATCGGCAAAAAGCGCGTAGCAAAGCCGAAGAAGGGATAAGGGATACCTCTGCTTCGTTTCCATCGGGCAATGTCTCAGAATCTCCCCTGCAATTTCCGTATAGGAAAGCTTATCGAATTTTTCGAATAGAAGCCCTGTCAAATCGCAGGAAAGAATTCCCGCATAATCCAGAACCTTGTAGAAGGCGGCAACGGCTTTTTTCGTCTCCCCATGCTCCCGATACCAGCAGCCGCAGCGATGATAGCTGTCCCACTGCGTCAGAAAGGACGCATTATGCAGGCGATAAAGCAAAAACTTCCGCAGCAGCGCACAGAGGCAGTACCTCTGCTGCTCCGCATCATAGTACAGCAGGGGCAGACTATAAAACCACTCGCCCATCTGCTGCAAATCCGCAATGTCCTCTGTCAGCGCGCGCACCATTTCTACATCTACCGTTTCAAATTGCGCAAGACGCAGCAGCGCCTTTTTAAGGATATCCTCCTGCCTTCTCCAGAATAAATCCTCCATCAGACGGCTCAGCTTTTTCCATTCCACCTCTTCGCAGCCGTTTTGCAGATACAGCGAAACAACCGCCGCCCAACCGCCTGTTTCCTTCTGAATATGTATCGCCTGCTTTTCCGTAAGGGAAATGCCCAGCTCCTCTGCAAAGCAGATAATATCCTCTTTTCGCAGGAAAAAATCCTTTTTGGAAATATAGCAGACGTGCATCAAATCCTGTATTGGCAGCTGCCAAAAGCTGCGAGAAAGAAAAATAACATGCACAGCGGTACCCTTCAGGGCGGAAAGCAGCTGCAAAACGGAAAACGGGAACTGCGCCGCAATCACCTGAAAATTATCAACCATCAGATAAAGCGAGGATTCCTCCGCAGGCTTTGCATGCACAAAAGGCCCGTTTTCATGATATAAATCGAAAATCTGCTGTGCCAGAGCAGAGTCCTTCTGTGCAATCTGGCGCACGAGCCAATCGCAGCAGACCGTGGCATCCTGCGCATTATGCCAGCGCAATGCCCCATACGGCACATCTCTGAGGGCATGCTTCAGGGCGGTTGTTTTTCCATAGCCGGCAGGTGCTTCTACAAGCGTCAGCGGCACGGTATGCAGCCGTTCCAGCTGGCACAGCAATCTTTCAGAAAAATAAATCGTTTGCAAATAAATCCCCCCTTCCCTTTTCTTGGCATCAGTATACCAATTTTTCACAGATTGTGCAAGAAACCCCAGAAAAGCACAAAAAACGCCATGCGGCTTTTTCGTTTCCGCACAGCGTTTTCATTGCTTTTCTTTTTATACTTTTTAAATCATTGTTGCCGCTTCAATCAGCTTCAGCTTCATTGCGCTCAGCTTATCGGAAAGATCAACCGGCACAATATCGGGGTTTTTCAGACGCTTCTGTTCTTCCCAGAGGGTATCCTTTTCTCTGTTGCAGTATGCCTGAATGTCCATTGCCTTGGGGCATTCATACACCAGCTTACCATCCACAAAGATGGGAACAAGCAGTTCGCGAAGCGTGAAGCTGCCGGCAGGCAGCTGCATGCTTTTCCATTTTGCATTCGTATCATAGATATACAAATCGGAATCCTCTGTGAATTCTTCTTCCTCCAATGCCAGAAGGTCAGCCTTAATCTTGCCTGTCTTTTTATCATAAATACGGATAATTTTCTTGATGCCGGGATTCGTTACCTTCTCTACATTATTAGACAGCTTAATCTTAGGTTCAAAATCACCGTTTTCGGTTTCCTCTGCCGCCAGCTTATACACGCCGCCAAAGGCAGGGCAATCGTCAGAGGTAATCAGCTTTGTACCAACGCCCCAGAGGGTGATGGTTGCGCCCTGCAGCTTCAGGCTTGTAATCAGATTTTCATCCAAATCACTGGAGGCAGAAATGACAGCATTGGGATAGCCTGCCTCATCCAGCATCTGTCTTGCTCTCTTGGAAAGATATGCAAGGTCACCGCTGTCAAGACGGATACCATAGCCTTTTTCGGGCAGTGTGCCTGCCGCCTTCATTTCATCAAACACCTGAATGGCATGGGGCACGCCGCTTTTCAGTGTATTATAGGTATCCACCAACAAAATGCACGCATCGGGGAACAGGTTTGCATAGGTGCGGAAGGCTGTCAGCTCATCAGGGAAGCTCATTACCCAGCTATGCGCATGGGTACCCTTTACGGGAACATCATACAGCTTGCCTGTCAGCACGTTGCTTGTTGCCACACAGCCGCCGATGACTGCCGCTCTTGCACCGACTGTACCTGCATCGGGACCCTGCGCGCGGCGCAGACCAAATTCCAGAACGGGGTCGCCCTGTGCTGCGTGTACTACACGGGAAGCCTTTGTTGCAATCAGGCTCTGGTGGTTGATAATGTTCAGCAGTGCGGTTTCAATCAGCTGTGCCTCAATGATGGGGGCCTTGATACGCATCAGCGGCTCATGCGGGAATACGATGGTTCCTTCGGGAACGGCATAAACCTCGCCCGTAAAGCGGAAGCTTCTCAGGTAGTCAATGAAGTCCTCAGAGAAAAGATTTAAGCTTTCCAGATATGCAATATCCTCCTCTGTAAAATGCAGCCCATCCAGATATTCAATCGCCTGCTGCAGCCCTGCGGTAATTGCAAAGCCGTTGCCGCTGGGGTTCTTTCTATAGAACAGATCGAATACGACCTTTCTGTTATATGCGCCTGTTTCATAGTAGCCCTGCATCATGGTCAGCTCATATAAGTCTGTCAGCAGTGCAAAGTCTCTACCTTTCATTTTAAAATCTCCTTTTCGGTGTTACAGGATGTCCGGTTTTCTTATTTTTTCTGTTTTCTGCACCCTGTCAAGATAATATTTACAAAAGCAGAACCGTGCGTGGTTCTGATTACCAATTATACATAGTTTTTCTCGGAAAATCAAATTTTTTAACTGTCTTTACATGTAAATTTACACATTGTATGCAAAAATCACGTTTTTTTCGCGTTTTTTCCTTATTTTCTCTTGAAATTTCGGTACTTTTGTATACAGTTTTCATGAATACACCATTCTTTTGGTTTCTTTGCAAAAAATGCTTTACAAGTTTTTGTACGCATTGTATAATACACAGGTAAATACGAAAAAACACTATGAAGGAGACAGTATGTATCCTCAGCTTGCCTGCAGAGAGTCGGGGGCTTGGTGGGAACCCGATGACAAGGAAGATACAGAAAATCACTCCGGAGTGGCAGTCCGAACCGTTCTTTTGCTCAGTAGGCTCTGCCGTAGCCCGCGTTAAGGGAAAGCATCATGATGGTGATGCAGCTAAGCTGGGCGGCATTTTGTGCCGTCAATTCAGGTGGTACCGCGAACTCTTTCGTCCTGTAGGGATGAAAGGTTTTTTTTATTTACAAAAAAGCGAAGAATGCAAGTCAAAAATAAATTTTCAGATAAGCAAGCTTATCCGAAAATTTATTATGACTTATTTGCGAAGCAAATCTACCGAAAATCCGAAGGATTTGAGGTACATTCGAGCTTTGAGGTATATTCCAGCTTTCTCCGCGGTCTATCCGATTTTCATATCGACAGTAAAACAGCGGCAAAAACCGCACCATCATAAACCATACGGAAGATAAAGCACAAAAAGTACAAAAGACAAAAATTTCAGAGGTATCAGAAAAACACAAAGGAAAAAAGAACAAGCTACGAGAGAAACACACTTTGAAAGGTAAATCATTTTTAAGGAGGAATTGAAATGTACGACAAGGTACCCAATAACATGAACTTCGTTGAAAGAGAAGTACAGGTTGAAAAGTATTGGAAGGACAACGACATCTTCGGCAAGAGCATCAAGGCAAGAGAAGGCGCACCCGTTTTCACCTTCTATGACGGCCCCCCGACAGCAAACGGCAAGCCCCATATCGGTCACATCATCACCCGTGCGGTAAAGGACTTAATCCCCCGCTACAAAACCATGAAGGGCTACAAGGTTCTGAGAAAGGCCGGCTGGGATACACACGGTTTGCCCGTTGAACTGGAGGTAGAAAAGACACTGGGTCTGGATGGCAAGGATCAGATTGAAGGCTACGGCGTAGAGCCCTTCATCGAAAAATGTAAGGAAAGCGTATGGACATACGAACAGGAATGGCGTTCCATGAGTGACCGTGTCGGCTTCTGGGCGGATATGGATCATCCCTATGTCACATACCATAATGACTATATCGAATCCGAATGGTGGGCACTGAAGCAGATCTGGGACAAGGGTCTGCTGTATAAGGGCCACAAGGTTGTTCCCTACTGCCCTCGCTGCGGCACAGCACTTTCCTCTCATGAGGTTGCACAGGGCTATAAGGATGTAAAGGAAACCTCTGCCATTGCAAAATTTAAAATGGAAGGCACAGAAAACACCTACTTCCTTGCTTGGACAACAACCCCTTGGACACTGCCCTCCAACGTAATTCTGTCCGTAAATGCAAACGAAACCTATGTTAAAGCAAAATATCAGGATTATTATGTAATCATGGCTGAAGCACTCTTGGACAGCGTTCTGGGCGAAGGCAATTATGAAGTCGTAGAATCCATGAAGGGCGGCGATCTGGAATATGTAAAATATGAACCCCTGTTCGATTTCCAGCCCAACGGTGAGGACTTCAAGGGCTACTTCGTAACCTGCGATGATTATGTAACACTGACAGATGGTACCGGTATCGTTCACACTGCGTATGCGTATGGTGAGGATGACTACCGTGTATGTAAAAAATATGATGTAACCTTCTATCAAAATGTTGACACCACAGGTCACCTGAACAGCCTGGCAGGCCCCTTTGAAGGTCTGTTCGTAAAGGATGCCGATCCTGTTATTCTGAAATATATGGAAGAAAACGGCACCTTATTTGCAGCACTGCCCTTCGAGCATAACTATCCCTTCTGCTGGAGATGTGACACACCTCTGTTGTATTATGCAAGAAGCACATGGTTCATCAAAATGACTGCACTGAGAGATAATCTGGTGCGCAACAACAGAACCATCAACTGGTATCCCGACAACATCAAGGAGGGTCGTTTCGGCAACTTCCTGGAAAACGTTATCGACTGGGGTCTGTCCCGCGAAAGATACTGGGGTACTCCACTGCCCATCTGGGAATGTGAATGTGGACACAGACACACCATCGGCAGCATTGCAGAGCTGAAGGAAATGTCTCCCGACTGCCCCGACAACATCGAACTGCACAAGCCCTTCATCGACGCGGTACACATCACCTGCCCGAAATGTGGCAAGCTGATGACAAGAGTGCCTGAGGTTATCGACTGCTGGTTCGACAGCGGCTCCATGCCCTTCGCACAGTGGCACTATCCGTTTGAAAACAAAGATATCTTCGATGAAAACTTCCCCGCAGACTTTATCTCCGAGGCAGTTGACCAGACCCGTGGCTGGTTCTATACTCTACTGGCTGTCAGCACACTGCTGTTCGATAAGGCTCCCTATAAGAACTGCATCGTTCTGGGACATGTGCAGGATAAGGACGGTCAGAAGATGTCCAAGCATAAAGGCAACGTTGTTAACCCTTGGGATGCACTGAATAAGCAGGGTGCAGATGCGGTTCGTTGGTACTTCTACGCAAACTCCGCGCCTTGGCTGCCCTCTCGCTATTATGATGAGGCTGTATCCGAAATGCAGAGAAAATTCATGGGTACGCTGTGGAACACCTACGCTTTCTACATCCTGTACGCAGAAATCGACCAGTTCGATCCTACAAAATACACACTGGATTATGAAAAGCTGGCTCCCATGGATAAATGGATTCTCTCCAAGCTGCAGACACTGAATAAATTCGTGGATGAATCTCTGGAAGGCTACAAGCTGACAGAGCCTGCCCGTGCAATGGTTGATTTCTTGGATGACCTGTCCAACTGGTATGTAAGAAGAAGCCGTGAGCGTTTCTGGGCAGAAGGCATGGAACAGGATAAAATCAATGCTTATATGACACTGTATACCGTTCTGGAAACCATGGTAAAGCTGGCTGCTCCCTTCACGCCCTTCATCACAGAGGAAATTTACGGCAATCTAGTGAAGAAGGTGGATGCAAGCGCTCCCGAATCCGTTCACCTCTGCGATTGGCCTGCATACCATGCAGAATGGGTAGATGCTGATTTGGAAGAAAACATGGACTTCGTTTTGAAGGTTGTTGTAGAAGGCCGTGCGGCAAGAAACGCAAGCGCAATGAAGAACAGACAGCCTTTGGCTATGATGTATGTAAAGGCAGCACAGAGCCTGCCCGCAGAATACTGCGACATCATCAAGGACGAACTGAATGTAAAGGCAGTTTCCTTCACAGATGACGTAGAAGCCTTCACAACCTACACCTTCAAGCCTCAGCTGAGAACACTGGGCAAGAAATACGGCAAGCTGGTGCCTGCCATCGGTGCTTATCTGAAGGAGGTAGAGGGCAACAGCTTCATGGCACAGCTGAAAGCAGACGGCAAGGTTTCCTTCACCGTAGACGGCAGCGAGGTTGTTCTGGAAATGGATGATGTTCTGGTTGATACCGCAGAAAAGGACGGCTTCGTATCCTCCGGCGACAACAACCTGACCGTTGTTCTGGACACAAACCTGACACCCGAGCTGGTGGAAGAAGGCTTCGTGCGTGAAATCGTTTCCAAGGTACAGACCATGCGTAAGGAAGCTGATTTCAACGTAACAGACCGCATCCGCGTTTACTATGACGGCAACGCAAAGATTGCAGAAATCCTTGCTGCAAATGACATCAAGGGCGATGTACTGGCAGTTGAGGTTGTCGCAGGCAAGGGCGGCGAGCTGAGCAAGGAATGGAATATCAATGGTGAAAAGGTAACACTGGGTGTTGCAAGAGTATAATAAATCTGAATACAAAAATCCCGAAGGAAATTTCCTTCGGGGTTTTTTATGCTCCGGATTATTGATTTGCCGAAATGCTTTCTGCGCTCTTTGCTTCTTCGGGAATGGTGATTTCCTTAACTGCGTTGAACTGGCTGCAAACCATGGAAATACTTGTTTTTTCCACCTTTACGGCAGAGGACGCATCCGTACTGCCGGCAGCTTCCATCGCCTTATCCATAATTTTCTGCATTACCTCAGTCAAGTTCATTTCATATTTCAGCACATAGCCATCCGCATCAATCCAGAGCGTCAGGGGCAGGCTTTTCACCGATTCGGTAAGGGCTGCAAGCTGCTCCTCTGTGACACCCATTGCCGCAGCGGTTTCTGTCATGCCGCTTTCCGCAAGCACCTTTTGCAGAACATCTTTTTTCAGTGTACCTTCAATTTTTGTTGCTTCGGTATCATTGATTTTTTCTGTTGCGGTTGCGGAAAAATCGGCTAAATTGCTCAGATAGAGTGTCACATTTTCCTCCGCGTTATACTGTGCAAGACTGCCAAGCTCCATCGTCTGGCTATACCATGTATCCGCCGCCAGAACATAGGTGCGCAGCTTGCCATCCTCCTCCTCGGCGTACATCTGCATGTTCTGCGCTTCTGTGCCATCCTCCAAGGTTGCGGAGAGGTTCATCTGCATCCGCAGGGGGTTCTGCTGCGTCAGAATTTTAGCGACTGTGGTAGTTTCCGCGGTTTCCTCGCCCATGGACATATCCATTTCCATCGTCATTTCCGCTGCCATGCTTTCCACTGTTGCCATGGTTTTCTGCGAAAGCGTCAGCAATTCCTTTGTTTCCTCCGCACTCAGTACTGTTGTGCCGCAGCCTGCCAAGGTCAGCACTGCCGCAAGTGCCGCCGCCAAAAGCTTCTTCGATTTCATTTCTGTTTTCTCCTTTCTATGTCTCTGTGTCCTTCCTATATTATGCCTTTTTCTCTTTTTTCTTTTTCTCTTTTTCTAACGCCTTGCCGCCTGTGCAATAGGGCAGCAGGAAGCACTCCTGACATTTCGGTCTGCGTGCAATGCAGATTTTCCTGCCATGTGCAATCATCTGGGTATTGATATCAATCCATTTATCCTTCGGAACAAGCTGCATCAGGTCAAATTCAATCTTGACGGGATCTTCGTTTTTTGTCAGCCCAAGCAGGTTGGAAACGCGCTTAACATGCGTATCCACCACCACACTGGGGATATGATACCAGTTTCCGCGCACAACATTTGCCGTTTTTCTGCCGACACCCGCAAGGGCAGTCAGCTGCTCGATATCCGAGGGAACCTCTCCATTATAGTCCTGCAAAAGCTTCTGACAGCAGGCAATGATATTCTTCGCCTTATTATGATAAAAGCCTGTCGAGTGAATATCCTGCTCCAGCTCTGCAAGATCTGCCTGTGCAAAGTCCTTGACAGAGGTGTATTTCTTGAATAAATCCTTTGTTACAAGATTCACTCTGGCATCGGTGCATTGTGCGGAAAGCATGGTTGCAATCAGAAGCTGCCATGCGTTTTCGTGGTCAAGATAGCATTTTGTCGGACCGTAATGCTCGTGCAAAAGCTCTAAAATAATTGTTACCTTTTCTTTTTTTGTCATGCGTCCTTCTCCTTCCCGAAATAAGAATATTTCCCGAAATTTCCCGAGAAATATTTCCCTTCCTCTCTGTTTATCTGCAAAAGCGGTCGGCTTTTTTCTCTCTTTTCCTATCCTATCAAACCATCCCACTTTTTGCAACGCTGTCGGTGCAGGAAAATTTTCTTTTCCCCTGTCTGTGTCTTCCCTGCATTGACAAACCCATTTGGGTATACTATCATAAGAACGAAGGGAGGGACAGGAATGGAACAGAATATTCTGAAAAATGCAGCTTTGAAATCCACAAAAAAGCGGCAAGTACTATTGCTTTTATTGCAAAAGCAGGCGCGCCCCATGACGGCAGAGGAACTACACGCCTTAGCCGAGCCGATTCTTCCCATGAATGTTTCCACCGTTTACCGCACGCTGAACACGCTGACGGAAAAGAAAATTCTCATCCGCTCTGTCCGGCAGGATGGGAAGGCATATTATTCCTTAGCAAAAAAGGATCATTCGCACCGTCTGGTCTGCGACCTCTGCGGCAAGGTAATTCCTGTGGATACCTGCCCACTCAGTGAATTAGAGGAAACCCTGCAGCAGAAAACGGGATTTCGGATTACGGGACATTCTCTGGAATTTACGGGACTCTGCCCCGAATGCAGCAAAAAGGATACTGACGAAAAATAAAAAAGCCTTTACAAGAAGTCACCCGACCTCTTGGAAAGGCTTATTTTTTATTCTGCCCAGCGTCCCAGCTTACGGAAGCGCTGATATCTTTCTTCGGAAAGCTCTTTTCCTGTTTTTTTCGACCATCCCTTTAAATCAAGGATGAGTTTTTCCTTCATTTCCTCGCACATTCTTCCGAAATGCACAAAGTCCTCAGGAATAATTTCTTCTGCTACGCCGAATTCCTTCATATCCTCCGCCGTAATATGCAGACATTCTGCCGCATCGGGCGCAAGCTTGGCATCCTCCCAGAGGATACTTGCACAGCCCTCAGGGGAAATAACGGAAAAGACCGCATTTTCAAGCATATACAGCTTATTCGCAACGGAAAGCCCCAAGGCACCGCCGCTGCCGCCTTCCCCAATGACAATCGTAATAATCGGCGTTTCCAGTCCCATCATCTGCATAAGGTTATCGGCAATCGCCTGTCCCTGTCCGCGTTCCTCTGCCTCCTCGCCGCAGAATGCACCGGAGGTATCCACAAAACAGATGACCGGTCTGTGGAATTTTTCCGCCTGTCTCATCAGGCGCAGTGCCTTGCGATAGCCTTCGGGCATGGGGCAGCCGAAATTGCAGCGGATTCTTTCTTCCAGATTGCGTCCGCGTTCAATGCCGATAAAGGTTGCGGGGATATCCCCCAGCATACCGATGCCGCCGATAATTGCCGCATCATCGGCATATTTTCTGTCCCCATGCAGCTCCGTCCGCTCCTGAAACAGCTTTTCGATATAGGAACGCGCCGTCGGGCGGGTCTGACTTCTCGCCGTCTGTAATTTTTCATAGGCATTCATCCGCGTCATTCCTTTCTGCCATGCTGCCGCAGCAGCTTTTCCAAAGTTCCTCTCAGTTCTGTTCTCGGCACAATGGCATCCACAAAGCCATGCTCCAGCAGAAACTCTGCCTTCTGGAAATCCTCCGGCAGCTTTTTCTTTGTGGTCTGCTCAATGACCCTTCTGCCTGCAAAGCCAATGGTTGCGTTTGGCTCGGAAAGGATAATATCCCCAAGCATGGCAAAGCTTGCCGTCACGCCGCCGGTTGTGGGGTCTGTCAGAACGGTGATATATAGACCGCCCTTTTTGCTGTGCTGCTCTACTGCGCCGCTTGTTTTTGCCATCTGCATCAGGGAAAGAATCCCCTCCTGCATACGCGCACCGCCGCTTGCCGTAAAACCGACCACAGGCAGCTCATGCTCTGCGGCATATTCAAACAGGCGAGCGATTTTTTCACCGACAACAGAGCCCATACTGCCCATCATAAAGCCAGGCTCCATCACGAACACCGCACAGCGCTGATGGCGAATCTTGGCTATCCCACAGACAACGCCCTCCTCCTCACCGCTGACGGCTCTGCCGCGATCCATTTTATCCTGATACCCGGGAAATTCCAACGGGTCAATCGTTTCGATATTGGAAAATAATTCGTGGAAGCTGTCCTTATCGCAAAGTGCCTTAATTCTGGTTCTTGCGCCAATGCGGAAATGATGCCCGCAATGGGGGCAGGTCACCTTCTGCTTCGCAATCGCACGTCTGGTTTCATAGGACTTGCAGATAGGGCAACGCACCTTTTCTTCTGTTGTATTTTTCAGTGTGATACCGCCTTTTTCCAAAGCATTTTTGGATTTGCGGAAGTAACCCATAATGTTACTCATTTATATCACCCCTTTTTCAAAATTTTGTCCAGAATGAGGGTATCATAATTCCCCTTCTGGAAGATTTTGCTGCGAATCAGCTGCAGCTGTTCTTCAATATTGGTTTCTACCCCAACGATTACCATTTCGCAAAGAGATGCCTCCATTCTGCGGATGGCTTCCTCTCTGGTGTTTGCGTGGACAATCAGCTTGCCAAGCATGGAATCATAGAAGGGAACCACAACGGTATCCTGCATGAGTGCGGTATCGAAATGCACTCTGCCGCCGCCGGGAATATGCAGAAACTCCACTCTGCCTGTAGAGCGTGCATTGATACGACATTCGATGGCGTGTCCCTGCAGGCGGATATCCTCCTGCTTCATATTCAGGGGCACCTGACAGGCAATACGAATCTGCCATTTCACAATATCCACGCCGCTGATTTCCTCCGTAATGGGATGCTCCACCTGCAAACGGGTATTCATCTCGATGAAATAAAACTGCCCATCGGGGGCAAGCAGAAATTCTACTGTGCCTGCATTGGTATAATTTGCCGCCTTTGCCGCCAGAACTGCCGCATCCATCATTTTTCTGCGGATATCCTCTGTCATAACGGGGCTGGGCGTTTCCTCCAGCACCTTCTGCTTATTCAGCTGGAGAGAGCAGTCTCTTTCGCCCAGACAGAGGATATTCCCCTGTTGGTCTGCCAGAATCTGCATTTCCACATGGCGCACATGGGTAAGGTATTTCTCTAAGAAAACATCCCCATTGCCGAAGGCACTCTCCGCCTCGCGCGATGCCGTATGGAAGGCATCCGCAAGGTCTTCCTCTCTCGCCACCACGCGGATACCCTTGCCGCCGCCGCCTGCCGTTGCCTTTACCAGAAGCGGATAGCCGATTTCCTTGGCATATTTCTTTGCTTCCTCTACATCCTTAAGAACCTCCGTTCCGGGAACAACGGGCACGCCGACCTGCTGCATCAGCTGACGGGAGGTATCCTTATCGCCCATGGCAGAGATAACCTCGCTTTTCGGGCCGATAAAGACAATGCCGTTTTCTTCGCAAAGCTTGGCAAAGCCTGCATTTTCGGAAAGAAAGCCATAGCCGGGGTGAATTGCCTCGGCATTGGTTGCCAGCGCTGCGCTGATGATATTTTTCTGATTTAAGTAGCTCTCTGCCGCCGCATTGCCGCCAATGCAGATACGCTCATCCGCAAGGGCAACGGGCAGGGAATTTCTGTCCGCCTCGGAATAGACAGCCACCGTCTCGATGCCCATTTCCTTGCAGGCACGGATGATGCGGACTGCCACTTCGCCTCTGTTGGCAACGAGAATTTTAGAAAACATTTCCTGTCACTCCTTGATAAGTGCAAAGGAAAACTCTGCACTGACACACAACTTACCGTCTACATAGCCCTTGCCCTCTGCCCAGTAGAAGGGGCCCTTATGCTTGAGCAGGGTACATTCTGTTTCAAATACATCCCCGGGGTGTACGGGGTTTTTAAAACGCACCTTATCCAGTCCCGTAAAGAAGGGGGTAATGCCCTCTGCCTCACCGGAAAGCAGGACACACGCGCTCTGCCCCAGAATTTCGCAGAGAATGACACCGGGGACAACCGGATTACCGGGGAAATGCCCCTGCAGGAAAAATTCATCCCCTCGGATGGTTTTTTTGCCGTAAGCCTTGCCCTCTCTCAGCTCTGCTTCATCAATCAGAAGCATGTGATCTCTATGGGGCAGGATTTTTTTGATTTCTTCCTGATTCATCAGTTTTCCTCCTTTTCGGGCAGGATGCGAACCAAGGGCTGACCGAATTCCACAATCTGCCCATTATCCACGCAGACCGCCGCAATCGTTCCTTCCAGCTCTGCTTCGATATTATTGAACATCTTCATGGATTCAACAATGCAGAGCACATCGCCCTTTTTCACCTTATCGCCCACCTGCACAAAGGGCTCTGCCCCTGCCTGTGGCGCAAGATAAACCGTACCCACCAGCGGGGATTTCTGCTCCACGCCTGCGGGTGCTTCTGCTTTTTCCACAGAAGGCACTTCTGCAACAGGCACTTCCGCTATGTTTTCCACAGAAACCACAGGCATTTCCACTACCGCCTGTCTGCCGCCTGCTTCCAGAACGATACGGGTATCCCCCTCTGTCAGGTCTAATTTTGTCAGCTGATTCTGGCGCAGAATCTTCGCCAGATCATTGATTTTATTCGTATCCATATTCATCAGCCCCTCATCTTTCTGAATGCAACACAGGCATTATGACCGCCAAAGCCCAGAGAAGTGGACATTGCCGCTTCTACGGTTGTCTTGACCGCTGTGTTGGGGGTGTAGTCCAAATCACACGCAGGGTCAGCCTCCTTCAGGTTGATGGTAGGAGGGATAACATCCTCCTGCACTGCCAGAATTGCCGCGATTGCCTCTACTGCACCTGCTGCGCCGAGCATGTGTCCTGTCATGGATTTTGTGGAGCTGATGTGAACCTTTTTCGCATCTGCTTCGCCAAAGGCATTTTTGATAGCTCTGGTTTCTGTTTTATCATTCAGGGCTGTGCCTGTGCCATGTGCATTGATATAAATTTCTTCGGGCTTTACGCCTTCCAGACCTGCCATTGCATTTACGATTGCCTTGCCGCTTGCGATTGCTTCCTCCGCAGGAGCGGTTACATGGTGTGCATCACAGGTGGAGCCATAGCCTACGATTTCCGCATAAATTTTTGCGCCGCGCGCCTTTGCGTGTTCATATTCTTCCAGAATTACCGCACCTGCGCCCTCGCCCATAACGAAGCCTGCACGGCGTTTATCGAAGGGCAGGGATGCCGCATTGGGGTCTTCCGATGCATTCAGTGCCATGCAGCTGCCGAAGCCTGCCACTGCCAACGGAACGATTGCCGCTTCACTGCCGCCGCAGATTGCCGCTGTGGTATAGCCATGCAGAACGGCTCTGTAGCCTTCACCGATAGCAGTTGTACCTGTTGCACAGGCGGTAGAAACCGCAACACAGGCATTCTGCGCCTGATAGTGAATGGCAATATTGCCTGCCGCAATGTTATTGATAATCTTGGGGATGAACAGAGGAGAAACACGGCGAGGTCCTTTTTCCCTCAGCACATCATAGCTTTCGCAAAGCGTTTCAAAGCCGCCGATGCCGCTGCCGAAATAAACCGCCAAATCCTCTTTTTCAATATTGCCTTCCAGCTGACTGTCTGTCATCGCCTCGCCGGCTGCCACCATAGCGAACTGCACGAAACGATCCAGCTTCTTTGCTGTCAGCTTATCCATATATTTTGTCGGATCAAACTCCTTCACCTCTGCCGCCAGCTTATATTTGCTTTCGCTGACATCAAATCTGGTGATGGGTGCGATACCGTTTTTTCCGTTTTTAATTGCTTCCCAGAATTCCGGCACGTTATTGCCCACAGGGGTCACTGCGCCGATGCCTGTTACTACTACTCGTCTCATTTCATCAATCCTTTCCTGCGAAATCCGACTGCTTTTTCGGTTCCTTCGCGCCGATTCAGCATGCCAGACCGCCATCAATACGGATGACCTCGCCTGTAATGTAATCAGAATGTTCCGACGCTAAGAACAATGCCAGCTTCGCCACTTCCTCCGCTTCGCCGAAACGCTTCATGGGGATGGCATCCTTCAATGTATCGTTTTCCAATGCCTGTGTCATTTCCGTTGCGATAAAGCCGGGAGCGATTGCATTGCAACATACCCCTCTGGAAGCCAGTTCCTTTGCAACGGATTTTGTCAGCCCGATTACCCCTGCCTTAGATGCGGAATAATTTGCCTGCCCGGGGTTGCCTGTCAGACCGGAAACGGAGCTGATATTGATAATCTTGCCGCCCTTCTGCTTCAGGAAAAGAGGATATACCCCTTTTGTCATATAAAATGCGCCCTTGAGGTTTGTATCAATGACTGCGTCAAAATCTGCCGCCTTCATCATGGGCACCAGCTTATCCTTCGTAATGCCTGCGTTATTCACCAGAATCTGAATGCCGCCGAAATCCTTCACGATTTCCTTTATAACTGCCGCAACGGCATCTGCATCCGCAACGTTGCACTGATATGCCTTTGCCTTTACGCCCAGTCCTTCCAATTCCTTTACGGTTTCCTCCGCCTTCACGGTATTGCCCGCATATAAAAACGCAATATCTGCACCATTTTCTGCAAATTTCAGGCAAATTGCCTTACCAATCCCTCTGGAGCCGCCGGTTACGACTGCTGTTTTCCCTTTCAGCATCCCATTTCCTCCTTCACCTTTTCGATTTCCTCCATATCGGAAACGCTGTATACCCTTGCTTCGGGCAGGATGCGCTTGATAAGCTTTTTCAGCGTATCGCCGATGCCTACCTCAATGAAGGTATCGAAGCCATCTACCGCCATGCGTTCCATGCTTTCCTGCCAACGCAGACTGTGGTTAATCTGATTTTCCATCAATTCCAGTACGTTTTCCGTATAGGGCTCTGTGGTAAAGTTGGAATAAACGGTCAGCACGGGCTTTCTCAGCTCAAATTCTCTTGCATCCTCGGAAAATTCCCTGCTTGCTCCATCCATGAAGGGAGAATGGAACCCACCGCCGACTGCTACGGGCAGACCTCTGCCGCCTGCTTCACGCACCGCCTGCTTGAAGGCATCCATTTCCTCAATCGCCCCTGCCACAACAAGCTGACCGGGCGCATTATAGTTTACGGGATACACCTGCTTGAACTGCTTGCAGATTTCCTCAATTTTTGCGTTGTCCAGCTTCATGACCGCAAGCATGGACGCAGGATGCTCTGCCGCAGCCTTTGCCATAGCTCTGCCGCGGATGCAAGCCAGACGGAAACCATCCAGATGGCTATACGCACCGGCAAACGCCAATGCAGGCAGTTCACCCAGAGAAAAGCCTGCCACGCCATCCACAGGGATACCTGCTTCGGAAAGCGCAATCGCCGCCGCAAGATCTGTCAGATACAGACAGGGCTGTGTATTCTGCGTTTCCTTCAGCTCCTCCGCCGTGCCGGAAAAGCACTGCGCCAGTGTACCGTTTCTGAGGGTTTCTGCTCTGTCGAACAAATCCTTTACGGTTTCGTTGTTATCATAAAAGCTTTTGCCCATGCCTGCCTTCTGTGCGCCCTGACCAGAAAAAACAAATGCTATTTTACCCATTTTGCCGCTCCTTTCAGTAACGCCTCTGCTTCTGCTGCAATTTCCTGCACGATTTCTGCCGCAGGCTGTTCCTTTTTCACCATGCCGGCAATCTGCCCTGCCATAAAGCAGCCTTCCTTGGTATCGCCCTCCACTGCTGCCTTGCGCAGTGCGCCAACGCCCAGCTTATCTACCATTTCGGCGGTTGTTTCGGGGGCATATTCCACCTGCAGGAAATGACGGGCAAACTGGTTTTTCATCACACGGCAGGTGCTGCCGCCGAAGCGTCTGCCTGTCGCTGTTGTGGAAACATCCGTTGCCTTTTTCACCATATCCTTATAATTCTGATGCACACCACATTCCTCTGCAAGCAGGAAACGAGTGCCCATCTGCACGCCAACTGCGCCCAGCATAAATGCCGCTGCCATCCCTCTGCCGTCGCCGATGCCGCCTGCCGCCAGTACAGGGATATCCACCGCATCTGCCACCTGGGGAACCAAGGGCATGGTGGAAAGCTCGCCGATATGACCGCCGGATTCGCCACCTTCGGCAATGACAGCATCTGCACCTGCTCTCGCCATCATCTTTGCCGCTGCGACAGAAGCCGCTACAGGAATCACCTTGATGCCTGCTTCCTTCCACATGGGAACATATTGATTGGGAATGCCTGCACCTGTGGTGACTACTGCCACCTTTTCCTCCGCAACGATTTTTGCCACTTCCTGCACATGGGGACTCATCAGCATGATATTCACGCCGAAGGGTTTATCTGTCAGGCTTCTTGCAATGCGAATCTGTTCTCTCAGATAATCGCCGCCTGCGTTCATTGCAGAGATAATCCCAAGGCCGCCGCCATTGGAAACCGCTGCCGCCAGCTTGCCGTCAGCAATCCATGCCATACCGCCCTGAAAAATAGGATATTTGATGCCCAGCATCTCACAAATCGGTGAAACGATCATATCGTCGTCCTCCTTTTCCTTTGTTTTTATCTTACGCCTGTTTTTCTTCGATCAGCTTAACCAGATCGCCAACAGTGTTTACTTTGTTTTCGCCCATTTCAATTTCTGTGCCCAGCTCTTCTTCCAGATTCATCAGAAGCTCCATAACATCCAGAGAGTCGATGCCCAGTGTGCTGAATTCTGTGTCCATCTTGATTTCTGCTGCGTCACATTCCAGTTTTTCTGCCAACATTGCTGCGATTTTTTCGAATACCATAATTTTTTCTCCTTTTCTTTTACCTTTTTTCTTGTTTTCTTTTCTTTTTTACCATCTTACTAAACAACAGGCGCTTGCCAGACCGCCGCCAAAGGCAGGCAGTAATAATAAATCTCCTCTATGCAGCTTCCCTGCCCGGTTCAGTTCGTCCAAGGCAATGGGAATGCTGGCGGAAGAAGTATTGCCGTATTTATGAATATTTAAATAAAATTTTTCCTTGGGCACCTTCAGCTTTGTGCTTGCGAAATCAATGATGCGCTGATTTGCCTGATGCGGCACAATATACGCGATATCATCAAAGGTCAGCCCATTGCGCTCCAGAATTTCCTTGCAGTCTCTGCAAATGGCGGTTACCGCAAATTTAAAGGTTTCCTGCCCTGCCATGTGAATATAGGGCTTCTTTTCCTGCCCTCTTTCATAGAAGGGAGACATCCCCACAGGCTGTGGAATATCAATGACATCATCGCCGCCCTTTACATCAAAAACAGCATCCAGATAATTTTCACCTGCTTCCAGAACCACCGCACCTGCGCCGTCACCGAAGATAACCGCAGTGCCTCTGTCATTCCAATCCAGCAGGCGGCTCAGACGTTCTGCCCCGATAACGAGCACCTTCTTCACCTTGCCTCTGGCAAAGAACCCTGCCGCCGTTTCCAGAAGAAAATCAAACGCAGAGCATGCCGCATTGATATCCATGGTCATGCAGGAAAGCCCCAGCAGATTCTGAATCATGCAGGAAACAGAAGGGGAAATGCTCTCCCCGCTGACGCTTGCCGCCAAAATCAGGTCGATTTCCTCCGCCGCTACGCCACTGTTTTCCAAAGCAGCCCTTGCAGCCTTGGCACCCATATCCGCCGCCGTTTCATTTGTGCTGATATGGCGTTCCTTTACGCCGACCCTCTGGGTAATCCATTCGTCATTGGTCTCTAAAAACTGTGACAGGTCATCATTCGTAACAACCCTGGGTGGGACATACATGCCCGTCCCTAACACACGAAAGCTCATTTTTCCACTCCTTCTCCCCTTTCTCAGGGAATATGAGAAACTATTTCATTTACCGAAATCCGTTCCATTTTTTCGTTACTTTAACTTAGTACCCTAAATTACGGAAAAAGTTACACAAATTTCGCAAAAATTTTTTGTGCAAAAAAGAGAGCCGACGAAAACCCTCGGATTTTCGGCATTTTCTGTCTTAAATTTTTTTCATCTTTTTTTGTTCCCTTGCATACCAAAACACCAGTGCAACAATTGTCGTGCTCAGATAGGAAAGGAAGCCGCCCCAAAGCACAAGCCGTCTTTTGCGGACTTTTCTTGCCAGCATGGCATAATTTCCCTCCACATCCCAATTCGGGACTTCTGTGGGAACTTTGTCTACGGGGTGATATTTTTTATAATAGGTGCGGCACTGCGGGCACTCACGCAGATGCTTTTTCACCAACCTTTTGCTGACCCTGCTTGCAACCCCATCATAATACAGAGGTGCCAGATCCATCACCAGTTCACATTTCCAATTCATCCTTCAACACCTCCATCAGCATTTTCTTCGCTCTGAAATAAATCACCTTTGCAGAATTTTCGCTAATCCTGAGTATCTGTGCAACCTGCGAAAACGGCAGCTCCGCATAAACACGCAGCACCACCACATCGCGGTATTTCTTCGGGATATCCTCAACCACCTTGCGCACCGCTTTTTCAATATCCTTCTGGCTGACATGCTCCTCCGGGCTGACATCCCCCTTCAGATAGTTCTGCGCCACCAAATCCAAATTCGCCGCATCCAGATGCAGCCGCTTCTTTTTCAGATATTTGAAATAGGTATGCTTGCCAATTGCCGCAAGCCAGGTAAAAACCTCACACTCTCCCCGAAATTTATAGAGTGATTTATATGCCTGCAAAAAGGTTTCCTGCGTCAAATCCTCCGCTAAATCTCCATCGGCACACATGCGGTTGAGAAACGCATATACCTTCTGGTAATAGTCCCGATATAAGCTTTCAAAGGTTTTCATCCGATCACCTTCCTTATTATATTCGGATTTTTCAAATCAAGATTTCCGTCTCAAATTCTCTGCCCCCTGCATATTTTTCCAGTAAGTCCTTTGCTTCGGAGAGAAGCGCAGGCAAATCCTCTGCCCCGTCAAAGGCATAATACACCAGAAGCAAATCCTCTGTTGCATCCGTAATCATGGTTCTGTCATTATCACTGGTGGGATTGCCGAAGGGTCCTTCCTCGTCAAATAAAACCGGCAAAAATTCAATATTCAGCACATCCTTGCCGATGCCGCGGTATGCCGTGCCTTCGGGCGCACGCATCCAGAGGATGTCGCCCTTTGTTTTCGCAAGATCATACGTCCCCATAGAATACCCCGATTTGATGGAAAGATAATTATTGATATCCACCACGTTATTGATGTAATACAACCCTCGTTCCTTTGCAATTCTTCTGCACATTGCCTCTGCGGAGGAACGATAGCGGTTGGGCTCCTTCCCCAATGCCTTATACGCCTTTCTGGTTGTCTGAATTTTATCTCTCTTATTTGCCTGCGAAAGCTCCACCTCGGAAAGCTCCGCAATTTTCCCATTCAGCAGTGCCAGAAATTCTTCCGGATCGGGCGCAACCGCAACCTTCGCCTGCAAAAGCCCCAAAGCAGCATCGGGGCAGCGTTCCTTTAAGGTTTCATCTATTTTTACTGCTACCAAAATAAGCACTTCCTTCCAATTTTATCTTGCTTCCTTTAGCATACTGGAAAATCGGAGAATGTCAAGTTTTCCTGCGGGGAATGGTTGAAAATTATGTGAAAATGCGGTATCATAAATCTTAGTAAATTTTTTATGAATAAAAAGGAGAGAGAAAAATGGACCAGCGTACTTTAGTTGTTTCCTGCGTAGAATATTACAGTGACCTGAAAAATATCCCCAGCAATAAGGTATTTATTTCCTTTCAGCAGTCCGGCTTCATTGACCTGATTCTGGACAGCCACAAAACCTTCCCCGAAATGGATATTGATTTCTTTGTCGGCATGATTGACGGGCTGACCTATCTGGAAAGCGATGCCGGAGAGCAGGAGAAGGAATATACCCATCACGAAAACCGTGCCGCTGTCGGCGCAGAGGTGGTTGCACTGCTGCAGAAAAAGCACAAAATGAATGACCTTGAGGCATGCGAAATGTATTATAATTCCCAGACCGCAGGACTTGTCAGCGAGGATAAGACAGGCTGGTATCAGAAGCCTGCACAGGAAATCTTCGAACAGATTGAAGCAGAATAAAAAATGAACGGAGTCGAAAAAAAATCGGCTCCGTTTTTTATTTTCCCTTATGTAATTTTTATGCGTGCAGAGTTTGGAAGGCAAAATATCCCAGAACCAGAACCCCCAGAATGATGCGGTACACGCCGAATACCGCAAAGCTGTGCTTGCGTACATATTCCATCAAGCCCTTGATGACAAGCAGGCTGACTACGAAGGAAACCACGCAGCCGACCGCCAGAATCGCCCACTCCGCGCCTGTTGCGGAAACGCCGGAAAGCAGGAATTTCACAAGCTTCAGTACGCTTGCGCCAAGCATCGTGGGGATGGCAAGGAAGAAGGAGAACTCTGCCCCTGCCGCTCTGCCTACGCCAAGGATGATTGCACCCAGAATGGTGGAACCGGAACGGGAGGTGCCGGGAATCAGGCTCAGGCACTGGAAGCAGCCGATGAGCATGGCAGTTTTCAAATCAATATCATACACCGAATTTGCGTAGGCTCTGCGGTGGCTGTTTTCTCGCTCCACAAACAAAAACGCAATCCCGTAAACAATCAAAGTGATGGCAACCACAACATAATTGTAAAAATGTGCATCCATCCAGTCATCCAACGGCAGCCCGATCACCGCGGAAGGAATCACCGCAAGCACCACCTTGAACCACAGCCGCCATGTGTTCCGCCTCTGCGGCGCGCTCTTGCTTGGCGAAAACGGATTCAGCTTATGGAAGAACAGCAGGATAACCGCCAGAATGGCGCCAAGCTGAATGACAACCTCAAACAGCTTATAAAATTCATCCGAAACCTGCAGCTTCACAAATTCATTCAGCAGAATCATGTGTCCCGTAGAGGAAATGGGCAGCCATTCCGTAATGCCCTCCACAATGCCAAAGAATATGGCCTTTAAAATTTCTGTTACCATTTTATCAGAAACTCCTTTCCTGTTTGTACGCTTTATTCCATCGTTACATTATAATCGAATTGCCTGCCGGAAACAACTTATTTAAGAGAAAATTAAAAAAGACTGCTTCATTGAAATTTTATTCCAACAAAGCAGTCTCCTATCGGTGCGACGGGATTTGAACCCACGACCTCAGCGACCCGAACGCTGCGCCCTACCAAGCTGGGCCACGCACCGACAGATGTATAACATAGCTATTTTCTTACATTTTTGCGAAAAAGTCAAGAGGAAGTTTTGTCTTTTCGTGTAAAAAAGAAAAGGGCAGAAAATTTTCCACCCTTTTCACCGTTTTTATTCCTCTGTTGCTTCTTCCGTTTCCTTGATTGCAATGCCCAGCTCGTCCAGCTGTTTTTCGTCTACCACGCCGGGTGCATCTGTCATCGGGCAGGATGCGTCCTTTACCTTAGGGAAGGCAATCACGTCACGAATACTGGGTGCATTGCTCATCAGCATGATGATTCTGTCCAGACCGAACGCCAAGCCGCCATGAGGGGGTACGCCGTATTTGAAGGCATCCAAAAGGAAGCCGAAGCGTTCCTGCGCATCCTCGTCGCTGAAGCCAAGCAGCTCGAACATCTTCTTCTGGATATCTCTGCGGTGGATTCTGATGGAGCCGCCACCCAACTCATAGCCGTTCAGAACGATATCGTATGCCTTTGCACGCACAGCGCCGGGATTGGTGTCAATCAGCTCCAAGTCCTCATCCATGGGTGCAGTAAACGGATGATGCACCGCTACATATCTGTTTTCCTCTTCATCCCATTCCAGCATAGGGAATTCTGTAATCCACAGGAATGCGAAATCATCGGGCTTTGTCAGCTCCAGCATTTTGCTCAGCTCTACACGCAGTGCGCCAAGGGAGTCGAATACGACCTTATCCTTATCCGCACAAATCAGAATCAGGTCACCGGGCTGCCCATCCATCGCATCTACGATTTCCTGCATTTTTTCGGGTGTGAAGAATTTTGCAATCTGGGATTTGATTGTGCCGTCTGCGTTTACCACAATCCAAGCCAGACCCTTTGCCTTATATGTTTTTACAAACTCAACCAGAGAGTCGATTTTCTTTCTGGGGAAGGAGCCACAGCCCTTCGCATTGATGGCACGCACGCTGCCGCCGTTTTCCAGAGCGGATTTGAATACCACAAAATCGGTACCTGCCACAACATCGGAAATATTTTTCAGCTCCATGCCGAAGCGTACATCGGGCTTATCGGAACCAAAGCGCTCCATTGCCTCTGCATAGGTCATTCTGGGCAGGGGCAGCTTGATATCTACATTCATCAAATCCTTGAATACCTTCTGCATCATTCTTTCGTTGATATCCATGATATCTTCGATTTCCACGAAGGACAGCTCCATGTCCACCTGTGTGAATTCGGGCTGTCTGTCCGCACGCAGATCCTCGTCACGGAAGCATTTCGCAACCTGATAATATCTGTCCATACCGGAAACCATCAGAAGCTGCTTATACAGCTGTGGGGACTGAGGCAGACCATAGAAATTGCCGGGGTGTACGCGGGAAGGTACGAGATAGTCTCTTGCGCCTTCGGGTGTGGATTTGCCCAGAACAGGAGTTTCAATCTCCAGAAAGCCCTCTTTATCCAGGAAGTTTCTCATCACCTGTACAACCTTATGACGCAGCACCAGATTTTTCAGCTGAGAAGGTCTTCTCAGATCCAGATAACGATATTTCAGACGCAAATCATCCTTTACGGTGATGTTGTCCTCAATCTGGAAGGGGGTTGTTTCGGATTCGGAAAGGATACGCAGCTCCTTGGCGATAATCTCGATTTTCCCTGTTTTCATGTTGGGGTTGATGTTGCCATCTTCTCTTGCGGCAACCAGACCCTTCACTGCCAGTACATATTCACTGCGAACCGTTTCCGCCTTTGCGAACAAATCCTTTTCTGCTGTGTTGCCATCGATTGCAATCTGCACCAGACCCGTTTTGTCTCTTAATGCAATGAAAATCAGCTGACCCAGGTCGCGGCGACGCTGTACCCAGCCCATTACCGTCACTTCCTGCCCAATCATGCTTTCGTTTACATCGCAGCACATGCAGCTTCTTTTTAAACCTGTTAAAGCTTCACCCATGTCACTATCTCCTTACTCTTTTATCTATTTCTGTTTTCTACTGTCATAGTAGTCCATCCTTAATATCATAAACACTTTTCTTGAAAAAGTAAAGTTTCCAAGCGGAAAAAGCTGTTTTTTCACCGAAAAATTCTCCGCTTGTCACTTTTTGGGAAAAGCGGTATAATGAAAAAATATGAAAAATAAATTTTACAGAAATTGCATTTCTGAACGATAAGGAGTTGTTACCATGAACCAGAATAAAATCATCACCATCAGCCGCCAATATGGCAGCGGCGGCCGCATTGTCGGCAAAAAACTGGCGGAAGCCCTTGGGATTCCCTTTTATGATAACGAACTGATTACCATGGCAGCGGAAAAAACCGGACTTTCCGTGGAATGCTTCAAGGATGCAGAAAAAACCTCTGTCGGCAATCTGTTTTTCTCTCTGACCTCTCTGACCCCCAGCATTGATTCTGTTGGTCTGCCGCTGAATGAAAAAATCTTTCTGGTGCAGTCTCAGGTCATCAAAGAGGTGGCAGAGGAGGGTCCCTGTGTTATTGTTGGGCGTTCCGCAAACTATGTGCTGTCCGAAAACCCCAACTGCATCAATATTTTCCTGCAGGCGGATTTGCCCGACCGCGTGGAGCGTGCCATCCATACCTATCACCACGACCCTCAGGGCGCAGAATCCATGGTGATTAAGACCGATAAGCGCCGTGCGAATTATTACAACTACTTCACAGGCGGCAAATGGGGAAAGGCAGAAAATTATGACCTTATCCTCAACACCTCCAGAATGGATCTGGATAAAATCGTTGAGGTCATTAAAACCTACGTTTCTCTGCGATAAAAGCGATAAAAAAAGCACACACAAACGCTGTGCATGCTTTACAATTCTAAATATTATGATATAATAAAACTAAGTAGGAAACCGCCACGTTGTGGTCAACCTCAGGGGTAAGACTACCTGTCTAAACCGTCCAAAGTTCTATGACAGGTAGCCTTTTTATTTTCTCTTGTCTATATAAGAGAGGAGTGCTATCAAAAATAAGCCAAATGTAAGTACGGTCATCCGCACTTCATAAGTATTCATAGCACCACCTCCAATCCTTAGTTAAAATCGGAGGTCAGCCACCCATCACGGTTTCCATGTATCCATCATAGCATGTTTTCCTTTTTTCGACAATATACTTTCCTTGCAACAAAAAAGTCCCTTATGGGACTTTTTTCTTTTACACAGGATATTCCTGCAAAAGCGCATACGTCTGTGCTTTCCAACCTCTGAAAGATGTGAACATTTCCTCGGATAGCTGTTGCAGAGCCAATTCTGTTTCTGACAAGGAACTGCTTATATACCCGACAGCATTGATATAATCATCCTTTCCGTCCATTTCAACTGCCTGCAAAGAATTGCTTAGCATATAAACCAGACCGCTCAGGGCAGACAAGCGGTAAATCCATCTTTCCTGTTCAAATAACTGCCTTTTCATTTCATCCATAGCCATAAAAACACTTCCTTTCCGCCATCTGCCCTATGATAGCACATTTCTTCTTCAGAAAAGGGACTGTTTTCAGTCCACTACGGATTTTTTCAGAGAGAAAGTCGAGTCCCACTCTCTTTATAACACCTTTTCCACCTTCGTCCCCGGAAAATAGCATGCGATAATTTCCGCCGCCGTTTTCCCCTGCTCCGCAAGATATTTCGCGCCATACTGGCTCAGTCCCACGCCATGCCCGTTTCCGCCGCCGTAAAGTGCCACGCCCGTCAGCTTTCCTTCCGCGTTTTTCATTTCTTTCACTGCGAAAAATCCGCTTGGCAGCATAGCATTTCCCGTCATGGCTTCTGCGCCCTTCCGTTGCAGATAAATCGGCTCACCAAGGGTTCTTTTTGTTGGCGAAAGCACCTTACGGATAGCATTTTCCGTTTTCACCGTTGCCATCCCCTTTTCAAAGGTCAGCTGCAATTCCATTGCGAGTCCACCCTGTCCTCTGCGTGTCACCGCAATGCCTGTCAGCCTGCCCAAATCATTTTGATTCCCTTCTATCCTGCAATTCGCGCTTTCCGCCAGAGTTTTCTGCAAAATTTCTGTCATCTGCCCACAACTGAAATACACCTTCCAGCGATACCACGGTGAATTCATATCGTACCCCTGTTTCTTCCAATCCTGCCAGAAGGCAAGCCATTCCTCCTCTGTCTGCGGCGGCGCAAAATCCCCGTAGGTCTGCGCCTGCAAATAGGATTTTCCCCTACCGGAAAAGCTGCCATCCTTCGACCAAACCTCCTGACTGCCTGCCCCGAAGCCACAGGAGGTGGAATAAAAATAGGTCTGCGCCACCGCACCTGTTTTCGTTACGGCGCACATCCCCTCGGTCGCTTTCACTGCCTGTGCCGCCGTTTCATTTTCAGCATAGCCCAGATACACCTGACTGGCGGTGGTATCGGTCACATGCGCGCCATACGCACAATAGGTATTCGCATAAAACTGATTATAGGCATAGCTGCGTGCCGTAATTGCCTGCGCCTCCAACGCCGTCTGTCCGAAGGAGGTCGGCATTTCATGCGGCACAACGCCGAGCAGATACCGTTCCAAGGACAGTTCATTGATAACAGCAAGGCTATCTGCGCCGCGCCGTTCCAATTCAATCGTGCCTTCATATTGATACGCTGTTCCGTCTGCAAATGCCACACGAATCGGTGTTTCTGCCGTTGCCGTCACAATGCCATGCGAAAACCAAGGCAAATCGGCTGTCAGAACCGCCTTTCCTTCGGGTAAAAAATGCTTCTCATTTGTTCCATTGGAAAGCGTAAAGCCATTCTCCGCGGAAAGGGTTACGGTTTTCTGCTCCGCCCCCTTCAGAAGGACACGCATCCGCTCCAGAACCGCAGGAGTACGAATCACCGCCGCACAGATTTCCCCGTCCTTTTCAAAAAATTCGCCGCAATCCGTGCCGCAAATCAAATCAGTAAAATCCGCCTTTGCGATTTCTTCTCCTGCCGCATCATAAACCCTTGCCGCTTCCGCCCAAGGCAGTTCGCCCCGCTCCGCCAGATACAGCGTTTCTCCGTCCACGCGCTTCACGGTGCAGCCTCCGACAGATTCCGCTGCCGTCACCTCTGCGACCTTACCGTTTTCCAGTTTTACATCATAAATTCCCTCATCAAGTGCCTTTCCATAGGCAAGCATCGCCGCACCCTCCCCCGTTTCCAGAAAAAGCGCACCTTTTTCCTGCCTGCAATAGATATTTTTCACCACAGGCGAAGCGGCTTCTACCGTCAGCAGCGCAAGGATTTCCCCATCCTTTTCCAGAAAGGTGATGCGGCTTGCGGCATAGGGCGTTAAATCTATGCCTGCCGCAGTAAATCTGCCCATATCGCAAAGCCCATCCGCATCCAGAACCACCGCATTTTCCGTTTGAATCCCATAGGAATAAAGGCTGTCCTCTCCGCGCCTTGCCTTAAGCGCCGTTTCCAAAAGCTGCACCCAAAGCTCATAGGAAACCGCCATGTTTTTATTCTCCGCCGTCAGCACAATGCGGCTGTTATAATCGGGCGCAAGCCTGTCCATCAATGCCTGTGCCTCCCAAAGCGTTAAATCCGCCTGCGGACGAAAGGTTCCTTCCTCACTGCCTGCGAAAAAGCCCTGCTCCACACAGCCTTGAATATAAGGATATGCCCAGTCCTCCGCTGAAAGGTCGGAAAAATTCAGCTTCGTTTCCATTTCATCCAATTCCTGATTCGTATAAAACGCTAAGGCAATCGTTTTCGCCGCCATTTCCCGACTGACGGAGCTCTCTGCACCAATCTGCCCCACCTTTGCGCGCTCTGCCGGTCGCTCCGTACCGCATGCAGAAAGGGAAAGCAGCAGCAGACCGCCCAGTAATATGTATTTTTTCATTGTACCAACTCCTTATCGGTACAAGTATATACATCTGTAGCAAAAAAAGAACCGCCTTCCGGCGGCTGTTCTCTGCTGATGCTCTACTTCTGTTTTAATATAAAAAAATAACCCCGAAATGCCGGTCTTGCCCCTTGACACCTAGCCTAAGCCAGGTGGGTTTCCGCAACCTCGGAATCTGCCTTCCCCCGCCCAAAGGGAATTATCTTGGGGCCTGACATATCCGCTGTTTATAGGAATCCCGAGTCAGTAATGTAGGTTCAAATATAGCAAGTTGTCGTGCATTTCAGGATTTCTGTACTGATTATACTACAATCGCCCATGTTAGGCAACAGTAAAATCAATTTTTCTTATTTTTGAGAAACGGAATCACTGTCATCCAGAGCGCACCAACGACAATCGAAACATCCGCAATGTTGAAAATCGGGGCATTTTTCCCCTTCACAGGGATGAATAAAAAATCCGTCACGCGCCCTTTTCTGAGCCGCTCCCAGAAGTTTGCCGCACCGCCGCCCAAGGTCAGGGCAAGCGGAAGGGCAAGCCGTCTTTCCCCTTTGCCGCGTAAAATCCGCACCAGCAGACCGCCATAAAAGGCAAGCAGTGCGCCCGTGGCAAGAAGGATTCCCTTTCTTCTTCCGCTGAATCTATTATATGCTATGCCTCTGTTCTTTATGTGCCAGAAATAGAGGTGATCTTTGACAATTTCCCGTTTTTTATTGAGCGGCAGGTTTTTCTCTGCCCACTCCTTCGAGGAAAGGTCTATCCCCAGAACTGTCAGAATCGCCAGAATTGCTTTCATTTTTCCATGCCCCCAATCTTTTCCGTGCAAATGCCTTGTCACAAATCTATTACCGTATTATAATTCTAATATAAGGCAATGCTAAATGCAAACCCAAAATAATTCAAGAGAGGTGTCTTTATATGGCTTTGGTAACAACAAAAAAAATGTTTGAAAAGGCATTTGAGGGCGGCTATGCCATCGGTGCATTCAACATCAATAACATGGAAATCATCCAAGGTGTCGTAGCTGCGGCAAAGGCGCAGAATTCCGCTGTCATCCTGCAGGTTTCCAAATCTGCTCTGAAATATGCGCATCCCAAATATCTGAAGGCAATGGTGGATGCCGCAATCGAAGAAACCGGTCTGGATATTGCACTGCATCTGGATCACGGCTCTGATTTTGAAGTATGTAAAGACTGTATCGAATACGGTTTCACATCTGTCATGTTTGACGGTTCCCATCTGGAGTATGAGGAAAACGTAGCACAGACAAAGAAAATCGTAGAATACGCCCACGAAAGAGGCATCGTGGTTGAGGCAGAGCTGGGCAAGCTGGCAGGCGTTGAGGATGAGGTTAACGTAGATGCGGCACATGCAACCTACACTGATCCCGATCAGGCAGTTGATTTCGTAAAACGCACGGGTGTGGATTCCCTTGCCATTGCCATCGGCACAAGCCATGGTGCTTATAAATTCAAGGGCGAGGCAAAGCTGGACTTTGACAGACTGGCAACCATCACAGAAAAGCTGGAGGCGGCAGGCTTCCATAACTACCCCATCGTTCTGCACGGTGCATCCTCTGTTGACCAGAGATGTGTTGCGATGTGCAACGAATACGGCGGAAACATTGCGGGCGCAAAAGGGATTCCTGCGGAAATGCTGCGCAAGGCATCTTCCATGGCTGTCTGCAAAATCAACATGGATACTGACCTGAGACTGGCAATGACTGCTGCTGTTCGCAAATCCTTCGGGGATGAGCCTGCGGCATTTGACCCTCGCGGCTATCTGGGCGCAGGCAGAGCGCTGATTCAGGAGCTGGTTGAGGACAAAATCAAAAATGTCATCGGCTCTACGGATTCCATGAACTAAACACCTTAAAGACCTTGAGGCTTTGCCCCAAACCCCACTTAGGGGATAATCCCCTAAGAACCCTATACTGACACAAAACTGCGTTTTGTGTGGGAAATTTCAATAATTCCTCGCAAAAACGCAGTTTTTGCAAATAAGGTCAAGGGGATTATCCCCTTGCAGGGCGTGGGACAGAGTCCCACAGAAACAAAAGCAAAGGAGGTTTTGCCCATGTATGAACTGGTGCAGGTCGCAGAAAATACCTATTACATCAATGCTCCTTCCAAAATCGGCGTTTATCGCGTAAGTGATGACGATGTCTGGCTGATCGACAGCGGAAACGATAAGGATGCCGGCAGAAAAATCCAGAAAATTCTGGATGCACAGGGCTGGAAGCTGACCGCAATCATCAACACCCATTCCAACGCCGACCATGACGGCGGCAATACTCTGCTGCAGAATCGGCTTAACTGCGCCGTCTATACCACACCCATGGAACTGGCGATTGTGGAGCACCCGATGCTTGAGCCATCCTTCCTTTACGGCGGCTATCCCTTCAAGAAGCTGCGGAATAAATTCCTCATGGCAACCCCCTCCAAGGGGCAGGATATCGCCGATGCGCTTTTGCCTGCGGGCATGGAATATTTCCGCCTGCCGGGGCATTTCTGGGACATGATCGGCGTGAAAACGCCCGATGATGTTTATTTTATGGCAGACTGCGTGTTTGGGGAAAATATCCTTGAAAAATATCATATCTCCTTTTTCTATGATATTGCGGCACAGCTTGAAACGCTAAATATGATAGAAAAGCTGGAGGGCAGGCTGTTCATCCCTGCCCATGCGGAGCCGACAGAGGACATCAAGCCTCTGGCAGACGCAAACCGTAAAAAGATGCAGGAAATTCTGGATGCACTTCTGGAAATCTGCAAGGAGCCGCTGCATTTTGAGCTGATTCTCAAGCAGGTATTCGAGCGGTTTGCATTAACGATGGATTATAGCCAATATGTCCTCATCGGCAGCACGATTCGTTCCTATCTTTCCTATCTGGTCGATCAGGGGAAGGTGGAATGTTATGTAGAGGATGCCCTTCTGCTCTGGAAAACAGCTGAATAGAAATACAAAATAAGCACTTGAAACCCGTACCCAAAAATACGAATTCAAGTGCTTTTTTATTTGCTTTTTTAGAAAAACAATTCGCCCGGTCTGTAGCCTTCGGGCAGCTCCTCTTCCTCTAAAAATTGGAAATTCTCGTCCTGCAAAATCGGCAGGAATGCCGCAAAGGGCGGTCTGCTGAATTCAGAGCCGTAGCTGCTTGCGCCGAACCAACCGCCTTCCTTGCCCTTCAGATTCAGCCCACGGGCAAATTTCGTGCGGTTGGAGCAGTCATGCACCGCAACATCCCAGCCTTCCTCGTCCGCCTGCTTCATCAGCTTGAAGGTCAGCTCTCTGCTCCAAATGGGAGAAACATACCCCTGTCGATAGACGTACATGTTTTCTCCTTCGTAATTCCAGATATTGTTGTTGTTCAGATGCAGCTCCGCACAGTTCATGAAATCCACGCCTGTTGCCAGAATCTTATCCTTTTTCTGCATAAATGCTTCAAAATATTCGGGTGTCATGGGCGTTTCAATCCCGACATACTTGATATATTTCTTTGCTGTCGCAATCGCTTCAATCACCTTATCGGAAGCATTGCTTGCTCCCAAATTGAACCGCAGCTCATCCAGACCTGCCTCACCTAATGCCTTCAGATTTTCCTCTGTCGCCAGTGTGCCGTTGGTATACATGTGCTGATGAATCCCTGCTTCGTGGAATTTTCGGATGATACCGTAGTATTTTTCAATCTCCATAAATGGCTCTAGGTAAACATAGGAAATCCCTGTCGGCTTCTCCTGAATGGAAAGCAATAGGTCTAAATCCCGTTCGTAAAACTTCGTGCCGCCGATTTCCCAAAGCCCCTCTCCAATGGGCATGCAGTCCTCCAACTCGCCATAGTTATAGCAAAATTTGCACTGGATGTTGCATTTGTTCGTCTTACGAATGGCAGTTAAGCCTGTCCCCGTCATGCAGGAACGGCAGCCCTTGGCGAATTTTTCCTCCGGACCGACAAAATAGGTTCTGCCGCCAATGGATTTCAGCCCCTTGATTTCCGCCATCAGCTTTTCATTTCTCGCATCAATGGTATCCTCAATCTGCGCAAAGGTCGCGTAAACCAGTTCCATCTGCTTCGGCAGCAGTTCTTCCTCCTCGTCCAACTGTGCAAAAAAGGAAAACCACAGCAACGCATCTTTTTTTGAAATTTTCATTGTTCTCTCCCTCTGTTTATTTCTATTATATCTCTTTCTTCCATATATTCGAATCTACATCAAATGTATCATGATACCGTTCGTTATACAAGAAGGAGAAGCCCTAATTTTGCAACAAATTTTAAAAACTGCGATAAATTGAAATAAATATCTGCCAATAAAGCCAATGATTTTAAGAACAATCCTATCGAAGCACATCCTAAGCTGTAGCCCCCGGAACTCACTCCTGCATTTCCTCCAGCATCCGAAGCATCGTTTCCTTCAGCCTTTCATTGTACGGCGAGCCCGGGTCAAAGCACAGTTCGATAAACTGCTGTACTTCCTTATTCCCTGCCAGAGCCTTCGGCTGATGTGCATACAATCTTCCTTCGGGGTTATCCGTGCGAGCAAAGATGTAATCCATAGACACGTCAAAATAGTCCGCATATTTTCTCAGATTTTCAACCGTTGGTGTTGCTGTTCCCTGCTCATAACGGTTAATACTGGGCTGTTTCAATCCCAAAATCTCTGCCATTTTCATCTGTGACAGCCCCATACTCTCTCTTAGCCCCTTGAGCCGCTTTCCCATTTCTTTCATGCGCATCCTCCTCCCCGTATTCCATGACACGAAAGGCGCTCACCGTTTCCGATGAACGCCCTCGGTTATTCTTTTTCCGATTTATTTTTCAATTTTCGTGATTGTCACTGTCTTTGTTGCATTATCCCAAGCGACGGTTGCGCCAAGCTCGTCTGCCACAAAGCGAACAGGTACGAAGGTGCGTCCATCAATAATCACAGGTGCAACACCGTATTTCTCCAGTGTTTTGCCAACTGTCATCTTGATTTCCTTGCCGTCGATGTGCAGTGTAACCTCTTTTGTCACGCCGTTCCAATCAACCTTGCCACCCAGAGTTTCTGTAACGATTCTGATAGGAACCAGAGTTCTGTCATTGCGGATAACGGGTGCAGTATCGTAAATCACCGCTTCATTATCCACGTTGACAATGCGACTGCCGATTTGCAGCTTGATTACCTTGCTCTTTTCAGCCGCGCTGTTATCATCCTTGGCCTGGTTGTTGTCCGTAGTCTTGTCGTTGTCGATGGTTTTATTGTTATCCTTATCCTTGTCTGTTGTTGTAGCGGAGGAAGAGGAGGAGGATTTCTTCTTCTGCACAGTCAGACCATAGGTAGCATCCTTTGCAAGGAAATTGTCCCCTTCTGCCGCAGAAACAGTAATCTTCGCCGTACCAACCGCTTTTAAAGTTACGGTTACGACTTTCTTATCTGTATCCACACTTGCTGTTGCAACATTTTCATCACTGCTTGCTACAGTTACCTTGCCATCACCATCATAAGTATAGGTAAAGGTTACAGGGTCTCTGTTGATTCTGCTAGAACCACCAGCTGCAGAAAGTTCCAGTTTAGCCGCCGCCTTTGTAATTTTCACTTCTGCAGAGCCCAGAACATCCTCATGATTTGCTTTCACTGCCTTATAATAAACAGTATATGTTCCTGCATCTGTAAAAGAAGGATTCTCAGCAGTGTAATTTTCACCATCCGTAGAATATGTTACTGCAGCATCCCCTGAATCAACGCTGATAGAATGTTGCTTTCCGTCATATGTGCCAGAATATCCCGTTGCGCTTACTGTAAACGTAGCATTCAGAATTTCAACCTTCACAACTTCGTCTGCGTCAGCATAATTATCTGTCCCCGTCAGACTTGCCTTAGCCCAGTAGATGCCTGCTGCGGTCGGCTGTGTTTTCTTTGCAGAAGGTGTCCACTCATTCTGGCATGCTTCATCTGTGTAATATTTCAATGCAATATTTGCATTTTCAATTACATTGCCGGCAGAAGTTTTTGCTACAGGATTCAAGGTATAGTCTGTACCATAAGTTACGGATACCGGTGCCATTTCAATCTTCGTTTTGTCATCTTTAACGATCTTGAATTTTACCTCAGTGGAGTCGCCGCCAACTGTAACAGTAACAGTTGCCTCACCAACATTTGTATTATTGGCATACTTAACCGTATATCCATCCTTCAGGACAGTATCGCCCTTCTTTACTACAACCTGAGGTTTAATTTCCTGTCCGGTATAGGTCTGGTCAAGAATTGCGTTTACCGTATAGGTTCCTGCCTGGTCAATATCCTTTACCCACTGTGCATAAAGTGTTACAGGGACTTCCGGAATTCCAGCCTGATCTGCATAAGCATCGCCACTGCCATCTGCTTTCGTATTCCAGCCTGCAAATTTATAGCCCTCTCTTTTAAACGTATTTTTTGTAAGGTTGGCAGATACAACCTGACTGTTTGTAATTGTCGCTTCCTGGTCTTGCATTTCGCCTGTACCGCCGTTTGCATCAAAAGAAATTATATATTTTGCATTCAAATCTGTAATGCTATAGCCCTGCCATGTTGTCTGCTCAATAAAATCCTTATCCACAAAGCCGGTAGCCTCTACCTTTACACTGCCTTCGGTTCCATCTTTAGGATATGTAACCGTATAGGTAATTGTATTCTCATCATCCGTTTCAAATACAAATTTATTCACGTTCTTTAACAGTTTGCTGATAATAGCATCTACATTCTTAGCACCTTTTTTGAACAGCGCCCCATCTACAAGATTCAAACTTCTGTCGCTGTTTTCATTGATACTAATATCCGCATAATCCCCTGCAGTAAAGACGAACTGCTTGAAAGTCATATTTTTAAACGGATTCTGTCCTACTGTCTTTAATTTGGCAGAGAACGTAATTACAGTCTGCCTTGCACTTTTCAAGCCCAAATTGCCCAAACTGATTCCACCAATAGAACAAATATTTGTCATATCAATATTATTGGCATCTCCATTGGAACCAATCTTAAATTCTGTTAATTTAGGGGAATAGGATGCAAATGCGGATTCTCCGATTTTCTCAACGGAAGCAGGCAGTACTACCTTTGCAAGATTAAACTTTTCACCTTCCTTACCACTCCCTGCTGCCATAAAATCATTGGGAATTACCTTTACCTGAGAATCATCAGCAAAAACGATTTCTGTTATCTTTTCCTTCAAAGCATTTTTATTGGCAGTATCACTTCCCGCAAAAACACCTTCTCTCAATGCAGTAACCGGGTAGTCTTTTCCTTCATAAGTCATTACAGAAGGAATTGCAATCTTACCATCAAAGTTTTCAGGCTCATTAAATTTTACCAATTCACATTTATTGTTTATAATATCTACATTTACAAGCCAGCTTCCGATAGTAACTTCTTTTTCTGCCTCTACAGCACTAACTGTAAAGCCATGCCATGTATCCCCGACTGTCGGCGCTGTGGTTATATCTGTTCCGGTTGTAACCCACGTAACAGTTTTATCTGTATAATTAACGGTATAGGTCTCCTTTGCACCATCTGCACCGTCAAATACAAATTTTTTCACACAATTCCATGTCAGCAGACTATCTACCATTTCATTATAGTTTGCAGCGCCGTTTTCAAATTCAACAATACCAATGCTGGAAGGTGCTCGATTCTCTACTTTTACACCAATTTCCGTATTTTCATAATTGCCTTCTTTAAATAAAAAGGTTCCTATATTGCTGGCACGAAATGCACTATATGCCATAGACTTTAAATTACCAGAAAATGCAAGTGTCTTTGCCTTAAATGTATCACCAAGGCAATCCATGCTTTGTGCTGCAAATTCTTCTGCGTTTGTAAAATCAACTATGTCAGCATTTTCCCCGGAAGTAATTCCTCCAATTGTTTTATAAGTTCTGACAGCTTCATCGTTAAATTTCTTGATTGTGGCAGGAAGATTGATAACTAAGGTTTCATCCGCAACACCACTGCTGTTGTCCGTTGTTTTAAATGCCAAAAAACTCGCAGGCAGTTCTGTAATCGCTGTGCCTTCTTCAAAGGATACCTTAGTAATTTCACTTTTATATGCAAATAAGCTTGCCGTAACAGATGTTACAGTATATTCTTTACGAGATGTATCTGTCATCTTAGCAGGAACAACAACCTCTCCACCGTCACCGATATATTCAACGATTTCACAGGTTTCTCCATCAAAGGATACTGCCTTAAAATCATTGTTTTCCATTTCCTGATACCCTTCTGCATTTGTATATGAAAATATTACAGAATTGTAATTATAATTTACACCATTTACCCATACATCCGGAGCAGGTTTAGGAAGCTTAAGAGTGCATTTGTTGCCGCTTGGAAGACTCAATGAAGAAAAAGCACCATCCCCAACTTCTGTCAGTTTTTCACATTTGCTTAAGTCTACAGTCTCCAGGCTTTCATTATTCATACATACTGTATTATATATTGTCTCTAAATCAGCAGAGTTCACAGTAAGTGTTTTCATATGAATCAACTTACGGAATGCCTGACTGCCGATTGTAGTAATGCCGTCCCCGACAGTAACTGTTTCAATCTCTAACTGCTGTTTCCACCAAGGGAAGGTTGCCCACTGGCTACCTTTCTCGTCTGTTGAATCAGGATTGCCTGTACCGGATATAGTTGTAAAGGATGCCATTTTTCCTTCACCGGTAATTTCAAGTGCCTTTGTATCTTTATCATAAGACCAATAGGTCATACCCTCTACTTTTGCAACAATATTTGTTGCTCCTTCAGGGATATTGAATAAATAAATCGTACAGTCTGCCGTTGCATCTGCCCATGTATCAGTTGTAACCTGGTCTGCAGCAGTAATCAAATCTTTATTCCCGTCATTTTTAATATAAGACTGTGCAATAGCTCTTCCCTCTACCGTTTCACCATCTAACTCATAAGTGTAGTAGATACCTGCCATAGGATTTTCCTGTTCTGTATGATATGCCACATCAAGGCGAACCTGTGAATCCACAACAGACGCTGTAATGTCAACTAAATCCGCATATTCGCCCTTGTCAATCGTGACCTCCGTTCCTTTACCTTCCTCTTCCGAGGCTAAAGAAGTGTCTGCATTTTTCACTGATGCCGCAACGGCAGTTCCATCTCCCTCCTCTGCAAACGCAGGTACGGAAACCATGCTTGCCGCTACGGTCAGCGCAAGCACCTTTGCGTAATAATTCTTTTTCATAACCATCTTCCTCCTTTTTCATTGCCAAATAAAGCCCCATGTTTTTGTAAAAAACAAAAAGGCACTCCCCTCTCGGCAGCGCACTTGTTGCAGCTGGCTGCCATTTGAAAGGCCCTTTAGCTTTGCGTCACAGGCTTTCGCCTGCTTTGCCATCGTTTTCATTTGCATTTGTTGCCCCTAATTTTTGTAAAACACCCCCGATTTTCTCTCACATAATACGGACTACACATTCTGTCCTTTATCCGCCGTCTTTTCATTGTGAAAAAGAGAAAATTTTTCAAAATGCGACTGCCACTATTGATTCTCTCAGACGCGAGATGGCAGAAAAAAGGAATTTCTGCATAAAAAAGGCACACAAAAGAAGCTGGCAAAAAAGAATCCTTTTACCGGCTTTTTTCGTGTGCTGAATTTTGTAAAATTATGTAGGACTTCCTTGAATAATGTTTCTTTTGGTGATATACTGAAAAAAATACATGGCGAATTCATGCTTTTTTCCGAAAAATCAGTGTTGAATTTTCCATATACGAAACAGAATGTGTAGTTTGTCCTAAATATACAACCGCATTCGCTCAATCTGGCGGATATGGCTTTCCGCCGATTCCATCACATAAATACGGGTAGTTTCGATGCTGGCGTGTCCCAAAAGATCCGCCAGCTTTGCTATATCCTTCTCCAGACGGTAAAAACTCACCGCGAACAGATGGCGAAAGTTGTGCGGAAAGACCTTCTTTGCCTCGACACACGCCGCCTTGCACAGCCGCTTCATTTCGCCCCAGACATTTGTACGGCTAATCGGCTTTCCCGTTTTCGTGATAAACACCGCTCCCGAAGCAATTTTGTTCCTTTTGCAATACCTCTGCAATTCCTTCCGCAGCCTTTGCGGCAAAAGTACCTTTCTCTGTTTTCCCTTGCATTTCACAACTGCCGTTCCCATCCGCACTGCCTCAGCAGTGATAAACTGCAATTCAGAAATACGAATCCCTGTGTTGCACAGTGTTTCCATGATATAAAACAGCCGTTGATTCCCCTTTTGCTTTGCCGCCTTTAATAAGGAAAGATATTCTTTTTCCGACAGCTCCCGCTCCTTATCCCGAAAAATGCATCGTTGCTGTTTGAACGGCTTTACTCTGCAATCGCGCCACCCTAAAAACGAAAATAGCCCATTCAGCGCCACCAGTGCTGCATTTGCTGTACTTATAGCATATTTCTCCGCAATGCTCTTTTTGTATGCGATAACCGTCTCTTTCGTAACCGTCTTTTCTCTCGGCAGATACCGACGAAACTGCTCAATGTTATGCAGATATTTCTGAATCGTTCCATTGCTCCGCTCTGCCAGCCACAAATGCCTTTCGTATTCTTTCACCATTTCCTGCGTTAAGGTATACTCCATCCTTTTCGCCTCCTCGATTTTATTCCCCTTGATTTTAGAAAAAGAACGGAAAAATAGCAAAAAAGTCCACAAACAGGCTCTTGCCCATTTGTGGACTTCATTTTTTTGTACGCGACAAATTCAAATTCTCCTTTCCTATATATTTGAGTACCCTTTGCATCCCTTTCAAAATTCAACTAAAAAAAGCCTTGAAAACCCAATGTTTTCAAGGCTTCTGCATGGAGATGAGGGGAATTGAACCCCATGGAAAAGTGCATTTTTCCCTGAAAAATCAACGTTTTCTGACACCCAATCTTGATTACTCGTGATTACTTTTTTACAAAATTGATTCGGAAAGGAGACAAGTGCTTCCACATTTTCTATCATAAAACGAATAAACATTCTAATGCGTCTTAGAATCTGATTCTAAGACGCAAATTGATTTTTCAGATTGTATATACAAAAAATTCTTCACGATTTCCTCTGCTCCAATGCCAATCCAATCAACCGATCCGCCTGATCTGCCATGAACAGCGGAATATTCAGCACATCATCATCCAGCTTCAGGTTGTCCAAAGAGAAACGCACACGAAGCTTTACCTTATCCGGAAAAAGTTCCTTAAATTTTTTCAGACTTTTGCTCGTGGTATTAGCTTCCGATTTCACCTCGATAGGAAAAATATCATTTTCCCGCTGAATCAGGAAATCCACTTCATACGGAGGATTAGTCTGTGTCCAATAGCGGGGAGTCACCTCAAACTGTGTTATCAATGTCTGCAGCACAAAATTTTCTGTCAGTGCACCCTTAAATTCAGTAAACAGGCGGTTGCCTTCCCCAAAAGCAGTCGGTGCAAGCTGTGCCAGACGGCGGAGTAAACCCACATCCACCAGATAAATCTTAAAGGCGGACAGATCATCATACGCAGCCACAGGCAGACCCGGCGCGGAGCTGCGATAGATTTTATGCACCAGTCTCGCATCTACCAGCCATTGCAAGGCATCCTCATATTCACGCGCTCTTGCCCCCTCCTTGACAACTTTATAGATGAATTTCTTGTTTTCCTTCGCCAGCTGGGAAGGAATAGACTTCCAAATCATAGAAATCTTTGGAAACTCACTGACATTTGGATGCTTCGCAAAGTCACGTTCATACGCCCCGATGATACCCGACAGAGCCTCCTGCATCGCAGAAACATCCCTCGCCTCCGTCCACATCAGGACAGGCTCCGGCATACCACCGGTAACATAATACATCTTCAGTTTTTCATACAGTGGATTGAAAAAGGCATCCGGAATCGGTTCAATGGTATCCACGCTTTCCAGATACGCAGCAAGGTTTTCATCACTATTGGCAAGCAGAAATTCCGAAAATGTCATCGGGTCAATCTGCATGAAATTGACCTTACCGACAGGAAAAGAGGAAGGCTTCGCCAGGGCAATCCCCAACAGAGAACCAGCACAGGCAATATGATACTGCGGCGCGTTCTCACAGAAATACTTCATGGAATTGATGACCTTCGGGCAGTCCTGCACCTCATCAAAGATAATAAGCGTTTTTTCCGGCAGGATTTTCTGACCGCTTGCCAGCATCAGATTTTGCAGAATACGATCAACATCCTTGGTTGTCTCAAAGAACTGCTTGTATTCCTCGTTTTCATCAAAGTTAAAATAAGCCGTATTTTCATAATAGCGCCTGCCGAATTCCTTTAGAATCCATGTTTTCCCCACCTGACGCACCCCTTTCAGAATCAAGGGCTTGCGATAGGGAGAATTCTTCCAGTCCAGCAGGTTTTTCAAAATAAATCGTTCCATAACCTCACTCCTCACATTTTTATTGGAGTATTTGTGTGTTATTATCACATTTTTATTATATCCCGATGCATGTTAAAATACAACAAAATCACAAAATTATTGTAGTTTTTGTGGTTTATTATCACATTTTTCCAAATATATAAGACTATGAATAAAGCCCTCTAAAGAAAAGAGAAGTGATTTTTATCACCTCTCTCGAATGCCAAATAGTTAAAATTTTTCAAGCGAAAATCATTTTCCAGCGGCGTAATACTTCTTTTCTTCCCCTCTGCCGCTTGCGGTAACGAAACCGTTATCAACCATCTGCTTCAGTATGGTATAAGCACGAGTTCTCTTAACGCCCAGAATCTCCTGGACTTTCTCATTGTTAATTTCTCCATGCTGTGCGATATAATCAAGAATTACCTGCATCTGTTCCGTTTTCTCCGCTTTGCTGTCTTTTTTCTCTGCCGGAACACTCTTATTCCTGTTCGGCAGTATCATCTTAAAGGTATTCTGTGTCACCTCAATGGTCGGCTGCAAGCTGCAATCCTTATATAAATCAAAAATTCTTCTGATTCCCGTTCCGTAGGATTCAATCAACCGCAGGCGGTGGAAGACCTCTGCCAGTTTTTTATTGCGTGGCTGTGAAATGCCGCTGCGAATATCCTCTGTCGACAGTCCCATAACCAAGCCGCCCATAGAGATAAATTCCATCTTATCATCATTGACATTGATGATGATGCTGCCGCTAAAGCCATAATCCCGATGCACAATAGCGTTCAGCAGTGCTTCACGTAGCGCCTCTTCGGGATAGTCTACAGACTCCACTCGCTCCAACTGCTTAATCGTTGCTGTTGTTTTATTACAAAGATTCAAATATGCAAATGTATCGTCTAATTGCTTGAAAACAGAACCGCCAAACTCTCTGCTGTCCCGAAATTCCGTGTTTTCTCCGTTATTAAAAACAGCCACCTTTATGGTATGTGTGCATTGGTCGGAAAGAATGAGAGCAAGGTTTGTATACAGGTTATCGGCAACGCTTCTGATACCAAGTGCGTTGTATTTTTCTTCCGAAAACGGCACATGATATTTCTGAAACGCCTGCTCTGCCTGCGAAAAGGTAAGCTCCTGCTCTAAAGACCGCATTTCTTCAAAGCTATCTCCATCTGATACCTTTATCATACGGCGAATCTGTTCCGAAGATGCCTGCACACTGGAAGCTCCCTGGCGGATATACACGCCGCTCGGCTTCAACCCCTTTGACTTGAGATAATACGGCTTATAGCTCCCTTCGCCTACAGTAATCTTCACAACCCGATTATCCTCCAATTTGTATTTTACAAACATCGTAACATCAGGCTGAATGGCATCCCGAATTCCATTTGTGATTCTGGTGTAGGTATCATCTACATTGTCTATCCCCACAACATTTCCGTTGTCATCCACCCCGATATATATGACTCCGCCATCCGTATTGGCGAAGGCAATCACTTCTTTACAGATTTCATCTGTTAATTTCGCCTTAAATTCTATATTTTCCGATTCTAAAATCATTCATAAGCACCCCCTTTTTTTCTTATTATACACTGAATTTTTCAGTGAATTCAACAAGAATTAGTGAAAAAAGTGAATTTTCACTGAATTTATGCGAATTTTCACTTTTTTGCAAAAAAATTCGCCATTTAAAGTAGAATGGCAATGAACATATCGAAAAAACACCGCAAAATTAAACCTCCTCTATTGCAGGTAAATAACACAGTCCTTTCAAATTATTTCTAATAAAAAAATCCACAAACAGACTATTACCCATTTGTAGACTTTATTTTCGCGCTGCAATTTATCCCTGCATTTCCCCCAACATCTGTATCCTTGTTTCCTTCAGACATTTCTCTATATTTAGATTTACATTCAGGATTCTTACAGAATCTTTCGTATTTCTGAGTTGCTTCATTCCAATCAGTTTCTTGTTTACATACAATACAAGAACCGTTTTTCTTTCCTGTTAAGATATAATAATAGTATCTTGCATAAGACCATCCTTGTGGAATACATTCGGGATGATGCACAGATACGTGATTTCCCCAAGTGGTAAGAGACTTATATTTCATACCACAACTAGGACATTTATATGATTTTACTTTTTGCATTTATATCACCACCATAAAAAATTACTTTTTTGTTAATTTTATAAAAAAGAAAAGGAGTATGAAACATTTTCATACTCCTTTGAATATGCTTAAAATTCAATGGCAAGCACACCATCTCTAGTAAGCATAAAATGTTTTGTGTAGGTTCTATTACTGCCGCGTCCTGGTATAACGTCATAAAAATTGATTAAATCATCACTGTATAAAGTTGTGCCAGCATGTGCCAGTCTACCATGGTTGTTTTCATACCATCCATCAACCCATCTAGCTTCCCAAAGCCCAGTAATTGGCGCATAACTTAAAGTAGCTTTAGAAGTATAGTATTTAGAACCTAAGTGAGCATAAATTTCACATTTCCAACCCCAATTAGTTTTTTCTGGATTATACCCCATAGCTCTAAGCATCGCAATATCGGCTTTAAGGTCTGCAGGTAAACTAGCTTCTGGATCAACTGTATCAGTTGTATTACCAGATACAACTCTACTATCTTCGTCATACCAGGCATAATCATAATCGCCATCTGGCTGGCTTTCAATGGGGTCTGGATCTGGAATATCTGAGCAATATTCAGATTCGTTATTCCTTTCCTTTTCTTCAATAATACCATTTGCATGAGACCAGACTTTATTATCGGCAAACATTTTTTCGTTAGCAATTACATTGCCTAGTTCAGTATGATAAATTGTACCATCTACTAGGCAATAATTATCGGAATCTGCAAATTCTTTTTCATATCTACAGTCAATATTGACAGTATAGTCAGTACCATATTCTTCCATAGATGGTTTCTTACCGGATTCTAAGTTTACATAAAGCATAACATCAATATTGTATCTAGTTTTTCGATCAGTTCTAAAAGTATTCATCATAGGAAAAATAATTTTATCATCGGTAATTTCTGGTGCAGTGCTCATATAAGCATTGTCCAGAATCCCAATAATACGTTGGCTTTCTTCATTCTTAAGAGTACCAATTACACCGATCAGATTAAATACTTGATCATCAATTTCATCCTGAATATCATATAATCTATCAAAATGCTCAGGATCTTCTTCATATAAGCATTTAATAAATTCATCAGTTAATTTAAAATGCATTTCAGTGCTCTGATCATATTTTTGATGGTATTCTTCAATTGCGTCATCCGCGTTTGTGCTATTAAGAATATTATTCAGCGTAGCTTCTTCATCGCACCCAGTTACAGAAAATATTGTAATAATACTTAATAATAAAACCGGTAATAACTTGAATTTTTTCATAATTCATTCCTCCATTTTTGTATTATATTTTTTATTACCACCAAAATAATACACCACTATTTTTAATTTCAAATACAAAAAATAAGAGAAAGTGCGATGCTTTCTCTTATTTTTATTATCTCGTAACATAAAATCTATCCTTAAAGATTTTATCATCTCTGAGATATGCTAAGTTTTTAAGATAGCCAGCCATCTCAGTACCATCTTTGTGAGTCATAGGATAAATGAAAGATAAACATCTATTTTCATTATCATTGTAAATATCTTGATTATTTTTATAGTTGAAATAATTCATAGCCTTTAAACTACATAACCGCCTTTTGCATGCTTATGTTTCTAAGTAATCACACAATTCGGCAGCATCCACAAGTCCCTGATAATACGCTTCACTGCTACATTCATCCTCACTGGTTGTTAAAGGACTCACATTGTTGTCAATGCAATCAATAAATCCTTTCCGATATTCCTCGCCATAGGTCGTGGATTCATTATCATAAATTTCATGGAAATTCAATCCCTCTGCATTACACATTTCTTCTTCGTCCATGTAGCCAACTTCTTCCATCAATCTCTGATATTTCGGCAACACGCCCCCTCCTGCCGCAACTTCTTCTTCCTTATCCACTCTATATGCAATCACATCACATAATGTTTGCATCTCAACTAGTTCCTCTTTGCTTCTTCCTTTTCCTATTAACTCTGACGGCAAAGAGTGTATATCTCTAAGAAGCTCTGTCCCTGTATATTGATTTTCCGGTACCTCTTCTTGATAATCCCATTGTATACGTTCATCGGCATATTGAGATTCATCAAATTCTTTTAATTTAGCCCAAAGAGCTTCTCCTTTTGCTTTATTCGCCCCTGCCTTTTCGTAATATTCCCGAGCACGATCATAATGTTTCCATTTTTCTGCATCAGACTCACCATTCTTTTCCGCATTTTTAAAACGAGCCCACTCCTTATCTGCTTTCTTTTTGCAATACTCCGCTACGCTGTCATATCTCTTTGCTGAGGTTCTTTGCTCCTTCTCCCATGCTTCAATAGAATCATATCCCCTAGATTTATCATAATATCTTCCATCTTCGCCTTTTTCCAAAAGCTCCGTACAGTCATTTTCTTTTTTCTCAGTAGACTCTTCAGTAACATCACTGCGTAGGTCAAAACTTTTTAAAGCATCCTGATAAATATCAGGAGCTGCCTGCAAAGCCTTTTCTTCTGATATTCTCGGGCTATCGCCCTCTTTCAGTTTCTCGGGCTGCTCAATCTCTTTCGTTATATCTTTAAATTCGTTCATACTATCTTCCCCTTTGTCACACAGTTTGCAAATTCACGCCAGATTGGATAATCGATCGCATATCGGTCAGTATATTCTTTGATAATTAAAGTGATTAAAAGATTGATTTGCTCATCCTCATACTCCATGACAGACGGAGCAAGTTCTGCAATCATCGCAATCTTGAGTTCTTCTACAGAGTTCTCTTCCGTTGCCCTTTCAAGAGCCTCCTTTGCATTCTTAAAATAATCAAAAATCATCGAACCAAGAAGTTTCATCCTTCTTGCATTTTTCTTAACTGAAAGATACTCCAAAAGCTTAACCTTCACCTCAGTTGCAACAGAGGATTTGATGATCGTAGTTTTAAATGCTTGCTCTATTGCTAAATCATCCAAATTTGCCCTGAATTTGGAATCCAACAATTTAAACAGCAGGGATTCATCTTCCGGTTCAGGATAATCTTCCGTTTCTGTAAACAGCCCTTCCTCCAGCTTTGCTTTTTTAATCCTGCATAGAACAGATGAAATCCAATCATTTTGGTAGATTGCCGCTACACCACAGGGAAGTTTGGATAACTCTATGATTTGGGCATCATTTAATCCAGCTGCCTTACCAACTAACTCTCTATCTGAAAAATCAGGCAGGCGCATTATGATTTTTGTATTTGTATTTCGGATAACGGATAAATCCAACAAACCGGGAGACTGATCCGCGATGATAAATCCCTCTCCATAGGTTCTCATTTCCGCTATAGAATTTGCCAGCATCTCTACGGATTTTCCTAAAAGATTTGCTGTTTCAGAGCTTTGCTCTGTGCTTGTTCTCTTGAGCAGATTATGCGCTTCTTCCAATACCGTGATATGGCGCAGATCAGAATTACTACCATCCGCACATGCAATCCGATGCTCCTGCAACTTCAGAATCAAAATACCCATAATCAACGCTTTCGTTTCTGTGGAGCCAACTCTGCTTAAGTCCACAATAACATTCTCATCAAACAACTCCTGATCTTCTATATCATTCGCAGAAAAAATCATGCTATTGATGCCATTGGTCAAGGATTCCAAACGGGTAAGCAGGGAGCCTTTGTAATTGCTCTTATTTTCATCAGAATACTCACTTTTGTTGATATACTTTTCCACTTCCAGCGCCACATCCACAAAGCTAGGGAATATCTCTCCATGTTTATTTTCTGACTTTACAAGGTTCCATCCGGCAGAACGATATGCATTTTCCATTGCTGCTTTCAATACTGCCGGCATTGCTGCATACATAGGCCAGCAAACATTAAAAATTTCTGTTAATTTATCCAGATGCTCATAAATATGAATCTTATCACTCGGAAACTTAAAGGGATTGATCCTTAATAATTTTGTGATTCTAGGATTTGTACCATAAACACTCACGTTTAAATGCTTATTTTTCGCAAGTGCATTTTTATATTCGCCCTTGGCAGGCTCAATCACCATAAACTTTACGGTATTCTCCGTATCACCGATATAAGTATTAGAAAGCTCATCCAACAGCTTATAAATTGTTGTAGACTTCCCTGAACCTGTTGAGCCGGTAATAAATGTATGCGCCGTTAAACTTCTCGCATCTAACTTTACATCTGTATTCTCTTCCTTATGCATATGATAAATTTTACCAAGAGGAATTGTCCCTTTATTTCCTGCAAGGGATACGATTTCTCTACCAAATTCCGTACAATCCACAACAGGGACACCGGCAACAGATTTTTTCGGCAATACCATCTGATAAGCCATTTCCTTTCCGCTAATCAACATTGTTGCTGTTGTTGGATACCGGTGTTCTTCATCTATTACAGTCAGGAATTCCGGATGGTAAAATCTCATCAGATATTCTTTCATATACTGAATATCATCCACATTCTTCCACACATTTACCGCTGAGGACTCAACTGAGGAATTCTCACCACGCGTAAGAGATTTAAATGCACCGGCTGCCGCAATAACCACATCATAGTCCTTTGCAGCAAAATATGTACAGGTATCAAACAAGCCAAAATCCTCACACGCACGCATTCTCTTGATTTGCTCGTCAATACGGTCAAGCAGCGTCTTTACAGATCTGTTTTCATAATTAAGCTGAAGGGACTCTCCCTTCGTAGTCGAAAGAGATTTTGCAACGGAGTTCTGCTCTGTAAGAGACTTTGCGGTTCCGCTGGATTCTGTATCTATTGTAGCATTTGTGACTGCATTGGTTCTGGCATAAGCATGATTATAATTCACAGAAACCTTTGCCGGATTCATTCCAAAGGATGTACCGCCGCCTGTACTGTCAGTATGCGTCTTAGAGATTGCAGTTCCATGCGTCAGGGATTTGGCAAGCATTTTATTTGTCGTATCCGTTACACCCTTTATCAGACTTTCGGTATCTGTAACCGAATCTTGTGCATTCACTGTCTGCGAAGATACCTTGAATGGTGCCAGCTGGGAATAAATATCCTCATATTCTGCGCACATTGCTTCAACCTTTTCATTACTCATTGCATCAGCAATAATCAATGCAGCATATTCTTTCCCCTTCAGTGTGTCAATCAGTTTTTCCAGTCCCTGCACAAACTCCCTGTTCTTCGACTCATTTGAATTCCTTATCGCAGGGATGCTGCTGACCGCAGAGATATATTTCGCAGTTTTAAAAGATTCCTCAATCACATCTCTTTTCCCAAGAACATTCTTTGATGTAACGGGATTTACCGGCTGCAGCTCCGTTCCAGGGAAATTTCCAAGAAAAGCATTTTTTAATACCTTGCCGCTGTTCACCAAATCTTTTTCCACAGCATAGAGCCTGAAATTTCCATTCTCATCCGTCTGCGTAACCATATTTCTGGAAACAACACCCACATATACCTCAACACAATCCTTATGCCCATTGACCAGCATCAATAATCCGTAATTTGCCAGAGAAAAGATAGTAGAATAAACCGTAGTCAATTTATCCTGCGTATTTTCATCTTTATCATAAACAACTCTCACCACTCTGTACAAAGAAACATTTTCACCGATTTCTATGCTTTTTAAATCCTCCGGCATTTCTATACATGGCGTATCAGAAAGCTTCTCAATATATTTTTTCAGGACAATGTTATCTGCCGCCTCAAATGCAGCATATAAATCATCAAGAACCAGCGGATTTACTACATGAACATCCTTTTCCATAGACCTCATCCCCTCTTTTATGCCGATTTGCTCGGGCTATTTCCTGCAACTTGCTTGTTAACGATTCCTGTTTATTTTTCCTTTCCGCATCCCCGTTTTCCTTCTTATTTATGTCAAGAACTTTTTCTTTTTCATCGCAATTTAGCCAAGCAGTGCCTTGAACAGCACTCTCACTACGATTACCAGAGCAACCACCGCCAGAACTGCTTTGGCTATCGGAAAATTTCCGTTTTCTACCCTCTGTGCTTTCGTCTCTTTCGACCGTACTTTCGGAGTTTCTTCCTGCATCATAGAACGCTTATACTGCTCAGCAGTATCTCTGTGAACAACCTGCCCCACCTCTTTAATGTAAGGCACACGTTCCTTAGCAAAGTTTTCCTGAAACCAATAGACCAGTTTCGTAAAATAGCGCTTGTCCCATTCCTCCGGATTCAGACGTTGTTCATAACTTTCTACAACATAATCCTCAAAAATTTCAGGAACCTTTTCTTCGAGAATTTTCAGCACCTGCTCTGCTTCGCCACGCTCAAAGGTCGGATCATCTAACATTGCGCTGGCTGCATTAACCTTCAAACACAGAAAATCTTTTTCTTTAACTGCCTGCCAAAAAGCCTTCTCATCAAATGCTGTAAACATAATTACTCCCCCTTTATTTTTACTTTCAAATTCTCGAGCCATCTGCAAGTTTCTTCATTTTCCTTAATTGCCCTGCTCAATTCATTTATGGACTTTCCAAGTTCCTCAATACGCTGTTCCTGCACCTGAATATCAGAAAGAAATTTCTGCAATTCCTTTAGCAGCCGTTCAATCATTTCTTTCACCTGTCGTTTGCTTCCTTCCAGAATCTGTCTGAACGTTTGCTCCATCCTTTTGCTTTCACTTTGCAAGTATTTATAATAGTTATCAATTCGTCCGCGCAATTCTATTGTCTCATAGCTGCCATCTTTTTCTCTTACCTGAATCTTATAGTCCTCCATAAAAAGAGACCCAAATTTTTTAAATGGATTCCAACTGGAGCCCCATTCTCGCTTTTTCGCATTGCTGACCTTTTCAGTTATTGTCTCCTTGTCCATAATCCTTTTCTTCATATCAGAAGCAAATCTATCAACATCAATGTTTGCAAAATTCATCTTCCACATGACACTGTCTGTAAATTTATATTCACCCTGTTGAAAAACACCGGAATTCTCCAATTCCTCAACAGAAGCTTTTAAAAATCCAAATACAGTACGAATCTGTGCATCATGTACTGCTTTAATTTCTTCTAATTGTCTGTTTGTTTTACAGAGGGTGCGCTCAAATAAATTTTTTATAGAATCTGTTCTCTCATTGATTTCATGCTCTACCTCCGCGCGAGATCTCTGTCCTGTCATAATTTTCCTATTTGCGCGAATAAAAATAACATCTTTATCCGCTTCAATATCTGCTCTAAAATCGGTAACGGCATTTGTCAAAGCATGAGAATCAAATTTTATGCCATCCAGTATTTCCATCTGGCTTTCAATTTTTTCTTTTGTTTTTTCGAGAACGCCAATTTTTTCTTCTGCGCTTTTTCTTGTTTCTGTCGCCTCCTCGCTGTCTCGGTTTCTTTCCCCCAGAGCTTTCTTCATCTGCTTCAAATCGGCAAGGATACCATCATTAAAGTTATTTACATCCTCCAGAATATCCTCAAAGGTATCTAATAATCCACGAACCTTTATCGGATACGCATATCTTGCAATATAATCCTTGATGGCAGACTCTACAGAAACAAGACCGCACTGCAGTTCCGCTGCTCGGGTATCTCTCCCCTCTGCAAGCGCTTCACGAAATTCTTCCTCAATTTCATCTTTTCTATAGTTTGGAATATCACAGTATCTGGATAAGCAAAAGTCTTCGTGTATTCTCGGACCACAAATTTCCTCTTTGAAATCTTCTAATTTTTTATGTAAATATTTTTTATACGGAACCTCCAACTCCTCATCTGTAAAAGTATCAGCTCCACACTGTATTGCAGAAGCAACCAGCCCTGTTGTCATAAAGATACGAGGAACAAAACGAGCTGCTTCTTCGGCAAGCTGTTTTAACTCATCTTCCTCGCCCTCAATCCCCCATTTGGAACTGTCTGTCAAATACGCAGCAAATGCTGCCTTTACGCTTTCAGCATTCGAAAAGACTTCACCTCTTCTATTTGATCTATTCGCCGCATAAGAACTAGCATCGCTTTTATTCATTAAAAAGAGATATCTGTCATTGAATCCGCTTTCTTCTTTCGTTTGATTGATAATCTCCCGCATAAACTCCCCAATGTTCTTATTCTCGCGACTCTTCGCATCAACACAAAGTATAATCATCGGCTTACTTTCCATAGACATTGCCTGCAATGCAATTTCCGCATGCCTGTTTACCCCATCCTGACTTGATTGGGAACTGTCCATCCCCGGAGTATCAATTAGAACAATCGTAAACGTATCTTCACTTACGCTGTCGGGATAAAGATGGGATAAATCAACCCCCAGCTCCATCATAGCCACTTCCGGATATTTATCCACAGTATTTTCATCCCGAATCGGACAAATTTCCCAAAAAAGATCCGCACAATCACTATCATTTTCAAAAATTCTTTTTTCAATCACAATCTTATCATTTTCATCATAACAAGCCAGAGATACCTTCTTTCCCAGGGAACTGTCATGGCGAATCCTACAATTCCTAGAAGTACAGGTTTCCTCACATGTAGGCAAGATATCATGACGAATCAGCGCATTGAGCAGAGTAGATTTACCGGAGCTATACCCACCTGCCAAAACAATATAAAAAAGATTTTCTTTTGCTGTTTTGTAATTTTCATCCAGTTCGTTATATTTTTTGCTTAATTCCTCTGTCGTTCTCTGCTGAATCAGTTCACGGAAACGAGGAGATTTTAATTCCGAAACGACCTCTTCAATGTTCTGCGCCAAGATCTTATCATCCAGTATCGTTTTGTGCTCGAATGTGTATCTTACACGCGTTTCTTCGGAACGGTCCTCATTCTGATCCGCAATCGCACGCTTCAAATCATCAAAATCTATCTTTCTCCCTGAAAAAATAATTTTCACTTCGTCATTGATTTCCGTGTCAGATATTTCATTTACAAAACCTGCCCAATCCCGATATTCAATCGGTTCAATCCACGTTTGCAGAGGAATCTCATTTTCAATAAAGTCCTTGAATTTTTCATAGCTCTGATTCCGGCAAACATCAACTTGGTTTATAAGCATTTTCGTAACCATCTTATACGGGTTATAGCTTATCTCAATCGTCTTCATCCGCTACCTCCTCATTTGCATCCTGATTCAGCTTTATACATACTTTAGAAAAATATCATTTTTCGTTTCTTTTATGAGTAACTATTTTAGTTATCTTATAGCATATTTTATCGTGATTCCACATATTTTACAATAGAAATACCAAACAAAAAACAGGTGGTGAAGCGTCATGGAAAAACAGCAGTTAATCGAAATCGGGCATCGTTTACGCAAGCGCAGACAGGAGCTTGGCTTGACCCGAGACAAAATGTCCGAATTGGCAGACATCGGCTCCGGCTATTACGGGCAGCTTGAGGTCGGCACGTCCCAGATGTCCATTGATACCCTTATCAAGCTTTCCCATTCCATGCACCTTCCGATGGAATACATCATCTTCGGGGACGGAGAAGAAGCAGGCGACCCTTCCGCCGTCATTGATTTACTAAACCGCTGCACGCCGAGAGAGCTTTCTCTGGCGGAAGAGGTTCTGAAGCTATTTTTAATGAAGGAACGCTGACACCTTTTCCGCTATTATAAATAATTTTTCTTCCGAAAAAGTACACTCGCAGTACACTCTTTTCCGCCGCAGGTATGCTATACTGGTGGCAGAGGTGAGAGCAATGAAAGATACAGCTGAATTGATGAACGAAATCAAAAGTGCAAAAAATATTCTGGATTATATGGAGCGCAATCAGGAAGAAATGTATCTGAACACCCTTGCGGATTGTTTGAATGAATGGCTTCCGAAAAAGGACTGTCAGGTTGCGGACGTTGTAAAAAAATCAAATCTGAATAAATCCTATGTATATCAGATTTTTAACGGAAAGAAATTCCCCTCTCGGGACAAGGTCATTGCACTGGCGTTCGGCTTGGAATTAAATGCCGATGAAACGCAAAAACTTCTGAAGCAGGCAGGCTATCGGGAATTGTATCCTCGTGACAGAAGGGATGCACTCCTGCTTTTCGCCATCAATCAGAAAATGAACATCTTGGATGCAAATGAAGTGCTGTATGATCATGAAATTGAAGTATTGGAATAAAAAAGGGTACCGACTATACTTAAGTCGGTACCCTTTTTCTGTGAAAATAAGAATTTAAAAAATCCGGTCATCAAAAACCTTCAGATGATACAGCTTTAACACCGCAGGGGCATACGGTTCGCACTCCTCCGGCAGAATCTCAACCATATCTCCATGCGCCGGCAAATAGCAAAGCCCTTGAAACTCACTATAAAAATCCTCTCCCGTTTCAATCATAGTCGTTTTGGCAAACATCCCAAACAGCAGCTCCCCATCCTCTGTGCAATAGCCTGTAGAAATAAAATACCCTCTGTACTTGTCCGTTAATCGGTTATATATTTCCTCCGTATTCCCCGAAAACGGATACAGCTCCACATCCGACTGCTCCAACTTCTTGATATCCACCGTCCTAAAAATAAAATCCCGGTCGGGAGTGAAAAGAACGAAATTTATTACCTCCCGAAAATCCGCATCCGACGCATAGCTCCAGACCGCAAAACCTGTCACAAGCACAAGCCATGCAAGCACCAAAGGATACAACAGCCTGCGGCGAATCTGCCCGAAGCGAATCGCCCATGTAATCTGCCAGATATGGTGATACCGTTTCTTCGGCTCCAATGCCGTACATTTTTTCAGAATATGCTTCCAACGCCGCTTTTTTGCCGCTTTACCAAGCAACTCCTTCGCCGTAACGCCAAGGGCATAGATATCCGCCCGTTCATCCGTCTGTGCAAAGCCATATTGCTCGGGTGGTGCATAGCCGCGTGTGCCAAGCAGGCGCGTATCCATTTCCGCCTGTTCCTTTTCCTCTCGCGCCGCATCAAAATCAATCAGGCGAATATGACCGTCACTGCCAAGCAGAAGATTGGAAGGCTTGATATCCCGATGCAGGATATGATGCTGATGCAGAAACCGCAGCACATCGCAAAGCTCAAACAACCATTTCGTCACCTGCTTTTCCGTTGCAGGAATCTGCTCCAACGATTTCCCTGTGATATATTCCTCCCATACGATCGTTTCGTTTTCCGTATAGGAAACCGCATACAGCTTCGGCAGATACGAATGCGGCAATGCCTGCAGCTGCTCATAAATCCGAAAATCCCCCCGCAAATGCTTTTCCACCGCCATACGGTGATGTTCTGCATCGTAGACAAGATAAACCTTGCCCTCTTTGAATGTATCCACTCGTTCCATCTCGTACGCCCCCTTGCTGCTTTCAGTATAACAAGGAAGGAACGGAGATACAAGTAAACTTCCTTTAAGGAAATTTTCTCACCATCCGATAAAATGTCGTTTTACTCACCCCCAGCAGCTGCATTGCCGCAGTGGCGGTGATTTCTTTTTCTCGCCATCTTTTCATGACCTTTTCTGCATCGGGATGGATTTTCGCTTTTCTGCCCTGATATTTCCCCTGTTTCTTTGCCTCTGCAATGCCTTCCCTCTGGCGTTGCAGGATATATTCTCGTTCCAGTTCGGCAACCGCGGCAAAAATCGTCAGCATAAATTTTCCGGCAGGAGTAGATGTATCAATAGATTCCTTCTGAGAAATAAATTCCACCTCTTTTGCAGTAAGCTGTTCGACCAACTCCAAAAGGTCTTTTGTATTTCTTGCGAAGCGGCTGATCGATTCCACAATAACGGTATCCCCTTTCCGCACATAGTGCAGCATTTTCTGCAGTTCCGGGCGGTTGGTATTCTTACCGCTGACCTTATCCATATAAATTTCATCCACACCCAAGGCTTCCATCATCGTTTCCTGCCGAATGGTATTCTGTTCTGCGGTACTTACTCTGATATATCCGATTTTCATAAGCATTCCTCCTTCGATTGCAAAAAATAAAGGAAGAATGATAACACCCTTCCCTTATTTTCTATATCTGTCCCATTAGGGTTCTCCCGTCAGATGGAACGTTCCAAAATTGAAAAACCAGTGTAAATGGGACATTTTTCCACTGTCCCAATCAGGCATACCCTAACGGAACACTTTTAACATTCACATCCGTAGAAATAATCCTCCAGTTCTTCCGGTGTAAAGCCCTCCTCCAGCAGATGTTCCACATCATCCGCACAATAGCCAAACGCCCCGGCTACGGATTTCAGCTCTTCGATGTAACTTGTCCCATAGTAGGCCTCAATATATGCCATATCATAACCACACCGCCAGCTCCAAGGGTGAGTGGCATAAGAATTATAATAGGAAGCTTTCAGATAATCGTCGCAGAAGGAGTCTCTGGTAATGCTGCCGTTGCTATCGATTTTGAGCAACTCTCCGCAGGACACATTGATTTTTTCAGGCTTCTCCAAAGGCAGATGCAAAGCATCCAATGCCTTTTGCAGAATCTCTTCCGTAGAGGCATAGAGATACATCCCTGTTTTGGGATAATGGTAAATGCAGAGAGGATTATCACCTTTCACAAAATAGAGGTTATTCTGCGTATCCATCACCGTAAACGCAAAGGAGCCCTCGACCTGTTCTGCCATTTCTCTCAGACTGTTCAGGTCAAGGGCTCTGTTCTGTTCCAGCAGCTGCACTGCAACATAGCTGTCGGTCTGGATTTTCGATTTGGGCAGATGCTTTTTCTTCCGCAGGGATATATCATTCTGCAAAACACCGTTATGTGCAAGGGCAAAATCGTTATTTCGGATGCGTCCGCGAAACGGATGATTATTGTAGTTTCGCTTGGCACTGCCCTGCGTTGTCATGCGGGTATGCCCCATAATCAGATTTGCCCTTTCGGGGATACGAAACCGCATCCGATGCGCCGCAACAGGGCGTTTATAGATATGTAATCTGCCGCCGGTCTGGTAAGCAATGCCCGTTGCATCCGTTCCTCTTGCTTCGCAGAAGGCAGACAGCACAGAAATGATATGCGTTTTCTGCCAGCTTGTTAAATTCTTCTTATAATCCATCATTCCATAAAGACAACACATCAGATTTCCTCCTCCGTTTCCATAGGTTCATTGATATACAGCCGTCTTTCCTTTAAATAGCGAATCAACTCGGGATATGTCTCCTTCGGGATGTCCGCCACGAAGCTGCTCCACGATAAATTTCTGATTTCTTCGTCAGAAAAGACAAGCGCCACATCACAGATATGATTGACCATCTGCAATGTAGCGATAAAGGTGTTATATTTCAGAGTGCCACGGAAAATGCGGAACTCTATGGTATTGTAATTCTGCAAATTAACACAGGAATATCGTCCGCCGCCATAGCCTTTCTTGGCGTGGTCTAAAATGTCAGCAGGATGCTCCTTGTAGCCATATCTTGCCGCCCAGCGGTTCATCTGATACTGTGTGCGACGCGAGAACCGCAAAAGCTCATTCCAGTTCGCTTCCATGAAGTACAAAATTCTTGCGATACTTCTGTCCTGTACCTCTTCCGTAGCACCGAAAGCAGTGCGGTTGACATGAATATGTAAACCTGCGGTGTCTGTGCTGTGAGAGAGGTAGCCCAGTTCTACCGCACGATGCAGAATCTCATCCCAGGTGAATTCGTTGATGTGATAATCCAGCGTAAATGGATGCGATACAATTTCAAAGCCTTCGGAAAGAGAGCCGTCACTCTTGCAGTAGATGAACTCATCCGCTTCGCTGCTCGCTAATTTCAGCAGCTCCTTTGCATTGGCTTCCAGCTCGCCGCCCTCATCAATCTCCAGCTCCACACCAAAGAAACGCATACCTTCTCCACGGAAGATAGGTTTGGGCTTGTAGGAATACGCGTGGATGCCGCTGCACCGCTGATAATTTTCCGCACAGTGATAGCAATAAGGCGTATCCTCATCATCATCCATGTAGTAGACATCGCTTTCGTAGAGAATTTCGTTGCAATCACTGCATCTGGTGTAGTACATATCGTAGCAGGACTGGCATAGGGGCGTAACCGCATCACCGGCGTTATCTCCGCGCCAGATGCGTGTACCGCAATGCTGGCAGACCTCTGTTTCCTCCATCATACAGTCTGTACAGATCAATAATCCATCCATTTCGTTCTCTTCCGTAATCGGGTGCTGCGTACCGCAAAGATCACAGTTGAATGTTGTTTCCATAAATATCCTCCTTATCTCTCTCACTCTTTGATTACAATAATATGGCTGCCGATTTTCAGAAACCGTTCGGGTTGTCTGTAATACTCCATGTATTTCTGCAGCTGCTCTGGCGTTAAATCGGTAAAGTTGTCACAATCCGCGGGTGCACCGCAAAGAAAACAGGTGCCGCAGATGATGTCATACGCTTCATCGGTTTCTTCGTTCCGCAGGACACGGTTGTATGGCAGTCCCATCAGCTTACCTTCCTCATTACAGATGAGCGCTATTTCCTCCGGAAAAGGAAAAACAGCCTGTATCCTGCCGCCCACAACGGACTGCATGGATGCCAGACTGCCTTCAATCTCCACCTCAACAGGTACTTCATTTGGTTCCAGTTTTAAAATTTTCATTTTCATCATCCTTTAAAATAATATCGACTGCTGCACATAAAGCCGCCGCAACGCCGGCAATCAATATACTCCAAATTTCTTTGGAAGCGGGTGTCAGTTTTTCATTGGTAAGTCACTCCTCTCTCTTTTTCATCTTTTCTTTTTGTTATCAGGCAGTTGTTCTGGTCTGAATCAAGCCTATTGCGATTTCCCAGAGGATGTCACGCAGGACGGTTAAAATCAGTTTCAGCATGGATGCTCTCTCCTTTCCTTTTTTATCAAATCGTACTGTTTTTCTGTTTTGCGGATTGATCATAGCGGTTTTTCCGCAGAAAACAGAAAAATTTTGTTCTTTTTCATTGCCGGTAATTGCGGGGAATCAGCTTTATCCTATAAAAAATACATGATTGTAAAAGTGCAAAATAACGCGAAACAGTTCAATAAAATACAAAACAATAACCTCATAGCAAATAACATCTAAAGGGGGAATTTTTATGAATAAGAAGAACAACTGCGGTCTTTTCGACCTAGATGAAATGGAGCTTGAGAATGACTGTCTTAGTCCGAAAGAATGTATGAATTACCTGTACATCGGAAAATCGACCTTTTATAAACTGGTAAACTCCGGAGAACTGCCGGCTTTTCGAATCGGAAAGCTCTGGAGAGTTCCGAAGTCTGGACTACAGACATTTATACACAGAAATATGTAGTGGGCGGATGGGCAGATGGGCAAATCAAAACTATTTTATAGGGATATATCCTGTTAAAAACCCTGTAAATCCTAATTTATACCTGCCCATCCGCCCATCTGTCCTACTATCCTTACAAGAAAAGTTTTCCTTTTTGTGAAGATATTATATAATGAAAGCAGTCATTATTTGGAGGTGAAATACTTTGGAAAATATAAAAAAATGTTATTCATTAAAGGATGTCTGCGAAGAATTGCACATTCCTCGTGATATCAGTTATAAAAGTGAGCGAGATCAAATTCGTAAAAACTTTGAGGACTTTCTTTTTCGAATATCCGTCCCTGTTAATTGTTTTAAAAATGACTCTAACGAATGGTGTTTTAATGGAGATGGAAAAGAACTGCTCCTCGATTTTTGTAATTTCAGATCTTATAAATACTCTCCAGAAAACAGCAACACTGTCTATCGAGATCTGCGTAAAAAAATAACACATGCAGAGTGCGAAGAAAAATATAATTGGATTATTGAGCGCATCTGCTCAAATCTGCAATACAATATAGATACCAGTGAATTTCCAGAGGAATACCCCAATCCGGAAGAGGTCTACTGTACCTTTCGAGAACACTGCCGTACTGCTCAGCCTTTAGTAGAAGATGTCTTTAAGTTACCGGGTGTCATGCATTTGTTAAAATCTATCCGCTACCAAAGAAATTATGATTTATTCGAACAAGCCTCTGAAAAAATTGCCCACGCCCAGCCAGATGATATTATTTTTATAGATACGCTTATGGACGAAGAATTTGTAAAAATATATTCTGACTTTCGTACAGCGCAGGAGGAAGCAATTAAAAAATGGTTTCATTACCTTTCTGAATTTAAAAAACTACGGGACTTAGAGCAAGAAGAATTTAAAAAAACGTTGCCCCCAGAAGGAGAGGAGACTATAAATATGCTAATACAAAGAAGCATTTTAAGTATAGATGATCTTCCTGTAGAAAAACTCAGTTATCGCTTAACTACAAGAAACAATTCGATGATAAAAGCAATTATTGAAATGATAGCGATTGCGCCTGAAATTGAACCCTACCTTACTTCATTAGAAGAAATTGGAAACTTTTCAAAAAGACTAAGTAGTGAAGAACTTTATAATAAAATCTCCGCACAGTTGAAAAAGGATAACTTGAATCCATTTTAAATCTTACTGTCTAACCACTATGTAATAAAAGTAAAATAGTTATAAAAATCCGCTGATATTTATCATCGGATTTTTAAATTTAAATAAAATTTTATTTTATCATATTATTTAATATTTAAAAAGAGTAAATTTTAACTTTTTTTGCGTCATTTTTTTACACTCAATAGAAGACAAATTTTGGTTTATACTATGCTCAATGAATGGCCGTTCAGACAAAAACAAAACTGTTGTCATGCGAAAGGAGAATTAATTATGAACGTAAAAACAAAATTATCAACTACATCTGCACTAGATGCCCTGTACAAAGGAAAACCCGGCGTGTTTGGACTTATCAAAAATGGTGAAGGCAATTTATTGTTTTATGGCTATGGAAAACCGCTGGAAGTTTCACATCTATGGGTAAGAATAAACGATTCCTATATGGATAAGAATTCCTTCCCTTTTCAACTCATTATGCGAAAACAACATAAATCCCGTCAATCCTGGTTTGTTTTATCTACAGAAAATTGGGGTGAACTCAGCAACTCCGAGGAAGGTGATAACACATTGCAGTGTATTGCAATGATCACTCCTCCCAAAAATCTTGAAAAAATCAATAAGCCAGACTATGTAGAGATTCCTCTCATGCTTTATGCAAAATTTGATGCAGAATGTAAATCTGTTATTCTTGCTCAGGAAATGGAAATTAATAAGCTTTTTATCTCTGAAGCAAAAGCAATGCACGCCAGATTTCAGATTTCATCTCAACGTATTGATTGTGTAGATTTCAAAAAGGAAACCAATAATGAGGAAGGCTCTGATGAATCTTCCAATATGATTTCTTACCTGATGGGAGGTGAAATCGAATGAGTGAAAAAGATCGGGAGCAATCAAAATTGCTCCCCCCTTTCTCTCCATCAGCACCGAAAAATGAACCTTTCACTGGTCTCTCTACAGAAAATATGCCTTATCCCCTTTCTCTTTTCCACTATAAGAAAAACGAAGATGAGATTTACAGAGGACTTCGAGTAATAAGAAGGGTATATTCGGAATTTGGTGCTATTCTGCAAAAGCCCAAAAAGCTTCCTCTGGGTATCCCGGATTTATCACAGGGTTTGGCGAAAAAACAGGATAATCTGAATCTAGTTTCCCTGAAAGACTTTGCAAAAGAGAAGTTAACTCTGATGGTATATCAGGGAGACCTCTGTGAATTTTCATCCCCTTGCTGGAATCGTCTGAACGCCCAGGAAAGTCGTGTAATCTTACACAGATTATTCTCGGAAAATCATTTGGATTTCTGCATGACCCGGCATGAATATCAGGAAATCTACGAGCTGTTGCTCATTGATTCTACCATTCAACAGCAAGAGGAATTTCCGCCCACGTTACATAAGCTAAACCTCAATGACGGAACGCTGGATCTCGAAACCATGGAGTTTTACCCACATTGTCCGGAAGATGGATTCTTTCATTATCTGGATATTTTCTATGATGAATTGATCCATGCGACCGATGGACCTGTCTTTGAGCAGTTTGTGGAGGATATCAGTGCCGAAAATCCTGATATTCGTCGCCAGCTGTTAGAGCTCATCGGTCTGGCAATCACCGGATACGAAGCGAAGGTATTCTATGCATTACTCGGACCTTCCAACAGCGGAAAAACGCAGTTCTCGAGATTTCTGGTTGAACTTCTGGGGCATGATCAGGTCGTCAATATTTCCGGTATTCAGGAATTAGGGAGCAAGTTTGCAATGGCAAATATCGAAGATAAGCGTATTTGCTTATGTCCGGATTTGCCAGATGCTCCCCTGCCCGCTGCCGCTATCGGCACAATCAAGCAGGCGGTCGGGAACGACTCCATAAAAATAGAGGCGAAATACAAAAATCCGAAAACGATTTATAAAAAGCCTCTGTATATTTTCGTTGGAAATCACCCTATCCGCATTCCCAACATGTCCAACGAGGAGGCTCTGCTCAACCGCATGGTTATCATCCCCTTTTCAGCGGCAGTTCCAGAGGAAAGAAGAAAGGAACAACTCTATCAGCAGCTGTTGCTTGAAGCGCCGTATATTGTTTCACAGGCAATCGATGCTTACAGAGACCTAATGGAAAACAATTTTTCTGTAACACGGACACAGATTCCACCCGAATATCAGACAGAGGACTCCAGGAAATCTGTTGTCTTTATAACTGATTTTATCCAGAACTGCTGTATTCTGGATGATGATGCAGAAACAGCTACAAATGAGCTCTTTCAGACATATCAGGAAAAATGCATTGCAGAAGGGCAGGAAATTCTGAATCGAACAGAGTTTAGCCGTACTTTTTCCGGAATCATAAAGAGCATGCCCTCTGTTTCGCCTATCAAGCGTACAAACGGTCAGGATTCTCGAGGATACAGAGGAATTCGGCTGACAGACTGATGGTTTAACCAAAAACATGCAATCTTTCTTAAGGCAATCAAAATTTCCACAGGTATTTAAATGCTCTATTTAAATACCTGTGGACTTTTCTGACATAGACCGAGGCAATATCCTCCGAAAAACAGGCTGGGCACCAATCGAGCACCATTGTATGCAGGTCTATGTATAAAACTAATTTCAAAAAATACAGAGCACATAAGAGCAAAACGCGGAAATTCAGCACAAACTTGCTGTAATCATCCCAATGTGTTTCTGTGTCTTTATCAATAAAATATAAATTTTTTGTGCATATATCATGAGATTTCAAGTCGTATTGCTAAAGGTTTCTGATCTGCAAAAATACAAGCCCTTAGTAAAGTGAGATGGCAGGAATTTTATTATAAACTTATTCATATCTAAAGTTACAATGGAACATTGGCGCAAAAGCCGCTTCCCTACGCCCTTCCTGACATCAATTCAGAACCATATGCAGAATCGGTTCTCAGCTTGAAGAAAGGATAGGAGCATTTGCACATAGAAAAATCTCAGGCTCCTTGTTATAATCATGAAAAATCGAAATTCTGACGAAATCTTGCAGTATCTCGCATCCAATGGTATGCTTGATATAGGAAATGTGGAACGTGCGATTGATATGAAAAAACGTGAAGCATACTTAAGTAAACATACACAAAAAATCTGGCAAGGGAAAGATGCCTTCTGGCGTACTTATCTTCCCTATGGCAAAAATGGTCGAACCTTAATCAAACGGAAAAGTGAAGCCTCCCTTCATAATGAGATCATTTCCTTCTACAGAAATTTAGAAGAAAATCCCACGATTGAGGATGTCTTCTCTGAATGGAATGACAGGCGATTATCTCTGGGAAAAATAAAAAAATCAACCTATGAACGTAATCTCAGAATTTTCCGACGGCATTACAGCGTCTTTGGCAAAGAAAAGCTGAAGCACCTGGACAAACGTGATCTTATTGACTTTCTGGAAGAGCAGATATCTACCTATCATCTGACTGCTAAGAGCTTTTCCAACCTGAAATCTCTCACCAGAGGTTTCCTGAAGCGGGCAAGCGCAACGGATCTCGTCAGCTTTACCGCAGAGGATGTATTTCAACGTCTGGATCTGACCGACACTACATTCAAAAAGACGATCAAAGAGGATTACCAGGAGGTCTACAATGATCAGGAAATGCAGTTGATTCTGGATTATCTGATGAAAAATCCCGATTCTACGAATCTGGCTATCTGTCTGGTATTCGTAACAGGACTCAGAGTTGGCGAACTGGTTGCCCTGAAACATGAAGATTTTGATGAACTCTCTGTAAAGGTCAGAAGAACGGAAACCAGATACAAAAACGAAGCAGGAAAAAATGTTTATGAAGTAAAGGATTTTCCAAAATCCGCAGCAGGTGTCAGAACCATTCCTGTTCCTGCTGATTATGCCTGGCTCCTGAAAAAAATCCGCCTGCTGAATCCTTTCGGCGAATATGTCTTCACGGGACGAAGCGGGCGGCTGACAACAAACAGCGTCCGATCCAGGCTTCGCACCATTTGCCGAAAACTGGAGATTTATCCGAAATCTCCCCATAAAATCAGAAAAACCTACGGCTCTATCCTGCTGGATAACAACATAGACCATAGGTTAATCAAGGATGTTATGGGGCATACGGATATTCTCTGTACAGAAACGCATTACCACCGTAACAGAAAAACGATTGAAGTAAAACAAGATATTTTGAGCCAAATCCCGGAATTCCGGGCAAATTAAGCCCTCGTTGATTACCTTTTTGATTACTCCAAAAAGTGGAAGCCTTGAAAACCCAATGTTTTCAAGGCTTTTGCATGGAGATGAGGGGAATTGAACCCCTGTCCGAAAACCCATCCATAAGAACTTCTCCCATCACAGTCAGTCTTTTTCCATTCCCTCGTTGCAACGCCGATTGACAGGCTTTACCCCTCAGTAGCTTCATGAATCTTTCCCTGCCGCAAAGCTTAGGCAGAAAAGTGCCCCACCAAGTCGATGCCGGATTCTTCAGCGGTGAGAAACCGAAGGCCGACAGGCGCCGTTAATTAGGCAGCCAGTGCAAAATTATTTTTGTCGTTTCTTTTTAAAAAAGGTTCCAGCTTGATGACGCGGTTCACTGGTCCGCGGATGGCTATTCCTACTTTCAAGACTCCCGTCGAAACCATTGCATCCCCGTAAATCGTGAAACTTCACGCCTTTTCGGTGAAATGGCTGTAAACGACAAACTTATAAAGTAAGATTTCTGATTTTAAAATCCTTTTCCGCCTGACGGCGCATATCATTCTTTGCAATGGTGTCTCTCTTGTCATAGAGCTTTTTGCCCTTCGCCAGAGCAATGTCCACCTTCACATAGCTGCGGTCGAAGTATACCCTCAAGGGAACAACCGTATACCCTGCCGCACGCACCACATGGTCCCACTTGCGAATCTGTGCTTTATGCAGCAGAAGCCTTCTGGGGCGAAGCGGGTCTTTATTAAAGATATTCCCCTGCTCGTATGGGCTGATGTGCATGTTGTAAATAAAAGCCTCTCCATCCTTAATCTGGATGTAGCTTTCCTTCAGGCTGCACTTCCCCATGCGCAGACTTTTTACCTCTGTCCCTGCCAGAGAAATGCCTGCCTGTATGGTTTCTTCAATGAAATAATCGTGATATGCTTTTTTGTTTTGCGCAATCAGCTTTGTTCCTTTTCCTTTTGCCATACAGAATCACCTCCCCGACAAGCTTCCTATTGCAGAAATAACTATATCATATTCTATCAAAAAAATCAAATGACGTTTCGGTTACAAATATTTCATTTTATTTACAAAAAACTTCCTTTTAGAATATCCCCCCTGTTTCTTACACTTTTCTTACAATCTTCCCATTTCTCACACAACCCGTCTTTTTTCTGTTACACTGAGTCATAATAGACACTTGTATCTCTGCCACGAAAAAGGGGGATTTTTTATGACAACAGACGCAATTCTCACCACCGAAACAAACGAAACACAAACACCACAGAAAGCACCCTGGCGCAGATTTTTCGCACGCAGTCTTGACCTTGGGCTGCTTGCCACACTTCTTAACCTTTGTCTTTCCTTTTTTTCTCCAATGAAGGCAAGCAATTCCTCTTTCGCATGGACGCTTCTGGAAACCTATCTCAGCTGGCTGTTTCTCTTCCTTTTAGAGCCGCTGTTTCTTTCCAAATGGGGCAAAACTCCCGGCAAATGGCTCTTTGGGCTTTCCGTTCATCAGAAGGATGGCAGTCTTTTGACACGCTCACAGGCATTCGAGCGTCTTGTCAAAATTTTCCATGTGGGCGAAGGCTATGCCATCCCGTTTTACAGCCTGTATCGCAATTATAAATGCTACGAAATCTATACCGAAGAAGGAACTCTGCCTTGGGATAATGACCTTTGCTATGAAGTAAAACCGTTCCGTCTGCGTTCTGCCTTCGGCTATATTGTCATCGTGCTGTTTGCAGGCATTTTCACATTTCTCATCCATACATGGACGATCCTTCCCAACGGCAACACTCTGACCGTTGCGGAATTCTCAGAAAATTATAATCATCTTCTGGAATATGCTGAACTGGATACCCTTCCTTCGCTGACGAAGGACGGCAAATGGAAGGAAGGCGAAGATGACCTCTCATTTCTGATTTTTCTTCCGAATGCTGTCCGCTCTGAGCCTGTCATTCAAGAGGAAAACGGAAAACTATCTTCCTTTTCCTATACCCTCACGGATACCGAGGGAGATATTCTTTCCCCTTTGGAGCAAAATCCCCTGCTCGCCATGGCACTCCTGCGTACGCAGATTGATTTTCTCCATCCGGATTTAGAACGAATCGGCGGTCAGATTCTCTCCTCCGATGATACACAGGAGCCACAGCGGATTTCCTCCGTCCTCAACTATATGGATAGACACCCCTATTGCAGCTACACCATCGAAACAGGCAACCTCCGCATCATACAGGAAATTACACTGGTTGGCTACAATGTGGATAAGCACAATAGTTATTCCATCGGTCCGGATGAGGATGCAAAGGAAACCTACTATTCCCTTACCTTCACATTGGAACAACATTAACTTCCTACAGAAAAAGATCAGACCGATTTCTCTCAGTCTGACCTTTCTTTTTTGTTCCTGATTTATTTATTCCTGAAAATCCTCATTTTCTTCCTCAAAGACAAAATCAATCGTCCCCATCATGCGGTCTACCTTTGCCACAGAAACAACGACCTTATCCCCCAGACGATAGCTTTTCTTCGTCCGTTTCCCGAACACAAGCATTTTCTTTTCGTCAAATTCATAATAATCATCATCCATCTGGGAAAGTGCCACCATGCCCTCAATGGTATTCGGCAGTTCCACATAAATCCCCCAGTTCGTCACACCGGAAATGATGCCCTCATAAATCTGACCAACCTTATCCTCCATGAATTCCACCTTTTTCAGTGCATCCGTATCCCGTTCCGCGTCCTCCGCAACGCGTTCCTGCTTGGAGCAATGCTTTGCCCAATCGGGCATTTTTCTGCGATAATAGGCAGATGCCTTTTCATCCAGTTCTCCATGGAGCATTTTTTTAATCATGCGGTGAATTTCCAAATCGGGATATCTGCGAATCGGAGAGGTAAAATGGCAATAATATTTTGCCGCCAACCCAAAATGTCCGCCGTTTTCCGCCGTATATCTTGCCTGCATCATGCTCCGCAGCACCATTCTGGTGATAATGCGTTCCTCGTCCGTTTCCTCTGCCTTCTGCAAAACCTTCTGCAGCTCTCTCGGGTGAATCTCCCCGTCCTTTTTCCGCAGATAATAGCCAAAGCCACGCAGGAACTGCTCCATTTTTTCCAGCTTATCCTCATCCGGCTCCTGATGGCTGCGATACATGAACGGCATTTCCTGCCAGAAGGAATTTTCCGCGATTGTTTCGTTGCACACCAGCATAAATTCCTCAATCATGTTTGTCGCAATGCTTTTTTCATAAGGCTTGATGTCAATCGGCTTTCCGTTTTCATCCAGAATGATTTTCGATTCGGGCAAATCAAAATTCACAGACCCGCGTTTTCTTCTTTTTTCTCCCAGAATCTGCCGCAGCTCCTCCATATCCTCCAGCATAGGCAGAATTTCCGCATACTGCTCCAATAACGCAGGTGTTCCGTCCTCCAGAATCTCGCGCACCGCCGTATAGGTCATGCGGTAATCCGAATTGATTATGCTCTCCAGAATTCTGTGGCTTACCACCTCGCCCCTGCCGTTCACTTCCATCAGACAGCTTAGCGCAAGCCGATCCACATGCGGATTCAGCGAACAGATTCCGTTGCTCAGCTTATGCGGCAGCATAGGAATCACCCTATCCACCAGATAAACGCTTGTCCCTCTGGCGTAAGCCTCTTTATCCAGTGCCGTATTCTCCCGCACATAATGCGAAACATCCGCAATATGCACACCCAGTTCAAAATTACCGTTCCCCAACCTTTTCAGAGAAACCGCATCGTCTAAGTCCTTCGCATCCGCGCCGTCAATCGTAATCGTCAGCAGGTCGCGCAGATCCTCTCTGCCCTTTTTGTCCGCCTCGGCAACCTCTGTCCCAAGGTGCTCAATCTCCGCATAAACCTCCTCCGGAAATTCCACCGCCAGTTCATATCTGCGAATCACCGAAAGAATATCCACTCCGGGGTCATTGATATGCCCCAAAATTTCAATGACCTTTCCCTCCGGATTGCGTCTGTCCTCGCCGTAATCCGTAATTTCCACAACGACCTTATGCCCCGTCACGGCACCCTTTGTGTTTTCTCTGGAAATAAAAATATCCTTCGCAATCTTCTTGTCATCCGCTACCACAAAGCCATAGCCCTTGCTGCCTGCCTCAAATGTGCCAACAATCCGCTGCTGTCCTCGTTCCAGAATCCGTACAATTACGCCATCTGCCTTTTTGCCCTTTTCCGCCTTATGCAGCACCTTATACAGCACTCTGTCCTTCTGCATCGCGCCCATCGTTTCGCTCGCCGGAATAAAAATATCCTCGCCTCCTGCGTCGGGTGTCACAAATCCAAACCCTCTGGCGTGTCCGATAAATGTCCCCGTTGCCATCTGCAAATCCTTCGGCGAAGCCAGCTTACCCTTCTTTGTTTCAAATACACGTCCCTCTGCAATCAGCTCATTGATGAGGCTCTCAAATTTTTCTCTGTCCTCCTGCGGCACAGAAAGCATCGCGCGCATATCTCTGCGCTTTATGGGAACATATCCTTCGCTTTCCATATATGCCAGAATCCGTTCTTTTCTTTCCTTTAAAATGTCCGTCTCGTCCATGTCCTTCTCCTTATGCTTTCTCGTGCTTATCCTGCCCAAAAGCTCTCTGTCCTATCAATCCCATAAACCTATAAAAAAAGATGCCCCCGAAAAGGCATCTTCTTCTGCATTTGTTAACCTACCAGGTTAATGATGAGCGCAAGAATCATGAACAGTGCGCCGCCGATTTTTGTATATCTTTCCAGTGCGCCTTCCACAGAATTCCCTTTGTTCTTGCTCCAGTAAGTATCACTGCTGTTGCCGCTTACTGCGCCCAGACCTGCGGAACGCTTGGACTGCATCAGAATGATTGCCGCAAGAATCACCGCAAGAATCATCAAAATAACTGTTAATACCATACCGATTGTAGACATGCCAAAACCTCCTGTATTTTCACTCCGCCGAGTGGAATCTCGTCACGCTTGGGGACATTTCTCCCCACTATTTTTGTATTGTAGCACATCCTCTCATTCTCTGCAACAGTTTTTTGCCCGAAACTGCACTGTTTCCTTCCTCCTCCGGCAAAATTTCAAAGGGAATCCCGCCGTAGGTCAGCCCTTTTTCCTTCATCTCACCGTGCCGTATTCTGTGCAGCTTCCCATGCGTATTCACATTCAGATTCACCTGCAAAACCAGATTTGCCGGAATAATTTTCCGCAGATGCTTCTGCAAAAACTCCCGTTTTTCCTTCACGCATAATTCCAGTACTAGCCGCAGTCTGTAGCTTTCCCTCTCCAGTGTACCGGTATAATTTCCCGCACCCACACACCCGTCCAGCCAGTCCTGCAAATGAAAATAGGTATATGGACTGCGGCTGCACCAGCGCGAAAGAATTTCCTCCCGCAGCTCCTCTGTTTCCATCTGCTCTGCCCCGAAAAAGCCCATCATCCCTGCCAGTCGCAGAAGACCGCTTTTTTCCGCTGTCAGAATCCATTGGTTTCGTTCCAGTGTCTCTTTTGCTGCCGCCGCTTCTTCCAAAATCGTCCCCTCGATTTCTCCCAGCTTCCGAAACTCTCTCAATTCGCTCACCGTACACGGGCAGTGCTTTTCATATCTGTTCTCCGTCATTGCTTCACCTCAATTTCACCCAGCACAGGCACATCGTTCGCCCCCAGAATCAGGTTGCCGCTGCCGCCGTTGATGCCGCAGTCCGAAACATCCACCACACCATCTGTCTCCAATGCCCTTGATTCCAGATGGCTAATACGAACCGTTAGAAAGTCGCTGTCCGCCCAGTTCTTCCGCAGCTCCTCGAAATATGCCGAAAATCCCTCCGTCAGCTTCGTCAGAACCGTTCCCTTCGTCACATCCTCCGCCACAGAAAGCTGCAGCGCAATATTGCAGCGCACCTCTGTCACTCCTTCCACCGTTACCTTATGCCCAATCGGCACAATTCCGTAGCCTTCCCCCTTGCTTTCGGGGTCAATCTCCTTCTGCAATGCCGCCAGCTCTGTTTCCGTCGGTCTGCGCCATCCCTGGTCAATCAGCACCAGCTTCACCGTGCCGCCCCCGTTCCACGCGGGATAAACCTTCAGTCCGCCCACATTCTGCATCGCGTTCACCTTCCTCTTGTAATCCGCAATGTTTCCGCCGAAGGCATCCGCATCAAAGCTTGCAAAAAAGCGTTTGCGCAGCTCCTCGTCGCCTTCCGCATCCTCGCCGTCCGTCCGCAGTTCCTCCAGTGTTGCCTTTGCTAAATCGGGCATCGTTTCCAAGGGCAGCAGCTCCCCCAGATACACATTGCCGCACGCCCCCTCTGTTTCACATTCCAGAATATATCTTCCGTCTGCCTCTCTCCCCAGTATGATATATTTATATTCCTCCAGTGCAAATCTTGTCCCGTTTTCCACAGGATATACCGCTCCGTCCGCATCCAGAAAACGCCCGTAAAAGGTTGCCTTCACCGCGCCCTTTCGCAGCATTCCCCTCTCTGCCGCCCGTCTGGTCAAATCCTCGCCCACAGCCGTATCCGCAAAGGTTCTGTCCGCCAGCAAATCCAAATCTGCGTAAAATTGCGCCGTTTCCGCCGCATTGGGTGCCAACGCGTCATAAATCAGACTGCCCTGCCGCTTGTCCCTTCTGTCATCAATCCTGTCCAGCTTTTTCTCCATCAGTTCCTCATAGCTTACCGCCATCATATATCCACCGTCCTCTCTGCCGTCACTTCCCCGAAAATCGTATATACCGTAAATGCCGCCGTCACGCTGCCCTTTTCCTCCCGAAAGGAAAAATCCGTCACCGCCGTCACCCTGTCATCCGCAAGCAGGGCATCCTCAATCCGCCTTTTCAGCTCCGGAATCACATACGATACATTCTTCCCGTATAAATCCTCCAGTTCCACGCCGTAATTCCAGTCATAAACCGCATAACGATACCGCTCCGTCTGCAAAATTTTAGAAACCGCCTGCCGCATCGCGTCCAGTTCATCTGTCTCGCCACGCACCTCTGCCTTCTCCTCGTTGATTCTCCATGTCAGGCTCGGCATCGTCCTTTTTTCCAGCTTCTCCATGTCAATTTCCGTTTCCTGTATCGGTGTCATCCTATCCTTCCTTTCGTACTCTCCCAAGCACCAAATATTGCTGTCCGCCGTCTGCCCGCAGCAGTGCCACCGCCTCTCCTGCCTGCAAAGCTCTGCTTCGCTTCAGTCGATATGCACGCCAGCTGCCACCCTCAATCTGTATACTGCCCGTTTCCTCTGCCTGCAAAACATCCTCCGTCAGCACCAGAAACGCCTCTGTCAGCTCCAGTCCTTCCTCCAGTCGAATTGTCAGCGGTGCCGCCTTTGTCACTGTTCCTACGCAGAAATCCGCACCCTTCTCCGCCGCATCCAGTGCCAATTGTTTGATAATCTCAAGCATCCCTTCTCCTCCTTATCGTCTCAGCCGCCTGCCGCTTGCTTCCCTTTCTTCCCAGAGCCGCTTCGTCATCTCGCGCATCAGCCGTTCTATATCAATCTCCGCACCCTTTGCCTGCTCCCGTTCCTTTTTCGGTGCTTCCTGCGGCAGCTCTTCTGCTTCTTCGGAAGCCGCCGCTTTTTCGGCAAGCCCTGTTTCTGCCACAATCGGAATCGTTTTCCGCTTCTCCTGCTCCGCAAAAGGTGCTTCCTGCATAAAAATCATTTTCCGCCTTTCTTCCGCTTCGCGCCACTCCGTTTTCTCCCGAAAAATCTCTGCCGTAAAAATCGGAACAATCGTTTTCCTCTCCTGCGTACTTTCCTCCGCCGTCCGCAGTGCAGGCCCCTTTGCTTCCTCCGTTTTCTCCTCCGCAAAAGACCTTCGCCGTTCCTGCCCGAAAGTCTCTGCTTCCTCTGCCTTCTTTTCCTTTGCTGTCCGCACTGTTTCCTCCCAAAAGAAGGGCTTCTTTTCCGCCTTCTCCTGCGGCAGTGCGTCCTGTCGGTTTTCTGCCGTTGTTTTTCCTTCCGTTTTTCCGCCGCTCCAAAAACCGATGCCGCCGCCGGCTTCTTCCGTCTTTTCCTTCCAAAAGTCCAACAGCCGCCCAAACAGCCCCTTTTTCTCCTGCTGCATCCCTTCACCTCTTTTTCTCTGCCGCAATCTCCATCTCAATCACCGCACAGCAAAACATTCTCTCAGGTGTTGTCATTTCCGCCCAGTCCTTCGGGCGTATGCCGTATCTGCGGAGAGCATAGCAGGCATAATCCGCCTCATCTACACCCTCCGCAATCATTTTTTTGCCTGTTCCTTCCAGACCCTTCTGCGGCTTTGGAATCCATTGATATCCTTCACCGCCTCCAATAACCGCATATACTCCCCCGGATAAAGCATCTCCTGCAAAGCCGCTTCTCCGCTGTCCGCGCCATAGCTTTCCCGGAGTGCCTTGTCCGTCAAATCCGGCACTACTACAGAAAGCATGCAAAGCACCGCCCATTTATCTCGCTTGCCCTCTGCCGCCCTGCGGTATTCTTCCTCGCTCACCGCACGCAGCTCCCAGAGCACCTCCTCGCCGTTCTCCCGAAAGCATGGCGAAATATGCACCCTTCTGTTTTCGGGAAATCCGTTGTTTTCCTTCAAAAAGCCTTTCAAATCCATTAGCCAACCTCCTCAATGCGAATGTCCAGCTGCATCCGATGCGCGCCTTCCTCAAAAATATGTGTGCAGCTCTCAATCAGAACCTGCCCCTGCAGGCTGATTTCCGCCAGTCCGGGAATCTCCAGCCAGATGGTATTCCCCGCAAACAGCATCACATCCCCGTTGATGTTCTCCACCGTCAGCTTTTTCACCACTCTGCATTTTTCCTTCAAAATACGTTCTGCCTGCTCCTTCAGCTGTGCGCTGTTCATCGTGTAGGGTACGCGCTTGTAATACTGCAGTCTGCCCCATTTCTTCACCTTTTCTGCGTTTTCCACCTTCCATGCCTTTCGCTCGATTTCCTTCCGCCCTGCATGGTAAAGCTGCACCGCGTTATAGGTATCCTTGCTGATGTCCGTCCGATAGGTGTATTCGCTGATGCCCCCATCACACCGCAGCACCGCCTCCACTGCCATCTCCTTTTTCTCCTTCACAATCAGCTGACCGCCTCTGTCGAATAAAAAATATTCCTTCCCCGTTGCCTGTCCGCAGATTTCCAGTGCAGAAAGAATCATATCCATCAGCGTTTCCCCCTCCTCAATTCTCTGCGGAATCCTCCATCCGCCGTCATTGATATAGCCCATCTCCAAGCCGTAATCCGCCCCGATAGTCTGTATAATTTCCTTCGCACTCTGATTCAGAAATACATACGTCCCCTTGTTTCGCACCAGATAAAACATCTGGTCATACGCCGTCACCGAAATAATCTGCTCCGAGGTTCTCTCCTTCGTCATCACAAAGCCGCTGAAGCGCAGCACGCTGTCCACATAAAAGGAAACCCTGTCTCCCTCCACGAAATTCACAATCCCGTCACGCACCACGCGAAATTTCAGCCGTCCTGCCTTCCCCATCACGCTTGCGAACCATTCCACGCGCCCTTCCAGAATCGGTGTTGCGTCATAGATGCTCGTTCCATGCTGCAATAATAGTTTTATGTTCATCCCCGTTTCCCCCCTTCTTTTTTACAGCTTCAGCACCTGCCCCGGATAGATACGATTCGGGTTCGCAATCCCGTTTTTTCGCGCAATCTCCTTGTATTTCGTCCCATCTCCAAGCTGCTTTTTCGCAATGCTCCAAAGGCTGTCGCCCTTCTGCACCGTATAGCCGGCGGCAGGCTGCTTTGCCTGCCTTGCCTGCCCCTGTGCCATCATGCTGTTCCCCTGAATACTGTAACGAATACTTTTTGCCGCTCTCCATTCCTTCCAGAAAAATTCCACCCAGAAGTCCCCCTGTTCGCCGCCCTTTTCCGTCACCGTGTATTCCTCCAGCAGCACCTCCGTATTGCCGCAGAATTTCTGCTTGCCATCTGCCAGCCTGCGAAATAAAATCATCTGTACGGGCTTTGCCGAAGCCTTGTATTCCTTAAAACGATTCAGAAAATATTCCGGTTCCCGAAAGCCGCCCTCCGTCTGCACAAAGCTGTATGCCCGTCCCGGCAGCAGTGCCGTAAAGCGGATTTCCGTAAGTCCCGGCTTTTTCGCCAGATTCATCTCCCCGAAATCCAGAATATACGCTGTCTTATTCCGGTTTCCCGTCCTCGTCTCAATCTCCGCAGGTGTCACGGGCAGCAGAAGTTGCTCCCCGTTCTGCTTTAAATATAATCGGTACATCCGTCATCCTCCCCTCCGTTGATACGCTCCACCTCTCGCCGCAGGCAGTCATATTCCCCCGCCAGCAGCAGTCTTGCCAACAGCCGCTCCGCCCCAATCACGCCGTAGCTGTTCTGCAGTGCCGCATCCTTCAAATCAGGGAACACAACGCTCTCCGCCAGAATCATTTCCTGATATCGTCCTTCGTCCTCGCCGCACCGCTTCCAGATTTCCTCATTCTCCCTCTGTGTTATCGGGCGAATCCGCCAGTGCGTTTCACCGCAGCCTTCAGCCAATCGCTCTGTCAGAAGAATTTCCTCCTCCGCTCTGTCCTGCCTGTTCTCTCTGTAAAAGCATTCCTGTCCCAAAATAACCCCTCCCGTTCTTCAAAATTTCTTACATCTGATTGAATTTGTCCAGAAGCTCCACGCCGCCAAAGGTAAACTTCATTTCCTCCTCCATTGCCGCTTCCTCCACGTCAATCTTGCCAATCAGCATTTCCTCAATATTCACATCCTTCAGAAGCACCGTCTGTCTGCCGGCATCCCCTGTCGGGTCCTCATTTGTCAGCAGCAGTTCAAAATAGGTGTCCACGCCGTTTTTCATATAATCCGCCATCACCCTGCGAAACAGACTGCTCACATAATATACCGTCATCGTCCCTGTGCCTTCCCAGCCGCCGCTTTTCTGCTGCTTTGCGGTCATCCCCAGAATGGGAATCGTCATTCTGGTTTTCTTCACCTTCGCCTGAATATTCTTCACCTGCATCAGCTCATGCCGCTTGCCGTCAATGATGGCAAAGCAGGTCCCCAATGCACCGTTCACTGTGTCCTTTGCTCTCAAGTAGCCCATCCTCGTACCTCCTTATACAACCTCAACCTTCATATACAGCTTTTCCATCGCATCCACAGGCTGAATTGCCTCATATACCACAACATCCTGCTTCTCCGTGCCCTTTTCCACCGTAATGTCATCCGCCGTAAAGCCTTCGATTGCCTCAAGCTTCATCAGCTCCTCATGGTACGCCAGAATTTCCGCCTTCAGCAGATTTCTGCCGTTTGCGTTGTTGCTCTGCTTCCCAAGGTAATACCTGCTGAAAATATTCGCCACATCATTTGCAATGCTGTCCAGCACGCGCACCACCCGATTGCTCGAAAAATCGCTGTTCTTTGCCGCCGCAAAGGAGGTAAAGCTGTTGATGTCACGCAGTACGCGCAGTGTGCCGTCCTCCTCATAAAACAGGAGCTGACCCTTCCGGATGCCCTTGATGTAGTCGCTCTTTTTCAGCCTTGCGTCCACCTCGTATTCTCCGTCATAGGCTGTGTTCGTCAGGCTTTCGTTCACCTCTGCGCCTGCGCTTGCCCCTGCCGTCCAGTAAACCAACTCTGCCGCCGTCCCGACGGAAATCACGCCTTCGTGGTCTGCCGCAGGGTAATCATGCAGCACCGTCACAAATTTTACGCCTTCCTCCTCGCGCATCCGCTTCGTAAAATTCACAAACAGCTTTTTTGTTTTCTCGTCCGCGCCGTTGTATGCCAGTGCATTGAAGTCCTCCTTCTCTGCCGCCTCCAGAAATGCCGTATATGCGCTCCCCGTTGCCGCCGCGGTTGTGCCGCCTGTCAGGTAAACGCCTGCCGCCGCGGTCAGCACGCCTGTGCCGCCGAATTCCACAAACGCATTTTCCTGCAAATCCTCAATCCTTGTCACCGTCTGTGCATCTACTACCTCCGCATCCAGATACGTTTCCACATCCCAGCAGTCGCTTTCGTCCACGTTTTCCGCAATCTTGATGCAGATGTCGTTCCCTCTTTTTCCCGGATATTTCGCCGTCACTGTCAGCCCGCCCTGCGTCATCCTCGCCTTCTCGCCGCCGTTCAGTCGGTAAAGCTTCCCTTCCTTCGCGTGCGCAAACAGCTCGCGCAGATCCTTCATTTCCTCGCTCAGGTAGGTGTAGCCGAAAAGCTCTCTGCAATTCGTTCTGCACTCTGCCGCTGCAATGTCCGTCATGCCTTCCCTGCCCCAGTCCAGCTCCATCCCGACGCAGACCACGCCTCTTTCGCCCAGACTGCCCATGGCTCTTGGTCTGGAAACAAAATTGATGTATGCCCCGGGCAGAACCTTGTTCTGTGTCATAAATGTACCGCCGCCTAATGCCATATCAAATCCCCTCTCTTTCTCCTGTCAGATATGCCTGTATCTCCTTCTCCGCCTCGTCCTTCGTATAGTCCCTGTCCTCCAGCACCGCCAGCACCAGATCCTTCCCATAGCCGAAGGTCTTGCTTTTACTCAGCTGCTCTCTGCTGAATGTCGCCTTTTTCTTCATAGCCGACCGCTTCCTTTCCGTTATATTTCAGCCGTCCCATCCTCTCCGTCGTCTCCTCCTTCAGCATGACATGATATTCATATTCCGCCATAAATCGGATGCCCGTTTCTGTCCTTTTCTCCTGCATCCTGCTTGCCGCAAAGCGTTCCTCTCTCCCTATGATGCAAAGCACCTCATATAGTCCGTCCAAAGCTTCCGCACACTCTGCCGCCGCAGCCTTTTCCTCATCGCAATAATACGTCACCTCGAAGGCTGCCTTTCTCGCCGCTCTCCTGCCAAGCAGACGCTTCTGCTCCGTTTCCTTCAATTCCACCGTAAAGCAGGGCTTTTTCGCCCCCTGCGGCACCCTCTGCCCATATACGGGCAACTGAAACCGCGCCGCAATCGCCTGTATCACCGCTCGTCTGATTTCCTCCGTCATACCGTTTCATCCCTTCTTAGTCCAACCGCCCTGTGCGTCAGAAAAATCCGGCTGTCGCCTGCCGCAATGTAGCGCCGTTCCGCGCCGTTTTCCTGCCAAATCCGCACCGCACTCCCTGCCGCAATCTCCTTCTCCGCAGGGTAAAGCAGAATCACCGTCTTTTCTGTCTGTGTCAGCAGCCCGTCCGTGCCGCAGGCCTCTGCCTTTTCCGTCAGACGGCAGGGGAAGGTCTCTCCCTCCCCCTTCTCGTGCAGGCTTTCGCCCCACGCCGCCGTTTCCTCCGAAAAGGTCTCCACACAGCAGGTGTCACAAAACAGCCGCTCCACCGCCTTTTTCGCCTTCTCAAAGCTTCGTTTCATGCGAACCATCCCCTTTTCTCATTTCTTACCAGTCTGCTCTGCGAAATCTGTCCAGCTCCGTCCGAAAGCCATTCAGCAGCTCCGTTTCCTTTCTTCCTTCCGCAAAGGCTACGCTTACGTCCCCTTCCTTAATGCTCTTTACATCTGTCGCATCCAGAAGCTGCTGTGCCAGTGCCACACCAACACTCCAAAGCTCCTTCGGCAAATCCTCTCGGCTGCAATATGCCTGCATCATGGAAACACTTCTTTCCGCCGCAAAGGCAAGCAGATTTTCTTCCTCCTCTCTGCCCAGCCTCCGCAGCTCCTCAGGAATCCTCTCCTTCATCCGTCCGACATCCTTTCTTATGCGCTCACGTTCACAAAAACGCCGTCCATGCTGTTGTCCGCAATCCAGAGATCGTGATACTTTCTGTAGTCGATTTTCCATGCGTTTGCATTCTGGTTCGTCATGGGGTCAAAAATTCTGGTCACGTCTGTCTTGGAAATTGCCACAGGTGCCTGCTTCACCATGATAATCCAGTTAATGCCCTTCGCATCCGCTGCCGCCGCAAAGCCGCCCTCCGCCTTTTCTACGCCATCCAGGAATGTGTATTTTGTCTGGAATCTCGCAGAAGGTACGCGAATAATGGGACAACCGTCCAGTTCCTTTACCTTCAGCTCCACGCTCCCCTGCCGGAATGTGCCGCTTTCCAGAATATGGCTGCCGCCCTTCGCCAAATCAAGCTTGCCTGCCACCTTCGCGCTCATCGCAATCACCATTTCGCACCCATCGCCGACCGTATCTCGCACCGTAGTCATGTCCTGCAGCAGGTTTTCAAAAATCGTCTCCACCTCCACGGTGTATGCTCTCGCCTTGCCTGCCGCCTGCGCCAGCTCCGCAATTTTGCTGTAGCGGTAAGCATCAATTTCGGGAATCACCTTTGTATTCTGAAATTCCCGCATCACCGCCCCTGCCGTAGGCGCAAAGTTCATTTCATCCACGTCCATCGCGTCCAGCTGGAAGGTTCTGCCTCTGTCCTGTGTCAGCCTTCTTGTTTCGTAGGTCACGGTCACAGCCCCCTTCGCGAAGCCGCCGTCCCTGTCATAATTCCCCAGACCGCTCATCTGCATCTTGGGAATTTTCACCTCAGCACCCCCGTTGTACTGCACCTGTCCTGCGTTTTCCTCCATCCAGCCTGTGGTAGACTGATCCAGCAGCTGGCTGTCCAGCTCCTCCATAAAAACGGTTGCATATTCAAAACTGTTAAAACTCATATTCCTTTCCTCCTTATCTGCCTAAGCCTCTGCGGAATGCCGCTCTGATTTCGTCCTCTTTCCTTTTCTGTCTGGTCATGGGCGCGCCTGTCCCCTTTTTCTTCTCTGTTTTTTCATAGAACAGATAGGGCGCTTCCGTCTTCACTTCCTCCAAATCCAGTCCTTTCAGCCCCTCCTTCGCGTCATAGCTGATTTCCTCCATATCAAGCAGTGCCAGAATCGCCTTCACGTTTTTGCCGCCGCCCTCCAGAATGGCTCTTTCCACTGCCGCCGTTTTTCTGTTTTCCGCCAGTTCGCCGTCCTTGCCGCTCAGCGCCTCCTGCAATTCTGCCATTTCCTGCTCAGTTTCCTCTGCCGCCTGCAGCAGTTCTGCCCTCGCCGCGCCGTTCAGCATCCCCTGCTTGGCAAATTTCTCAATCATCTGTGTCAATTTCATTGTCCTTCTCCTTTCTTTCTCTCTCCAGCTGCTCCATTTCGCTGTTTACGTCCTCCACAAAGGGATGCTTCCCCAGAAGCGTCTTTTCGCTCACCATCCCCTTGCTTGCCGCAATAATCTGCATCGTCTCCATGTCATCGGTAATCCCGTTGGTGTTCAGCGTAATCTGAATTTTTCTCCAATCCCAATCCGTCCCGTTTTCCCTGTTCCAATCCTCTGTCGCAAAGCGGAAGAATTCCTTCACCGCCCGCTTGATTTCCGGCACAATCCCGTTGATTTTCAGGTAAAACATCGCATATTGAAATTTCAGCGCAACGCCGCTTGCCGCCTTGCCCCAATCGTCGCTGTCCGTATCCACCCCCATCCCGAAGTGGAAAATATCCTTGCGGAGCATCTGCATCCAGTCCAGTCTGCCCTCTACCGGCAGCTGCACCTGCTTTGCCTCCACGTTGCCGCTGCTGTCGCTGATCTGCACCGCCTTGTTGATTTGCAGCTTTTTCGCCACCGCGCTTGCCGTTTCGCCGCCGTAGCCCTGAATCACCCAGTACAGATCCACCAGATCCAGCAGATTATTCGTCCCCTCGCTGCTCACAAGGTCATACGCATCAATCAGCCCCTTCACCAGCTGCAAATCCGTCAGCTCCTTCTCATTGTTCCTAAGCGGAATAAAAGGCACGCGCCCCCAGCCATGCTGTTCTGTTTCTGTTTCCTCTCCGTCCAGAAGTGCCGTCACCGCCCAGTGTCCGCAGCTTTTCTCCTGCAAAAATTCTCCGTCGCCGTTCTCCGTAAAATAGGTCACGTCCTCCGCCGTCCACCATTCCACGCGCCGCTTCGTTTTCTCTCTACCCTCGTCCAGAACCTTAATGTCATAATAACGAATCACCTCGCGCAGCTCCTGCTGATATTCCTCATCGTAAATTGCGATGATTTCCTCCGCCGGCACAATACAGTAGCGAAAATTCCCCTCTCCGTCATAATAAACGTGCAGGTATTCCACCCCCTTGTTCGCCGCCCCCGTCAGCCAGCTTTGCAGCATCCCGTTAAAGTGTTCATCCGCCAGCTCCGTCAGCATTTCCTCAAACGCCCTGTCTCCGTTTCTTACGCTGATGGTCGGCTCTCTCCCCACGAGGTACGCCGTTTTCTGCGCCACCAGTGTGTGATGAAACGGGTGTACGCAATGGTGGTTGCTTCTGTTCGGGTTAAAAAACATCCGCAGTTCCTCCTCCCCGTTTTCCTTTGTCTCGGAAATCGGGCTTCTGCGGAAGTCCTTCTGTAGGCTGTCATGCTCGCCGCGGTAATATCGCTCTCCCTCTGCCATCCGCCTTTTCTTCTCGCTGCTTCTGTCCTCCTGCAAAATCTCCTTCAGAATATGGCTGTCATTCAGCCTTTTCCCTGCCGCCAGTCTTGCCTGCAGCAGCTCCATCTCTGTGATAAACAAACTTCCCTTCTCCTTTCTTATCGCACACGAACATGCCGCATGTCCTCCTCTCTGCTGTAGCGCACCGCGTCAATCGCGTGGTTGTCCCTGTCAGGAAAATCCGCACGCCAGCCGCCCCTCCCGTCGCTTTCGTATTCATAGCTGCTGAATTCTCTCGCCGTCTCAGGGCATCTTTTCGGGTCAATGATGATTTCCTCTAAATCCTGCATCCACTTGATACCGTAATAAACGCTATCAGGGCCCTTCCTTGCCCCAATCGCCGCTACGCCGTATTCGCGCATCTCCGCAATGGATTTCGGCTCCGCGCTGTCGCAAATCACCTCCCGATGCTTCGGGTTCTCTCGGTTGATTTCCTCTGCCAGTCTGCGGTTGCTCATCCCCTGCGCCCGCAGCTCGTAGAAAATATACAGCCGCCGTCTCGTCCTGTCGTAGTGGTTCACCGTGTAGTGCAGCGGATCTACTGCGTACCCCCAGTCCAGTCCGCGCCGCAGGCGGTCAAACGCGGCAATCTCCGCATCCGTAATTTCTCTGAGCATCAGGTTTCGGAATACCTCGCCGCCGCTCCCCGTCACCTCTCCTAAATATTCATGTCGGTAGATTTCGGGGTGCCGCTTCCGTATATATTCCGCCTCCGCCAGAAATTGCTTTCCGAGCCATTCCTCCTTCATCTGTAAATATGTGCTGTGATGAATCAGCCTGTCTTCCCGTTCCTCTGTCGTCTCAAGATTTATCCAGCTGCGCCCCTGCTTCGGTGGGTTGTAGCTGTAAAAAATACAGAATTTTTCACCGCCGCGCAGCAGGCTCTGGTTCAGGCTTCGCAGCTCCGCCATGCCGCCGAATTCGTCCGCTTCTTCATACCAGATGAATTTCGCGTACCCTCTCTGAAATTTGATGGATTTCAGCTTTTTCGGGTCATCGCATCCCCGAAAGAGGATTTTCTGCCCCGTCCCCTTTCGGATCAGCTCCATCGGGCTGATTTTTTTCTCCCATTCCTCCTCCACACCTAAAGCATGAATGGCCCAGTTCATCTGCTCAAATACGCTGTCCCGCAAATTCGCCGCCACCTTTCGCAGCACCACTGCGTTTGCGTCCCTGTCTGCAATCAGCCCCAGTAAAATTTCCAGTGAAAGGAATGAGGATTTGCCGCTTCCTCTGCCGCCCTTCAGCCAGTAATGTGTGTGCCTGCCCTCCCGAATGTCTCTGTGGATGTCATAAAACCCCTCTCCGATCCATTCGCTTAACCGTATCTCCTTCATGGCAGGTCATCCACGATGATTACGCGGCTTTCCTTTTCCGTCGGCGTTTTCTTCTCAAAAAGGCTTTCTCTCTTTCCCAGAAGCTCCGCCGCCTTCATCCTTGTCTTGAGGTCGGCCTCCTCCTCGTCTCGCATCACCTCCGTCAGAAAGCTGAGAATCTCGGCCTTCTTCGCCGTTTCTCTTTTTCTCGGCTGTTCCGTCTGCTGTACGCCCTTCTGCGTTTCCTCCGCATCTGCCGCTCTTGGGTTCTTTCTCACCTTAATTGCCCTTCGGATATGCTCCTTCCGCATCAGCCTCCAGCCATATCCCTTGGAAAACCCAATCAGCCGCTCTGCTTCGCCTGTTGTCTTGCCTTCTGCCAGCAATCTGCAAAATTCCTCCTGCTTTTCGCTTAACTCCTGTCTCTTTTCCACATTTGCATCGCCTCCTTTCTCCGCTGCTCCTTCAATATACCCTCCCCTTAGTCTCATGGAGTCTCAATCTCCGCTTGCCGCAGCTTTTCCAGAATCCTGTCCTGCATCCGAAACACCGTTGCCCTGCTGATATACAGCCTCCTGCCGATGTAATCAATCCCGTATCCCTTCTCAAACCGCAGTCGGATGTATTCCTGCTCGTTCTCCTCCAATCCTGCAAGCAGTGCATCCATCCGCTTTTTCTCTCTCCAGATTTCCGCAAGCCTTCCTTCCAGCCGCGCCCGCTCCGCTTTAAATTCCTCTTGCAAGAAAGCATTCTCTGTCCCCTCCGGCTCCTCCAGCCGCCGCAGCTCCTCCTGCAATCGCCTGCATCGCTCCATCGTGCAGCCCCAATCCAGCAGCCGAAGCTTCATCTGTCCCTTCTCGCTGTTCATTCCCCTTCTCACATACGCCTTCCAGATATCCTTCTCCCCCTCTCCGTAATAAGAACTTACATTCTTCTTTGTATAGAACATCCGTTCCTGCATATATGTATCATTTTCCTTATCCTTCTGTCAACCCCCTTTTCCCAAAATAAAAAAAGCCCATGGCTTCTCTCAAAACCATAGGCTTTCTCCAATTTTAACGTATTCCCTTACGGAATCAGCAGTGTCTGCCCCTCGAAAATCATATCTGCATTTGCCAATCCGTTTGCCTCCATGATTTTCCGAATCCCGCTGCTGTCCCCGTAAAATTTCCTGCTGATAAATCCTAAGCTGTCGCCGCTTTCCACGGTATAGCTTCGCTTTTGTTCCGGCTGCTCCTCTGCGGTCTGCGGCTGCTTCTGCACCGCAAAAACGCTCTGCACCCTCGCATCCTCCAGATTTTCCGCCAACGTCTGATAGGAGGTCTGCATTGCCGTCAATTCCTTCTCCACAAGCTGCAATCTGCCAAGGCTCTGCATCATTGCCATTCCCATGCACACGCACACCACACAAAGCACGCCGCTCACCGCCAACAGCATCAGGTCATGCTCCCTTTTTGCCTGCTTCACCACCGTTTCGCGCTTTTGCAGCACCCTGCGAATCTCCTTTGCCGCATCCATCCGCTCCTCCTGCGTGGGCTTCTTCCGCCGCCTTGCGCCCTCCTTCGGCTGCTCCGCCACAGTCTCAATTTCTGCCGCTTCCTCCCTTGGGCGAATCATGCTGTTATCGAGCATATATTCCTGCATCTCCCGGTTTCTGTCATAGTATACAAAATACCCTCTCGCCTGCCGCAGTCCACTCCCGTCCTCATTATAGAGATAAAAGCTGTCCAGCCTGTCCACTGTGTCCATCGCAAAAAGCACCTGCCAGTCCTCCTTGAAATATTCCCGATGGAACTGCTCGTCCTTCGCCGTCAGAAATGCCCCGAAGCCCGGTTGGCAATGCACCCAGCCGACCACCGTCATCCCCTTAAAGTATTGCTGCAGCTGCCCGCCGATGTATTCCCATGTTTCGTCGCCAAATCGCTCTGTGCCGCCTTCCTGCACCGTTCCCTTCGCCTGTATTGCGCCCGAAATCAAAAGCACCCTCTGCCCCTCAAGCTCATAATATTTCCCGACCAGAGCCGCCAGCTTTTCTGCTCCGCCGCCGCTTCTTCCATATTGATAAAGATATGTATATACATAATCCTCTACAAAGATTCTGAGCCGCTGCTCAATGCCGCCCATCTGCTTTGTCCGCTTCGGCATGGCAAATTCCGCCCTGCGTTCCCTTTCACCGTCAAATTGATATTGCATCCTGCATCCTCCTTTGCACTTTCTCTTTGCCAGACTGAAAATCGTATCTTTCCATTCCTGTCTACAAAGATACCATTTCTTCTTTGCATATCCTGTCAAACGCTGTCGGTGATGCCCCTTTTTCCTCTGCAATATCCGTCTTTTTTCGCCCTCCGCACACAAAAAAGCGGTCTGTTGCAGACCGCCCTTCTCTTATTCTTCTGTTTTTCTTTTTCTTACTCTCGGCTTCTTCAGACTCCTGCTGTTTGTTCCGTCCAGACATTCGTCCCCTCGCTTCAGCGAAACCACGCCTGTTCGCCCCAGCTCCAGAATCCCGTATTCCTTCATTAACTCGATAAACGCATCCAGCTTTTTCGTTTCCCCCGTCAGCTCCATCGTAATCGCATCGGTGGAATAATCAATAATCTTATTGCGAAATACATTCGCCGCATCAATGATTTCCTGTCGGTTACTGCGGTCTGTTGCCACCTTTAACAGCACCAGCTCTCTGCAAACCGATTTTTCCGCCACCATTTCCTTTACAAAATGCACATCGTGCAGCTTTCTCAGCTGCTTGATCATCTGGTCTCTGTCATGGTCATTCCCCGTAATCATAATCGTCATACGAGAAACCTGCGGATTCACCGTTTCCCCAACCGTCAGCGTATCAATATTATATCCTCTGCGCGCAAAAAGCGATGCAATTCTTGTCAGCACGCCGTATTTATTCGTTACCAAAAGCCCTATCATATATTTTTTCATACTTACCGACCTCCCTGCAAAATCATTTCATCAATGGATTGGTTTGAAGGCACCATCGGGTATACCATATCCTCTCGGTCAATCTCGCATGCAATCACAACAGGCCCTTCTGCCGCCTTCGCCTTCTGCATGGCATCCGCCATTTCTTCCGTTGTTGTCGCACGGTATCCCTCTGCCCCCATTGCCCTTGCAAATGCAACGAAGTCCGTTTTTCTGTTTGTTGTCGTCTGAGAATAATGCCCGTTGCTGAAAAACCTCTGCAGCTGCCGTACCATCCCCAGTACACCGTTATCCATCAACACCACAATGACAGGCAGTCCTTCCGTCACCGCTGTCCCCAGCTCATTAAAGTTCATCGCAAAGCTGCCGTCCCCCGTAAAGAGTACGGTTTTCCTTCCTGTCCCGATGCAGGCACCGTTTGCCGCCCCCATACCAAAGCCCATCGTGCCAAGGCCGCCGCTGGTCAGGAAGGTGCGCGGCTGTGCAAAGGGATATCTCTGCGCCACCCACATCTGGTGCTGCCCTACGTCCGTTACAATCGGCGTATCCTTCGGCATAACTCTGCTGACCGCATCAATAATCGCATCTGGTGTTAATTTCCCGCTGTAGTCGGTTGCGTGCATCCGCCCAAAGGCGCGCATTTCGGCAATTTCCGCCTGCCATTTTTCCTTTTTGCCGCCTTCCACCGCAGCCAGAATTTTCCCCAGAATCTCCTTTGCGTCCCCAATCAAGGGCAGGTCAACCGTTATGCTTTTATCCACCTCTGCCGGATCAATTTCAATATGAATGATTTTCGCTTTCGCCGCATATTTCTGCTTATCTCCAACCGCGCGGTCACTGAACCTCGCCCCAACAGCTATCAGCAGATCCGCCTCGGCAATCGCCTTTGTTGATGCATATTGTCCGTGCATCCCAGACATTCCGAGGCTTGCAGGGAAGTCGGTCGGCACCGCATCCACGCCCATCAGACTATGACAAATCGGCGCATCCAGTCTGCGGGAAAGCTCCATAATTTCTTCCCCTGCATCCGCCATAATCACACCGCCGCCGCAATAAATGCAGGGACGTTTTGCCTTTTCCATCAGCTTCACCGCCTGTGCAATTTCCTTTTCGGTATATTCCCCTGCAATTTTGGGAATTTCCACAGGCGGCTTAGGCGTAAACCTTGTCTTTTTCTGCTGGACATCCTTCGGAATATCAATCAGAACAGGCCCCGGTCTGCCCGATGCCGCAATGGCATACGCCTCTCGGATATCCTCCGCCAGCTCCTCCACGCGCGCTACACGGTAGCTGTGCTTGACAATCCCATACGTCAGGCTGAATACATCCACCTCCTGAAAATTATCCTGCCCAATCAGCGTTGTGGGCACATTCCCCGTAATGATAACCAGCGGAATCGAATCCAGATAAGCTGTCGCAATCCCCGTTACCAGGTTCGTTGCGCCCGGGCCGGAGGTCGCCAGCACCACGCCCGTTTTACCTGTTGCTCTGGCATATCCATCCGCCGCATGAATCCCTCCCTGCTCATGGGAGGGCAATACATGACGAATCCGTCCCTCGTTTCGGTAAATCTGCTCATATAAATCCAATACCGTCCCTCCGGGGTAGCCAAAAATTACATCTGTGCCCTGCTCCAGCAGCGTTTCCATCAATATCTGCGCGCCTGTCATCTCCATAACCATCTCTCCTTTGTGCTTCTTCTGTATTCCTCTTTTGTTCAAATAAAAAGACCCGACAGTGAGCGCTGCCGGGTCGTTCTAATTTCTGTCAAAGCAAATATCGCCATTCCTGCCGATTCGCTGAAATCCGAGCATCACTCAAAAGACCGCTGTCACTGCCAAAACCAGAAGCAGCACGCCGCCAAGAAGGACGTTCAGATTTTCAGATACGAATTTTGCTCTCATAAAAATTTCCTCTTTTGTAAAATAGTTATCTTCTGCATGCTATGTACTTTTCCTCGTACATAAAATAATGTATTTAATTTAGCACATTTTTTTAGAAAATGCAAGGTCTATCTGCTTTTTCTTTTTCCCGTTTTTACATCAGCGGAGCCAGCCATTTCAGCAGCCACCCCTCCAGCCGCAGGAAAAAAGTGCCTTTTTTGCGGTTTTCCAAAGTAACCTCCTGACATTTTTCCAATGTCCTTTGAAAATCCTTCTCAATCTCCGCGATTTCCTCCACCTGATATAAAAACGCCGCACATTCAAAATGTAGATACAGGCTGCGATAATCCAGATTGATTGTCCCCACAACCGCCTTTTCATCATCGCTTGTGAATATCTTTGCATGCACAAAGCCGGGTGTATATTCATAAATCCGCACCCCCGCCTTGAGCAGCTCCTTATAATGGCTCTTTGCCAATGCGAATACAAATTTCTTATCCGGAATATGCGGTAAAATCAGCTTCACATCTACGCCACGCTTCGCCGCAAAGGTCAGTGCCGTAATCATGCTCTGGTCGATAATCAGATATGGTGTCATGATATGCACATATTTTTTCGCACGGTTTAGAATATCCATATAAACCGTTTCGCCAACCGGTTCATCATCAAATGGACTGTCCCCATAAGGCAATACAAAGCCCTTTGCCTGTGAGGCTTTCTCCGCCTTCTGCAAATATTTTCCGTATTCCGGCTCCTTCTCCGTTACGTTCCACATCTGCAAAAACATCATCGTCAGCCCCTGCACCGCATCGCCCTTGAGCATCACCGCAGTGTCCTTCCAATGCCCGTGTTTCTCCACACGGTTGATATATTCATCCCCGATATTCACGCCGCCCGTAAAGCCGACCTTCCCGTCAATCACAAGAATCTTTCTGTGGTCGCGGTTGTTGTAATGCGTGGAAAGAATCGGGCGAATCGGCGCAAACATCTTGCATTGGATGCCCTTCGCCTTAAGCTCCTCCGGATACCGATACGGCAAATCAAACATCGCACAGGTTCCGTCATACATCACCCGTACCTCAACACCTGCCTGCGCCTTCCGTTCCAGAATCTCCAGAATTTTCTCCCACATATAGCCTTCCTTCAGGATGAAGTATTCCATAAAAATGAACTGCTCCGCCTGCTCCAGCTCTGTCAGCATTGCCGCAAATTTGTCCTCACCAAGCGGAAAAAATGTCACCTCTGTATTCTGATAGATTGCAAAATTTCCGTTTTTATGCACATATCTCGCCAGCTGCGCCGTCCCGATGTCTTCCTGCTCCAAGGCATCCAGAACCGCCTCATCCTGCTGCACAAATGCCTCCGTCTGTTTATAAATATCACTCAGGCGTTTCGCCAACAGCCGATACCCCGGCTGCGTTTCCACATATACATATAACGCCGCGCCAACCAGAGGCAGCAGCATCGTGATGACCGTCCACATCAGCTTTGTTTCCGGTGTCGTTTCCTTATTCAAAATCAAAAGCACAATGCCAAGTCCAAGCACCATATAGCCGCCGAAAAACATCGGTATATACGGACGGAAGAAATTCACTACGCCGCCTATCAGAATAATCTGCGCCAGAAACGAAACCGCAATAATCGCCGTTCGTCCGTAAATCACACGCATCGCGCCCTTGCGCCCCTTCTGAAAAACACTGCTATCGCCTAATGGCTTTTTTCCATCCTTGCTCATTCGCGTTCCACCTCAATTCGATCTCTCAATGCCTGCATCCGCAAGTCAAGCTGACTGCTCGCCTCCGCACATCTCTGCAATTCCTTGGAAATTTCCTCTGCATTTTCGATATTTTTCTTATATTTCAGCTTATGCTCCAGACTTGCCCAGAAATCCATCGCAATCGTGCGAAACTGCACCTCTACCTTCATATTCTTCTTTTCGTTCGATAAGAAAATCGGAACCTCCAAAATCAGATGCAGACTTCTGTAGCCGTTCGGCTTTGGGTTTATGATATAATCCTTCACCTGAATCACGCGAATATCATCCTGATCCGTCAGCATCTTCGCTGTCGCATAAATATCATCCGGAAAGGAGCAAATCACACGAATCCCTGCCACATCCGCAAGGTTTTCCTCAATCCCCTTCACGCTGATTTCAAAGCCCTTTCTTTGCAGCTTTTCAAGAATACTTTTCGGTGTTTTGATTCTGCTCTTAATCGATTCAAAAGGATTGCGGTTATTTTTCATGGTAAATTCAGCATTCAACACATTCAGCTTCGTCTCCACTTCCATCAATGCACATCTGTATTGCATCATCAATTCCATAAATCCGCTTGCCTGTTCAATCAATCCTTCAGGAAACCCTGATGCAGTCAGCGCCTCCAAGTCAATCACTTTATTTAATTCCATCTTTCCGCCTCCTTTTTCATTATGTTAAGTATAGCATATCCGACTATTCTTGTCTATTTTTGCTGTTTTCTGACAAAAAAAGACTCTCCCATAAGGGAGAGTCTTCATTCGCTTATTTCAAAACCAATCGGTTTTAATTAGCTGTTTGCTTTTGCTGCTTTGTATTTTCTTACAGCGTCAGCCAGTTTAGG
>ERZ773115.61-NODE-61-length-124626-cov-6.071903_pt1 | contig 124626 bp, 120 predicted proteins | sample MGYA00511116_ERZ773115 | MGnify/ENA primary metagenome ERZ773115 (study PRJEB29015, sample SAMEA2737869) | human gut metagenome | biome: human gut; feature: human-associated habitat; material: faeces | place: China | collected 2012 ... | reverse complement strand
GCAGCGACGGCGGTCATAGCGGTCGCGCTCGCAGCGACGGCGGTCATAGCGGTCGCGCTCGCAGCGACGGCGGTCATAGCGGTCGCGCTCGCAGCGACGGCGGTCATAGCGGTCGAATCTGCGGCTACTCCTGCCATGCCGGAGTAGCCTGCAGATTCGAGGTTTGCCAAAGCAACCGCCAGCTTCGCAATCGCCATGTCGTTCTCCTTGATGCAGCTGTTGTAGTAGGGCGAAGCCTGCACTGCGTCTCTCGCAATCCGGCTTCTGCCGATGGTATCCATCGCCCCCCTGTTGTTTGCGACCCTCTGCATGGCTGTCTGGCTGTTTGCAATCCGCTGCATGGCTGTTTCGCTGTTTGCGATGGCGTGCATCAAAAGCGCATTGTCTGCAATCGCCCCCATGGCTGTGCCGTTTGCCGCAATCGCCGCCATGGTTGCAAGCCCCTCCAGTGCCGCCGCGTCCATCCCGTAAACCGTCAGCATCCATTTCCCTGTGTGCTCTGCGGAAAATGTCGTCAGCATTTCCTCCAATGCCTCTGCGTGCATGTCCCTGTCATTCGCCGCAGCACGGCTCATGCAGAGTTTCTTCCAAATCTCCTTGTCCTGAAAGGTGTAGCTTTCCTCCCCGAAAAGCTTGTATTGCGAAAGCCAGTGCGCCGGCAGAATGTCATTCTCCAGCGTGTCCTGCCGCGCAATAAAAATCGGATTGCTCATGCCTTCTCCTCCTTCCTGTAATATAAGCCGCCGCCCGAAACCCCAAGCCGGTATTTCTCCCCGGTCACATCGTCAATGATGTATCTTGCATCCGCCGAGGCCTCTGCCATTTCCTTTCGCAGGGCCGCCGCTGTCTTGTCCATCTCCCCGAAGATGTCCGCCTGCCGGTTCTGTGGGTCGTAGATCCGCGCCTGCATGTCTGCCGCCCCAATCGCAACCACCCTGTCCAGAACAAATCGCACCGTAGCCGGCTGATATTCGCCCTTCGGCTCATAGGGCGTGGTGTTGTCCTTCGTCAGCACGTTCGCCCCGTTCCAGTTGTCAATGTCCGTCTGTGTCAGCCCGTCCAAAAGTGACTTGTTTGCATGCTCGTGCAGTGCCGCAAAGGCTGCCGCCAGCTGCTCCGCCGCCTCGTCCGTAAAGTTGTTGTCCGTCAGCACCTTGTAAAGCGTCTCGCTCCCCGTCCGCTTCTCCCTGTCCTGCTTTTTGTCAAGGGCGGTCTGCATCGCGGCGGAAATCGGCTTGTCCGCGTCCTTCGTCATGTCAATCATCCCCAGCTGCTCCGCCATGAAAAGCACAAAGCGGTTGAAGGCAGGAATGATGATGTCCTTGGAAAGCTCATCAAAAACCGCCTTCGCCTCGTCCTCCGGCTTCTCCATGGGGTTTGTCTGGGCGGAAACGCCCTTCCCGTTCAGCGCGCTGTCCAAAATGACGTATGCCGCCGCATCCTCTCTTTTCGTCTCTGCCATAATAACCCCCTTATCCTTTATAATTTCCATTCTCTGTGTATTCCATTGCGAGGGAGTAAATCCCGAATGGCTCGTTCAGCTGCTCGTTCCGCAAACTGAATGCAACCTTGTCCACCTTCTTGATTTTTATCTTGCCGCCAATCGTTCTGGGCGTGTCGTCTGTCGAAAAGTTGATTCTCTCCCAGTTGATGTGCGTGAAGTCGAAGTACATCGCCCGCGCGCCGCTGTCGAAAATCTCACTCCAGACCCCCTTCACCTGTGCAAATACCTTCGCCCCTGTCGCAATCGCAGGCGCAAGCACAAAATCAAGCCGGCGGAAGTTTTTGTTCTTGTAGAAAAGCTTTCCGGAAAGCTCCGCCGTGTCCCATCTGGCAGAAATCGCCTTGCCGTTGTCGTTGTAGCTTTTCTGGTTCGTCACATCGTCATAGAATCGGAAGAGGTTCCCCTCTGCATCCCCAAAGCAAAGCCGCCCCTCCTTGTCCTCCCAGAAAACCCTTGCCGGCACATTCTCCCAAACATAGCATTCGTATTGAAAGCTGCTGTAGGGGTTGTCCCTCTCGTAGCTTTTCTGTAAGCCGTCCAGAAGGTAAACCCTGCCCCCTCCGGTGCTGATGAGGTAAAAATCACGCCAGATGTATGCGTACGCATCCGCAAGTCCCTTTTCCGCCGTCAGCGCATTGTCAATGTAGTAGCTTCTCGATTGGCTGTATTTCTCCCCCGTCAGGTCAGCCGCCGTAATTGCCATAATGCCGATGTCCGTCAGGAATAAAGGCTCGCTCCCAAGGTATCCGAAGGTGTGGCTGCCTAAAGCCCCTCTGCCTGTCAGCGTCCCGATGATGGGAAAGGTCGCGTCCTTCTCGCCCATTTCCCCCTTGCGGAGGATGACGTTTCGCCCCTCCTCTGCATCACTCTTGTGCGCCGCAAGCCTGTCGTTGATGATGCTGTAGCCGACAATCGCGCTGCCGTCCTGCCCCAGCGTGCTGTACCAGAGGTCGCCCCAGAAAAAACCGTCCGCCATCTTGCAGTACCAGTCTCGGTTCGGAAAGTCCGGGTTGCCGGAAAGAAACATCCTGTCCATTGCCCCGTTCACGCCGAAAAGAGAAATAATTTTGCATTTGTTGATTTTCTCGGCGTAGCCCTTTCGGGTTTTTGCCGCCGTGATTTCCACGTTGTCATAGCCGGTCACAGGGCTTGCCCCCGGCGCGGTCGTAAAGGTCACAGTTCCATTCTTTCTGTCAACCGTGAAATCTGTGCCTTCCTTCTTGTCAGTCCATTCGCCCTCCTTCGTCATGATGCGCACCGCAACCTTGTCTGCATCCAAATCCTTCGCCGTCAGCTGGTAAACCTTCGCCGTCCCGTCCGAAAGAAAGCTTTCCTTCCATTTCCGCCCGATCAGGTTCAAAGGCTCTAAGGTTGTGCCGCCGCCTGTCGGCTTTCGGCTGATAATCACCGTCGGGATGTATGCCGCATCCTCTAAGGGTTTCACCATGAACGCCTTCGGCTTTTCCGCCTTGTCCGTCTCGGCTGCGGCTGTTTCCTCTGTTTCAAATTCGCCGTAGCAAAGTGCCTTCTTCCCGTCAAAAATGAATAGCTTTCCGTAGAACTGCCGTCCTACGCTTCTCTCGTCCGCCATTCCTGTGTAAATCGCCTTCCCCTCCAGATAAAGGCTGTCTCCTGCATGAATCAAAACCTTCTCCTCGTTCTTCTCTGCGCTTCTGAGAATGTGAACCCCGTTGATGCGCTTGCCGGAAAATTGTGCAATTCTTTCGTAGCCCTGCCGCTTGCGCACCTTCCCCGGCACATCTCGCATCATGTTCGGCGCGTTGGGGCTTCGGGTAATCTCCACGTTGCTGGGGCTGCTGTTGAGGTCAACCCCCTTGAAGGTCTCAATCTTCACCACATTTCGGGCAGGCGAGGAAGGTACACTGAATCTCCCCATACGTCCTCACTCCAATCTCTGAAATCCTGATTTCAACTTAGCAGCTGCGCCGCCTAATAGTAGTTTTTTACACTCGTCCAGCCGCCGCTGCCGGCGTTCCTGCCATCTGCCTTCCGTCCGCTTTCCGCAAGCCGCTCCATCCATTCAAAGAATTCGTTCATGTAAATCTGTGCAATGCTGATGTCGTCATGCTTGTATAGCTGCCCTGCCATGTAGTGCGCCACATAATGCGCTGCCTCCTCGTGCAGGTCAATGGGGAAGTCTGCCGCTGTCTCCGCCGTAATCCGCGTGGGGTATGCGTTGTACCAAATGCGGAACGTCCCTTCATCCTCTGCCGGCAAAAGCAGCACATGGTCACCCTCCATCAAATAGCCTGAATAGGTGCCGTAGTCCGTGCCGCTTGCCCGCTTGATTTTGTCAATGCAGTAAAAGCCCTCCGCCAGCTGCCGCAGGTCGTAGGCAAGAAAACCGCCCAAAGGCTCTCCCTTTGTGGCGGTCTCCCCCTCTCCCTGTGTAATTGTCAGCAGCTTCTTCCAGTATCTCCCGTTGGTAGCCAAAAGCATCAATGCTTCATTGGCGGCGGCAGGCATACCGTAAAGGTATGCCGCATTGTTGCTGTCCTTCGCCAGCGCTGCCCCGTCCAAGCTGTCCATCTTCCGCAGGCACGTTTCCTGTAATTCCTTCCAAGTAATGCTCATTCGCCCGTGCCTCCTTCGTCAGCTCACACCAGTGTTGTCAAATCTGTGCCGGCTGTCAGCCCTTCGCCGCAGAGTGCCGCACCTCTCCAGTTGTTGAAGCCTGCCGCAAATCTGCTTCTGCCCTTGAATACATTGGCATCTGTGTTGTGGTCAATGTAGCTGTCCACCTTCAGCTTGATTCTGTCCAGCCAAGGCATGCATTCGTACTGCTGCATGTAGTCGCTGTCCATCAGGATGAAGTAAGGCTTGCCGCCGATGGTCTTAGGCAGCTCCGCCCATACCAGTACATTCCATAAGCCGCACTGGAAGTTCCAAGCGTTGTTGTTGTTTCTGGGGTCAAGCTCACTGCCGACCGCCGCCAGAACCTCTCTTTTCAGAGGGCCGCTGTTGGGGATGATGATGGTGTCGGGCTTCACATTCAAGAGGTTGCCCTTGTCGTCCTTGAAGTCCTGCATTGCCTCCTGCACCGCATCCAACGTCAGCACGCTGAACGCTCCTTTAAACAGGTTGCTCTGCTTCAGCGAAACGCCGTCTACCTTGCTGGGGTGCTCCTTGAAGAAGAAGGGCTTTCCGTCCGCACAGGTAATGCTGTATTCCTTTTTGTTCCATTTCATTTTGGCGTTGTGTCCGTTGGAAAGCAGTGCCGCCCCAAACTGCTCTCTCGTTCTGCCGTAGCTTGTGGTAAAACGCTTCGCCGCATTGCTGATATCCCCGATTTTGTTGTCCTCCATCATTTCCGCTGTGATGGAAAAGCCCAGCTTCCATGTGCTGGGTTCAATTACCTTGCAGAAGCCCTCCTGAAAGCTGTCCTGTGGTGTCGCGCCGTTCTCGCCAACGTCCTGGAAGTTCCCCAGACTTGTCATCGTTGCGTATTTCTCCGCAAAATTCTTCGTTTTGTCCATGTAGAAAATCTTGCTCAGCAGGCTGGTTTCCTCAAAGCTTTCCACGCCTGCCGTAATCATGCTTTTGATAGGCTCCTGACTCTTGCCAAAAACGCTGTCGTTCAGGCCGCTCGCCTGAGAAAAGATAATTCCGCTCATGTTCTTCACTCCTTTTTTTGCAATAAAAAAGCAGTCATCCTCTGACTGCATCCCTTATGTTTGATTTAGTGGCTCATCCGCTTACTTAAAAAATCCGCAGCATACGCCGTTTGCTTCATCCACATCCGTCACTGTAAATACGCCGCTCGTCGTGGTCGCTGTCACGCTCAGCCCTGCCGTGCCCAGTGTCACCGCAGTCCCTGCCGTGGGCTTTGCGTCATAGGGCACTTCAAATCTTGTCGTTGCCAGCACAGGCATCACGGGAACCACGCCCGCATCCGCAGGCCCCATGCAAATGTGTGTGGGCTTTGCGGTCGCGCCGCATTTTGTCACCTTGTCGGTGTAGGTCAGTGCCTCTCCCAGTGCATAAACCTCGCTGTCCTTTGCAGGCAGAAATTCAAAAGGCTCTACACAGCTGTTCTGTCTGTCTTTTACTTTAAACATGTTCTCTCACTCCTTTTCATTCCGTTGCTTTCTGGTTTTTCCAATACATTTCCGCAATCTCCGCATCCGTTGCATTCGGGAAGTAGATTTTGTATTCCCTTCTGATTTCTTCCGGCACATCTCCCTTTGCATTGCTGCCCTTCGTCTGGCGCAGGTGTCCCTTGCTGTTCATTTCGTTCATGGCGGCTTGCTTGGCGGCGGCACTCTGCTTTTTGCTGAGCTCTTTTCTGTGCGTTGCCGCGTAGGCATCCGCAAGCGTAATGCCGGGTGCGTTCGCCCACATCTGCAAGGCGCGCCTGCCTGCCTCTGTCTCATTCAGCTGCTGGGGGCTTTCCAGTCCGCAGTCCGGAAATTCCTTCTTCATCGCTTCAAATTCCTTCGCCATAAAGTCGTTTGCCGCCTGCTGCTCCTGCTGATGGATCACCTGCTGTGCCTGCTGCATGGCAGGGTGGTTCTGAATGTAGCTGTCCAAAACCTCCTTGGAAACGCCCATTTCCTCCAGCTGCTGTCTCTGCTCCTCCGCCGCAAATGCACTGCGGTAAGCAGTCAAATCCGCCTCTGTGCGGATGGGCTGGTTTGTGTAGGGGTTCAAAATCCCCTCAAATTCCCTCGCAATGCGTGCGTCCACTCTTTTCTGCGTCTCCGCCTCAATGCGTGCCAGAAGGTCGGGGCTGAAGCCCTCGTCCTCGCCCTCTCCGCCTTCGCCGCCTGCATCCTCGCCGTCAATGTCCACTTCTGCACCCTCTGTGCCTTCCGTGCCTTCCGTGTCCGCCGTTTCCTCTGTCTCTACTTCTGTTTCTTCTCCTTCTGTCGCGCCTTCCTCTTCCTCAAAGAAGTCCTCGCCCCAGAAATCCTCGTCATATCCTGCCATTCTGCTTTCCTCCTTCTTCCAAATCAAAATCCTGATTTCAAGTTAGCGCTTAGTGCTTCTCAAATCTCCGCCTGTCTGCTTCTTGGGTGCCTTTGTGCTTTCAGCCCCCTTCGTTGCCTTCACTTCCATCGTGCCGGCTCTGCCAACCTCCAGTCCGTTTCCGTGCTTCCTCATATCGTTCACCCCCTTTCCCTTTGTAAAAAATTCCTGTCTACGCATTATTACGCTGCGCATGGCGCAATATAAAAACCTCCCGTTTGGGTCGGTTGGTTTTCATCAATCGTCAATATAAACCTTCTCCTCGTGCTGAACCCTTTGAAATTCCTCACATTCCGGGTTTCTGCATCCGAATTTGAAGTTGTAATATGCCCTTGTCGGCACATCTGCCCTGTCATCGTTCTCAAACAATAACGGGCCTCTTTCCAGAATCATCAGCTCAATGCCGCATTTCTTACAGTCCATTCAAAGCATCTCCTTTGGTTTTCCTTAACCGCTACCACCTTTAGTTTTCCTCGTTTCACTTCGGAAACCGCTATATTTCGCCGTCCATTCGTCACCTCACACAGCGTTCGCTATACGTTCGTTCCTCATAACCGGACGGCTCAACCGCTACCACATCATGTTCATGGCACTGCCGCTTGCATCCTCCACCGCCATGTCCGGCACGCCCCGCGGCTCTGCCCCCTGCGGCATCTGCTGTATCTCCTGCGGAAGCTGCTGCATCTGCATCTGTGCCAGCTGCTCCTGTCTCTTTTTCTCCAGTCTCTCCCGAATCTCTGCCGCGCCGGGGTAGTGCTGCCCTGCCATCATCTCCCAGAATAGAATCAGCGTCTCAGGGTCGCTCGGGTCGCCAAATGCCCCCGTCTGCAAATTCATGCGGATTTCCTGCCACATGGATTCCCTGTTCCCTGCAAGGCTTGAGGTGTTGTCCACGCTGAAAAGGAAATCGTCCAGCCAGTACCATTCCCCTGCCGCATCCTGCGCCAGATAGTCGTATTTGTTGAATTCGCTGTAGGTCGTGCTGCCGTCAATGTTGTTGTGCCGCACGCTCCGCGGCTCGTCGCTGTAAGCCAAAAGAAAGCGAAACATCACAGCATACAGATCCGCATACATCGCATTTTTCATAATGCGCTTGCTCTCCAGTCTCCCTGCACTCTGCGCCACCGCAATCTGCTTCGCCGTGCCGCTCGTTGCCGTGCGGTCGGGTCTGCCCTGAAAGCTGTCCGTAATCCCTAAAATGCGCCGCGACTGCTCATAGTTCGCCTCTGCAATCGCTTGGTCTTGGCTTGTGTCCACCTGTAAATTATGAACCCCGAAAAGGTTTGCCTCGTCCGCCCCCTGAAAGATAACCTCTCTCAGCTGCTCGTCCGTCTTGGAAACCTCCGTCTTTTCGCTTCTGGTGAAAATACTGCCGCCCTTGTCCAGCTTCTCCTGAATCCGGCTGTCGCATTTCTTAATCATGTTCTGCTGATCCATGATTTTGTCAACATCACTGTCGCCCAGTGCCTTCCCCCAGCTGCTCACGTTCTTGCGTATCACAATCGGGTAAATGTCGGGCTTGTATCGGGGAATCCTTGTCGGTCTTTCTGTCAGCATCGGCTCAGCCTCGTAGGCGTTCCCGAATTCGTCCATCATCAAGCCGTTCTCACTAACCCCTTCGGGATATTCCTCGGTCTCCGTCATCATGGGAATCACGCCGTTTCGCGTCTCAATGTCCTCGTAAAGCTCCATCTCGTCGCTGTCGTATTCCTCCGCCCTTTCGTTGCCGCAGTGTCGGCATCTGTCCAAGCCTGTCATATCCGCCCCGCATTTCGTGCAGCGCTTCATCTTTCGCGCTTGGTAGTCCTCCAGATCCTCCAGCTCCATGTCATTCACCCATGTGTAACGCCCAATGCCGCCCTTGTCATTTCGGAAATATCCGAAATTGACGGTCACAACGTCCTCCGCCGTGCTTCTGCCGCCTCTGCTCTGGGGGTCGCTCTCTGTCTCGTCCGCCACGCTTACGCCGTATTTCTCTTTTACATGCTTCTTCGACATGCCCATCTGCACGATGATAAAGTCCATGTCGTTGATTTCGTTCACCCCGTCTTGGAAAATCACCTGTCTGGGGTGCAGCAGGCTCACGCAAAGCTCCCCTCTGGTCTCGTGGGTGTGTCTGTCGCTGTCCCATTCCACAAGGAAGATGTCTCCCCCCTGTATGGGTGTGATGCGCTCGTCCATGTCGTTCAGCATCTCAAAGGGCAGGCGGTCTGTCTCGTTCCGCAGGAAATCCTCCAGTGTTTTCGCCAGCTCCTCATGCTCCTGCCGCCTTGCCGTCACCTTCGGCATGGGAAAGCTGCTGTCCACCTGTGCCTCCATCAGCTCCGCAACGATGTTTCTCACGCCGCTTGCCTGTGCTGCCGCCTTGCTGCTCTTTGCGTCCGGTGTTTTCTCAATCTCGCGCGTCCCGTTGTAAAGTGCCGTTCTCTTGTCCATCTGCTCAAATTCTTCTCGCATCGCCGCACTGTTCCTGCGTAGTCTTTCCTGCCACATCGGCAGCTTTCCTTGCCCGTTCTTCTTCCTGTCCAAGCTGTTCCCTCCTTTCCCAATTCAAAAACTAACTCAAAAATTAAAAATGTAATCCGTTGATTGCCTTCTCCTTTTTCTGCTGGTCAATCCCGATGTATCTTCTCGTAATGCTCGGGTCAGCATGCCCCAGCACCTCCTGCACCATTACAATGTCTCCGCCTGTGTCCATGTATAACCAGTAAGCGAAGGTTTTCCGCAGCGTGTGACAGCTTAGGCTTTCCTTGTAGCCTACCGCGTCCGCCGCCTCGTTCAAAATCTGCCATACCCGTATTCTGGAAATCGGCGTGTTCTGCTTGCTCCTGCTGTTGCGGAAGGCGTATTCGTAGTCCTTCTTTCCCTTGAAAAAATCCCTGTAGATTTTCTGCAAATGCGGATTGATGGGCAATAGGATTGTCTCCCCTGTTTTCTGCTCCGCAATGGCAATGCGGTCTTTCCCTCGCAGGTCGCGCACCCTGTATTGCAAAATGTCGCTGATTCTCCGCCCAAGGTATACCCCTGTCATGAATAGCACATAATCCCGCTCGTTTCGCTCTCGCAGATAGTCCCCAATCACGCCCACCATCCTTCTATCTTCAATGGGCATCACATATTTCAACCGCCATCACCCCCTTACCACGGAGAACCCCATTTCTCCAGTAAATACTGTTTTTCCTTCCTGCTTGCGTTCCGGTAGTCCTCCCACATGTCCGCCGTCCATTTCGCTTTCTTCTCCTTCTTTTCCTCCGGCATGTCCATCCGCTGCTGTCCGCTCGCCCTTGCCATCAGTGCAATCCCGTAAGCCATCACAAGGTCGTCATGCTCGCCCTGCTCCGCCTCCGCTCTCCCCTTTTCGTTGCGAATGAAGGAAAGCATCTCCTGTAGCGTGTCCCTGTCGTGTACTAAATGCAGGTTGCTCCGCATGAATTCCTGCATCGTTGCCACCAGTACAGGGCGCGTCAGCCCGTTCGTCTGAAAACCAAAGCTTTTCCGAAGCCTGCCCTCGTAGTTGTCGTAGATCTCCCTCACATAAAGCTTCGGGTAATGTAAGTATTCCAACACCTTCTGCGGATGCGTGGAAAAGTTCGTTTCCACCGCCGCCAGTGCGTCATTGTAGTATCTGCCAAGGCAGTAAACCTGCTTTGCATAGCTGTCCTCGTCGCAGCTTTGCCATTTCAGCCGCGCCATCTGCTCCCCTGTAATGTTGTCAATCACTTGCACCGTGAAGGAATCGCTCCCTTCTCCTGCCGTGTCTCCTCCCAGCGTGTAGGGTCTGCCCTGCTCCGGCTCCTTGAAAAGAAGAATCTCCCCCTTTTCGTCCTCGGTAAAGCGCCGCTCCTGCAAAAGAATACGGTCAAGCCGCTTCTGCGTCTCCACATAAGTAAAACGTCCCCTTCTGGGGCTCTCCTCCATCGTCCGCAGCCGTATGATGATTGCCTTGTTGTCAAATACCCCTGCACCCGTTGCAATAAATGCCTCCTCCGGTGTCGAAGGGTATTCTTGGTGGAATAGATCCATGTCATTGTTGCAGTTGTTCCGGATGCACCACCTGCGCCACATCAGCTGCTCGTTGTCCAAGCCAAAAGCGGTCTTGAGTTCTTCTTCTTCCTCCGTCAGCTGCTCCCCGTGGTAGTCCCTGCGGTATTCGTCCATTTCAAACCATGCCGCAAAGAAGGGTACATAGTCATTTCGCCCAGCAACCGCATCGTCCCACATCTCCTTGAAGAAGTTGAACCCCTTCGCCGTGCTTTCTATGATTACCATGCTGTCCTTTGTTGCCGGCACCGCCTGCATTAGCCCAGTGTAGGTCTCCGCAATCTCCCCCGGCCAGAACGCCAGCTCCGAGGCATGCACGTTCGTTAAGGTATCGCTTCGCCCAACACCCTTCCCCCCTGCCGTTGCACATTTTATCTTGCTTTTCAGCCCCGGCAGCCGTTCCTTCTCCCTCCGGTTCTTCGTGGGGTTCTCAAAGATTAGCTCCTTCGCGTTGCTGTTCTTTAAAAGCGGCTTTGCCGGGTTTCTTTCCTGAAATAGCTTGCTCATGTTGAAAAGGTTCGTTGTCGCATCGTCCTTGTGCGTGATGATAAAGCTGTTCACGTTGCTTCTGGTCGCCGTTTTGTAATAAATCAACGCCTCCGTCAGCGTAGAAAAGCCCATCTGCCTACTTTTCAAAATGATAATGCGGATCGGCTTGCCGGCCGCCTGCTGCTCCTTGATGCACTCATATAATCGCTTCTGCGCAGAGTTCAGCCGGAAGGGCACAATCTCGCTTTCCTTTGTCTTGATGCAAAGAAAGGCTTCAATGTATTTCTTCGCATCTCGTAAAACGTCATACCTCGGCATCTGCTCCACCGCTTTCCGCTTCCTCTAAGATTTCCTCTATCGTCTTTCCGCTCACGCCGCCGCCGCTCGCCGCCTGCTCCGCCAGCTTCGTCCGCTTCGTGTCGTTCGCAACGCGTTTCTTCTCCAGTTCCAGCCTGTCGGGGTTCTCCTTCCATTTGTCCTTTGCCTTGTTCAGAAGGTAAAATTTGATTGCCCCTACGTCCGCAGGAACGTGCTGCTGCTCCGTCACTTCCTCCAGCACCTCCTCCGTGATGACCTTCCCGTTCGCGTCCGTCAAAACCTTGCCGTCTGCCCCCTGCATCGGCTTCTTCACCTTCATGTGCTTCTTGATGTCCGCGTTGTAGCCCAGGCATCGGTTCAAAAGCGAAACCTCCACCTTCTCAACTTCCTTTTTCTGCTCCGCTTTTAAAAAATCGGCACTTTTTTTCAAGAGTGCCGAAAGTGCCGGAATTTTCTTCCGCAGCTCCCGAAATGTTGAATATGCCATCCCCAGCATTTCCGCCATTTCTTTTTGTGAAAGCCCCGCAAACGCCCATTCTTCAAGGCTTTTCATGTTTTCATAAATCTTTTCTTCGTTCTTGCTCGCCACCTTTTCACCCCCCTTTTTTCGGCACTTTTCATGTTTTCGGTGCCGAAAAATTTTTGCATAAATTTCCGCGCGCATAATGCCGCATAAATGCAAAAGAGCCAAGAAAGCCCGAAATCTCAATGTTTTTCGCCGCTTTCCTCGCTCTTTTTTTATTTAACATAACATAAGATTGTGTTAAATATTTCTTTTTCTCCCCCTTATTAGGAAGAAACTCCTTTTTCGCCGCCTCTGCTTAACACTTCCCCAAAGAGTTAAATAACCCCCCTGAAATGCCGCTTTGGCGCATTTTATGCAGCCCCTCCCCCCTCTTTATGCAGGGAAGGCAGCCGCCGAAATCGGTAGCCGCCTTCCGCTACTAAGGAGGATAAAAGAATAAAATGAAACAGGAGAACCCTCGCGAGCTCTCCCCTTTATCATCCTAACACAATACATCGGGTCATATCGGCTCATTATTGGTTCAAATCAGTTCAAATCGGCTCAAATTAAAAAAGCGAAGGAGTTTTATCCTTCGCTCTCATCCTCATCCTTCTCCGGAATCATTATATCCGGCAACAAATTCTGTTCTTGCCCTGCATTCTCTGCATTATCTTCTGCTACGTTATATAAGACATCTGGTAATTCTCCCAAAACCTCCTTAGTGCCTTCACATACTGTCGTTCTGATTTTATCAGAAACATCCTCAACTACAGGGCTTATAAAAATAGTATAAATAGCTGCCATTAAAATCCACACACACAAATGCTTGCGTTTTAACTCATCCTCAAAATTTATAATCCTTCTCAGAATATCAGGATTCTTTACCTGTTCTGCAAGAATCTCCTGAAATTCTTCTTCCGGCATTATTATACGTCCATCTAAATAATCATAGATTTCATTATCATTTTGCTGAATCAGTTCATCAACCTGTATCAATTCATCCAAAGGAACATTTGCATAGGTTTTAAATAGATCATATCCCGCTAAATCTGAATATGTCTTTCTGACCGCATCCATATATTTTTCCAGTGCATTTTTCATTCTGAAAGATGCACCTTCATTTGAAGGAATCTTTACACCCAACTCCTCTACAGTACTAGCCCACTTTTTCATAAGCGTAGTAATTCCATTTAGTTCTGCAATTCTCGCAGTACCATTTAAGCTCTCAGTTACAGAAATAACTCCGCTGGGTACAAAATCTATTTTTATAGCCTCCGCAGCAGCTCCTAAATTCAGAAGTGCCTTTTCAATCCCCGGCATCCTTGCGAGTTCTCCCATTTCTTTTCCTAAAGCGAAAACTTCTGACATCTGTTCTGTCATTTTTATATCTGGTATCTTTATGTCCGGCATCAAATCATTCGGAATCATTATACTTTTAGAAAAATCCGTTTTCTTTGGCAATACATTCGATATATCACGCATCTTTTTCTTTGCTTCATCATATTGCCGACAAAATTCGTCAGATCCTTTGTTTTCCATTTTCTTTTCCCCCTTTTGTCCTATATGCCATTATATTTTCATACTATCACAATACGAAATAAAAGAAAAGCAAACATACATACAGAAAATGTAAAAGAACCCGACATAATTCGTCAGGCTCTTTCTGTTTTCTTTTGCTCTTTTTTCCTATCCCATGCATCACAAAGCTTCTCCATACCGGAATTTGCCAGTCTCTTGCAACTGCTGATACTCTTAAATGTGATTCTCTCAATTCTCCACCAAGGCAGATGCTCCGCATATTTCGCCCAGATAATCGTCCTTTCATCCTGATCCAGCGTTTCCGCCATCACAAGGCTTAAATCAGAGTGCAGCCGCAGCCTGTCCCGAATCGCTCTTTCGTTGATGCGGATGCATTCCTCCACCTCCGCCCGTTTCAAAACCTTTTCGGCTGTGCTGTCTCCGTGACCGCTCCTGCCCCCCGCTGCGTCATATTGCACCGCAGAAAGCGAAATGTCCCGCAGGCTCCTGCGCATTGCCTCGTTTCTCTCCCGCAGCCATTGCGTTGCCTCCGGTGTGTCCGCCATCTGCTCTATCAGCCGCGCCATCTCTTTCTTTGTTGTCACCTGCACCCCTCCCTCAGCTTTTCATAATGCTCCGAAATCCCTCTTTCCATCTGCTGCAGCTCCCCCCAATGCCTGCGGATTGCCTGCTCCGCGCCGCCCTTCTCCCCTCTTTCTCTCAGCTCCGCATATTGCAGCACTCGGCTGTAAAAGTCCGCCTTCTCCCCTCTCTCTATCAGCGTAAGCGTCCGCAGGAAAAGCGCCTGCTTGTCCGCCTCCGTCTCCGCGCGTGCCGCATCTAGGGCATCCGCCTCCACCAAAAGCCGCTCTGTACTGTTTTCCGCCACAAAGGCGCGAAGCCCTCGCAGCCAGAGAATTTCTGCCGCCGGGCTTTCCTGCTTCTCGTTTTTCATGTTATCACCTCGTCCGCCTTGAAATCAAAGATGTTCCTGCACCCATTCCTTTGGCGGTGCTTCCTTCGTCTCCCGGAAGCCTGCCGCGCTGCGGAAGGTCGTGCTTCTCGGCATCCATGTCAGCGCAATCGTGCCGGTCGGGCCGTTTCGCTGCTTCGCAATGTTCAGCTCCGCCGTGTTCTTCTTCTCCGTGTCCGGGTAGTAATACTCGTCACGGTAGAGGAAAAGAATCACATCCGCGTCCTGCTCAATGTCGCCGCTGTCCCGCAAATCCGAAAGAATCGGTCTGTGGTCGGCGCGCGTCTCAGGTCCTCGGCTCAGCTGGGAAAGTGCCAAAACCGGACAGTCCCAGTCTCGCGCCATTTGCTTTAGCCCTCTGCTGATTGCGCCAACTTCGCGCACCCTGTCCTGCCCCTTGCTCACGATGAGCTGCAAATAGTCAACCACAATCAGCCGGGGGCGTATCCCCTGCCCCTGTAAGCCGTGCAGAAATGCGCTCATTTTTTCCACCGTCTGCCCCGTCTCGTCTCGGATGATCATCCGCCCTGCGCCGCTTTCGTAGTCCGCGCGGTTTTCCTCCACGCCGCGCAGCGTCTCCTGCCATGCCGCATCGTTCGCCCCCACCGCAAAGCGGTCATTGTCAATCAGAAATTCCGATGTGTAGCCTCGGTTTCCGAGGCTCTTGTCCGGCATCTCCAGTGAGAAAAAAACCACCCTGTCCGCCTGCTCCGTCAGGCTTTTCTGCGCGTGCTTCGCAATGTCCAAGGCAAGCGCGCTCTTGCCCATGCTCGGTCTTGCCGCCAGAATGCAGAAATCCCCGTTCCGCAGCCCCCCAAGCATCAGGTCAAGGTCAGTGAAGCCCGTCGGCAAGCCGACGATTTTCTTGCCGCTTTCCCGTAACGCCGCAATCTCGCGAATGTGCTTTTCCGTGGCATCCGCCAGCGTCACAATCTCCGCGCTGCCCCAGCCGTCCCCGCGCATGGCTGCCATGCTCCGGTCAATCCCGCCGATGTCCTGTCGGTATGCCGCCTGCGCCATCTCCTGCGCCGTCCGCACCACTCGCCTCAGGTAGGCAAGCCGCTTTAGGTCGTCTATGTAGCTGTGCAGGTAAACGCTCGTGGATATCCCTAATGCAATCCCCGCAATCCGGTCAAGCCCGATCCTCTCCGCCTCGCCCCTGCGCGCCAGCTCGTTCATCACCGTCACCGCGTCGATCTCCTCTACTCCCTGCATCGCCTCGAAAATCGTTCGATACATCGGCGTGTAAAAGTCCTCCGCCAGAAGCATCGTTTTCCCCAGTGCCGCCGCGCCCCTGTCCAGAAGCATGCACCCCAGTGCCGCGCGCTCCGTCTCCTCGCTGTGTAAATCCTTCAGTGCGTCCATCCTGCTTCACGCTCCTTCCCCTTAGCCGCCGACCAGTCCCCTGCGGCTTGCAAGGGCATCGTTGCAGGATGCTCCGGGCGGCGGCGTTGGCTTCTCCGGCGAAAGCGGGCGGTATTCGTTTTCCCAGCCCCCTGCGTGCAGCCAGCTTGCCGGGTGGGGAATGTATCTTCCGTCCTGCTCCGCCCATTCTCTGCTGCGCTGCGCTCTTTTCAGCCCCTCCATGATTTTTTTATAAAGCTCTGCCGTCACGCGCATCCTGTCCCATCGCGCCATGGCGGTCTGCTTGTTCTTCTTGTTCGGGTATTCCTTCCAGAAAAGAAAAAATTCGGCAGATTTGCTCGTATATATCTTTTCTCCTTCTCCCTCTCCTTCTCCTTCTCCCTCTCCGCTCCGTTTGTTCCCCGTTGTCCCCCGTTGTTCCTTTTCGTTCCTCTCCTGCGCGGAAGGTGCTGTTTTTTCAGCCTTTTCCACCTCCTCCTCGGTAAAAATGCCGTTTTTTAATAAAAGCGTTTTTACCGTTTCTTTCAGCGTTTTTGACTGAATTTCCTTCAAATCTGCCGCAAGCGCGCGTAGGGTTGCCGTCTTTTTGTTCCAGTTTCCTTCTGCCCAGTGCAGCAAAAAAACCTCTTTTGTCCCCTCGTCATAAAGAATCCGCAGCACCTGCTCCATCCGCTGCAAAAGCTTCTCAAGCGTCTCCCGGTTGTATCCTGTCTCGTCCATCGCCTTCCGCATCCGGAAGGCATAGCAACCCAGTGTGTTTACGTTCGCGTTGGTCTGTAAGTACATCCAGAAGTATTTCTCCTCCGGTGTCATCTCCCGCGCCTCGTCCGTTTCCCAAAAGTTCCGCTGAATCTTACTGTATGCCGTTGCCATCCGCCGTCTCTCCTCTCAGCCGTTCCGCCCATCGTTCCATCTTCATTTCCTTTATTTTTTCCATCTGCTCCCGTTCCTCATTTTTGAATAAAATGGTATCCAAAGCCATTATCATGGAGATATGACAAAGAAGCATTTCCTTTGCCTCTTCCTCGGTAATCGGCGTGGAGTTCTCCCCGCTTCTGGCGCGCCGCAGCTTGAGCGCCGCCTTCGCCAGATCATGGCATACCTCATGCAAGACCTTCCTGATATGAATCAGCCCTAACCCTTTCACTACAATCAGTATGGATCCCACCATGCTACCCAGAATCCGCCTGTCATACGCGGCATATATCTTGTCCAGCAGCACATCCGCCACCAGCTCCACATCCGCAGCCTCTTCCCTCACCTTGGATAGCATTTTATATTCCGTACCATTCGACAGCAGCCTTCCGTCTGCTTCCACGTCAAACACCAGAATCTCTCTGGATAGCTCCACACACTCCTCAGCAAACTGCAAAATCACCTCTTCCGCAGGCAGCAGCTGCAGCACTGTCTCCTTGCTCTCATTATAATTCATGATAAGTTCCCCTCCTGTCACACCTCTGTTTTTAATTTCCGCTTCCAGAGCCTCCCTGCCGCCTTCTTGCACAATTTTTAACGCCAATGCAAGCCCGTCATTCCTTCCTCTCTGGTAGTCCTTCAAGTTCATTCTTTTTCCTCCTATATTTCTCTCGCTTCTCAGCCAAAAGCCTGTCCCTGTGCCGCCAGTAATATCTTGCCTGCCGCGTCATCGGCCGCTCGTTGATGCAATCCGGATGCACGCAGTGCAGGCAGTCCATGTTGCAGATTTCTTCTTTCCCCATTGCTCCGCCCTCTCTCCTGCTCCTTTGTATGAAAAATCCTCTGCCCTTGCGAAGCATAGTTTCTCTATGCTCTGCCCTTGCCTTGCCCTTCGCTTCTTGGCTATGCCTTCGCTCTGCTCTGCAATGCACTGCTTTCCTTGCTTTTCCTCTGCATCTCTTTTCATTCCCATGCGCCTCATTGCCCTTGCCATGCAAAGCTTATCTATGCCTTTGCGTTGCTGTCCGTCGCCCTGCCATGCTATGCCCTTGCTGTGCCTTGTCACGCCAAGCGGATCTTTGCTATGCCTTTGCTTTGCGACGCAGATCTTTGCGCTTCGGTGCCTGGCCTTGCCCTCGCCACTCCATGCTCAGCTATGCCCTTGCTTTGCTGTCCGTTGCCCTGCCGTGCTATGCCCTTGCCTTGCCCTTCGCTTCTTGGCTATGCCTTCGCTCTGCTGCGCCCTCCAAAGCAATGCCCTTGCGCTTATTCTAAAATGTCCGCAATGTCCGCCGCCCGTTCCTCCAGAATCTCACAAAGGAATCTGCCCTTGCCGCTGTTTCTCCATTGTCCAAGCCCCCGCAGCTTCCCGTAGCTCAGCCACTCCTTCACCGCCGGCACCAATTCGTCCGCCATCACCAGAATAGAAAATTCAAGTATAGCCCCTGCCGCAATCTCCTCGCTGCTCGCAAGGCTGTTTCTCTCGCCCTGCGCCGTCTGCGCCCGCAAGGGTCTCTGGCAGTTTGTAAGCTCCTCCGCTGTCTGCACCGGAATCTGCCGCTCCTGCACAAAAATAAGCCCGTCAATCTCCTTCTTGTAAGCCTTAATTTTGCTGCTCTTCGTGCCCTTCACCTTCCGCAGCACGCCGCAGGCATCCTTGAAAAACCCTTTGATTTGGTAGCCCCAAAGGATGGGCTGCCCGTTCTCGTCTCTCGAGAACACCGTTGTCCCCTTCTCGATCACCTCATCCACACCAACCGCCGCAATTTCTTCTTCACGGCTCGGCGCATCGGGCGCATGGCTCGCAATAAATTCGCTGTGCAGCTCCTTGTTGTTGCTCGCCGTCCCCAGTAATGCCTCAATCGTTGTCAGTTTGCATTGCAAAATTTTCATTCTTCTTCTCCTCCTCTTTCCTTCTTTCCGCATCCATTTGTCTGCGCTGTTCATATTCCACCCGGTAGATTTCACGCCACCCCTCTTCTGCTTCTGCAAAATATCGGTTGACCTCCTTTCTATCACCGGCACTGTCAAGAATATACAAAATCCCGATTGTGTCAAAATCGCCATTTTTTCTGTCTGACAGAAATTCCTCACAAACCACAGTATAGGTGCGAGGAATGTACGGCATTGTGATGGGGAAATACTCACTGGCAATTTTTGATACATGACCGTTACTCCAGCAAGCAGAACTGTCCAACGTCCTACACCTGAAACGACTGACATCAATATATTCAACGTGTCCATCCGCATACACATCCTTGAATAAGGAACTCATTCGTTTACATTGGTATGTAATATAATCTTTTTCGTAATCTCGTCCGCATTTATTCCAAACATCATCTGTATCCTCAATCGGTGTTAAGGGCTGTCCCTTCACCAAACTGTTGAGAATGTTAAGTGTAATGCCAATGCTCATCCCGCTATGTCCATCCTCCGCCAAGGATCTGAACGCCTTTAGCGCACTTTCATAGCAGGTCACACCATAATCCCACTTGTCCTCCGAAGTGCCGCCACGCTCTCTCTCGCAAGCAATTCTGATTTCCTCCTCCGCCCACAGCTCCATATTTGATTTTTCTCTTTTTTCCTCCATGGTGTATTCCTCCCTCTATTCTCCCTCCAACGGTCTATTCCAGCACTCTTTGCAATTTCTCATTGAACTGCACTTGTCTTTGCAGATTCCTAAAAAATGGGGACAAACTCGCAGCGGTACGCCATCTTCAAGCAATATTGCATTTGGAAAACACTTCAAAAAATATGTAAATCTTGTTTCCTGCGGATGTTCCGCCGACCATTTCTCCACAATGGCAACCGCCTGTTCCGGATATTTTTTTATGTATGCACCACAAGTTATTCCATTCTTTGCACTTTTAATTTCACATCCGGCACAGTGGTCATCGAAAGAATCACACATCCTCCGCTTCTCCTTGAAAAATTCAACTGCATCCATCTTTATCTCTCCTCCCTTCTCTCCAGTTCCGCTTCTGCCTCTCTCTTCGTAAAAAGCAGATTTCCGTTGTCACATGGGGTCCAATCGTCAGCATATTTAATGCCTCTTGTCGAAACATCCTGCACCTCGTACTCGCTGATATAGAAATAGCGTTCCGGCACCGTTTCCTCAAGGATTTCATATACCGTGTCCCCCACCTTGCAGGGCATGGGGAAATATCCCTTCACACCGCAAAAATCCTCATTGTAAAGCGCAACACGAATCACATTTTCCGCAATCGCACCGATACAATCAACTTCAAAATCTACAAATGGCTTGAGCAGCTGCGAACCCACATGAAATTCAGAAAAATTATCCCAGTCCATGTTCGGCTCGCAAATCTGGATTATTTCCGCAGTATCGAAAGAACAATACCCCTCCCCAATCGCCTCCAGTAAATCAATCAGTTTCATTTTTCTTCTTCCTCCTTCAACCCAATCAGCCAGTCCACCGAACATCCCGTTTTCACCGCAATCCGAAATAGCATGTCCACCCCCGGCACCATGTCCTTCCTCTCGTAGTTGTATAGCGTGATGTAAGCAATCCCGGTAAAAGCGGCAAAATCCTTTTTTGTCATGCCGCTTTCCTTCCGCAGTAGTCGGATTCTCTCCCGGAATATCTCCCCGTCAAATTCTCCGTTCTGCCTGCTCCGGCGGCTCTCCTTCTTCTCCTGTGGCGCGTCCTTCTCACGGGGCGCGTCCTTCTCCTGTGGCGCATCCTCCTTCCGGGGCATATCCTCCTTTCGGGGTGCGTCCTCCTCCACCTCTACCACAATGTATCCGGGCCGCTTAATCTTCCCAGTCCTCCCTCTGGAAACTAAGGATCGTATGGTTTCCTTCTTCACCCCCCGCAGCTCCGCCAGCTCCGCAACACTGTCCGCCACCGCCAGCGGCAGGGAAAGCGCATCCTTCGTCACTGCCATGTAAATCTTCCTTTTGGGCAACACTCCCCCTCCCTTCCGGTTCACACCGCCTTAATGCTTTGTCAGTTCATCCAAACAATGCTTTAATGCAGCCATTATTGTGTAATCTAAAATATTGATGCTCTGCGGCTTATGCTCTTTCCTGTAGGTGTATTTGAAAATCTCGCTTTCCAATGCACTTTGCAGTTTCAACGGCTCTAACGGATTGCCTATATCATCCAGATACTGCATCTCCATCCTCGCCTTGTATTCTCGCAATTCCTTCAATTCCTCCAGCCAGTCGCCAAGCTGCTTATTTTTCTCCGCCTCCTGCTCTGCGACCTTTTTCGCCTCTGCTTCAAAAGAATTCTGCGGCTCAATATTTGTATTTGCCCTGCATTTCTCCGCGGATTCTCTTACATGCTTAATCGCTTCATCTATCGTCACATCTATCCCCCCTCATTTCTTCAAAAACAATGAAAGCATAATAAACCCCATGATTTCCGTCTATCACCGATAATGCAGAAATCTTGCAGTTTGAAAAATCCTCCCTCCATATTCTCCCAATTTCGTCATATAAGGAATTCAAATAAACCGCACCGCATTTTACCATGTGCTGCCCGTTTGGGCCGCTTGTTCTGAGCTCCATCCTTCTCCTCCTTCTTCACTTCACTTCACAAGCCATAAACAAACCGCAGATTCCCCATCTGCAGCTTGTTTACAGGCATGGCTTCCGCCATGCTGTAATTTCATCTTAGGTAAGTTTTTCTCGCTTACGCTCGAAAACCGCTAACACGTTTCCCTTATTCCTCGCCTCACCCAACCTGTCGGTCAGACGTTCGCTCGTCATAAGCAAGGGCAACGTCCGCTACTGCTTGTTGTTTTCCTCTGCCTGCTCCTGCTGTACCTGCTCCGCATATTCCTGCTCCAGATCTCGCGCCTTTTCTTCGTATTTCTCCAAGACTTCCTCTGCAACAGTCCATTTCTTGCTTTTCCGCTTTACACCATTTACGGCTGTCTGCAGCAAAAAGCCCAGCAGGTACCAGACCCTGTCGCGAATCTGCTCCATGCAAATTTCAAAACCAAGCTTCTGATCATAATTTTCCTTGCTCACGCAGCTGCTGCTTTCCAAAATCTCAAATCCGTTTACCAGTACCGCACGCACCACCGTTGTCTTTTCTCCGGCAGTGGAAACAAATACTTCGTCAATGAAATCCTCCACCATCTGCGCGCTGATAGAGGGCGTATCCGTTTTCAGATTTTTATTTTCCTCCAAGGGCAGATACGCCTTCTCAAAAACCCCCTTCGGGCTGAAGCTTTCGTATCCGTCCGCATAGCGAACCTTGTACCCCATCACCGCAATCTGTCCCTCAGCAAGCAAAACAGCGTTAATCTCATCATTTTCATTGCTGTAAATCCTGTCACCAATCCGAAAGGCTCTTTCTGCCTCAATCATTTTTGTACCAATATATTTTTTCATTTCGTCTCCTCCTCCGCAGCTTCTTCTCTCTCCGGCTCTGCGGTTTCTTCCTCTTCCTCGCCATCTGCTTTCTGCATTTTTTCAAAAACACTCTTCACAACATCCCCAACAACAGCGCCAACCTTTTCCGCCGTCACATCTTCCCGTAAACTCTCCCGAATCATTTGCACAATCGCATTGCAAAAATGATCCAGTATCTCTGTGTTATATCCGTTTGCGGTCATCTGCATGTTATCCTCTGTATTCTCTCTGAATGTAACGCTCCAAGTGGAAGTATCCTCTTCATCTGATAAATCAATCCCTTCCACCTCTGCTCTCTCCTCCAGGCATCCCTTGTATGCCTTCATTGCCTCCAACTGCGCGCGCAGCAGCGTAAGGCTGCAATTCGGCGTAAAGCTCAGCTCCCCTGCCTCGTATTTTCTGCACATTTCCTCCAGCTTTTCACATCTGAGTGCCAGCTGCCAGTATTCCGCCTTCATTCTCTTTTTGAAATCCTTGCTCAGCATAAAGCCAATGCTTTCCATGATATGTTCCATGCTTCTTTTCCCTCCTTGTTTTTAAAATGGCAAATCTTCATCTTCTACACTTTCGTCTATGGGATAGAACCCATCCGCCGGGGCCTGTCCGCCCTCCTTGGGTGCAGCCGCATTGCTGTTTTTCTTACTTTCAGCGAAGTACTGTTCCTCAACAATTACCTCTGTGGTCCAGTGCTTTTTGCCTTCCTTGTCCTCCCAGCTGCGCACCTGCAAACGCCCAATTACGCCCACCAGCTGCCCCTTCCGGAAATATTTCTCCGCAAATTCGCCGCTCTCGCCAAGTGCCACGCAAGGGATGAAGTCCGCCTCCGGCTCGTCCTTTCGCTTGAATCTGCGGTTGACCGCCAGCGTGTACCTCGCCACCGCCACAGGCTCTGCCCCCTGCGAATATCGCACCTCCGGGCTTCTCGTCAGCCGCCCCATTAAAATCACTTTGTTCATTTTTCCAACTCCTCCGCTTTTCAAACAAGCAGAACCACTTCGCCGCTGTTAATATTTTCTTCCAGCTGCTCCGCCAGATAGTTGTAGATGTTCTTCTTCGCCTCCAGCTTCCATGCGCCACCGTCTGCCTCAAAAATGGCACATCTGCCGCCCTCTCTCATGCGGAAAATAAATCTGCTCTCCGGCTGATCCACCTCAATGAACGTGCGGAACGGGCGCAGAGAAACAGGGTTCGGCACCTTCACGTCTGCCACCGTTGCAACCCCTGTCCGCACTGCCGTCACTTGGCTCACACCGTCGTCCGTCATCGTCCGCACTGCGTCCTCCTTCAGATTGCCGACCACCTGCAAAATGGTTGCCTTGTCCTCCGTGTCAAGAAATTTGCTCTGCAAAGCAATGTTGAAGCTCTCCGCATCGTGAAATTCGCCATATTGAAACTTCGGCACCTCCGCCGTGGCCAGCACCATGCAGTCCCTCTTGCCATCCCCCACGTTCGCAATGTCCTTCAGTGCCACGCAGGTCGCACTTTCAATGTGTATAATGATAGGCTCTACGGCTTCGTAGTCCTCACTCTGCCGCTCGTCCCCAATCTTCTGTACATAACGCACAATGCTTTCCAACGTGTTCAATTTCAGCGTGGGAAAATCCGCCTTTTTCATCTGGTACAAAGGCTTGTCCGCATAAACACCGCCGCCATGTCTCACAGTTTCCGGCTTGTTCAGCCCCACAATATATTCCAGTGCTGCTTTAATCATTTCTTATTCCACCTTTCTTTTCTGCGCCTGCAAATCAATCACGCCGCCGCTTGTCTCCTGTGTCTCCGCATCCTCCCGGTCAATCTCCAGCTGTCCCTTCATGGCTTCCCTGCGCCATTCGTTCCCCTGTACGTTGCCCCTGCCGTCGCTTTCCACAATCATTCTGCTGCTGATTGCCTTCTCCGGCTGTAAGCTCGTCTTAACGATGGCTGTCACGTCCACATCCGTCCTGTCGTTCTTGTCCGGCTTAAAGGTCAGCTCAATCGTCAGCTTTCTTGCCTTCTCTGCGTCCATGTTCGGGTTCGCAATGTTTTCGTAGACCCTCTGAATGGCACTGCCGATTCTCTCCGCAACTGCCCCTCCTGCAAAGTCCTCCAGTAAAAATTTTTCCATAATCCTTTCCTCCTTTTTCTTATCTTCGCCGCAGTTTGTAAAGCCGCGCCGCCTCCTGCGTGCAGTAGTCGTCATGCAAACGCGCCCTCCGGCGCTGCTCCGCCTCCTGCTCCCGCTGCGCCGCCTGCTTCATCTTCCTCTCCCATACCCAGCATACCGCCGCCATCTCAAGCAAAACCGCTGCGGCGCTTAAAAGTAAAAATACCTGATCGCTGTACATCTTATCTCACCCCCTCTTAATCTCTATCCAGCTTCCTTCTCTCCTTTGCAGCATGCTGTAGGCAAAGCATTCCTTCCACTTTGCCCCTGCCCATGTAATGCGGAAAATGTGCGCGTGAAGGTCTGTTACGGTTCCCTTCCGCCTTTTCTGTATTTTCCGCAATTTTTCTTCCCCCGTCCCAATCACTGTGTAGTGAAAGATAACCTCGCAGCCCGGAGCAAGTCCCAATTCCTCCGCGGCCGCCTTCGTTATCTGGGGTATCATCGGTTTCCGGCGGCATCTTGTCCCTGCCGCATAAGCCGTCATTTCCTTTCCTGTCATTGAAATCAACTCTTTCTCCTTGTTGCTGTCAGCTCCTCCCGGGCTTCTTCCTTCTGCTTCAGCAGCGCATAGTATTTTTCCGGATTCGCCCGAATGGCAGCCAGAACAATCGCGTCCACCCGTTTCAGTATCCTTGCGTCTCTCTCCTTCTGATCCGGCGCACTGCAGAAGTCATCCATGATTCTTATCCTTGCATTTCCGCTGGTGTATTCCATCGCCAGTGCCATTCGCTCCACCTCCTTCTTCAATCTATGCGCCGCTCTTTGTCCGTTTTTCTGTATATATAAAGAAACAGGGCGAAATTATTGAAAATGTATGTATTAAGGGGGAATCCATCGGTCTCTGTTCGCGCCGCCCTGCTTCTTCATATCGTTTATAAATAAATTAGCAGTATCACTGTCAAAGTGATTAGTGCCATTCCCAAGCACCGCCACCGCAGCAGCTTGCGCCGCAGCCGCTGAATCTGCATGTCCCTTGTCCGGATCATCGCCTGCAGCGTCTTGTCTCTTTTAATCGCTTCCGTCCGCCGCAGCTCCTCCTCTGCAAATTTTGATACTTCCATCATCACACCTTCTTCCCTGCCTTGCCAAAATAAGCCCACCCCTCTATAATGAAATCACCACAACCTCAAAAATACGAAAGGGGAATCCCAATGCTAAATGAATCCTGTATAAAAATCTGTAATGCAGTACCTTGATAAAAACCTCGTTCCGAAACGTAACGGAAAAATGTTCGGCATCAACGCAAGGCGTATTGCCGGTGACCTCTCCGAATCCTTTTCGGCTATAGATGTTTTTCAAGCCGTCTCCTGTCTGGTTCAGTCCGGAATGCTCACCAGAGCAAACCCGGAACATCCCCATGTAGCCCCTGCCGTTTTTAAAATCAATGGCATCACCCCTGCCGGCTATCAATTTCTCTCTTTGCTGGAGGATGATACCCTTTGGGGTAAATTAAAGAAAACCCTGCCGCTGGAAAAAATTTTGAATCTGCTTTCCTCCGGCATCAATGCCGCCCAGCTCCTCCAGAATTTTCTCAGCTAATAATTCGCCGATGCTCGTCGGCTCTGCATCTGTCCCTTTGATTTCGGAAAAAAGATGATCTGCCAATCCGTCAAAATTAGTTACGAAGCTGTCCAAGCTCCGCGGCTCTGCCCAGTAGATTACCCTTTCCCCGTTATGTGCATCGCCCTCCTTGTGCGGCTTTTCTCTGTAGCCGCACAAAGCGTTTGCGTATTTGCCAAAGTATTCGTCTCTCGCCAGCCAGCGCAGCCCTTCTGCATACATTCCTGCAAGCAAAAAGATTTCCTGTTGCCTTTGTGTCATTTCCTTTTCCTCCTTTCCCAGAGCGACCAAATGTAGTCACCAAGCAGCACGCCCAGTATTGATGCTGTGAACCATAATGCAAAATCTCCGGCCGCCGCCATCCGCACCACCTCCTCCCCTTCCCTCCTTGCCTTCGCCCCCAAAATTCCCTATAATGGAGCAAAGAAAGGAGGTGTTTCCAATGACCAAAATAACCAAACTGCCTATCACTCATAAACAACGACAAATCAATCTGCATGATTTCGGCTATGTCCCTTGCGAAGTATCCGGAAGATACCTGCAGTTTGATGAAACCTACTGCAAGGAAAATAATTTTGTCTTTGTTGATGTCATGACAACTGATACAGCTTCAGAAAAACCTAAAAAACTCTGTCAGCTCTGTCTGGATGTAGAACTACTGAAAAGAGTAGTCCATAAAATTCAGCCTAAATAATCTTCCATAACCCTTTCAGAAATTCTTTTTGCGGCGGCAATGTGCTTCTTTGGTAAGTCTGTCATATTGCCGCTCACATTTAATTCCTTTTTCACCGTCAAAATTGTTTTGTGTATGATGATTCTTGCATCATCCTCTGTCAGCCCTTTTTCTTTCGCTTCCTTTTTGATGTCAGCCAAAATGCTAAACCATGGATGCTCAAAGCGTTTATCCATCTTCACACCACTGCCTTCCCTTCCTCGTCCATCTTCTGGCGCGCGTATCGTCAGGCGGATGGTGGTCTGCTTTTTCTCCATCCGCACCACCTCCCTTCCCCGCCGCTTGGCGGCTTTGCCTTTTTAAGCCACTGCCTTGCCAAAATAAGCCCACCCCTCTATAATAAAATTGTCACATTTTGCGAATAGAAAGGGGGTGTTCTTCTTGATTTGGAAACTTCTTGCTATCAACCTGCTCGGCTTTGTTCTGACTACCTTCATAAGCAGTCATCTTCGGGCAAGTCTGAATCGCCCATCCCCGGATTATGATAATCAGCTGACCTATCTCTGCACCAAAAACTCAGCCTGCTTTCTTTATCAGCTCGTTTGGGTTGTTGTTGTTGCGGTCTCTCTGTATATCAGTCCGGTGCTCTTTGCCCTCGCAGTCGCAGTCATGGGCGTTTGGGCGTTGTTTTCCGTTTTCCGTCTCCTTGCCTATTGCACGCCCGGAAAACGGGAACGGGTTCTCCTGCAGGCAGGCATGCTTAGCGGCTATGGCTATTTAATCTCTACGCTCGCTCTTGTCTGCCTCAGCAGAATCCTGTCCTATCTGGTGATATACTTCACCCTGTAAAGCCGCCGCTTGGCGGCTTTGCCTTTTTAGCTTGCATTTTCCTGTTTCCGAACCAAAACCATACCCTCACTTAAACCAAGCAAATATTTTTTATTGCTTTCATCTAACATCGGAAATACTGCTACAATGTTTTTGATAATCTGCTTTTCCTGTTGGTTCATATTTTCACCTCTCTTTCCGCCATCCATAACTTATTTATAACATAACATAACTAGTTTATCTTGTCAACATTTTTATAACTCATTTATATTTTTTATTGATTTTTATAACAACCCATGATAATATGACTTTAAAGGAGGTGATTTAATGGACGCATTTGGCGAAAGAATAGAAAATTTAATTAAACAATTAGGTATTACAAAAACAAAATTTGCTGAAAAGCTCTCTGTATCTCAACCTTATATCTCAAAAATCATAATTTCTGGATATGTTCCAAGTGATAGACTGATTGAAGATATCTGCGAAAAATTTAATGCAAATGAAAAATGGCTCCGAACTGGAGAAGGAGAAATGTTCATCAGAAAAACTAGAAGTGAAACCATTGCAGATTTTATGGTAGATATGCTAAATGAAGAAGAACCTTCATACAAAAGACGGCTTATCGAAGCACTGGCAGAACTATCTACAGATGAATGGAAATTACTTGAAAATATTACTTTAAAATTGGCAGAAAAAAAGGACTAGTGTTTTACTCTAGTCCTAAATATCTTTTTACGATTCTATAAATAATTTTTAGCTTTTCCTGATTCTGAGTCTTATCAATGAGTTTTTTTATTTCCTCTCTATAATCCATAACATCCCATCCCCTCTGTTCTCTTTTCCGTACAAAAATAGGAACATCCGTTCGTTAAAACTATGTTATAACTTTCCGAAACATTTGTAAAGGGGAACACGCAAAAAATTTTTGCCACTTTTTGCGATTCCCCCTTCCCCTTTCCGCCCCCCTGTGTTATGATTCGTGAAGATATTGTTTCGTTTCATGAAGAAATAGGGGGAGATAAAAATGAAAAAATACACTTGTTTGTTGCTGTGCCTGCCGTTCCTGCTTTTCGGCTGTGCATCCGATGAATATTATGAAGATGACTATGAACATGATTATGAAGCAGGTTACGATAAAGGCTATGCAGAAGGGTATAATGAGGGCTACGAAGAAGGCTATAATCTTGGGAGAGACGATGAACGAATAGATCCCAGTAATGTACTATCAGAGGAAGAATTTGACGAATATGTACAGGAATATATTGAGGAGAATTACTGATGAAACGTATATTATTTTTGTTCCTTGCCTTGTCCCTCTCATTCAGCACGCTTGCCTTTGCCCATGGCGGCCGCACAGATGAATATGGCGGTCATCATGATTATAATAACGTCAGCGGCCTTGGCTCCTATCATTATCATCATGGGTATGAGGCACATCTGCATCCAAACGGCATCTGCCCCTATGAAGCAGAAGCAGCTCCTGCCGAATCGGCTGAACCAATCGTAACCGATACCCAAACTGATACCCAAACCGATGAAATAGAAGAAAAATTTAATAGCCTTCTGGAGGAAGATACTGCCGCAGGAGAACCGGCAGAAGAATATCAAACCGAATCAAATGATTTTTATGAACCTGTTTTTCTTTTGTGTTCCATTGTCGGATGCATTGCCGCTTTCTACTTCCTCTTTTTAAGGTAACTGCAAAAAATACCTTCCCAGCACTCCCTTCGGGTGCTTTTTTTTATTGCAAATTCCCCTTGTTCGCTTTTCTCCTCTGCCATTCTGTGCTATCATGCAGGCAAGGGGAAAATCATGAGAAAGGAGTAAACCTATGCCGTATTGCATTTATTTGAGAAAATCAAGAGCAGATGCAGAGGCAGAATTGGCAGGCGAAGGCGAAACCCTTGCCCGCCACGAAAAAACTCTGCTTGCCTTGGCAAAAAAATTAAAATTACCAATTACTAAAATCTATAAAGAAATCCTCTCCGGCGAAACCATCGCCGGCCGCCCCGTCATGCAGCAGCTCCTTCAGGATGTGGAAGCCGGCATCTGGCAGGGCGTTCTTGTTATGGAGGTGGAGCGTCTCGGTCGTGGCAATACTCTGGATCAGGGCATTATTTTAAATGCCTTTAAGTATAGCTCCACAAAGATTATCACGCCCATGAAGTCTTATGACCCAAATGATGAATTTGATGAGGAATATTTTGAATTTTCCCAGTTTATGTCCCGTCGGGAATATAAAACCATCCTCCGCCGCATGCAGCGTGGGCGTGAGGCATCCGTAAAAGAGGGAAAGTTTGCAGGCTCTATTGCCCCCTTCGGCTATCGTCGGGTAAAGCTGCCGCAGGAAAAAGGCTTCACTCTGGAAATAGAAGACGCTGAAGCCGCAGCAGTAAGGCTGGCTTATGAATTGTATGCCTATGGAGACCCGCAGCCGGATGGTACCTTTGCCGATATTGGCCGCGCCACCATTGCTAAGCGTCTGGATCAGATGGGCATCCGCAATCGCAAAGGCGGCACATGGGCAACCGCATCCGTCACCCGTATGCTGCAAAATCCTGTATATATCGGGAAAGTCCATTGGAATCGCCGCCCCGAAAAAAAACATACGGAAAATGGAAAAATCAAAAAAGCGCGTCCTCTGGCAGAAAATTATTTGCTCGTTGATGGTCTGCATGAACCCATCATCCCAGAAGAACTCTGGAATCTTGCACAAGCGAAAATGAAACAGCATTATAGACCAACAGGTGTAAATGGAATCATGCAAAATCCTTTGGCAGGTCTTGTCCATTGCTCCTATTGCGGAAATGCCATGCAGCGCCGCCCTTATCTCAAAACAGGACAACCTGCATCCCTTATCTGCACCACTCATTTCTGTCCGCAGATTTCTTCCCCCCTTTATATGGTGGAAGGAAAAATTCTGGAAGCCCTCTCCTTGTGGATGAAGCAGCATGAACCGACATGGGAAGAGGAATCCTCCGCGGATGTATTCTCCACAAAAATCATGGCACTGGAACACGCCATTGCCGATATGGAGCAGGAGCTGCAAGGTCTGCAATCCCAGTTTGAAAAGATTTTTGAATTTTTGGAAACGGGAATTTATACCCCCGAAGTATTCACCGCCAGAAATAAAACTCTGTCTGAAAAAATGGCAGAAATCAGATCCGCAATCGAAGAAACGCAGGCAGAGCTTTCCAAGCTGAAAGCAGCAAGAAAAAATCAAGTTTCCATGATTCCTAAAATCAAAAATATTCTGGATACCTATGAAACGCTTACCCCTGCAGAAAAGAATAAGCTTTTAAAAGAGGTGCTGGATCACGTTGAATATCATAAAAAAATAAAAGGGAAAAAGAATGTGCCCGCCGACAATTTTGAAATCATCCTCTTCCCCAAAATATCACCCGAAAACTAATCACTAATCAATGATAGATATAACACCCTAACGAATTCGCCCATTTGGAGATGATGGGCACCATCGTGCATCAGCTGACACAGGGGCTAACAAAGGACGAAATTCTTGCCGCCGGCTTAGATCCCTATTATGTGAACCATGGCTTAGGCGTATACCCCTCCTCCGCCGCAGGTGTTCCCTTCACTGCCGCGTATCTGCAATCCAAGGGAGACCCCATTACCGATTTGTATGAGGATATGGCAGCAGAGGGTGCGTTTGCATAAGCACAACTTTTTTCTTCTTTTCCATTCAGAAACAAATCTGTCTCTCCCCTTCCGTTTCTTTCCCGAATACGAGCCGTTTTTCCTTTTCCCTTCGGAAACAAAGCCAATCCCTTTCGCTTTAAAGGCTTTTGATACTCTTTCACAATTTCCTCTATACAAATCGGGATAAATGTGCTATATTAACTGACGGATGGCATTCTGAAAGAAGCTATACTGCAAATTTTATATATTTTATTTTTTTGATTCGCCGGATGGCTGTATCCTCGGAACGGCACAAATGGCAGCAGATGTATCTTGTCTTATCACTTCTTTGTGAAGGAAGGTGATAGGTATGAGAGCAGGTTTTATCGGAGCCGGAAAGGTCGGCTTCACACTGGGTAAATATCTTGCGATGCACGGCATCGAAATCAGCGGTTATTACAGCCGCACACCCGCCTCCGCGAAGGAGGCCGCAGAATTTACACAGAGCAGATACTATACAAGTATAGAAGAAATTACGAAAGACAGTGATACCCTTTTTCTCACTGTGCCGGATGGCACAATCGGTGAGATATGGGATGACATGCGTAATCTGCCTATCAAAAATAAAAATATATGTCATTGCAGCGGTTCGATTCCATCGACCGTTTTTTTTGATGCAGAAAACAGAGGAGCCTATCGGTATTCAATTCATCCCCTGTATGCAATCAGCAGCAAAGCTACCTCCTATCTGGATTTGGGGAAGGCGTGCTTTACCATCGAAGGAAGTGACGCACATCTTGCGGAGCTAAAAGCACTGTTCAGCGAAATGGGAAACACCGTAGTTGCCATTTCTCCCGACAGCAAAGCCCTCTACCATGCAGCCGCAGTTATGGTCAGCAACCAGATTGTCGCACTGGCAGATATGGGCACCGTCCTGCTTGTCAAATGCGGCTTTTCCGAAGCGGCAGCAGCAGAGGCATTATCTCCCCTTCTTCTGGGAAATGCGCAGAGCGTGGCAGAAAAGGGTGCGGTAAATGCACTTACAGGCCCCATCGAGCGTGGAGATGCCCAAACCGTATCGAAGCATTTGCAGGAGATACGGAAATTTGCAGCGGAAAGCACTGTAGGTCAGGATATTCTGACCGCCTACACCGCCCTTTCCAAACAGCTTATCAGAATTGCTCAGCAAAAGCACCCGCAGAAGGATTACAAGCATTTGGAAAAGGAGTTGGAACAATGAAAAACACAGTAGCTACCCTGCAGCAGCAAAAATTGGACGGAGACAAAATCACTATGCTGACCGCTTATGATTATTCCACAGCAAAGCTAGTGGATGAATGTGGCGTAAATACCATTTTGGTTGGCGACTCTTTGGGCATGGTTATGCTCGGCTATGAGGATACCATCTCCGTTACCATGGAGGATATGATTCACCACACCGCCGCTGTTACCAGAGGTGCAAAAAATGCACTCGTTGTCGGCGATATGCCCTTTATGAGCTACCAGACCTCCGTTTATGATGCCGTTGTGAATGCAGGCAGACTGATGAAGGAAGGCAGATGTCAGGCTGTCAAGCTGGAGGGCGGCGCGTCTGTTTGTCCCCAGATTAAAGCAATCACAGAGGCATCTATCCCCGTTGTGGCACACATCGGGCTGACCCCCCAGTCTGTCAATGCCTTCGGCGGCTTTAAGGTGCAGGGTAAGAGCGAGGCAGATGCACGCAGATTGATTGAAGAAGCAAAGGCAGTTGAGGCAGCAGGCGCATTTGCCATCGTTCTGGAATGTATCCCCGCAAAGCTGGCAAAGCTGATTACAGAAAGCGTTTCCATCCCTACCATCGGCATTGGCGCAGGTGCGGACTGCGATGGTCAGGTTTTGGTTTATCAGGATATGCTTGCGCTTTTCTCCGATTTTAAGCCGAAATTTGTAAAGCATTTTGCAAACGCAGGCGAAGTGATGAAGCAGGGCTTTACGGATTATATCAAAGAGGTTAAGGAAGGCACCTTCCCTGCCGCAGAGCATACCTTTAAAATCGCAGATGACATTATCAATAAATTGTACTAATACGGAGGCAAACCATGAAAATCGTAAAAACTATCTCAGAAGTCAGAGCAGCAGTGAAGGCATGGAGAGCCGAGGGGCTTTCCGTTGGATTAGTTCCCACAATGGGCTTTCTTCACGAAGGACACAAGAGCTTGATCGACAGAGCGGTAAAGGAAAATGACAGAGTTGTTGTAAGTGACTTTGTAAACCCCACACAGTTCGGGCCTACAGAGGATCTGGCAAGCTACCCCAGAGATTTGGAACGCGATGCCACACTTTGCGAAAACGCAGGCGCTGCGCTTCTTTTTAACCCCGAACCCTCCGAAATGTACGCAGAGGATGCGTGTACCTTTGTGGATATGAGCGGACTGACAGGCGAGCTTTGCGGCAAGAGCAGACCCATTCACTTCCGTGGCGTTTGCACCGTTGTTTCCAAGCTGTTCCACATCGTAGCACCCGACCGTGCTTATTTCGGGCAGAAGGATGCACAGCAGCTTTCTGTTATTCGCCGCATGGTGCGTGATTTGAATTTTGATATTGAAATCATCGGCTGCCCTATTGTGCGTGAAGCAGACGGTCTGGCAAAAAGCTCCAGAAATACATACCTGAATGCAGAAGAACGCAAGGCCGCTCTGGTGCTGAGTCAGGCAGTGAAGCTGGGGCAGAAGCTGGCAGCAGATGGCGAAGCATCCGCAGATGCCATCACAACAGCTATGAAGGAATTGATTGAAAAAGAGCCTCTGGCACGCATTGATTATGTAAAAGCAGTGGATGCCGTTTCCGTTGAGCCTGTCAGCAAAATGCAGCCTCCCGTATTGGTTGCCATGGCGGTTTATATCGGCAAAACCAGATTGATTGATAACTTTATTTACGAAGGGTAAGGAGAAAACGCTATGAATTTGAATATGTTAAAAGGAAAAATCCACAGAGCAACCGTTGTGCAGGCAGAATTGGATTATGTCGGCAGCATTACCGTTGATTCCGATTTGCTTGCCGCGGCAGGGATTCTGGAATATGAAAAGGTGCAGATTGTAGATATCAACAACGGAGAACGCTTTGAAACCTACACCATCGCAGGCGAAGCAGGCAGCGGCATGATTTGCCTGAACGGTGCGGCGGCGCGCTGTGTGCAGAAGGGTGATAAAATCATTCTGATGTGCTATTGCCAGATGACACCTGAGGAGGCGGCTGTGAATCCGCCGAAGGTTGTTTTCGTGGATGAGGAAAATAAAATCAGCCGTGTTTCCAGATATGAAAAGCACGGACGCTTGGAGGATATGTAATCCCGATAAGCGAAAAGAGGTCTGTACCAAAGGATACAGACCTCTTTTGCATTTCCTCTTATTTTTTGAGGGCAGGCAGTGCCGCAAAGCCTTCCTCCGCCTGTGCCACTGTCTTCTGAATAATTTCCTCTGCCATGCGCCGCAAATCCATTTGCATCACCGCCGCAATTACGCCCTTTCTCTGCTCCTGCGGCACATCGTACAGCTTGAGCGAACATTCCAGAAAGCGAGAAATTTTCGCTTCCATGGTAAAATAAACATCGCACGGCATTGCCATGAAGCCCCGCATGATGCTTGCCGATGCAATTTCCATTTCGTAGAAATCCTTCAATTCCAAATCGGGCATATATTTCCCGAAAATGGACTGCAGCCGCCCTGCCATGCTCTGATAGATATACGCCGAGGTGGTCGGCAGGGAATACCCCACCACATACAGCTCACGCAGCGGCTCTGTCAGCTCCGCAATATGCAGCTGCAACGATGTTTCCACCGCATACAGAAGCACCGGGTCCTCGATGCCGCTATGCTGCTCCGCCAAGGCAAACTGTCCCCCGAACATCCGCCGCACCAGCTCCAGCAGCAGTGCCTCCTTGCTCGCAAATGCCCGAAAGAAAGAGCTTTGTGTCATGCCTGCCGCCTTTGCAATTTTTGCCGTTGTGGTTTTTTCGTAGCCGCTTTCCAGAAACAGTGCTACTGCCGCACGCAGCATTTTCTGTTGCGTAAGCAAGCCATTCGTCTGTTTTCCTCTTGGTGACAAAATCGTCCCCCTCTTTCCGTTTTACTTGTGATTATAATCACATTTTATCATCTATTTCACTCCGCCGCAAGGGCAAACGCGCCGAAATACGCTTTTGGGGAAAGGCAAAATACCCTCCCTGCCGTTTCGCAAAGAGGGTATCTGTCAAAATTTTATTTTGTAATGGTTACTGTTTTTTCGGCTTCATTCCATGCCACCTGTGCGCCAAGGGTTTCGGAAATGAACCGCAGGGGCAGATAGGTTCTGCCGTTTTCCACGAATGCCGCGGCATCCAGCTTCACAGCCGTGCCATTGACATACGCCGTATCTGCGCCAATGGTAATGAGAATGACATCTGCGCCCTTCTGAATGGTGACGCGCTGCAGCTCGCCGTTCCATGTTACGGTTCCGCCAAGGCTTTCCGCCACAATACGAATCGGGAGCATGGTTCTATCGTTCACGATTTTCGGGGCAACGTCATTTTTGATTTCTCTGCCGAAAACAGAAATCTTCCGACTGCCAATCGTGAGGATAATTTCGTTATTTTCTTTCCATTTTGCGTAAAGCGTGCTATTCGCGGTCAGCTCTGCGCTGAAATCAAAGGGCTTGGTCAGCTTGCTGTCGCTATACCAGCCGACGAAAATATAGCCCTCTTTTGTCGGGTCGGCAGGTCTTTCGATTTTGCCGTTTTTATCCGTTTTTACCTTATCGACCGCACTGCCGCCGTTTGTATCGAACTGCGCGGTATAGGTCTGGGTTGCTGCGCCGCTACTGCTGCTGCGCTTTTTCGTCAGCACAAGCCCTTCGGGAATCTCGCAGGCAAAGGGGTTGATATCGCCATCTGCCGCACGGGTGATTTTCACATCGTATGTCCCTGCGGTATTGGGAACGGCACTCTTCCATGCGTCTGTTGTATCATGCAGACGATATTCCTTTGTAAATTCAATACTTTCGTTAAGCGTTCCCTCAGAAGTCACCTTTACCACAAAGCCGTTGCCGATATTTCTGGTGGTGAAGTGCTGTGGTGTTTTGTCGATGGTAAGGTCTACGCTCGGCAGGTTGGGCAGGTCGGGATAAGTACCCTTTTGCAAAGAAGGCAGCTTACCTGCTTCTGTGGGAATATACCAAATAGCTTTATCAAAGCCCGTCCAAGCAAATACTTCGCCCTTCTGCACATCCTTCATAACTCTGCCATTGGAAATATAAACATCCGCACCAATTACGTCGTTCCCTGCACCGCCTGTCGGATAGGCTGGTTTGCTGTCAATCACAAGCTTGGTTCTGTTGTAGCTGTGGTTGTTTATTAAGTTTATGTTATCTCTTACTCCCCCTGCAATGCGGTTTACAGAGTTGATGCCTGCTGTCACGCTTTCTGCCAGAGAAACGCAGTTTTTGATTGTGGTAGAGGAACCAGAAGTACTATCCATCACGCCGGCAATGCCGCCTGCATAATTCTTTGCCAAAACATCGCCGCCGTAATAGCAGTTTTCTATGGTAAGATTATAAGTACCTCCTGCAATGCCGCCTGCAATCCTATCTCTTGCTGTTACATCTGCCAAGGCATAGCAGTTTTTGATTGTACCAACGCCCTTTCCAGCAATGCCGCCTACTTTTTGCAAGCCTTCTACCTTTCCTCTTGCAAAGCAGCCGCTGACTTCGCATTCGGCTGATGTTTCCCCGACAATGCCGCCTACACAATCGCTTTCTCCCATTACACTGCCTTGGAAGGAGCAATTCAAAATCTTCGTTTTTACACCTACACCCCCCACAATGCCGCCTACATAGTTATATCCGTTGACGTTCCCTGTGATATTGCAGTTTTGGATGGTTGCGTCCTCTACCTTTCCGAATAAACCGACATGATTACTATCTTCTGTTGTCGTAAGATTCGTAATCTTGTATCCGTCTCCGTCATAATTCCCCTTAAAAACAGATATTTCCCATGTTGAAGGATGTTCAATTACTGTTCCGCCGATGGGGGTCCAATTTGGTTCGTTCTCCAAGTCAATGTTTGCGGTCTGCTTGAAGTATTTGTTTGTGTAGGTTTCGCCGCTGTTTACCTTTTCCGCCAGCAGCTTCAAATCCTCTACATCTTCAATGAGATAAGGGTTTGTTTTTATACCAAAGCCATCAAAACCAACGCCTGTCATGCATTTCGGCAGTTCCGAAAACTGCACGCCGCCTACGTTTTTTAATATCGGCAAGCCGTTGTCTGTGAAGTCCCATGCGGAATCATTCTTAAAAATTTCAGAGAACTGCTTGGAAAGTGTTCCGTTTGTATAGGTAAAGTTTGCGCCGTTTAATCCTGCATCATCATCAGCAGAAAGAGCCGGGTCACTCCAAGCGTAGTTATTTGTTAATGTTAGATTATATATGTTCCCTACAATACGATTTGTATTACTGCCTGTCACGCTTTCTGCCAGAGAAACGCAATTTTGGATTGTGCCTCTCCATACATTACCGACAATGCCGCCTGCAGACCCACGTGCGGATACCTCCCCGCTGTAATAGCAGTTTTCTATGGTAACACTGGAAGCATCTCCAGCAATGCCGCCAACAAATTTTCCTCCGGCAGAAACATCCGCCAACGCATAGCAGTTTTTAATTGCACCTCTGCCTTCTCCTGCAATGCCGCCTACTTTATCATTTCCTCCATGTACCGTTCCGATTGCATAGCAGCTGCTGACTTCACATTGATTTTGCACTTGCCCCACAATACCGCCTACATACACATTCCCCGTCACATTGCCTTGGAAGGAGCAATTCAAAATATTATTCGTTTCTCCATCTACAGCACCCACAATGCCGCCTACAGCGTTATATCCACTGACTTCCCCTGCTACATTGCAGTTCTGGATAGTTGCGTTTCTCACATAGCCGAATAAGCCGACATACTCATTACGACCTGTTATTGTAAGATTGGCAATCTGATGCCCATCACCATCAAAAGTCCCTTTAAAATATCTTTCTTCTGAACGCCCAAATTCGCCCGTATAAACTATTGTTCCGATGGGTGTCCATTCTTCATTCTTCAAGTCGATGTTTGCGGTCAGCTGGAAGTGTTTGCCTTCGTATGTTACGCCGCTGTTTGCTGTTTCGTCGCCGTTTACCTTTTCCGCCAGCTTCTTCAAATCCTCCACATTCTGAATCTTATAAGGGTTTGCCGCTGTGCCTTCCCCTTCAAAATCCGCAGTTTCATTTTCGGATACCGCTGTGCTGTTTTCCTCTTCCATCAGCAGAGAAATTCCTTCCGGCGGTTCTTCCTTGCTTTTCTCCTGCGGCTCGGTTTTCTCGTCAGACTGCTCCTGCAATTCTTCTTTTTCTTCTTTTTCTTCTTTCAGTTCTTCTTTTTCCTCTTTTTCCTCTTTCGGTTCCTCTTTTTCCTCTTTCAGTTCCTCCTGCTGTTCCTCTTTCAGTTCCTCAAGCATTTTTTCCTGCACGAGCTCCTCCTGCGCCACGGCACGCATCGGCACCGCCGTTACCGCAAGGCACACTGCCGCCGCAATGCTTATCCATTTCTTCCAATTCATATTACCCCTCCTTCATGCGCTTTTGCGGACTACGGCAAAGCCCCCATATCATCCGCCAAAATTTCACTTGTGATTATAATCACATGGTATCATATCTGCTTTTTCTCCGCAAGGAAAAATAAGGTAAATTTTTCTTTTTGGAGAAAATAGACAAAACCAAGGGTGCGCCCAAATGGGAAAAGCGGCTGAGGCGGAAATATTCGCCCCTTTGCCGGAATACACTTAAAAAAGGGGGGATTTTTATGGAAAAAGCACCTTGCCGCAGTATTTTCAAAAACGGAACAGACCGCACCACGCAGGCAGAGGTTACACGAATCTGGGCAGTTCTCATCAATCAGGCAGAAAAGGCAAGCACCATCCTCGCGAGGGAAAACGCATAGCATGAAAAGGGAAAGAGCCGCCATTTACTGCCGCTTATCGGAGGAGGACAAGGGCAAGGGCTCCGCCGAAAACGACAGCAACAGCATACAAAACCAACGCGCCCTGCTGACGGAATATGCCCATTCCCACGGCTGGGAAATCTACGAAATCTACATTGATGATGACTACAGCGGCGCAGACCGCAGCCGCCCTGCCTTCAAGCGCATGCTGCACGCCGCCGAGGAGAAAAGGTTCGACATCATCCTCTGCAAAACACAATCCCGTTTCAGCAGGGAATTGGAGGTGGTGGAACGATACATCAACCGCCTGCTTCCGCAATGGGGCATCCGCTTTCTGAGTTTGGTGGACAATGCCGATTCCGCAAACGAGGATAATCTGCTTCTGCGGCAAATCAACGGCATTATGGATGAGCATTATCTGGCGGAGCTATCCAAAAATATCCGCAGTGTGCTGACGCACCGCAGAAAAAACGGCTTTCACATCGGCTCCTTTGCGCTCTATGGCTACAGAAAGAATCCCGACCGAAGGGGACATCTGCTGATTGACGAGGAGGCGGCGGCAGTGGTGCGTGAGGTTTTCACGCTTTTCTCGCAGGGCTACGGCAAGACCGCCATCGCGCGTATGCTCAACGAAAGAGGGATTCCAAATCCAACGGAATATAAACGCTTACAGGGGATTCGCTATCGACAGCCGAAGGGCAAGGGCAGTACGCTCTGGAAATATTTCGCTATCTCCAATATGCTGACAAATGAAATCTACATCGGCAACATGGTGCAGGGAAAATATGGCAGTGTTTCCTACAAAACCAAGCAAAACAAGCCGCGCCCCAAGGAAGAATGGATACGGACAGAGGGGACGCACGAGCCGATTATCGAACAGGAATTATGGGAGCGCGTGCAGAAAATGCTTGCCGAAAGGGCAAAGCCCTTTCCATCCGGAACAATCGGGCTGTTTGCGCGTAAGGCGCGCTGTGCGGAATGTGGCTACACGCTGCGTTCCTCGAAAACCAAGGGGAACTATTATCTGCAATGCCCCAATCATCACATTTCCAAGGAGAGCTGCAGGGGGGCGTTTATTTCTGTGGAGCGGCTGGAGCGGATGGTTTTGCAGGAATTACATACGATTTCCGATGCCTATCTGAATTGGGAGGAGCTGGAACGACAGCTTGATTTTTGCAGTCATTTAAAGGAACAGAGGGCTTCTTTGCAGAAAAGCATCCGTACCCATGAGAAAAAAATCGAGGAAGCTCATAAGGCAGTGCGGGAGCTGTATCCGGATAAGGTGCGCGGTGTTCTCTCCGAAGCGGAATATCTCGATTTATCGAAGCATTTTTCAGCGGAACTACAGCAGCAGGAGCGGCTGATTGCGGACGCAGAGCGGAAAATCATCGACCTTGACGCACGCATTGCCGCAGGGGATAACCGCCGCGCCATCATTGAAAAATACATCAACCCGACGCACCTGACAAGGGAAATGGTCGAAATTCTGATTGATTCTATTTCTGTCGGCAGACGGATTGCAGGGACAAGGGAGGTTCCCATCACCATATACTGGCGCTTCTGAAAAATGGGCGAAAGCAGTGCCGCCCGAAAATTCTGTAGCAAATCTGACAAAATCTGTAAAACACTATTCCTTTTTGTCTTTTTATATGTTAGAATGTATTCACGATATTATTTTTGAATACAAATACAAAGGAGGTACTATTATGGTCTATATCGAATCCCCCAGCACAAATCCTGCTTTTAATCTGGCTCTGGAGCAATATGTTTTCGACCGAATGGACAGAAGTCAGGAATACTTCATGCTTTGGCAGAACGATAACACCGTTGTCATCGGTAAAAATCAGAACGCCTTTGCAGAGGTCAATCAAAAGGTTTCCGATGCAAAGCATATCTCCGTTGTCCGTCGACTTTCCGGCGGCGGTGCCGTATATCATGATTTGGGGAATCTGAACTTCACATTTATTCTCGATGCAAAGGATGCAACCGATCTGGATATTCGTCTGTTCTGTCAGCCGATTGCAGAGCTGTTGCGTTCTCTCAACGTGCCTGCTGAGGTCAACGGCAGAAACGATATCAGCATTGAAGGGAAAAAATTTTCCGGCAATTCCCAGTATCTGAAGCAGGGCCGCATCATGCACCACGGCACGTTGATGTTTCATTCAGACCTTTCCGTTGTTGCAGATGTGCTGAATGTTTCCGCAGATAAATTCCAGTCAAAGGCTGCAAAATCCGTAAAAGCAAGAGTAACAAACATTGCGCCTTATCTGCCTGAGGGCTTTACGCTGGCACAATTCAAGGCTCTTCTCTTAAAATACATTTTGAAAGAAGAAAATGTTCAGCCCTATGTATTCTCCGCAGAGGAGCTGGCTGAAATCGAAAAAATCAAAAAGGAACGCTATGATAAGTGGGAATGGAATTACGGCTTTTCTCCCTCCTACAGCGTAGAAAAGAGCCGCCGCTTTGAGGGCTGCGGAAAAATCGAGGTACACATGAATACGGAGGACGGCAGCATTACCGATTTGCAGTTCTTCGGCGATTTCTTCGGCGTAAAGGACTCTGCCGACCTTGCCAAGGCTTTGATTGGCACGAAGCTGGAGCGGCAGGCTCTGGAAAGCCGCCTTGCCGATTTCGATATCGCACAGTATTTCCATGGACTGGAGAAGAATGATTTCCTCAATCTTCTGCTGCAAAGTGAATAATATGATTTGCCGCCTTTGAGGCGGCTTTTTTATTTGGGTATCCCCAAATTTTGCAAAAGAAAATGCCCCGACCGATACGAAATCAGCCGAGGCATCTTCTTTTATTATAGTTATATGTCTAAAGTAACAACTTAAAAGGGATGCGGCTATGGGCTCAGCACAGCCGCAAAAAAGAGTTATGAAGGAGATTTTGTCTTGCTAAATCCTGCTCCCTCTTTAGAGGGGAGGGGCGGCTGCAAATCCGACTCCACAGCCGCTGTGTATCTCAAAAGTGAACACCTATGTTCATCAAGCTTTTGTTTATCCTTTGTTTTTTTGTATTTATACTGTTGATTTTTATTTATTGGGAATATGAATTGCTCTTTTCTCTGCTGCCAGAGCCGCTTCTCTCACCGCTTCGGTTACGGTAGGATGTGCATGGATTGCCGCAATAATATCCTCTACGGTCGCTTCCATACCGATGGCCAGCGCACATTCGCCAATCAGATCTGTTGCTCTGGGACCAAGAATATGTACCCCCAGAACCTCTTTATATTCTGTCCCGATGATGAATTTGATGCTGCCTACGCCGCCGTTCATAATCAGAGATTTGCCGTTTGCCATCAGAGGGAATTTGCCTACCTGATATGCAATGCCCATTTCCTTGGCTTTTTCTTCTGTCAGCCCAACGCCTGCAAATTCGGGGTCTGTATATACACAGGAGGGGTTGGTTGCACCATTATAAACCGCATTTTCTCCCAGTGCATTTTCCGCTGCCACTTCACCCTGTGCAGATGCAACGTGCGCCAGCATAACCTTGCCCAGACAGTCACCGATGGCATATACATTGGGTACATTTGTTTCCATTTTATCGTTGACTGTGATACGACCTCTGTCATTCGCAATGCCTGCCGCATCTAAATTCAAGGCTTCTGTGTCCGTTCTTCTGCCGACAGCAACCAGTACCTTTTCTGCTTCAAAGGGCTGCACCTTGCCGCCAATTTCCACATTCACCTTTGCGCCGACTGCCGCCGCTTCTACAGACTGCACCTTTGCGTCTGTCATAATCTTTACGCCTTTTGCCTCCATCAGCTTGCGCAGCTGTGCTGTCAGCTCGCCATCCATCATGGGCAGCAGCTTAGGTGCGGCTTCTACCACCGTTACCTCTGTACCGAATTTGGAGTACGCAGTTGCCAGTTCGATACCGATTACGCCACCGCCAATGACCAGAAGGCTTTTGGGAATTTCTTCAAAAGACAAAGCGCCTGTCGAATCTACGCAGTTTGCATTTTCCTTTACCCCGGGAATGGGAGGCACCGCGGGGACGGAGCCTGCTGCGATGATGATTTTATCAAATGTCATGTTTTCCTTTGTACCGTCCTTTTTCAGGACAGCCAGAGTATCCTTGGATGCGAAGGATGCTGTTCCCTCCACAACCTGAATCTTATTTGCCTTCATCAGACCGGTCACACCGCCTACCAGCTGTGCGGTAATGGCATTTTTCTTTGCCTGCACCTGTTTCCAGTCTACATTTTTCACTTCAATATGGATGCCGTATTCCGCCATTTCCTTTGCTTCTGTCAGCGCCTCTGCCGCATGCAGGATTGCCTTTGTGGGAATACAGCCGACATTCAAGCAGGTGCCACCCAATTTGTTCTTTTCAATCAGCGTTACCTTGCCGCCCAGCTGTGCCGCTCTGATGGCTGCCACATAACCGCCGGGGCCGCCGCCGATGACTGCCACTTTTGTTTCGCCGGCAGGCTTTTTCTCTGCCGCAGGAGCGGCTGCCTGTACGGGTGCTGCCTGTGCGGGTGCTGCTCCAACCTGCTCGCCTGCTTCGCCGATATATGCCAGGAGCCCCTTTACGGGTACATCCTCGCCTTCCTGTGCCACGATTTTAATCAGTGTGCCTTCTGCTTCTGCTGTCACCTCACTGGTCAGCTTATCTGTTGTAATTTCCAGCAGAACATCGCCAACCTTTACGGCATCGCCTTCCTGCTTTACCCATTTGGAAACCGTGCCTTCTTCCATTGTCAGCCCAAGCTGAGGCATTTTAACCTCTACTGCCATAGTCTATTCCTCCTGTCTGTTCAGGTTCCTTTTCTTGATTTCTGTCTCCTTTTTCTTCCGATGTTACAGCAGAATCTGCATGGGATGCTCCATCAGATCCCGGATAGCCAGCTCAAATTTTGCTGCTGTCGCACCGTCAATCAATCTATGGTCGAATGTAAAGGAAATGCGCATGAACTGTCTCTTTGTAATTGCTCCCGCATCATCCATGACCAGCTCATCCTGCACTGCGCAGACACCCAGAATGCCTGCATCCGGCTGATTGATGATAGGATTAAAGGTTTCTACGCCGAACATACCCAGATTGGAGATGGAGAAGGTAGAGCCCTTATATTCATCCATCGACAGCTTATTTGTTCTTGCACGCTCTGCCAGATCTCTCGCTGCTTCGGAAATTTCACCCAGACTCATCTTATCCGCATCCTTGATAACGGGCACAATCAGACCATCCTCCAGCGCAACCGCCATACCGATATTCACATGGGCGCGCTTGATAATCTGGTCGCCGTCCAGACTTACCAGAATATGCTTGTTATTTTTCAGTGCCTTTGCCGTTGCTTTCAGCACATAATCATTCAAAGAATATTTAACGCCAAGGTCATTGTTAATCTTCTTACGGAATGCCATCAGCTCTGTCACATCAATGCGGACATTCTGCGTAACGGTAGGGATTTCCTGTGCGGATTTTGTCATTCTTTCGGAAACGACCTTTCTCATCCCTGCCAGCTTTACAACCTCGTCGCCATCCATCAGTTCCAGTGCGGTTTTCTTCGGTGCTGCCTTTTCTTCTGCCGCCTGTGTTGCGGGTGCAGGTGCGGCTTTTGCAGCTTCTGCTGCCGCCAGAATATCCTTCTGCACGATTCTGCCCAGAGGGCCGGAGCCTGCCACCGTTGTATAATCTACCCCCAGCTTTGCCGCTGTTTTCTTTGCCAGAGGGGAAATTCTGATTCTGCCGCCTGCCACAGGTGCAACAGGTGCTGCAGGTGCTGCTGCGGGCACGGGTGCCGCCGCTTCAGCCGCAGGCGCTTCTGCCTTTGCCGCAGGTGCATCCCCAACCTGTTCGCCTGCTTCGCCGATATATGCCAGCAGACCTTTTACGGGAATGTCCTCGCCTTCCTGCGCAACAATCTTCAGCAATACGCCGTCATGCTCGCTTTCTACTTCGCTTGTCAGTTTATCTGTTGTAATTTCCAGAATGACATCACCTGCTTTTACAGTGTCGCCTTCCTGTTTTACCCATTTTGTGACTGTGCCTTCTTCCATTGTCAGTCCCAACTGAGGCATCTTTACTTCAAAAGCCATGGTTTTCCCTCCTTATTTATTCAGAACCTTTTTCACTGCCTTTACGATATCTGCGGGATGAGGGAAGTTTTCATCCTCCAATGTAGGGCTGAAGGGAGAAACGATATTCAGACCGCAGACACGTTCTACGGGTGCATCCAGTTCATCAAACAGCTCCTCTGCAATCTGTGCGGAAATTTCAGCCGCATAGCTGCCACGCTTTACCTCCTCGGACAGAACGATTACATTGTGTGTCTTGGAAACGGATTTCACAATTGCATCCCAATCCAGAGGAACCAGTGTACGCAGATCCAGAACCTCTGCGTTGATGCCTTCCTTCGCCAGCTCTTCCGCTGCCTCCAGTGCAAAGTATACCTCACGGCTCCATGTTACGATTGTAATATCTGTACCCTCTCTTTTCACATCCGCAACACCCAGAGGGATGGTGTATTCCCCTTCGGGAATCTGCTCCTTCTTTGCATACAGCAGCTTATGTTCAATAAAGATAACGGGATCCTCATCACGAATCGCGGATTTCAGCAAGCCCTTTGCATCCTCCGCGCTGGAGGGTGCCACAACCTTCAGACCGGGTGTGTGGCAGAAAATATTTTCAAAGCACTGCGAATGCTGCCCTGCGTTTCTTCTGCCTGCGCCCATGGGCAGTCTCAATACCATGGGTACGGTTGCCTGTCCGCCTGTCATATATCTCATCTTTGCAGCCTGATTAATGATAGGATCTGCCGCAACGGTGATAAAGTCATCATACATCAGCTCTACCACAGGGCGAATCCCTCTCATTGCAGCCCCCACTGCCATGCCGCAGAAGCCGGATTCGGAAATCGGGGTATCAAATACACGATTTTCACCGAATTCCTCCTGAAAGCCAACCGTAATGCCGAAAACATTCCCCATCTTACCCATATCTTCGCCCATGATAATTACATTTTCATCTCTTGCCATTTCCTCATGAAGAGCCTCGCCGATGGCTTTACTGATGCTCAATTTTTTACTCATCTTACAACGCTCCTTTCATTATCAGAGAAATATACATCTGTTGTTGCTTCGGAAGGGTCAGGATATGCGGATTCATTTGCAAACTGATAAGCTGCTTCCATCTCATCCTCTACTGCCTTTTCCACAGCCAGAATTTCTTCCTCTGTTGCCACGCCATCCAACAGTCTCTTTCTCATATTAGGGATTGCGTCCTTCTTATGCGCTTCCTCCATGTAGGATGCAGGGCGATAATTTGCAGGGTCACCGCAATAATGTCCCTGATGGCGGAACGTCATGCACTCTACGATAGAAGGGCCGTTGCCCTCTCTTGCATAATCTACCGCTTCTTTTACTGCTTCATATACGGTAACGGGATCATTGCCGTCAACTGTTTTGCCGGGGATGTTATACGCCTGCGCACGCACTGCAATCGTATCCGTATTGGTTACGGAATGGATATTAACAGAAACGCCGTAGCTGTTGTTTTCACACAGGAATACTACAGGCAGCTTCCATGCCGCCGCCATATTTACCGCTTCGTGGAAGGTACCCTGGTTGGATGCGCTGTCACCGAAGAAGCACAGGGTAACATGCTTATCTCCCTTAATCTTGGACACCAGTGCAGAGCCTGCCGCAATGGGAATACCTGCGCCTACGATGCCGTTTGCACCAAGGCTGTGCAGTCCTGCTACATCCGCGATGTGCATGGAACCGCCCTTACCCTGACAATACCCTGTTTTCTTACCGAACAGCTCTGCCAGCATTTTATCCAGAGATGCGCCCTTTGCGATACAGTGACCATGCCCTCTGTGGGTAGATGTCATATAATCTTCGGGTTCCAGTGCATAGCAAGCACCTGTGGGCACTGCCTCCTGCCCGATGCACAGGTGAATATTCCCTGCCAGCATACCCTTTGTGAAGCATTCTGCCGCTTTTGTTTCAAATGCTCTGATACTCAACATTGTTTTGTACATATCCAAAAGCATTTCCTTGGGATATTTTTTACCTTTAGAAGCCAATGTGATTCACACCTTTCTTTTTTCTCATTCTTTTTATGTTTTTTATTTTTGCTTGGGTGCAAACAGAGGCACCCCGAGTTCCTCATCAAATCTTCTGCCCATAACCAGCCCATCCAGCTCCGCAATCACCATATCCGTGGTCAGCAGAACCTTTGTGCCTTCAATGAGATGACCGCCATGCCCTGTGCCGTGCTGGTCGCTCATGCTCATGTGTACATGAAGCAGAAGGTTGCCGTCATCATCGTGGCAGATCATGCCGGCCGCCGCAGTCAACTCAATGGGACCATACAGAATCGTAGGTTCTCCGTAGCCGTATCCTGCTTTTTTATCCTTCAAAGGAACAGGATTACAAAAGGCTGCACCGTCCAGACTACCAATCCCGCTGAGGATTACGCCGTTTTTAATATTTTCTGCTTTGCAAATCTCCTCGATGCCCTTCAAAACATCCATACCGGGCTTCAAGCGGAATGCAACGACTCTTTTTATGCTGCCTGCAGCATGTTCGATGGATTGCATCATTTGTATCTCCCCTTCTTTATTTTGTATTCTTTTTATTTATTTTGTATTCAAATTTTATCATTAGAATTTTTATGTGTCAATACAATACCGCCATTTTTTTCCTTTTTGGCGTAATTTACAGAATGTATTTCTGATTTTTATTTAAAATTCATAAAACTACTTTTGTATACAAAATGATGTCTAAAAAAAGAGGTTCTTGTCAGAATTTTTTATCACAAAACCTCAGAATCCTATTTTTTCCTAAATCAGGCAGGTCTGCCCTTCCTCCATAAAGAACAGCGCATTTTCCTGCCTTCCTGCGCGCATTTCCTGCTCCACAATCTTCCGTATCATCATTTTATCCTCTCCTGCAAAGGGAATATGATAAACAATCTTCGTCTTTGTCTGCAATACGCCTGCTGCAAATAATGCCTTGCCCTCCTCGCTGTGGCTCATCAGCGGATTGACAAACACCGCATCCAGCGCCATGCCGCGCACCGCGGAAAAATCCTCCTGCGTAAAATCCACATCCGCCGTAAAAAGCAGCTTCTTCTCGCCGCACTCTAATAAATAGCAGAAATGCGGCACATCCCAGTAAAGCTTATCCAGATGTCTGGTCTGGAAGGCACGGATACGAATCTCCTGCTCCGGACGAAAAACGGTTTTCCTGCATAATTCCCGATGCAGCAGAACACACGGAATCCCCATGCCCTCCGCCTTTTTCTGCAGCGCCCGCAAGGCAGCAGAGCCGTCTCTCGGCATGAAAATCGCCTTCGGCTGCCGGTACTCCAGATATTCCGCCACCCTCTGCGGCGAAAAATGATCCCCATGCTCATGGGTAAACAGCAGATACTCAATCCCTGCAAATTCTCCCTCGCCCGCCTTCAGCTTTTCCCATTGCCTTTCGGAAAGATTGCTGAAGCAATGTCCGTTTTTATCATAAATCCCGTCGATTAGCAGCTTCGTCCCCCGAAACTCCAGAAGCACCGCCGCATTTACCAGAAACGTTGCCTTTACCTGCTCCTGCATCTCTGTTTCCTCCTTCTGAAAAATGCTGCATACCCAAGCAGTATGCAGCATTTTCTTTTCTCAAAATTACATTTTTCAATCTATTTTTACATCTTATTTATTTTTTACATCTTATTTAATCAATCCCGGCAGGAAGGTTGTAACCTGCGGAATATAAGTAACCAGCATCAGCACCACAATACCGATGAGCAGCATTGGCATAACCGATTTTAGCGTTTGCACAAAGCGTGCTCCGGCAATCTGGTTTGTCATCAGCAAGCAGATGCCGACCGGTGGTGTAACCAGACCGATACACAGGTTGAAGCTCATCATGATACCAAACTGCAAAGGGTCAATGCCAAACGCATCCAGCAGAGGCAGCAGGATAGGTGTCATCATGATAATCGCTGCGTTTGCCTCCATCAGCATACCGATAACCAGGAACAGAATATTCAGCAGCAGCAGAATGACAACTGTACTATTGGTAAAGGAGCTGAATACCTCCAGAACCTGATGAGGCAGACCGGATGTTGTGATAACATAACCGGAGGATTTGGAAATCCCTACCAGCAGCAGAATGGTTGCTGTAGAAATCGCACCATCCACGAAAATGCCGGGGATATCCTTAATCTTAATATCCTTATAAATCAGCAGGCTGACCAGAAGCGCATACACAACTGCAACCGCTGCGGATTCCGTTGGTGTAAAAATACCGCCGAAAATACCGCCCAAAATGATAACGGGCATCAGCAGAGCCCAGATACTGTCTTTGAAAATAAGCAGAACCTCTTTTGCAGATTTTCTCTCATGCGCAGGCAGGTCATTCTTCTTACCATAAAACAGCGCATAAATAATCAGACCGACTGCCATCAGGATACCGGGAATGACAGAGCCGACAAACAGCTTGGATACGGACAAATCCGTAATGCTCGCATATACGATCAATGTAATGGAAGGCGGGATGATAGGCCCCAGAATAGCCGCAATACCGGAAATTGCCGCTGCAAAATGATCGGGGTAGCCTTCCTCCTTCATGGCAGGAATGGTTGTGCCGCCAACCGCAGATGCCGTTGCAACGCCGGAACCGGAAATCGCACCGAACAGCGCAGATGCCAGTACGGTAACAACCGCCAGAGAGCCTTTAATCCAACCGATCAAGGCATTGGAAACATCAATCAGCTTCCCTGTGATACTGCGAGACATAATATTCCCTGCCAGCATAAAGAACGGGATTGCCAGCAGTGAGCTGGAGTTCATGCCTGCAAAAAGCTTCTGCGGAAGCACGATAAACGGCATATCTGCCATATTCAGGGCAACCAGTGTGCCAATACCCAACGCAAGATAAATGGGAATACCCAAAATGGATAATACCAATAACAAAATAATTACAATCAAACCGGCATTCATGTGTTACGCCTCCCTTCTGCTTAATTCCGCAATTTCTGCAAGCTGCTTCATAATAACCTCAATAGAGGTCAAAATCATCAATACTGCACCAATCGGCATACATGCATACGGCACAGACATCGGAATCTTCAATCCGGCAGAAACATTCACTGCCGCTGCCTGACACAATACAACAGAATAGCAGAACAGAAATACCAGAAATACAATCCCTACAATAGTTGCAATCACTGTATAGATTGCCTTCGTTCTGGGCTTGAGAATACCGATAAACGCATCCACCTGCAAATGGCTGTTTCTTCTTGTGGCAATGGCTGCCGCTACCATAACATCATAGATAAACAGATACCTTGCCAACTCCTCACTCCACGCATTGGACGCAGAAAAAACATATCTTAAAATAACCTGATAGGTAATGACAATAATCATGATTGCAACCGTTACCGCCAGAAATAATTTTTCTATCTTTTCAATTCCGTCCAGAAATTTTCCGTACCCTTTCATTCGATTCACCTCGATTTTAATGATTTTCCTTTGTATTTACTCCTCTGTGCCGACAGCACGAATCTTTTCTGCCCAATCTGCCAGGTAAGGGAATTTTTCATCTGTAAAATCCTTGAAATATTCGATAAACTGATCTGTATCCACTTCAACGATATGGCAGCCCTTATCAATCAGCTCCTGCTCTGCTTCCTTTTCCTTCTGCAGCTGCTGCTCGCTGACAGTTACGCCTGCATATTCAGCTGCCTCCTGCACTGCCTGCTGAATATCCTCAGGTAATGCATCAAAGTATTCTCTATCCATGATGATAACGTTACTGCTGTAAACATGGTTTGTCTTAATCCAATATTTGCAGACCTCATCAAATGCATAGTTCAGGGAATCCGTCATAGGGTTTTCCTGCCCGTCTACCGTCTTCTGCTGCAAAGCTGTATAGGTTTCTGTCATCGCAATGGGTGTAGGTGCTGCCTTCATCCATTTCCATGTTTCCAGATACATCTCCAGATTTGGTGCTCTCAGCTTAAAGCCCTTGAAATCCTCGATATTTTTCATTTCCTTTGTTGCCGTTACGATACGGGGACCTCTGTATGTGCCGCCCAGCAGCTTAAAGCCGCTTTCCTCACCGACAGTCTCCTTGATTTCCTCGCCGACATCGCTGTTCCATGTTTCCATGAAGTGATCATAATCGCGGAACAGATACGGGGTTGCGTCAATATTCGCCATCGGGGTAAAGGTTGCCAGTGTACCTATTGATTCGCACATCACGTTGGCAACGCCGAATTTCATCCCTTCCAGAACCTCAGAAGTTGTACCAAGGCTGCCGCCGCCATAAAGAACAACCTCTACTCTGCCATCCGTCAGTTCCTCTATCTTTTTCGCGAAGGCTGCGCCTGTATCGTAAGCATTGTCCCCCGCTGTAGAGTTCAACGCCATTTTCCATGTATATGTACCGTCATCATTGATACCCATACCATTATTACAGCCGGTCAAGCCCAATGCCGCAACAATGGCTGTCATTGCAATCGCCAAAATTTTCTTTTTCATGAAAATTCCTCCTCAACCTTTTCTTACCGATATCAGCCGTCCATTGTTACGCCACCGTCCACATCACTGATTTCACCGGTAGCAAAGCTTGCCAGATCAGATGCGTAGAACAGAACCATGTTTGCAATTTCTCTCGGCTGTGCGCCTCGTCCCAAAGGAATGGTTGCGATAATCTTCTTTGTCTTTTCTTCTCCCATATTGGCAGTCATCGGTGTCATTGTTAAGCTGGGGCATACACCATTGCAGGCAACCCCATAAGGTGCGCCTTCTCTGGCAACCGCCTTTGTCAGCCCGATTACGCCTGCCTTGGAGGCCGCATAGGCACTTGTCCCCAAAAGGCCGCCGCCTCTTTTTGCCGCTACGGAGGCTACATTTACAATTCTGCCATAGCCATTCGCCTTCATAGCGGGATAAACTGCACTAATTGCAGTATAAACGCCTGTCAGGTTAATGGCAATTACCTTATCCCATTCTGCCTGTGTTACCTCATCAAAGGGTACCGTGCTTACGATGCCTGCATTGTTGATTAGCCCATGTATCTGTTTAAAATCTGCAACGATTTTGCCGAATACCTCTCTGATTTCAGCACTGTTCGCCAGATTTACCTTGTAAGCAGAGGTTTTGTCCTTGCCCAGCTCCTCTCTGAGCTTTTCGGCTGCATCCAGATTCAGATCAACAATAATCGCATGACCGCCGCCTTCTACCACGCCGGTTGCGATTGCTTTGCCGATGCCGCTCGCACCGCCTGTCACAATAATGTTCTTTCCTGTGAAATCCATACTTATTTCCCCTTTCGCTTTTGTATTGTTTTCGTTATTTTTGTATTCAATTTTTCTTTTTTGAATTTGTAATTTGATACTAATATTCATTTTTACAAATGTCAATCCATTTTTCGTTAATTTTTAAAATTTCTTTATTTTTGTGTATTTTTGCAAAAACGCATTTTTGCGTATTGCCAAAAACCAACTTTTTTGAATTGTCGAAATTTATCAAATTTTCACAGTTTTCTTATTTTGAAAGAAATCCTATTTTTTGTATACAAAATCTGCTTTTTGATGTATAATGATAAAAATTGTTTTTAAGGGGATACGCTCACATTTGTTGAGGTATGATTTATTTATTTTTTTATTTTAGGAGAGATAGTATGAAACCTTCAGATTCTTTACAGGATTTCGCTTATGAAGAAATTAAAAAACGAATTCAAAACGGGGAATACGCCCCCGGAACAAAATTAAATACGCAGGAAATATCCGATTCACTGGGCATCAGCCGCTCCCCTGTCCTTGCTGCAATCAACCGCTTGATTGCGCTTGGTCTGGTAGAGGCAACGCCGAGAAAGGGCACAACCGTTGCACAGCTTTCCGATACCCAGATTAGAAATATCATTGAAGCACGTCAGATGATGGAGCTTTTCTGTGTAAAGCTCTGTATCCGCAATATTGAGTATCACCCCAGCATCATCAAGGAGATGGAGACCGTTGTACAGGAATTTGAAACCGCACTGGAAGCCGGATATCCCGCGGCGGCAGAGCTGGAAACGAAATTCCATACACTCTATATCTCCCTCTGTGGCAATCCGCAGATTATGAAGCTCTATGAATCCAACTGGAGCATCGGCACCATGTTTTATATGTATAGCGCAACCAACCTCCCTCTGGATCAGCTCAAAACCTCCTTCCATCAGCATAAAGAAATTCTCAATACGCTGAAGGCAAAGGACGAAGCCGCCTTACAGAAAATTATTGAAGAACACATGAGCATTGTTTATGAAACACTGGAATGGTATTCTCAGGCAGCCAAGCACTGATTCCCACAAGGATTGATTGCCCTTACGCAAATGCAGCAGAGCAAAAAGCGCGCAGCACCTATGAATATCTCATCGACCTGACGGATGACCCCGATGTGCTCGCGCCACTGCGCTTCCTGCGAGAACGGGAAATCGTGCATTTCCAGCGTTTCGGAGAAGCTCTGGACTACGCCAGAGATTATCTGAAGCAGCAGCATTATTTCTTCATGCAGAAAAACGGCTGCAACAGCTGACAAATCATAGACACTGATAAACCGGTGGTATGCACTGCATTCCTATTTCAGGCAGCCGTTAAAGGTATGTCTTATTCTGCCGGCATAAAAAAAGACCATCGATTTCTCGATGGTCTTTTCCGCAATTACTGCGGATGACAGGACTTGAACCTGCACGGGCGCAATGCCCACTAGAACCTGAATCTAGCGCGTCTGCCAGTTCCGCCACATCCGCACATCTCAGTGCGCTTGATTATAATACCGCACCGAAACACTTTTGTCAACATATTTTTTATATTTTTTTCATTTTTCTCTTTTACAGGAACAGCGGCACCAAAAGCGGCACCAGAAGCGTACACACAATGCCGTTCACAAAGGCAAGCACAGCAATCGTACCATTCGTGTTCTTGCTGATAATGCCCAAGGTGGTATCCATAGAGGTAGCCCCTGCCGGCGCAATGGCGGAATAATAATTCAAATGGCTTGCCACAAACGGCACAATGACAAACGTCAGCATTTCACGAAACACATTTGCGAGAAACGCAATCGTACCGCCGACGGGGTTGCCTGACTCCGTAATCAGCACGCCGGAAAGGCTATACCAGCCCAAGCCTGCGGAAATCGCCAAGCCCTCCTTTGCAGGCAGGGAAAGCAAAAAGGCAGTCACCACACCGCCGCAAAGGGAGCCGAGCGCAACCCCGAACGGAATCAGCAAAATCCGAAAGCCCAATTCCCTAATGCGTGTGAAAACAGCCTTATTCAGCCCTGTATCAATCCCGACGGAAAACAAAAGGAGCAGCAGCATATAGGTGGATGCGCTATCCAGAAAGCCGCTCACATCCGCAGGCATCAGGTATCCTGCCCCAACACCAAGCACCAGAACAATCAAAATCACAAGGCTCATTTCTTCCCCTCCTTCTCCAAAAACAGCGTGGAAAGAATATAAACCACAGCAATACTGCCAATCGCCGTCATCACTGCAAACAGCACTGCCTTACCACCCAAAAGCGGCAGGCTTCTGACCACCTCACCATTTCTGCCGATACTCACGCCCATGCAGAAAATCAAAAGCAGCAGCCAAACCGTCTGCAATCTGCTGTTCCAGCGGATTCCCCTCTCCCGAATCCAACCTTGATAGCCAATCAAAACCCCTAATCCGATTGCCAAAAAGATATATCTCATATTTCATCCCTCCAAAAGCTGCCCCTACGCAAAGCGCAGAGGCAGTAAGCTTACAGAACTTATTTTTTTAGCATATCCCGTTTAGGATAATTTTTCGCGGATTGCGTCAATGCTTTCATCCTCGATATATTCGTCATAGGTCATCTGTCTGTCGATGATGCCGCCGGGCAGGATTTCAATGATTCTGTCTGCAATGGTCTGCACAAACTGATGGTCGTGGGAATCAAACAGCAGTGTCCCCTTATACTCCGTCAGCCCTTCATTCAGTGCTGTAATAGATTCCAGATCCAAATGGTTGGTAGGCTCATCCAGAATCATCACATTTGCGCCGCTCATCATCATCTTGCAAAGCATACATCTTACCTTTTCACCACCGGAAAGCACGCCGGCCTCCTTCAGCGCTTCCTCACCACTGAACAGCATTCTGCCCAGCCAACCGCGAATATCGGAATCGTATTGCTCGCCTTCCTTTGCAAAGGGACGCAGCCATTCAATCAGGCTGTCCTTATTGCCCTCAAAATATTCTGTGTTATCCTTCGGAAAATATGCGGTTTTTGTGGTAATTCCCCATTTAAAGCTGCCCTCATCCGGCTCCAGCTCACCCATCAGAATCTGGAACAGCGTAGTTCTTGCGATTTCATCCTTGCCGACAAAGGCAACCTTTTCATGTGGGCGAATCATAAAGCTAACATCATTCAGCACCTTCTTGCCGTCAATGGTTTTGGAAATCCCATCCACCAAAAGCACATCGTTGCCGACCTCTCTGTCCTGCTTAAAGCTACAGAAGGGATATCTGCGGCTGGAGGGCTTAATGGTATCCATCTGCAGGTTATCCAACAGCTTCTTTCTGGAGGTTGCCTGCTTCGCCTTGGAGGCATTCGCACTAAAGCGCTGGATGAAGTCCTGCAGCTCCTTAATCTTCTGTTCCACGCGCTTATTCTGATCCTTCAGCTGACGCTGTGTCATCTGGGTATAACTGTACCAGAAATCATAGTTGCCGACAAACATGGTAATCTTGCCATAATCGATATCCGCAATATTTGTGCAGACCTTATTCAGGAAATGACGGTCATGGGAAACCACGATAACCGTATTTTCAAAGTTCATCAGGAAATCCTCCAGCCATTTGATCGCATGAATATCCAGATGGTTGGTAGGCTCGTCCAGAAGCAGAATATCGGGATTGCCGAACAATGCCTGTGCCAGAAGCACCTTCACCTTCTGTCCGCCTGTCAGCTCCTTCATCTTCGCATAATGGAATTCATTCGTAACCCCCAGACCGTTCAGCAGCATTTCCGCATTGGATTCCGCAGCCCAGCCGTCCAGCTCCGCAAATTCGCCTTCCAGCTCTGCCGCCTTAATGCCGTCCTCGTCTGTGAAGTCCTCCTTCATATAAAGTGCGTCCTTCTCCTTGCGGATATCATACAGTCTTTTATGCCCATATAACACGCACTCTACCACATCAAACTCATCAAACAGGAAATGGTCCTGCTTCAGAACTGCCATTCTTTCCCCGGGGGTAATGAATACAGAGCCCTTATTGGGTTCCAGCTCCCCTGCAAGAATTTTCAGAAATGTGGACTTACCGGCACCATTGGCACCAATCAGTCCATAACAGTTGCCCTTTGTGAAATTGATATTCACATCGTTGAAAAGTACTCTGCCGCCATATTGGAGGCTGACACCCTGTGCAGCGATCATGTTTTTCTCTCCTTTTTCTCATTCCATTTTTTATTACGCTACGGCACCTTCGCCGCCATGTTCAAAAAACAAACTAAATTTGATTATAACATGAATATCATACAAAATAAAAGCCCTATTTCCCATAAAATCCACTGAAATCAAAGAAAAACCCGCCCTGCGCCATGCAAAACGGGTTTTTGTTGTCTCTTATTTCTTATTTATCGGATTCCAACATGGAAATCTCTCTTTCATAATTGATAGCACTGCTCTTGACCTCATCCGGAATCTCTCCAGCCTTCACATTGCCCAACTGTGTCAGCTCGGAGGAAATGCGGTAGGTTTGCACGGTGATACCACTGCTTTCATTATCACTGCTCAGCTCCGAAAGCACATTATTCGTGACCTTTTCCAAGGCCTGCGCCAAATCTATTTCATAGGAAATCGGCGCGCCTGTTTTTTTGTCCAACACAAAGGTAACAGGCACATCCCCTATACCCTTGAAATAAACCTCAGAAAGGCTGCTCATGCCTGCAATCTGGAAGAAACGTCCTGCCGCCTCCACATCATACAGCTTTTCCGCAGGGATATCCGCAGAAATGACAGCCTTGCCGCCGTTCTCCTGCATGGTGCAGTTTTCTGCCGCCGCAAGCAGGGTTTCCATGTTTTCCGCCGTGTTGTAAATCTGCACGCTGTTCATGGCATCGGTTTTCTGCAAGGTCATTTCCGTCCATTGTCCGTCATAATTCATGTATTGATTCACGCCATCCTCGTTCTTTTCCGCTTCGCCCTTTTGCAGATAAAGAATGTACCTCTGGCTGCCATTATCAAAGCCCATATCCGTATCCACTTTCATATAAAGCGGCTCCTTCACGAAGGTTACGGTTCCCTTCGTAGTCATGCTGCCCCTTCCTGCGTTGTTCATTGCAATCGTGGCATCAAAATTCGCCGTAAAGCTGTCCTGTCCCGCAAGTGCCGTTTTTGCCGCCTGCACATATTCCTCCGCAGAGCCGAGCGCCGCCTCCTGTGTACCTGCGCCACAGCCGGATAAAACCAGACAGACAATAATAAAAGTCATACCCAATCCTCTGCTTTTTCTTTGTTTCTTCATAGGAATTCCTCCTTCATGCCTTCGCGCCGCAGCCCGACAAAAGGCAACAGAACACCGCTTTTCTCAATCCGATTGTAGCGTAAATCTCCACTCATTGCAAGTAAGTTCCCCTTTTCTTCATAAAATTCTAAGAAAATTGTAAGAATTGAGGGATAATTCTCCACTTCACAGATACTGATATCTCCTTCGCAGGGCGGAGAAAGCACCTATGGTAATCAGGATAGAGGCAAGCTCCGCCACCGTAATGGCGCACCAAACGCCATCCAAGCCGAAAAAGAGGGGCAAAATCAAAACTGCCGCCACCTCAAAAACAACTGTACGCAGGAAGGAAATTGCCGCGGAAACCACGCCGTTATTCAGCGCAGTAAAGAAGGACGAACCGTAAATATTAAAGCCGCTCAAAAGGAAGGAAACCGCATAAAAGCGAAGTCCTCTCACAGTCATGGCATAAAGCTGTGCATCATAGCCGACAAAAAGCCCCGAAAGCACGCCGGCAAAAAGCACCCCTATCGAAAGCAGCACAATGCCTGTCCCCAAAAGCAGCTTCAGGCTCTTTTTCAGCACATTCTGCAGCTCCGCCTTCTTCCCCGCACCATAGTTGAAGGCAACGATGGGCGCAGAGCCATAGGCATAACCCAGATAAATCGCAATAAAAATAAAATTGACATATAGAATCACGCCATACGCCGCCACGCCGTTTTCCCCCGCAACCTTCATCAGCTGTGCATTATAGAGCATTCCCACCGAGGACATGGAAATATTCGACACCAGCTCGGAGGAGCCGTTCGTACAGGTTCGCAGCAGCGCACCCCCCAGTAATTTTGTTTTTACCAAGGCAAGCCGACTGCTGTTTTTCCTTGCAAAATAAACAAAGGGAATCAAGCCGCCGACACATTGCCCCAATGCCGTTGCTGCCGCCGCACCTGCCACGCCCCAGCCAAGCACCGCAATGAACAGCGCATCCAGAACCATATTCGTGACCCCTGCGGCAATCGTTACAATTAAGCCAAGCTGCGGCTTTTCCGCTGCAATCAGAAAGTTCTGGAACATATTCTGGAGCATATAGAAGGGAATCCCCAGCAGCACAATGCGTCCATAAATCATACAGTGGCGCAGCATAGCATCATCCGCGCCCATTTTTATCACAATCCTTTTCAGCACTGCAATGCCGAAAATCGTCAGAAGGACACCTAAGCCCAGTGCAAAATAAATCAGCATGGAAAAAATCCGATTTGCCTCCTCCTGCCTGCCTTCCCCCAATGTTTTCGCCACAAGGGCAGTACCGCCTGTCCCCAGCATAAAGCCGAACGCCCCCAGAATCATGGTAAAGGGAATCACCAGATTGACTGCCGCAAAGGGTGTTTTCCCAACAAAATTGGAAACAAACAGCCCATCGACCACGCCATAAATCGAGGTCAGAATCATCATGGCAACCGAAGGGATGACAAACCGAATCAGCCTGCGATAGGTAAAATGATCCGATAATTGGATATTCATACGTCTTCTCTCCTTTTCAATTCAAAAAAACAGCCCGGTTATTTGCATAACCGAGCGCACTCGACATCTTTTCAACTTTGTAATTGCGACTACAAGTTCTCCGATGAAGATATATTTATTTGATGATGACTATTGTAACAGAAATAAAGGTGCTGTCAATCCCCTTTCTTATGCCAAATCCACGCCGGCAATATGCCGGATGACCTCTCCTGCCAGAATCAGCCCTGCCACCGGCGGCACAAAGGAAAGACTTCCGGGAATCTGTCGTTTGCCCGTCTCCTGCGATTCTGCCGGCTTTTGGGGCAGCTCCTTGGAATAAACCACCTTCACGCCGCGAATGCCGCGCACCTTCAATTCCTTCCGCATCACCTTCGCCAGCGGACAGACGCTTGTTTTGGAGATATCCGCCACCTCAAAACGGGTCGGGTCAAATTTATTTCCTGTCCCCATGGAGCTGATAACCTCTGTCCCCGCTTTTTTCGCTTCTTCTATCAGAATCAGCTTGGAGGTCACCGTATCAATCGCATCCACAATATAATCATACGAAGCAAAATCCAGCAAATCCCTGTTTTCCGCACCGTAAACCACAGGATATTCCACCACCTCGGTCTCCGGCAGGATCTCATGAATTCGCTCTGCCATGACAGACGTTTTCCTTCTGCCAATCGTTTTCTGCGTTGCAATCAGCTGACGGTTGATATTTGTCAGGCTTACCACATCTCCATCCACAAGGGCAAGGTGTCCCACGCCGCCTCTTGCCAGTGCCTCTGCCGCAAAGGAGCCGACACCACCAATGCCAAACACTGCCACACGCGCCTTTCTCAGCTTTTCTATGCCTTCCTCTCCCAGAAGCAGCTCCGCTCTGGAAAATTCATTCAATTCGCTCATATCATTCCTCTCATTCCTTTGGTTCTCTCATCTCCTTGGGCAGCTTTTCCCAAGGCAGCCGCTCATACAAACGGAAAATCTTTCGCACAATGCTGTCGCCGCCATGTCCCTTTAACTGCCGCTTCGCCGCCGCCTTTGCTTCCGCTTCGGCATCCGCAGTTGCATAGGAAAGCTGTGCAGAGGTCAGCATGGAAAGATCGTTTCGGTTGCTGCCAAAGGCAACACATTTCTTCTGCGGAATTTCCTCCATCAGCCGCTCCAGCATATATTTCTTTGTTGCATTTTTATGATAAATCTTCAAATGACAGTATGTCTCCGGCGTTTCCGATTTATCCCGCAGGAAAAGCAGCTCCTGTTCGGTATCCATCTCTTTTAGTTCTGCCTCCAGTGCATCCGCATCCGCATCCTGCAGCACCAGCAGGATATATACCACAACACCATCCTCCGGCATTTCGCCATAAATATAATTGCGGTAAGGCGATCGGCGGTTAGAAAGATACAATTCTCGTTCTACCTCATTTTTAAATTCGCCAAAATAAATCAGAAGCACATTTTGCCAGATCACGTTCAGGAAATAATGATACTCCTTCTCCTTCACAAGGGTGCAGATTCTGTCCACCCATTCCTTCGGCAATCCGCTTGTCGCACGGTATCGCTTATCCTTCACATCATACAGCACCGCCCCATCCATCGCGATAACAGGCAGGCGCAAATCAAGCCCCTTTAAATCCGCCATCAGCGAAGCAGGTGTACGCTCTGTCGCAATGGTAAACGGCAGGCCATCCTGCAAAAGCTGATTCAGCTCAAAGGAGGCATAGGGCGAAATACCGTTTTTTTCGTCGTATAATGCCCCGTCAAAGCCCGTCACAAAGAGATAGTCCTCTGTCCTTTTCCGTGGCAGATGCAGATTATTGACCCCCAGAGAAACCAGAATCCCGATAATCGTTTCGACAGAACGATTGATTGCCCCCTCCAGTGGCGTATACCCCACATTAGAGAGGCAGACACTCAGCAGTACAATCCCTGCCAGCGCAGAAGCACCCGTGCGCTTCAATAAAACCGTCACATACATCACAGGAATGACCGCAAAGGAAATCACCAGATATCGCAGGATACGCACCTGATAGGGAATATATTGGATCAGATACAGCACCAGAAGCGCAAAGACTGCCCCCAGCAGTGTGCCGATAATACGGTTTATGGAAACCTGTATGCTGTTTTCCGCATAGGGCTGCATACAGATAATCGCGGCAATCGTAGAAAAAATCGGTACGCCTTCCTCTCCGCGCAGAACATAAAGAAAAAAGCAGATGGCAACCGCCAATGCTGTTTTCACCATACGCATACCGACTCTCGGAATATTTGCAACCATAGGATTTCACTCCTTTTCGCTGTTCTTATTGGCAAAGTATAGAGGAAATCCCTTCTTTCTGTCAAGCTATCTGCCAAAAAAATGCAGGAAAATGCTTATTTTACACGGTTTCCCCCTCACATAACAAAAAAACGCAGACTTTTCATCTGCGCTTTTTTTATAAATATGCCGTACCCTCTGCCACTATAGCAACACTGCCCGTAATTTCAATTTTCGTAACCGCTCCATTCTGATAAGAAACCGTTGCGTGCATCACGCCGCCGGGCTGCTTGAGGGAAACGGTAATATCCTTTTTCTCCCTTGCCGCCAGATATGCCCCGACAGCAGAGGTTCCGCTGCCGCAGCCTCTTTCCCAAATGAGACTGACATCCTCCACCGCAACCAGAGGTTTCAGGCTTTTCTCCTTCTCATCAAACAGCAGAAGCCCAAACACAGGCGGCAGCTCCTTCGCCCAGACCCTTGCCGCGCGTTCTGCCTTTTTTGCCGCATTCTCGCCCCAAAGGGACACAGGGACGAGGATATGCGTAATGCCTGCGAAAACAACTGCGGTCAGTTCGATTCTTTCGCCATCCAGCGTAAATGCTCTCGTTTCAATGCACTGCGGCAGGGGCATTGCCACCCTGCCAAGAAAGCGGTGCTCCGTTTCTCGTTCTATTTCGCAGCGAACAAGCTCCTCCGCACCGGAAACCTCAAGCGTAATTTCCGTTTTTTCGCCAATCGGCAGATTTTTCTTCTTCGCCAGCCATGCCGCCAGAGAAAGACTGGCATTGCCGCAAAATTCCCCTGCCATCATTTGCAGGCGTTTTTCTGCCGCAGGATTTTCCGCTTCCTCGATATAGCCTGCCTGCTCAGCGTATACACTGCCATAGGCAATCAGCCTTTCTGCCACAGCAAGCTGCTTCTCTCTTGCCACAGGCGTTTCGATGAGCAGCGTCATATTTTCCGTAGGGCTTGCTTTGATGAATTTCACTTCCATCCGACCACTTCCTTACTGCTGAAAACGGCTCAGGAAGGCTTTGGTACGTTCTTGCTGGGGATGATTGATGACCTGTTCGGGTTCGCCCTCCTCCACAATCACGCCGCCATCCATAAAAATAATATGATCGGAAACATCCCTTGCAAAGGACATTTCATGTGTCACGATTACCATTGTCATGTGTTCCGCCGCCAAATCCTTGATAACCTTCAGAATTTCGCCCGTCAGCTCAGGGTCAAGCGCGGAGGTCGGCTCGTCAAAGAAAAGAATTTTCGGCTTCATCGCCAATGCACGCGCGATAGAAACACGCTGCTGCTGTCCGCCCGAAAGCTCACAGGGATAAGCGTTTTCCTTGTCCGCCAGTCCCATTTTTTTCAGCAGCTCCCTTGCCTCGGCATAAATTTCCTCTTTTTTGCGCCTGCCGATCAGAATCGGCGGTTCGGTGATATTTTTCATGACGGAATAATGAGGAAACAGATTAAAATTCTGGAACACCAGACCGAAATGCTTTTTGATGCCCTGCAGGGTTTCCTTTGCGGCATAAACCGCCTTGCCCTGTGCGTCCGCCTTTGCGGCATAGTCTCCCAGATAAATCAGATCGCCGCCGTCCATGGTTTCCAGCATGGTTGCGCAGCGCAGAAGGGTGGATTTCCCAGAGCCGGAAGGCCCAATGATAGACACAACCTGTCCTTCTGTTACAGACAGAGAAATATCCTTCAGCACTTCGTTTTCCCCGAAGCTTTTATTGCAGTGCTTAATTTCCAATACCTTATTCATTGTATGCCCTCCTTTCTTAATGGTAATAGCTCAGTTTCTTTTCAATGCGTTCCATTGCGAATGCAACCACACCATTGAAGATGAAATAGAACACACCCGCAACGAACAGGGGCATAATACTTGTTCTTGCAGATGCAATCTGTTTTGCTACAGTAAACATTTCCTCATACGCCAGTACGAACGCAAGAGAGGTATCCTTTACCAGTGTGATAACCTCATTCGTCACAGGAGGCAGTACGCGCTTCACCATCTGCGGGAAAATGATGCGGAAAAAGGTCTGGTTTTTATTATACCCCAGAACGGATGCCGCCTCATATTGTCCCTTGGGGATGGATTCGATACCGGAACGGTAAATTTCCGCAAAATATGCTGCATAGTTAATAGAAAAGCCGATGATAATCGCAGCGAAGCGGTACCATCTGGGCAAAGAAATACGGAACAGATAATAAGGTGCAAAATTCACCACCAGAAGCTGCAGCATCAAGGGCGTGCCGCGCAGAATGGCAATGAAAACCTTAATGACTGCCTGCAAGGGCTTTATTTTTGACATACGCCCGAAGGCAACCAAAAGCCCCAAGGGCATGGAAAACAGCAGTGTCAGCACAAAAATCATCAGGGAGGAACCCATGCCGCTTACCAGCTGCTGTGTAATAATCGCAAAATTCATAGTAAATTTCCTTTCTTAACCGTAAAATGCAGGAATCCGAGAAATTCCTAAAACGCAGGAAAGGCGGCAGGAGCCTTCCCACCGTCTTTCCCAGCTTTTTTCATAACTGTTTCTTTCTTATTTTCCCAGGCAAAGCATCTGATCCAGATTGTAATCCTTATACTTTGCTGCGATTTCTGCCAGAGTACCGTCCTCTGCCATTTCATCCAGTGTTGCCTGTACCTGATCTCTCAGCTCTTCATTGCCCTTCTTGAAGCCGATTGCATACTGCTCTGTGGAGAGGGGCTCTTCCAACATTCTGAATTTATCTGCCTTTGTTGTCAGCTGATACTGTGCTACGCCGATATCTACTGCGATGGCATCATTTGTGCCTGCCTCCAGATTCATGAATGCTGTGTTGTAATCTGCGATTTCATCCAGAGATGCGAAGGAATTTACGACATCTGCCTTGGATTCATCCTGCAAAGCGGAAAGTGCAGAGGAGCCTGCCTGTGTGATGACGTGCTTGCCTGCCAAATCAGCCTCTGTCTGAATATCGGAATCCGCTCTTACAACATATACGATGCTGTTGTCAACATAGGGCTTGGAGAAGGTGTATTCATCCTCTCTGCCTGTCATGGTGAAGCCATTCCAGATACAGTCGATTGCACCACTGTTCAGCTCCATATCCTTTGCATCCCAGTCGATGGGCTGCTTTACCAGCTCCCAGCCGTTTCTTTTGCAGACCTCAGCAGCCAGATCCAGATCAAAGCCGGCATAATCGCCGCTCTCTGTTCTGTAGCCATAAGGAGGATATTCCGCATCGAAGCCTACAGTGAAGGTCTTTGCGCTGTCAGAGCCGCCGCAGCCTGCCAGAACAGACGCACCCATAACCATTGTCAAAAACAGTGCCAAATACTTTTTCATACGTTATCGTCCCCTTTTTCATATCGTTTTTTCGTTCCTGCGGAGCGTCGCTCCTTTGTTCTTCATCATAGTATCACATTACCACGCTAAAGTAAAGCAAAAGAATCTGCTTTTTCGCCATTATTTTTTATGCAAAATACACAACTCCTTTCGCGCCCTGTGCGCAGTGCCTTCCCCCCCTCTCTCCTGCCCTTCTGCACGCCGAGTTTTTGTCGATTTTTCAAGATTTTTTGCGATTTTCTATTGACAAACACGAAAAAAGGTATATAGTGTAGGTATAAAAATAATACAATCAATATCAGTAAAAGATGCAGCCGTAGTCGACAGCATCTCAAACGATAATAGCAAACCCATCGAAAGATGGCGACGCAAAGCTATAGGGCCTTACCCCTTGAAAAAGGGCTGGCAGCCAGTTACCGAAAGGAGATTCCGTATGAAACGGCTTTTTTCTTGTGTTTGCACATTTGTTGCAGCCTTTATTTTAATGTCTATAACAGGTGTGGTAACAGCCAGCGCTTCTACAGGTTCTATTGATACTTCCCATGCAAAAGATGGTTTTGTTACCGTAAATTACGCTTCCGATTCCAAATTGAAGGTCGGCATCCAGTACGGTGACAATAAGACCTCCTATAAAAACTGCCCTAGCGGCAAGACTGCCGAATTCTCTCTGGATCAGGGCGATGGCACATACACCATTACCGTATGTGAAAACATTTCCGGTACAACCTATCAGGTTGTCAGCAGAGAAACCGTAAATGCAAAAATCAAAAACGAATATGCTCCCTACCTTATCTCCACCGCAGATGTGCAGTTTGCAGCAGGCGATGCAGTCAGCCAAAAGGCGGCTGAAATCTGCAAGGGCGCAGCAACCGATGCAGAAAAGGTAACCGCAATCTACAACTACATTGCAGGGCATTACACCTACGATACAAAGCTTGCAGATGAAATCACATCCGGCAAGGTAAGCAAATATATCCCTGACACAAGTGCTACGCTGAACAGCAGTAAAGGCATCTGCTATGACCTGTCTTCTCTGTTTGCAGCTATGTGCCGCAGCCAGAGCATCCCTTGCTCTTTGACAAAGGGCTATGCCGGCAGAAGCTACCATGCTTGGAACAAGGTAAACGTAGACGGTGCTTGGTATCAGATTGATTTGACCTACGCTGTAACAGAGCGTGTACTGAACGCAAACAGCCTGTCCGATTGCGTATCTCCTTTGCACTACGCACAGCAGAGTGATTCTCTCGCAATCGCAGCATAACAGATTGTAATAAAGAAAAAAACACATAGCAGGAAGTCTTTTCTTCGCTATATGTTTCCTATAACAAAATCATTTCTACATTATTTATATAGAAATTTATATAGAAACGGATTTCATTTTATCGGTTTTATTTCGAGATATCCTACGTTATAAAAACAGGTGCTTATAGCGTATGTATCTATAAATGCTTCACACAACTTTATCTGTGCGGCTCATTGTTGGGCGTATGTACAGACAAAGGCACAGCCGGCGAAAGCCGGTGTCGCAAAGCCAAAGGGTCTAAACGGAAATTTTTCCGCATGGCAGCCGGTTGCCAAACACATATCGTCCTGCTTCTATGGCTACCACAAGACAAGAAGGAGGATTATTTTCTAATGGCAAAAGAACAAAAGAAGGGCAAACGCTTTCTGCCCTGGCTGATGGTACTGAGCATGATGCTCTCCCTCGCGCCGGTGAATGCGTTTGCGGAAGAATCCAACGACAGCATAGCTGAATCCTACTGTCCCGATTCCGAAAGCTCCGACGAAAGCTCTGACAACAGCTCTGAGGTATCCGAAAGCAATGATGCCGCAGAGGAGTCTTCCGAGGACGAAACCACTGATGCCCCGAAGGAAACCGAAGCAGCTTCTAAAGATGAAACAGATACAGCGTTTGATGCAGCATTTTCTTTTGAAGCAAAAGAAGAAGCTCCCGAAGAAAGCATCAGCACTGGCTCTGCCGTATCCGAAAAGGCAGTTGTTTTTGCAGCAGAATCCGCAGCACCTCCCGCTGAGGATGTAACAACCTATTACCCCGTTTATGTGTATGCCTGCTTTGCAAATAACGGTACTCTCCTCAACAGAGGGAATAACCACCCTGCAGCAGTTGTAACAGACGGCGTAAAACAGGAACTCTCTTGGAATGAGGATGCTTCTCGGGGTTGGTATTACATCACCTTCGGCGAAGTCGAAAAAGGCACAACTGTTGTCCCTGTAAAAGGCGCATCCACAGAATTCACTGGTGATTTGAGTAAAATGGATGACTTCACAGGCATTGGCAATGCAAAGGATAACGGCTTCAAATGGTCTGATGTAACTCGTTGGGGTAATTTAGGCGGCAACGACGGCGCAACAGGCTTCGGCGGTGGTGCTTCCTGGCATCTGGATGGTCAGATTGCTGTTCATGCAGTAACCTATGCTGCAAACGGCGAAGGCGTTTCCAATCTGCCCGCAAGCAGTGCGGATAACCGTGTATACTATCGCGGTACCTACGAGGTTACAGCAGAAGTACCCAAACGCGAAGGCTTTACCTTCAAGGGCTGGAAACAGGATGGCAACGAAACACTCCTTCACGCAGGCAATTCCATCACTTTAACCGGTGATGCAACACTGACTGCCGAATGGGAGAAAAACGCATCCGATTCTTCCGAAGCACCCCACTACTACCCCGTTTATGTTTACGCTCGTTTCATAAACGGCGCAACTCACCTCAGCGGTGACACAAAAATCATTAAAAACGGCGTAGAAAAAGCAATCACATGGAATGAAGATTCCAAGAAAGGTGTACAGAGTGTATACTACATCACCTTCGGTCATGTTGCAAACGGCACAGACATTGCCCCCACAAACGGCGCATCTGCCACATTCAAGGGCAATCTGAGCGATATGTTTGCCTTTGGCGGCACAGGCAGTGCTTCTGCAAACGGCTTCGACCCCTCCGATGTAACCGAATGGGGCAGCCTGAGCTACAACACAGGCGCAACAGGCTCTCTGAATGCCGGCCATTCTTGGCATCTGGATGGTGATATCCATGTTTATAACGTAGCTTATACAGACGGTCTGGATGAAGCCTCCGAGGAAACTGTTGCAGACATGCCCGAAAAAGATACAAATTACTACCTTGGCACCTACACCGTAAGCACAGCTGTTCCCACACGCGAAGGCTATACCTTTGACGGTTGGACTCTGGACGGCACTAAGGTTGGCGAAACCATCGACCTAAGCAAAATTTCCAATAAAACTGCCGCAGAGGTAACTCTGACCGCGCAGTGGAAAGAAAATGCCAAACCGGAAGAACCCGAACAGCCTGCAAAAAAACATCATCATTCTGATACGGAGGATACAGCACCTGTAAATCCCGAAGTAGAAATCAAGGATGATGAGGCTCTGGGCTTGAATCAGACAGACCATTATGCGTATATCTTCGGCTACGGCAATGGCGAGGTGAGACCGCAGAATTCCATCACCCGTGCAGAGGTTGCGTCCATTTTCTTCCGCTTGTTGGAGGGTGATGTGCGTAATGCAAATTACACCCGTGAAAACAGCTTCACAGATGTAAGCAGCGATGCATGGTATTGCAGTGCAGTATCCACACTAAGCGCGATGGGTATCCTCTCCGGTTATCCCGATGCTACCTTCCGCCCCAATGCATTCATCACACGCGCAGAATTTGCGGCAATCGCAACACGCTTCGATGCAGATAGTGATAAAACACCTGCACCCTTCGATGATATCGCAAACCATTGGGCAAAGGATGAAATCGCTGTAGCAACCAATAATGACTGGGTAAACGGCTATGAAGACGGCTCTTTCTGCCCGCAGAATAACATCACCCGTGCGGAAACCATGTCTCTGGTAAACCGCGTGCTGAACCGTAACCCCGAGACGGCTGAAGATCTGCTCTCTGATATGATTACCTTTACAGATAACGCAGACACAAACGCATGGTATTATCTGGCGGTACAGGAAGCAACCAATAGCCACTACAACACAAGCAAGGAAAACTCTGCCTATGAAAAATGGACAGGCTTGCGCAAAACACTTGATTGAATCGGATTAAGATGATTATAATAAATTCGATTCAGGTGTTTTGCATAAAAACAACGCTTATTTTTCATTAAAAACAGACAAGTTTTCTATATTTAGATAGCGGCATGTCCCCATTTTCCGTGCCGTCATCATTTTTCCATATTTTTTCAACAAAACTTGCATATAATTGCATACAAATATGTTGAGAATCCATAAAAATACTTGAAATTTTATCAAGTTGTGATATAATACATTGTAACAGGACTTTGCAATGTATTTTATCTATATAAATACATTATAGTATTATCTGTGCGGCTCGTTGAAAGAGCGTGTGTACAGACAAAGGCACAGCCGACGAAAGCCGGTGTCGCAAAGCCAAGGGCCTAACCGAATTTTTCTTCGCAAGGCAGCCGGTTGCCAAAAGACATATCGTATCCTCCTTCTTCGGGTCTCACAAGAACAAAGAAGGAGGATTTTTTATGATGAAAAAGAAATCAGGCAAACGCTTTCTGTCCTGGCTCTTGGCTGCCGTAATGATAATTGCGTTGATGCCGGCGAATGCGTTTGCGAAGGATGACAACGACTATGGCGGAATTGACACCTACGCCAACCAAAGCAATAACAATGTGGAGTTCTGGTGTACCAACTCCAACGTTAATGTAGGCGGCAAAACATCTACATCCCTCGACAGTCTGCTTTCCGGCAAAAAACAGCTTGTTTTTTCGCAGGAAACAGCTTTGCAGACAGGGACTCTTAAAAACGGCTCCGGTTTAACAGGCAAACTCTGGAAAGTAATGGTTCAGAATAATAACAACAAGCAGACCGGTGGTGAAAATGTCAATAAAACCGATACAGGTACTGAAATCACTTCCATTTGGGGTGAATGGAAGTGGATACCTTTTCAGTGGTATCAATACCAGTACAATTATCTTACAGCAGATGGGAAAACAGGTACCCTGCGCGCGAACCAAACTGTAGTTGTTTATTACAAACAGGTATTTGTTACAGATTCCAACTACGGTATTATCTACGGTACTGACTGGGGATATAGTGATGGTAGTCATGATGATGCTCCTACAAAGATAACCTACCAATTTGCACAGGAAAACAATGATGGCAGCACTACTATACTGAAAAGCGGAGATTACTGGTATGCAGATAAACCCTATCTCATTAAAGGTATTGGTGCACAGTTGAACCCTAAATATGAAATTTCCAAAATCACTGTTGATGGTGCCGAACAGGATCTCGACAAAGAAGTCTCCATTGACCGTAAAAATCCCCATGTAGTTACCTTCTACATTAAAAGCGTAGAAACAACCAAAGTTCAGTACCACTGGATTGGTGCAGAAAACCTTGCGGTAACATTGCCTACTGATAATGCAGAATATGACTGGGATACCACAGCAAACTTAACCGATGAAGCAGCAGCATTTACGCCTAACCTCATTAAAGAAGGCAAAGACGGTGTTAAATATATGTTCTCCGGTTGGTATGATAACTCCGAGTTTAAAGGTAGCCCCGTAACTTCTATCACTGTCTCCGATACAAACTACACCTTCTATGGTCGTTGGACTTCTGCGGCTGTTGAAGTTGATTTGAACAAGGATGACAGCAATACCAACAGATTTGAAAAAACTCTGACTAATGCAGAAAAGCTTTCTGATGACGCTAAACGCGAATTTACAATCAGCATTACCAATGATGACGATTCTAATGAAACATACACAGGTACAGCCACTGTAAGCAAAGAAAATCCCACTGCACCCTTTGAATTTGATGAAACCCAGAAAATGGTATTCGATATCGACGATGCAGGCATTGGTGAAGACGGCACTGTGCCTGAGAACGGCGTAGATTACACCTATACTGTAAAAGAAGAAACATCTGGTTCTTCTGATGATATCGAATTTGATAATGCAACCTACAAAATGAAGGTAAACCTCAAATTGGAAGATGGCAATCTGGTAGCTACAGTTTCTTTTACAGATGCAACTGAAGGAGCTGTCACTACTCCCATCACCTTCACAAATACATACACACCTGCTTACCCCGTTTATGTTTACGGTCGTTACATGCACAACAACGATCATCTGAAAGGCGATGTAACTGTAAACAACGAAAAGATTCAGTGGAACGCAGATAGTGCAAACCAAAACGCTAAAGAATATTACATCACCTTTGGTAAAATCGAAAAAGGTACAAAGGTAGAAGCTACAGAAGGTGCAACAACTTCTGATCTTTTATTCAGCACGGATAGCATCACTCTGAATGAAGAATTCTCTGGTACAGGCAGTGCTGCTTCTAACAATGTTTCTCTGAGCAATGTTAACAGCTGGGGTAATGTTCACGCTTGTCCCGGTGCAGTAGGCTATACCAACGAGGGTTTTGCTTGGCACATGGACGGTAATATCAATGTTTACACTGTAGCATACGATGACGGCGTTGATGATGCTAGCGTTACAAATATGCCCACTAACCCCCAAGGCTACTTCTTCGGCAGCTACACAACCGCCGCTGCACCTAGCCGTGAAGGCTATGACTTCCAAGGCTGGAAGGCAGAAGGCACTGATAACGTTTACGAGGCAAATCAGGAATTCACTCTTAATGGAGACGTAACTCTGGTTGCACAGTGGACACTGAGCAACGCAAATGTAACCTTTATGATTGATGGCGGTACATGGACTGCCCCTGAAGCTGTAAAGGATACAGCAAACGCTTTTAAAGAAACAATTAAGCTGGACAACGGTCATGCGACATTAGCTAACATTGGCTATACTCCTAAAGGCAAAGCAGATGACAGCCACACAGGCAATGGTAAATGGTACAAGGATAGTAACCCTATTATCGGTGACTTCGAAAATCAGTCTGTTGAAAATGGTGCTATCTTTATCCTGAAATTCGAACCTAAAGCACCTCCAAAGACCGCTACTGTAACTTTCGAGATTGACGGTGGTACATGGAATTCTACAGCACCTGAATCCATAGTTCTCGACGTGGAAAACGGTCCAGCAAAACTTTCTGATAAACTTTCTGCCGCTCCTAAAGGTACTGCAAACGAAAACTACAGCCCTGAAGGCAAATGGTATAAAAAAGTTAATGATGACCTCGTTTCTGTTGACAACATTTTAAATGTAAATATCGACAGTGATACAACCTTCGTTCTGAAATTTGATAAACAGCAGTACACCATCGAATATCAGTGGAGCACAGATCGTCCCTCTGATATTACAGAGACTCAGCTTCCCCCAGCTACTACAAAAGATGGCTTAGCTCCTACTGAGGAAACTGAAATTAACGCTCTCAATAAAGCCGCAGAGAAAACCTATACCACTACTTCCACAACCAACAAAGATGGTAAATATGGTGAATGGACACTCGTTGGTTGGACTCCCTTAAGATCTGATGATGGTACAAAAATCATCTTCACGGGTAATTGGAAATTCACAGAAAAAGAGAAACCCGTTGAAGTTAAAGTAACCTTCAAAATCGAAGGCGGCACATGGGATGGCACTAACAGCGAAGATCAGACCACAACAGTTATTCTAACAAATGGAGCAGGTTATTTAAAAGAAGAACAACTGCCCAAAGGTACTCATACCCCCGATGCAAACCACATCGGTACAGGGTACTGGAAAATTGACAAAGGTCAGGATATTACAAGCATCCTTATTCAAGGAAATACAGACTTCATCTATACCTTCAACGAACGTGGTACTGTTGCCACTGAACTGAGCAAGCTGATTCAGAAAGAATTCAAATCGCAGTACAACTACAGCACAGAAGGAACCTTCACTGCAACCGCAGAGGTTATCGCAGAACCTGTTGCAATAGCAATTTCCTACACAGCTGAAGAAATGGATGAACCCACAGAAGCCAGAATCTACGATGGTACGGTTACTCTGAAAACAGGCGAAACAAAAGCCTTCGACTTCTCCGCAAAAGACAAAATGGCTGATGTATTAACACCTAACACACGCTACACAGTCAGGGTCTCCGAGGATAAAGGCGACCTTTCCAAAGTAACCTATGACACCACAAAATACATCCTCGGATTTGAAACAGATGGGAATGCTGTAGTGGACTATATCTGGATTGCAAAAGAGAAGGATAGTGAGAATGATCATCCTGAACTAGAACCCGTAGAAGGCACAACAATCACATTCCACAATATTTACACCTACAAGCGTCACCATTCCTCCAGCGACGGTGGTAATGGCGGCGGCAAAAAAGAGGAAAAACCTACCGTAGAAATCAAGGATGATGATGCACTGGGTCTGAATAACACAGACCACTTCGCATACATCGTTGGCTACGGCAATGGCGAGGTAAGACCTCAGAACTCCATCACCCGTGCAGAGGTTGCGGCTATCTTCTTCCGCCTGCTTGAGGATGACGTTCGTGATGCAAACTACACTCGTCAGAATAAATTCACAGATGTAAGCAACGATGCTTGGTACTGCAGTGCAGTATCCACACTGAGCGCGATGGGTATCATTTCTGGTTATCCCGATGCTACCTTCCGCCCCAACGCATCCATCACTCGTGCCGAATTCGCTGCAATCGCAACTCGTTTCGATGTAAACGGCGATAAAACACCCGCAAGCTTCAACGATATCGCAGGCCACTGGGCAAAGGACGAAATCGCTGTAGCAGCCAATAACGGCTGGGTAAACGGCTATGAAGACGGTTCCTTCCGTCCTCAGAACAAAATCACTCGTGCCGAAACAATGTCTCTGGTAAACCGCGTGCTCAACCGCAAACCTGAGACAGCCGAGGATCTCCTGGAAAACATGACAAAATGGACAGATAATGCCGATACCAACGCTTGGTACTATCTGGCAGTACAGGAAGCAACCAACAGCCACTATTATGAATACAAAGAAAATTCTCAGTATGAAAAGTGGACAGAATTGCGTGAAACTCGTGACTGGTCCGAGCTTGATAAATAAATCATAAGCGCTTACAACTCGGAAGGGTTGCTCCCTTCCGCTCCTCTTTCAGACCTCCGGTTTTAAGCCAAGAAAAACCGGAGGTTTTTCTTTTGCTTTTCTGCAATCAAAAAGGACGAAACCCCGTTTCCGGAATTTCGTCCTTTTCTATTCCTTTTTTATCCTGCGATTGCACAGATCCTTACAATTTTGCCCTTAGAATCCTTCGTCAATGCAACCGTGCAGTCATCCCTTGCATCCGAGCAGGCATCCAGAAAGTCCTGCAGTCCATACAAATCCTCATCATATCTGAGGTTTCTCTTATAATCATCCGCATCCGCCGCCGCAGAAAGCTTATACACAAACTCTGCACGGGTGCTGATTTCAAATGTCTTTTTGCTGCCGTTTACCCTTACCTCGATTTCATCTGCTCTTCTGTCAACAGATACCAACTCGCCGCGTGCATCCTCCCAGAACGCCGTAATCGTTTTTACCTCACCACTGCCGTTATAGCCCAGCTCCACATAAATCTGGGAATCGCCATAGGCATAGTCCAACTCGCTGTTCAGCTTCGTCAGACTGATGCTTTCGCCGCCCAATTTCACTGTTACACTGCTTGCCAAATCCATCTTGATATTCAGCCCTGCCGCCGTAACGGTAATGGTTCTCTTATCCTCAACCAAGTCTCTGAGATAGCCTTCCTTCGCGTCCGCCATCTCCGCGGTAATTTCGCAAACATCACCATTCTTATCGAACCCCAACGTAACATTGAAGCTGTAATCCTTATAGCTGTCAATCAAATCGGAAACATCCCTGTTCTTGCCATTGATGGTTACATCCACATCATCCGCCAAACCGTAGGTATAGTCCTTTTCCTTCGCTACAATCGTAAGCTCTCTCTTATTGATTTTGCTCAGCTTGCCCTTGTTATTACTGCTGAATTTCGATACCGCAAGAAGCTCCGTTACCTCGTCATCCCTGTTGGTGTCCACCGAAACGGTGTACGCCTTGCCATCGCGATAGCTTTCCCGCAGGGCAGAAACACTGCTCTTCTTGCCGTCAATCCTCACTGTCACATCGTCACTCAGGTTATACTGATATGTTTTGCTTCCTGCCGTAAATTCAATGCGTTTGCTGTTGAGGAAGGTCAGCGTGCCGTTATAATCATCCTCCATAGAGGTAATCTTAATCTCCGAAACCCTGTTATTCTTATCCAGCTTCAGGGAAACCACAAAATTGCTGTCATCATAATTCCGTTGGAATTTGCTGAACTTCATCGTGCCGCCGTTATAGGTAACCTCCACATCGCTTGCCAGAGTGTAGGTATATTCCTTCTTGCCGGATTTGATGGTAATCTCGTCATCCTCCACATCCGTCACAGTGCCGTCAGTGGGGTTGTTTGCATTTACCACCGCTACAACCTTCAGCACATATTCATCCTTATCCAGAGTCAGTGTTACGTCATAGGAGGTATCCTCCAAGGCTCTGGAAAGCTTGCTGACGGTCGATTTCTTCCCATCCAGTCTGATTTCCACATCATCATCCAGATAAAATTTCTTTTCAGTCGAGCCATCCTTGACCGTAATCTTGGAATCGGTGATATCCTTCAGCTCATATTTCTTTTCAGTTGTCTGCTTGATGCCGTTCTTGGAATATGTCACCGTAATACTGTTCATATACTGCCCTTCGTAGGTCACCTTCACAGTATCCCCTGTTTTGATATCCGAAAGAGCAATCGTCTGTCCGTTATATTTCGCCGTTACCTTTCCCTTCACCCCAAACAGGCTCAGAGAGGAACCGCTTGCCGTCATCGTCAGGAAAATATCCCCATTCTGCATCGTCTTGCAGTCGGTCACTGTCCCTGTTGCAGTTTTCCGGTTGGTTTCCGTTCCCTTATTTTCCACCAGCTTATTATAGGATTTTACGGAAAGCACCGCCATCTCCGCACGGGTGATGTTCTTCTTGGGATTGAATTTATTATCCGAATCCCCCACCATCAAATTCACTCTGTACAGCAGCTCCAGATAGGGCACTGCCGTTGCGGAAATCGCATCCTTATCGGCATAGCCCAGTGTTGCGCCGGATTTCACGTCATACCCCTTTACGGTATCCATCGCCTTCCCGAAAATCACGCCAACATCCTCGCGATTTGCCGCCTTTGTGCCGCCCTGCAGCTTATTTAGCTCCGCCGTTGTCAGAATACTGTTTTCCAAGCCGTATGCCGTTGCCTTATACGCCCATGTCGGGATGTTATACGCGCTGATTACAGGCTTCCATTTTGTCACCGTTGCATCATTGACATCCTGCTTCGTGTATGCCTTCATGATGGAATACATCAGCTGCACCGCTTCGCAATAGGTCACGTTGTTTCTCGGCTTGCAGTAACGCTTGCCGTTTTCCTCGTAGCCGCTCATCAGCCCAAGCTCTGCCGCCTGATTCAGAAACGGCTTAAAGCCCGACCACGTCACCGTGTTGATATCCACAAAGGTTGTTGCCGCATAGGCAGGCACTGAAATACTGCCCATCAGCAGGCTTGCCGTTGTTGCCAAGGTTAGAATCTGCTTTGTTTTTTTCATACCTTCTGCCCCCTTCTTGTTCTCTGTTGTCTCCAAAAGGACAAACCTCTCTGTCATAATTGTATCATAAATTTCAGGAAAAAATTCTTTCAATTTCCTTAATCTTTCGCATTTTTTACGACTATCTTTTCTTTTAGACGAAAATTTTTCCGTTTTGTTCCACCCCTGTCCCCTGCTTCGCATAAACAGAAGCCATCCGGTTATCCATTAAAATCGTCACTTCATTTTTTCTTCCTCCGCCGAAGACCCTTTCGTCATTTTTCCTATACAAAACATCGGCTTTTCTTCACTTTAACATAGAAAAAGCCCCTCTGCAATCGTGATTCTGCCGATTGACAGACGGCTTTCTTTTCGGTAATGTATTTCTATAGAAACACGATTTTAAAGGAGGTATGATACCCATGAAAAAACACGAATTACAAACCCCTGCTATCCTCTTGGATCTGGATAAGCTGGAGCACAATATCCAATCCTGGCAGGCACTCTGCAACGAAAACGGCAAACAGCTGTGGCCCATGATTAAGACGCATAAAAGCACCGCCCTTGCGAAAATGCAGCTGGACGCAGGCGCAACAGGCTTTCTCTGTGGCACATTGGATGAATGTGAAATGGTTTATCAGCTTGGCGCAAAGCATATCATGTATGCTTACCCCACCGCGAACCCTGTCAATATCCGCCGCCTGCTGCCCTTTGCCAAGGATGCAGAGCTGATTATCCGTCTGGATACTGTCCGTGCGGCAGAAATTTTAAACAGTGAAGCGGAAAAAGCAGGTGTCATCGTATCCTATACCGTCATTGTGGATATGGATTTCCACCGCTTCGGGATGCCCGCAGATGCAGTTGTGGATTTCGTAAAAACGCTTTCCTCCTTGAAAAATCTGAAATTCCGCGGCATTTCCACCCATCCCGGACAGGTTTATGGCTGCACCACAAGAGCCGCTCTGGAGGAGGTTGCTAAGCTGGAAAAGGATACCATGAAAAAGGCTGCCGATGCTCTGGCTGCGGCAGGCTTCCCCTGCGAGATCATTTCCTCCGGCTCTACTCCCACCTTTGAGATTGCCGTAAAGGATAAAACCCTCAACGTAAGCCATCCCGGCAACTATACCTTCTTCGATAACATCCAGATTTCCCTTGGCACCTGCGGCGAGGATGCTTGCTCCTTACGCGTATTGGCAACCGTTGTTTCCCATCCCTCCGAGGGGTTCTATCTCTTTGATGCCGGCTCCAAATGTCTGGGTCTGGATCAGGGGGCGCACGGAAATTCTGCCATCAAGGGCTTCGGGTATGTTGTCGGGCATCCTGAGCTGACGATTGTCGGGCTTTCCGAGGAGGTCGCAAAGGTAAAGGCAGACGGTACATGTAATTTGAAGGTCGGTGATCGGGTCGAAATCATCCCGAATCATTCCTGCTCCACCGCAAATAATACCGGCTGGTATACCTGCGTGCGCGGCGATGAGATTGTAGATTTCATTGCAGTCGATGCAAGAGAAAACAGTAAGAAAAAGGGTACATTATAATACGAAAAAGGGAGTCCATTCGGACTCCCCTTTTTTTACTTAAAATCCCGATTTTGTGTTAATTAAAAATCTCACTGGAAACGTATGTCTTGCCGCCCTTCAGCTCACTGGGCATTGCCGCCTTCATCACCATATCGCCCTCAACTACATATTCTGCGCTGCCGAGCGTAATTTCAATGGAGGTGCCGTCCTTTTCCAGAACGATGGGCTTCTGCTTGCCCTGCCATTTTACGGTATAGCCGTTTTCCTTTGCCGCCTCTCTCAGAGGAACCATCATCTGCGCCTGCATTTTAGGCTCATTTGTCATTTCTTCCCCTGCTTCTTCTGCCTGTGTCAGCAGCAGCACCAGAGAAGGTGTTGTCTGTGCAGGAATGCTTCTTGTTGTAATATCATAGAATACCAGTGCATCCTGATTCTTTACATCCTCAGCGGAAAGCTTGATTTTTGCGCCCTCCATGTTCAAAATTCTTGTTTCATCGGAAATATTCAGCTGCAGCTTATTTGTCTTATCTGTCAGGTCATCCCCGAAGTGTCCAACCATCATATTGTCCGCATCTGCATTGGCAACTACTGCTGTCACGCCGCCCAGATAAGGGGGCAGACTCATACCCATAGGGCTGTTTGCGCTGTAAACCACTGCAACCTCCATGCCCTCTGTCAAATCAGCCACTGTCTTATAGCTGCCGTCCTTTCTATCCAGAATCAGGCTGTTTGCATCAACTGCAAAGCGCAGACCGCCATTTTTGTTTTCGATTTCCACAACGGAAACACCGTCTGTTCCGGATTTCTCTACAGAAACAATCTTACCGCTATCCGTTGTAAAGCCTTCTTCCTTTACGTCCATCTCACCGCCTGTTGCAGCCATATCATTTGTTGCTGTTCCGTCTACTGCAAACACAGTTGTGCCTGCCAGCATTGTCAGCACCATACCCATTGCCATAACCTTTGTCATATTCTTTTTCATATTCATTTCCTCCTAACTAAATGGTGTGGTATTGTTTTCTGTTTTCGTTGTATACCAATCAGACGTAATCTATTTTGCAAAAGTTCCGCTTTTTTTAAAAAATTTTCAGATTTTTTTGTTTATTTTTCCAAACAAAAAGACCTGCTATTTCATCCTTCTGAAACAGCAGATCCTTCGCTTTTATTTTTCTTCTTTTTCGTCCTCGTCCACAATTTCAATGTTATCCAGCTGTGTCTTGAAATTCGCGCGGAATTTAATCAGGAATTCCTGACGCAATAAGGTCTGCTCTTCCTTTTCCGCTTCGGTCAGACCAACGGTTTTCGCTTTCTTCGCCAGTTCATTGATACGCTTTGTCAAAGGGGTTTCCTGTTCAAACATCTTTCATCCTCCTTACGCCATTACAAATCGATAATTTCCGCATTGGCAACCGCTTCCTCCAGCAGTCTGTCCAATTCGGTCAGCTTATGCTCCGCCTTTTCAATATAATTCAGACGAGGCTTTGTCACAGGATGCTTTGCCACAAAAACAGTACAGCAGTCCTCATACGGGCGAATGGAAATTTCAAATGTACCGATTTTTTCCGCACGTTCAATGATTTCCGCCTTATCCATCCCTGCCAGAGGGCGCAGTACAGGCAAATCGCAGACTGCATTGATGACCTGAATCCCCTGCATGGTCTGGCTTGCCACCTGTCCCACGCTTTCGCCTGTCACCAGTGCCAGTGCATCATCCTTGTGTGCAATCATTTCCGCCGCACGCATCATCGCACGTTTCAGATGAATCGTCAGGCGGTCATGTGCCGTGTTATCCAGAAGGTACAGCTGCAATTCCGTAAAGGGAACCACATACAGCCGAAACTCCCCTGTAAAATCCGCAATGCGCTTCGCCAGATCAATAACCTTTTCCTTCGCCCATTCGCTCGTATACGGGGGGCTGTGGAAATAAACGCCCTCCACCTCAACGCCGCGTTTTGCCATCATCCATGTTGCAACAGGGCTGTCGATGCCGCCGGAAAGCAGGCTGACTGCCTTGCCGTTGCTACCATAGGGCAAGCCGCCGTAGGTGCGGATTGTTTTGGAATGTAAATAGGTGCTGTTGCGAATCTCAATATTCAGCGTCACATCCGGATGCTTCACATCCACCCTCATATTCGGCATGTGATCCAGAAGATACGCCCCCACCTCCATGCTCATTTCCATGGAATGCATGGGATAGCTTTTATTCGCACGGCGTGTATTTACCTTAAAGGTCATTTCCTTATCGCCGTAAAATTCCTGCATGTGCGCCAATGCTTCCTTGCAGATGGTATCAAAGCTGTTATCCTCCAAACGCACTCCGGGGCAGATGGAATGCAGCCCGAAGATGGTTTCCAGCTTGGGAATGGTAAAATCATAATCCAATTCGCCATCGCGATTTTCCACAATCAGGCGACCGGGGTCACGCACAACATAATAGTTGCCGTAGGGGTCGAGATTTTTGCGAATCGCGGAAATCAGACGGTTGATGAAGATATATTTATTATTGCCGCGCATGGCAATTTCACCGTATTTCACGATTAAAACCTTTTCAGCCATTATTTTCTCCTTTTCTTATCTGTTATATTTTCTGAAGAAGGGAACCAGTTCCTCCAACGCTTTCAGACATTCCTTTGCTTCCTCCACTGTATTATAGCGGCAGAAGCTGAAACGGATTGCCCCTTCAATTTCCGAGAAGGGCAGTCCCATTGCCGTCAGAACGGGGCTGCCGACCTTCTTCTTGCTGTCACAGGCAGAGCCGGCAGAAACCACAATGCCCTTGCTTTCCAGCGCGTGCAGTAGTACTTCGCTTCTGAGCCCCTTGAAGGTCACATTCAGCACATAGGGGCTTGCCTCCTCCAGGCTGTCCCCGTTCAGCTGGGTATCTGGCAGAGCGAGAATCCCTTCCAGCAAGGTCTGCTTTACCTCTCTCACATGGGCAATGCTTTCCTTCATGCTCTTGAAGGCTTCGTCACATGCCACGCCCAATGCCGCCGCGCCGGGGCCGTTTTCTGTACCGGGGCGCTGTCCTCTCTGCTGTCCGCCGCCGAGCATCAGCGGTTTCACCTTCAAGCCCTTGCGCATATAGAGCATCCCAACGCCCTTCGGTCCATGAATCTTATGACCGCTCATCGTCAGCAGGTCAATTTTCATTTTTTCCACATCAATGGGGTATTTCCCGAAGGCCTGCACCGCATCCACATGATACAGACACTGCGGATTCTTCTCCTTAATCAGCTTGCCGATTGCCGCCGCATCCTGCACCGTTCCCGTTTCGTTATTTACCAGAATCGTGCTGACCAGAACCGTATCGGGGCGGATGGCATTTGCCAGCTCCTCCAAGGAGATATGTCCCTGTCTGTCCACCTTCAGCCATGTGACCTCTGCGCCCTTTTCCTCTAATAGCTTCATAGGATTCTTCACCGCAGGGTGTTCAATTTCCGTTGTAATAAAGTGTTGTCCCTGTCTTTTATAGCCCTCTGCCGTGCCGTAAATCGCCCAGTTGTCGCCCTCTGTGCCGCCGCTGGTAAAGAAAACCTCGTCATATTTGCAGTGAATCCCTCTTGCGATGATTTCCGCCGCATTTCTGATTTCCTTTTCCGCCGCCAGACCCATGGCACTCACAGATGCAGGGTTGCCGTATTGTTCGCAGAGCATTGTGCTCATTTTTTCTGCTACCGCAGGCAGCGCTCTTGTCGTTGCCGCATTATCAAAATAAATCATACTTGCCTCCTCAATCCAATTCATATAAAAGGATAGCTGTTGTTGTCATGCCGGCCGTTTCCGTCCGCAGGATGCGTTTCCCAAGGGTGATTGGCGTAATGCCGTTTTCCTTCGCCAGTGCGATTTCTTCCTCAGCAAAGCCGCCCTCCGGCCCGATAAAAACGCCGATGCTCTCACCCTCAAAGTCCTTCACAAATTCGCGCAGCCCCATCTTTTCTTCCCGCTCATAAGGGATAATCGCGCCATCCAGCCTTTTTGCCTCTGCAACGGCATCCTTGAATTTTAGCACCTGTCCGCCGATTTCGGGAATCTTCCCTCTGCCGCTCTGCTTTGCCGCTGCCTCGGCAATTTTCTGCCAACGCTCCAGCTTTTTGCCTTCCTTTTTATCCAGCTTCACAATGGCGCGCTCCGTGCTGACCGCAACAATCCGCTCCACGCCAAGCTCCACGCATTTCTGAATAATCAGCTCCATCTTATCCGCCTTTGGCAGTCCCTGATAAAGCGTAATTTTTGTTTTCGGCTCTGTTTCGCAGGGCGCTTTGGAGAGAATCTCCAGCTGTACCCCATCTGTCAGAGAGGAAATTCTACATTGGTAATCCATGCCCTCTCCGTCGCAAAGCGTTAGCTCCTCGCCCTCCTTCGCGCGCAGAACGGTCTTAATATGCTTTTCGTCCTCTCCATGCAGGCAAATCTGTCCTTGTGTCATGTCGATTTTATCAAAGAAAAATTTCGGCATCCCCATCACCCCACATATTTCGATGCGATGGCAACCCAGCCCTTTTTCTCACGCACATCCTGCACGTCAAAGCCGCCTGCCGCCAGTGCCGCAAGCACATCCTCTTTTCTCTCGGTAATGATACCACTCGAAAGGAAAATACCGCCGTCCTTAATATAGTCAGGCACCTGCTTCGTCAGTGCAATGATGATATCCGCCACAATGTTTGCCTCTACCATGTCATATTTTTTGCCGCTGTATTTTTCATGCAGTGCCGCATCCTCCAGAATATTCCCTGCACAAACATGGTATTTCTCTCTGGGAATATCGTTCCTGTCGCTGTTTTCATAAGCAATCGCTATGGCATTCGGGTCAATGTCCACTGCATCCGCCTCCTTCGCCTCCAACAAAAGAGAGGCAATCGAAAGAATCCCGCTGCCACAGCCGATATCCAGAACCATATCGTCCTTTTTCACATATTTTTCAATCAATTCCATGCAAAGCTGCGTGGTTTCGTGTGTCCCTGTGCCGAAGATATGTCCGGGGTCAATTTTCAGAATCACCTTATCGGTTTCCTCCGTCAACTCCTCCCAGGAGGGCTTAATCATGATTTTTTCGCCGACAGGGAAGGGCTTGAAATATTTCTTCCAGTTGTTCGCCCAATCCTCCTCCTGCACGTTTTTCATTTTTAACTCCAAAGAGCCTAAATCCAATTCCTTCTCACTTGCCTTCACTGCCGCCAATGCGCCCTGAATCTGTGCAAGCTGTTCTCTGCCGTAAAGGTTATCGCGCAGGAAAAAGGTAATTCCTGTTTCCAGTTCTTCCTTTTCCTCCACCAGCTCATCTGCCACATAATCCCATTCTCTGTTGGGGTTTTCCAGAAATTCCGCAAAATCCGCCTCATCATGAATCATCAGTCCTGTCAGTCCGCACTGATACAGCACGCCCTCCACAGGCTCCAGTCCAATCCGGCTAGTCGCTACGAATACTTCAATCCATTCCATTTCAGGTTTTCTCCTTCCGTTTATCCGTTGCCCGTCAAATGTCTGAGCAAGTGCACAAATGCGTCTTTATGCATTTGCTCACCCGCTTGTCGGGACTTTTTTTATAAAAAGGAAATAAAGCCGTCCTTAAATCAGCAGAACGGCTTCGTGTTATTTGTCATAGAGTTCGCATACTTCCCGATAGCTTTCCGGTGTCCCGATGTCGTAGCATTCCCCCTCAAAGGTGTAGGCATATACCTCCTTCTGCCGGTAAAGCCATGCAGGGAAATTGCCGGGGGAATCCGGCTTATTGCCTGCCGCCAGATATGCGGCGAACATGGGAACGGTTTCTTTCTTATAGAGGTATGCGGCGAATACAACCGTATTGGATTTGGGCTTTGCGGGCTTTTCCTCAATATCCAGCACCCTTCCGTTTTCATCCAGAAGGGCAATACCGAATTGGCTCAGCGCCGCCTCGTCCTCCCAGACCTTCACGCACACACAGTCGCGGTTCTTTTCATGGAAGAAATCCACATATTCCTTCAGCGAATAGGTGAAGAAATTATCTCCTGCAATTACCATCAGGTCATCCGCAATCTGCATTTCGTCAATCACAAAGGAAATATCCCCGATTGCGCCGCGCTTATTGGAATCATCTGTTGTGCCGTCATTCAGAACGGTAATGGGTACGCGGCTTTTCGCCGTTTTTGCCCAGTCCGCAAACTGCTCTGCGAATTTATCATTGGAAACCACATAAATCGCATCCAGCTCTTTTACGGTATTCATCTTCTCTACAATATGATCAATGATTGGTTTTTTGCCAATGGGGAGCAAAGCCTTCGGCGTATGCAATGTCAGCGGATATAATCTTGTGGCATAGCCCGCCGCCAAAATAATGGCTTTCATCTTCTCTCCTCCTTCATGTTGTTTCTTTTATTCTGCCCTGCCAAACAGACCATCGCAGATTTCCTGCAGCTGCTTCGGCAGAGGAGCCGTCATTTCCTTTCCGTAAAGATAGCCCAGAGGACCCTCCTGTTCCTTCCATTCCACCCGAAGGGCATGTAAGAACTGATTGGAAAGGGCATATTCCTCTCGGAATTTTCGATTTGTCGCTTCCGAGCCGTATTTTCTGTCACCTGCAACGGGATGCCCGATTGCCTGCATGTGGGCACGAATCTGATGCGTCTTACCCGTAATCAGCTGAATTTCCAGAAGGGTATAGCCCTTTGCATGTGCAAGCGGACGATATTTCGTCATCGTTCTTGCGCCGCTTCCCTCCCGTTTGGAAATGCGCACCTGATTCTTTTCTGCATCCTTCGTCAGATAGGCGGTAATTTCGCCCGCCTCATGTATTTCCCCTGCAACTAGTGTCAGATAAAACTTATTCAGCTTGCGGCTGCGAATGATTTCATTCGCCGCCTGCACAGCCTGCAGGGTTTTCCCCGCAATCACAATGCCGCTTGTGTTTCTGTCCAGTCGGTTGCAGAGTGCCGGGGTAAAGCTGCTCTCCGCCGCAGGGGTATACTGCCCCTTCTGATAAAGATAATAAAGCACCTGATCAATCAGCGTATCGGTATCACTGCTTCTTTCGGGATGTGTGAGCAGTCCTGCCGGCTTGGAAACCACCAGAATCTCGTCATCCTCATACACAATGCCGAAATGCCTTTTTGCCGCAGGCACCGTTTTTTCCTCCATAAAGGACTGCATCGTTTCCTCGGCGAGGTAAAGCCTGAGGGTGTCCCCTGCCCGAAGCAGTTCGTTTCCCTCTGCCTTACCGCCGTTGTATTTGATGCGTTTTTTCCGCAGCATTTTATAAATAAAGCCCTTGGAGGCCTTATTCATATATTTCAGCAGAAACTTGTCCAGCCTCTGATTTTCCTCGTTTTTGGTAATGATAATCTCTTTCAAGGCTCTTCCCTCCGGAAAATCAGCTGTGAATCCATGCCAGATATGCGCTGATAAAGTTATCAATCTCACCATCCATCACCGCGTCCACCTTACCGGTTTCCTCGCCTGTCCGGTGATCCTTTACCAGAGTATAGGGCATAAAGATGTAGGAACGAATCTGGCTGCCCCAGCCGATTTCCTTTACATCCCCACGGATTTCCGCCAGCTTCTGCATCTGCTCCTCAATCTTGAGGGCAAGCAGCTTACTTCTCAGCATTTTGAATGCCTTATCCTTATTGGCAAACTGGCTTCTCTCCTCCTGACAGGATACCACAACCCCCGTAGGGAAGTGTGTGATACGGATTGCAGAGGAGGTCTTGTTGATGTGCTGACCGCCTGCACCGCTGGCTCTGTAGGTATCAATACGGATATCATCCGGCTTGATTTCAATTTCCGTATCATCCTCAATTTCAGGCATAACATCGCAGGACGCAAAAGAGGTCTGCCGTCTGCCTGCGCTGTCGAAGGGAGATACACGCACCAAGCGGTGAATCCCCTTCTCGGATTTCAGATAGCCATAGGCATTTTCGCCGTTTACCTGAATGGTAACGGATTTCAGTCCGGCTTCATCGCCGTCCAGCATATCCAGTACCTCCACCTCGAAGCCTTCCTTCTGCGCCCATCTGGAATACATGCGGAAAAGCATATTTGTCCAGTCACACGCCTCTGTGCCGCCTGTCCCCGCATGCAGGGTAACAATGGCATTGTTGCGGTCATATTCGCCATCGAGCATCGTTGCAATGCGCAGTGCCTCGTATTCCGCAAGGAAGGAATCGTTCATTTCCTTTACTTCTTCATATACGCTGTCATCCTGCTCCTCGATGCCCATTTCGATGAGTGTCAGAATGTCCTCGTAGGTTGTTACAAGGCCTTCATATTTGCCGACCTTATTTTTCAGTGCTTTCAGCTTCTGCAATGTTTTCTGGCTCTTTTCCAGATCATTCCAGAAATCGGGGTCTGCGGAAAGCTCTTCTAATTCGTTTATCTTCTCCTTCGCGCCAGCGACGTCAAAGTGAAGCCCCCATTTCCTTTAATTTTTCGTCATAAGCAGAAAGGCCCAGACGGATCTGTTCTAACTCGAACATAAAAAATCATCTCCTTCATAATGAAAATAGAATTGATTTATTAGTTGACAAAGCATCCTGCGGCTTGGGCTTGCCGCCAAAGACAGTTTGTCCTATTTATCTTCCTCGGAAAAATTTTCCGTTGAAAATCGAATGAAATTGCCGCCGAAGGAAGCCGAAAAATCTTCTATCGGCACCCACCAATTCGGCTTGTTTTGCTCCAAAAAGGCAGACGGATGATGCACCAGAAAGGCTGTCAGCCTGCCGTCCTCGGTCTCATAGCCAAGCACAGGCACCAAATGCCCGCTTTTCCCGTAAACACCGTTGCCGTCCGGCTTGGGCTTGCCCCCTTGAAAAAAGGATGCCACAGAAACCATGCAGGGATGCCCTGCATCCAGCTCCCGCTTTAAGTCCTCCGCTGTTTTTTCGCGCAGTGCCTCGCCGTAAATGCCGTAATCCGCCGCAAGCTTCGCCAGCCCCCAGTGAATCCAGCCGACACCTTCTTTATAGGCACCTGCCGCAACACCCTTAGCAATCATTGTGCCATGGCGCTCCACCTGCTTGCCAAGGCCCTCCAATATCATACGCAAGGAGGCAATGCCGCAGCTGCGAAAGGTCCAGCTGTCCGCCTCATGGAAGGAGGAAAAGCCCTCCTCCTTCCATGTTTCCTGCGTCATTCTCTGGGTATAAAAAGGGAAATCCATCTGTAGTCGATATTGCTTTTTTTCTCCCATTTGTTTCCCTCTTTCTGTCCCAAATGCTGCAAATTATCTGTGCATCTGCGTAAGCAAGCTTCCGCTTTGCACAGTCGCTTGATAACGCTCTTTTTTTTCAGAAAGCCAATGGCTGAACGCCATTGCTTCCATTCGTAAGGCTCCGCCTTACTCATGTCATCAGGTTATCAAATGTCTGTGCATCTGCGTAAGCAAGCTTCCGCCTTGCACAGCCGCTTGATAACGCTTTCTTTACACGTTTCTGCCACAGCACTGCTTATATTTCTTGCCGCTGCCGCAGGGGCAGGGGTCGTTTCTGCCGATTTTTTCATCAGCGCGCTTCTTCGGCTGCTTTACCGCAGAATCATCCTTATTGGTAAACATCTGCTTCGGCGGTTCCTCCTGCTTTACCTCTGTCTGGATACGCACGCGGTAAAGAATCTTCAGCGTATCCTCCTGAATATGATTGCTCATTTCCTCGAACATATCATACGCCGCAAATTTATATTCTGTCAGAGGGTCTCTCTGTGCATAAGCATGCAGCCCAATCCCCTGACGCATCTGATCCATATCATCAATATGATCCATCCATTTCTGGTCAATCACGCGCAGCATCACCACGCGCTCCAGCTCACGCATGCGTTCTTCGCCCTCAGCCTGGCCCTGACCGATTTCCTTTTCCTTCATTTCATACAGCTGATTGCCCAGCTTTGTCAGGGTTTCCTTCAGCTTATCCTTTGTCATCTGAGGCAGCGCTTCATCCTTGATATTCACCTTGCCGACAGGAATAATTGCACTCAGAGATTCGCTGAATGCCGCCATATCCCATTCCTCAGGCAGCTGGTCATCGCTCATGTGTGCGTCCACCGTGCGTTCCACAACCGCGCCAATCATGCCGACAATGCTGTCTCTCAGGTTTTCACCGTAAAGCACGCGTTTTCTTTCGCCATAAATGATTTCTCTCTGCTCATTCATGACCTGGTCATATTCCAGAAGGTGTTTACGAATGGCAAAGTTGTTGCCCTCTACCTTCTTCTGTGCATTTTCAATTGCCTTAGAAAGCATCCCTGCTTCAATCGGCTCGTCCTCTGTCATGCCCATCGCATCTACCAGCTTCATTGTCTTTTCGGAGCCAAACAGACGCATCAGGTCATCCTCCAGAGAGATATAGAAACGGGATTCGCCGGGGTCACCCTGACGACCGGCACGACCACGCAGCTGGTTATCAATACGTCTGGATTCATGACGTTCCGTACCGATGATTTTCAAACCACCCAACTCTGCAACGCCTTCGCCCAGCTTAATGTCCGTACCACGGCCGGCCATGTTTGTCGCAATCGTAACTGCGCCCATCTGCCCTGCCAGTGCAACGATTTCCGCTTCCTGTGCGTGGTACTTCGCATTCAGCACCTGATGCTTCACGCCCTCCATCTTCAGCAGCTTGCTCAGTGTTTCGGATTTTTCGATTGTAACCGTACCAACCAGTACCGGCTGTCCCTTTTCGTGCGCCGCAATGATATCTCTTACCACCGCGCGGAATTTGCCCGCCTCGGTACGATACACAACATCATCCAGATCCTTTCTCTGTATAGGGCGGTTTGTGGGAATTTCCACAACGTCCATCCCATAGATATTACGGAATTCTTCTTCCTCTGTTTTCGCCGTACCTGTCATACCGCATTTCTTAGCGTATTTATTGAAGTAGTTCTGGAAGGTAATTGTTGCCAGCGTTTTGCTTTCTCTGCGCACCTGTACGTTTTCCTTCGCCTCGATTGCCTGATGCAGACCGTCGGAATAGCGTCTGCCCGGCATCATACGCCCCGTAAATTCATCAACGATAACGATTTCGCCCTCATGAATCACATAATCCTTATCCAGATGCATGTTATAGTTTGCCTTCAAAGCATTGTTGATATAATGTTGCAGTTCCAGATTTTCGGGATCGGAAAGGTTGTCCACGGAGAAATATTTTTCCGCCTTTGCAACACCTTCCTGCGTCAGCACAACAGATTTCGCCTTTTCATCCAGAACGAAGTCGCCTTCCTCCTGAATTTCCTCCTTCAGAAGGGCATTCATTGCCTCATCCTCATTCAGAATACGACCCTTTTTCAGTTTTTTTACAAACAGATCTGCCACGCGATACAAATCCGTGGACTTGGAACCGCTGCCGGAAATAATCAGGGGTGTTCTGGCTTCGTCAATCAGAACAGAGTCAACCTCGTCGATGATGGCATAATGCAGGTCTCTCTGCACCATGTTTTCCTTTCGTACTACCATGTTGTCACGCAGGTAGTCAAAGCCGAACTCATTGTTTGTACCATAGGTAATATCGCAGGCATACGCCGCGCGGCGTTCGTTGTTGTCCATCCCGTTCAGGATGCAGCCCACGCTCAGCCCTAAGAAACGGAATACCTCACCCATCCAGTCAGAGTCACGCTGTGCCAGATAGTCATTGACCGTAACCACATGTACGCCCTTGCCCTCCAGCGCATTCAGATATGCAGGCAGTGTTGCCACCAGTGTTTTACCTTCACCTGTTCTCATCTCGGCAATACGTCCCTGATGCATCACGATGCCGCCCATCAGCTGTACGGGAAAATGCTTCATATTCAGCACATTGGGACGGGAAGCCGCCTCTCTTACCACTGCATACGCCTCAGGCAGAATATCATCCAGTGTTTCGCCCTTTGCCAGACGATCCTTAAATTCCTGTGTCTTTCCTCTCAGCTCTTCATCCGAAAGGTTTTCATACTGGGGGCCCAGTGCTTCAATCTTCGCCACGATGGGCTTGATTTTCTTGATTTCCTTTTCACTGTAGTTCCCAAATATTTTTTCCAAGAAACCCATTTGGTTCACCTCATTTTTCTTTTCTCACATGTGCCGAAAGCAGACAGCCACTCGATAGGCACACTTTTACATTATTATAGTATAGCAGAAGAACACCCCCGTACACAAGGAAAACTTGCGCATTTCAGGGGATGTTCAAAAAGTTTTAAGAAATCTTTATATAAATTTCACATTTTTTCTCAATACCACTGTTCTTCTGACGAAAAACAGCGCATTTTGTTCCGCTTCTGCTTTATTTCTCTGATTTCGACTCAAGCGCCGCCTTCTTCCAGCATTTATAGCACATCGGACGATAGCTTTCGTTGCCCCCCAGAAGGAACTGCTCCCCTTCGGTAACAACTCTGCCCTCCGCATCAATTCTTGCATTCACCATAGCCTTTCCGCCACAGGTGCAGACCGTTTTCAGCTCCGTCACGGAATCTGCCAACTCAAACAGCCTTGCACTGCCGGGGAACAATCTTGTCCGAAAATCTGTCCGCAGTCCAAAGCAGAACACAGGCACATTGTAATAATCCACAATCTCCCGTAGCTGCTCCACATGGGCAGGCTGTAAAAACTGTGCCTCATCCACAATAATCACATCATAAAATTCCCGTTCTCTGTCACGGAAAACTTCATATAAATCCATATCATCGTCAATCACATCTGCAGGCTGCTCCAGCCCGATGCGAGAATGTACCTTATCTGCGCCATAGCGCGTATCTGCCGCAGGCTTCATCAGCCAGACGCGCATCCCCTGTTCCTCGTAGTTGAATTTCGTAATGAGTGCCTGTGCCGATTTGGAGCTGCCCATCACGCCGTATCTGAAATATAATTTTGCCATACACAAAACCCCTTTGCTTTTTCTTCTCAATTTCCCTGTTATGATACCACAATCCTAGCCCCTTGGCGAGTGACACTCTCCCCAAAAATTCTTTTGCTTTTTGCTTTCTTTTCTCAAAAAAAAGAGTATACTGTCTAAAGAAGGTAAAATGACAAAAATATAACAAAATGATACCCCCCCAAAAATTCAGATTGGAGATGACTTTGTTGATTACAGATTTAACCCGGGGCAGCAGCCGAAAAATGCTCTGGATGTTTTCCATTCCCATGCTGCTGAGTGTTGCCTTTCAGCAGGTTTATCAAATTGCAGACAGCATCATTGCCGGGCAGTTCATCGGTGAAGCCGCGCTTGCGGCAGTCGGTGCATCCCACCCCATCACTATGATTTTCATGGCAGTTGCCGTTGGCAGCAATATCGGCTGTGCCGTTGTGGTTTCCCGCCTGTTCGGGGCAAAAAAATACAGCGCACTCAAAACGGCTATCTGCACCATCTTCTGCGCCTGTCTTGCGGTCAGCGTGGTTCTGACGCTTGTCGGCATTTTCGGCGGAAGTGCCATGCTTCGCCTCATCCGCACCCCTGCCGATGTTTTCGCCGATGCCAAACTCTATCTGCATATCTATATCTATGGGTTTTTGTTCCTGTATCTTTATAATATCTGCAACGGCATCTTCACCTCTCTGGGGGACAGCCGTACGCCGCTGTATTTCCTCATCGGCTCCTCCATAAGTAATATTCTTCTGGATATTATCTTCGTAGTCTGGCTGAAAATGGGGGTTGCCGGTGTTGCATGGGCAACCTTCGCCGCACAGGGCGCGGCATCCGTGCTCGCCTTTCTTACGCTGTTGCATCGCATCAAGCAATTAAGAAGCACCGAGCCGTATGCAAAATTTTCCGCAGAAATGCTTGTACAGGTTACCATCGTTGCCATCCCAAGTATTTTGCAGCAATGCTTTGTTTCCGTCGGGAATCTTTTCGTGCAGTCTGCCGTCAATAGCTATGGCTCTGCCGTTGTTGCAGGGTTTTCTGCCTGCCAGAAGCTGAATACCTTTGCCGTCACCTGTATGACAACCCTGTCCAACGGCGTTTCCTCCTTCACCGCTCAGAACCTTGGCGCAGCTAAAAAGGAACGGGTTTCCGAAGGCTTTCGGGCGGGGGCGCTCCTCGGTATTCTGGTCTGCGTACCGTTTTTCCTGTTCTATTTCTTCTTCGGCCGCACCGCCATGGGGCTGTTTCTGGATGAAAGCAGTGCTGCCGCAATTCAGGCAGGTGTAGACTATATGCACATCGTCACCCCCTTCTATTTCATCGTAACGATTAAGGTCATGTGTGATGGGGTGCTGCGCGGTGGCAGTGCCATGCTCTATTTCATGACAACCACATTCACCGACCTCTTCCTGCGTGTGGCGTTGGCGTTTCTCTTTGCAAAAGGGCTTGGTCTCGGCGCAACCGGCATCTGGATGGCATGGCCCTTCGGCTGGACACTTTCCGCCCTTCTTTCCATTTTCTTCTATCGTTTAAAGCCTTGGCTGAAAAAAGAGCTCTGATACCAAAAAATGCACTACGAAATCGTAGTGCATTTTTTGACTTATTTATCCTCTTTGATATTCTTTTTCCGAATGTTTTCCTCAATCAGCTCTCTTGTATATTCCCAAATTTCCGCCGAACCCAATTCCGTTTTCGCCTGTCTCCCCCAGACCTGACTGCGGCTCACCCTATGCGCACGCCAATCTCCACCGTCATTGGCATTATTCAGCAGCAGCGGCTGAAAATTATCCATCACATGCGCAAATCTTGCCTCTGGTGTTTCATTCGCTTCAAATTCTTCAAATAATCCGCGCAGCTCATCTCTCTGGTCATCGGGCAGTAAGCCGAAAATCCGCTCTGCCGCCTTTTCCTCCCGTTCCGCCTGCGTTGCCAGCCCTGCCGTATCGTAGGCATAGGTGTCCCCTGCATCAATCTCCACAATATCATGAATCAGCGCCATCATCATCGTTTTCGCAAGGTCAAATTCCGCATTTGCGTATTCCTTCAGCAGATAAATCATCATCGCCATGTGCCATGCATGCTCGGCATCGTTTTCCCTTCTGCCGTGCCCGCTCAGGTGCGTCTGCCTGAGAATATTCTTCTCCTTGTCCGCCTCCAGAATAAACGCTACCTGCTTCTTGAATCGTTTTCTGTCCATCCTTCTCCCTCTTTCTTCATAAGAAAAGCCTTAGACCTTTCGGTCTAAGGCTCAGGAACTCGTCTGTTTGTTTTTCTGCTTCAGCAAGTCAAAATCCTGATTTCAACTTATTTTTAATATTCGGGCTCAATCAGACCGTAGGTGCCGTTCTTTCTCTTATAAACCACACTTACCTCGTCTGTCTCCGCATCGCGGAATACAAAGAAGCTATGCCCTACCAATTCCATTTCCATAACAGCCTCTTCCGCATCCATAGGCTTTACGGCAAAACGCTTTACCTTCTCGATTTTTACCAGAGGCTCGTCATCCAAGTCCTCCTCAGGCACCAGAATTGCCGCATATTCTGCCGCATAGGCATCTGCGCCGTTTCTGATTTTGGTGCGCATCCGTTTTTTATAACGAACAACCTGCCCCTCCAGAATATCCACCGTTTTATCCATAGCGGCTGTCATGTCCGCATCCTGCACCTCTGCCCGTGCATATCTTTTATTCATAGGAATGGTTACTTCCACCGTAGCAACCTGTTTTTCCAAGCTTAATGTGATGGTTGCCTCTGTGTCCGCAGGGAACAGCTTGGCAATTCGATCCATCTTCTTTTCTACCATTTCCTTTGTTTTGTCCCATACATCGATGTTTTTCCCAATAATGTTATAACGCATACTAACAACTCCCTTCGGGATTCTCTCATCTTCTCAGAGAATCAAAAACATATATCTAATCGGCACCGCGCCGATGAGATTCAAAAGTAATCAAAATGGATTTCCTGTTTATTTGTTATATTCTCCGTTATTTCGTAAAATCCTTCTTTCTTTTGAAAAAAATATTTGAATTTTCGATTTTTTTCGCAGGCGCATCAAAAAAAGAGTTGTAAGCTTTTTCTGCTTTCGTTTCCATAATCTGATTTATGGAATCGGATACTTTTTCCGCAGAAGCAGAAACGGCGGATTCTCAGGCTTTTCAAATTTCCACAAAAAACGACATTCCTCTCCATTTTTCCACAAATTTTTTTTGCACAACCTGTGGATATTGTGAATAACCTTGTGGAAAACTTACGTTTCAAGGATTTTTATTGTGGATAAAACGTGGAATTTATCCACGTTTTCCACAGTCACATTCTTCTGTTCATATCTGCCATAGGTTCACATAATCTTCCATCTCTCAAAAAGAAAAAGCCCTTCATTCTTTTTTTATCGCCGCATTAAGGCTGATTCATAACCTGAAAAATATAGAATTTCAGATAATAGGATTCCTCTGCCGCCCAGAGAATCGGATGATCGGGTGCCTGATGGCGATATTCCACCTGACGCAGGCGTTTATGCACATTCTTCGCCGCCTGCCCGATGGTCTGGGTGAACAGCTCATAGGTCATGAAATGCGAGCAGGAGCAGGTTGCCAGAAAGCCGCCATCCTTCAGCAGCTTCATAGCGCGCAGGTTGATTTCGCGATAGCCCTTAACCGCATTCTTGACAGAGCTTCTGGACTTTGTAAAGGCAGGAGGATCAAGAATGATTACATCGAATTTTCTGCCCTCTGCTTCGAGTCTGGGCAGCAGTGCAAACACGTCCTCGCACTGAAATTTCACAACCTCCTGCAAGCCATTCAGCTTGGCATTCTCCGTTGCCTGATCCACCGCAAGCTGGCTTGCATCAATCCCCAGCACGCTTTTTGCCCCTGCAATGCCTGCATTCAGCGCAAAGGAGCCTGTATGGGTAAAGCAGTCCAGCACATCCATTCCCTGACAAATTTTATGAATGGACAGTCGATTATACTTCTGGTCAAGGAAAAAGCCGGTTTTCTGCCCTTCCTCCACATCAACGATATATTTTACGCCGTTTTCCACAATCTGCACCTTGGTATCAAAGGGTTCGCTGAGGAAGCCCTTCCAAGGCTGCATGCCCTCCTGCCTGCGCACCTTCGCATCACTGCGTTCATACACGCCGCGGATATGGATGCCGTCCTCCAGCATAGCTTCGATGAGCAGGCGCAGAATCGTTTCCTTCATGCGGTCAATCCCCATCGCAAGAGACTGTACCACAAGCACATCGGAGAATTTATCCACAACCAGACCGGGCAGAAAATCCGCTTCCCCGAAAATAACACGGCAGGAGGAAATATCCACCGTCCGTTTGCGGTAATTCCATGCCGCCTCTACTCTGGCGCGCAGAAATGCCTCATCAATCACCGCATCCTTATTTCTGCTCATCATACGAATGGTGATTTTGGAATTGTTATTATAAAAGCCTGTCCCCATGGGATAGCCGTCAAAATCCTGCACCGCAATCAGCTCGCCATTGACCGCATCCTCCGTCACTGCGGCAATTTCATTATCGAATATCCAAAGACCGCCCGCCTTAAGCATACGCCCTTCGCCCTTTTTCAATGTTGCAACAGGTAAACCCATCAGCCTTCTCCTTTCTGAATAAAAACCCTTCCTGCGAAAAAAAGGAGTATCTCCCGATACTCCTTTTCATTTTGCTTATCTTACTTATCCGCTTATCAGACTTGCTTAGTTTGCGTAGTTATTGAAGTAATTCTGAACCAGAACGATAGGGGTACCCTTATCACCGGAACCACTTGTCAGGTCACACAGGGAACCAATCAGGTCTGTCAGGCGGCGAGGTGTGGTACCTTCGGATGCCATCTGTCCCTTCAGATTTGCTTCTTTTGCCTTAATTGCATTCTTGATTGCATCTGCCAGTGCATCGCCGTTCAGGTCAGCGAAATCGTTATCTGCCAGATATTTCAGCTTCAGTTCATTGGGCAGACCGTTCAGACCATCTGTATAGCCTGCGCCGACAACGGGGTCAGCCAACTCCCAAATCTTACCAACGGGATCCTTGAATGCGCCGTCGCCATAAACCATAGCCTCTACCTTTACGCCGGTGCGTGCGATGATTTCCTTCTGGATTTTTTCTGCTACCTCCTGTGCGTTCTTAGGGAACAGCTTGATGGTTGTTTCTGTTGCCTTATTGGAGCCCAGCAGACCGTACTCTGCATTGTAGCCACTGCCGTTTACGGGTGCGTTCAGGATTTCTGCCAGTGTCAGAACCTTTTCGCCGCCCTTTGCCAGAATACGGCGTTTGGAGCGTTCTCTGTTGTGAATATCACAGCACAGCACGTTCTTTGTATACTTTACGATTGCTTCGGGGTGGTTTGCGAATACGATTTCAGCTTCTGCGCCTTCCTCTTCAATCAGACCCTTGTAGTATTCTACATAGTCAACGCCTGTGAAGGGGTGCTTCACATAGCCGAATGCCTTACGGTATTCATCCAGAGACAGCACGTCTGTGTAGGGATTTACGCCGCTGTCATCCAGAATATCCATATCAAACAGGTGGTTGCCTACTTCATCGGAAGGATAGCTCAGCATCAGCACTACCTTCTTTGCGCCCTTTGCGATACCTCTCAGGCAGATTGCAAAACGGTTTCTGCTGAGGATGGGGAATACAACACCGACTGTTTCACCGCCCAGCTTTGCTTTTACGTCTGCCGCAATATCCTCTGTGGATGCGTAGTTGCCGTCTGCACGAGCAACAACTGCCTCTGTTACACAGATTACATCTCTTTCATGCAGCTGGAAACCATCCTGCTCCACTGCCGCCAGAACGGAATCTGCTACGATTTTAACGATGTCATCCCCTTCACGGATGATAGGTGCTTTGATACCTCTGGAAATTGTTCCTGCCATAGTGTAAAACCTCCTGAAAAATTCGATTTATTTCTCACAGGCGTTCTGCCTGTTTTGATCGAATGATTTTTGCCATTGTGCAAAGCGGAAACCCGAATCCCGTTTCCTGCAAGCAGGACGGACTTCGTAGCTCGAAAACGGCTTTCTCCGCTATAAGCATAAAAAAATCCCACGAAAACGCGGGATCGATGGCAAAATTTCTAGTCATGGTGTGATGAAAGTACATTCGATCACCGACGCACTCATTCTACCAAGAAAAGCGCACACTTGTCAATAATATCCCACTTGTTTTCTATAAAAATATCTTATATCAATCATAATTTTTCATTTAGACTTCCTCCATCCAAGCCGCCGTATCCAAGGCAATTTCCATCATCTGGGTGAAGGTATTCTGTCTCTCCTCGGCTGTGGTGGCTTCGCCTGTAATCAGATGGTCGGAAATGGTAACAATGGTCAGCGCGCGTTTGCCTGCCCTTGCCGCCTCCAGATACAGTGCGGTCGATTCCATTTCCACCGCAAGCGTACCCATTTTCGCCCAGGAAACGGTTTCCGCCATGCCGCCCTCGTTATAGAATGCATCAGAGCAGAGGAGATTGCCAACGTGCATTTCAATTTTCCTTGCCTTCGCGCAGTCCACCGCTGTGGAAAGAAGCGTATAATCCGCTGTGGGAGCTAAGGTGCCGGGCATGTGATATTGCTCGGCATAGCTTGAGGTTGTGTTGGAGCCGATGCCTGCCACGATATCGCGCACCTTCAGCCTTTCGGACAATGCCCCCGCGGAGCCGATGCGGATAATGTTTTCCACATCATAGAAATTGAATAATTCATGGCTGTAGATACCGATGGAAGGGCAGCCCATGCCGCTTGCCATAACAGAAACCCTTTTGCCCTTATATAGACCCGTATAGCCGAGAATCCCACGGGTGTGGTTGACCTCCACGGCATCGGTCAGAAATGTTTCCGCAATGAATTTCGCCCGTAAAGGGTCGCCGGGCATCAATACTGTTTTTGCAAAATCGCCTTTTTCGGCAGAAATATGAGGTGTTGCCATATCCATTCCCTCCTTGTTGTTATTGAAGCTTTCTATTGAAAATTTTTCTCGTTTCTCAAATCGTTTCTTATTTTTCCTCGCGCAGGCTTTTTAAAAGAGAAATCTCTTTGGCGTAGCCCGCCGCCTCGTTCGGTGTTTCCAGATAAAACGGCAGATGGCACAGCTTCGGGTGGTTGATAATATTTGCAATGCCTGCCAGACCAAGCGTACCCTCACCGATTTTCTCGTGTCTGTCCTTATGACTGCCGATGGGATTCTTGCTGTCGTTCAGGTGAATGGCTTTCAGCCTGTCCAAGCCGATGATGTCATCAAACACCTGCAAAACGCCGTCCAAATCCCCAATGATGTCATAGCCGCCATCATACACATGGCAGGTATCCAGACAAACGCCCATGCGCTCCTTCTGCTCTACTCTGTCCAAAATGGCGCGCAGCTCCTCAAAGCTTCTGCCGACCTCACTGCCCTTCCCTGCCATGGTTTCCAGAAGGACGAGGGTTTTGCCGCCTGCCGAAAGAATATCGTTCAATGCGTCCGCAATGAGGGGAATCCCGATTTCCACTCCCTGCTTCACATGGCTGCCGGGGTGGAAATTAAACATCACATCAGGCAGAAGCTCCAGCCTTGCCAAGTCCTCCTTCATGGTATTTCTGGCGAAGGTGCGCAAATCCTCCTTCGCGGCACAGGGGTTCATGGTATAGGGTGCATGGGCAAGCAGTGTGCCGAAGCGGTGCTCCGCATGAAAGGCATTGTATTTTTCGATATCCTCTAAATCCAGCGCCTTGACAGAGCCGCCTCTGGGGTTTCTGGTGAAAAACTGGAACACATTCGCCCCAAGCTTCACTGCCTCCTTCCCCATGGCAAGATAGCCCTTGGCGGCAGATAAATGACAGCCGATATAAAACATAGTTGTCCTCCTTAGCCGATATAATACACGATATTGGTAAATTCCGTCATGCTTTCCCCGCGGTTGCAGTAGGTATGGGGCTGGGTGCAGTCAAAATGGATGAAATCCCCTTCTCTGAGGAGATATTCCTCGCCGCCGTAACGCAGAACCATTTCCCCTCGCGTCACCAGAAGATATTCATGCGTATTCATGCCATGCCCTTCGGAAGTGTATTCCTTATGTGCATCCAATTCGCCGTTGAAAAACTCAAAATCGCGTGCAGGGTTGGCTGTATTGTAATGATAGGCACGATAGCCGTCATACTCCGCAATAACGCTTTCCTCTTTTCGAATCAGCAGAGGCGCATCAATCTGCTCATCAATCAGCTTTGTATAGGAAACCTGTAAGCCACCTGCGATCTTCCAGAGAGTGTTGATGGTAGGGTTGGATTCGCCCTTCTCAATCTGGCTGAGCATAACCTTGCTGACACCGGAAAGCTCCGACAGCTTTCCCAAACTGAAGCCACGCTCTGCGCGCAGCCGTTTTAAATTGACAGCAATAATTTCATTCAGATTCATGGAGGAACCTCCTTTCTTCTCTTTTTTTATTTTACCCTGTTCTTCCTCTTTCCGCAAGCAAAACAACGCTTGCGGCTTTGCGTCTGCCGCCGTATAATTGTCTGAGCTGAAACAAACGGAAACAAACGGAAAAAGAAAAGGAAAAGAGACCATGAAGGAAAAACTGCTTACATTTTTCAAAAAAGAAACGATACTCTGCATTGCCTGCCTGTTGGCAGTGCTTTCGGCATGCATTGTGCCGCCCGATGCAGCGTATCTTGGCTACGTTGATACAAGGGTGCTGATTCTGCTTTTCTCGCTGATGGCAATATTGGCAGGCTTTCGTGCGCTTGGCATCTTCGACCGCATGGCAAATCTGCTTCTGGCAAGGGCGAAAAAAATGCGGCAGCTAGCGCTGACCCTAGTCATGCTGTGCTTTTTCTCCGCAATGCTTGTGACCAATGATGTGGCACTGATTACCTTTGTGCCGTTCACGATTTTACTGCTGCAACGCGTGCATTTAGAGGAAAAGCTGATTCCCGTTATTGTTCTGCAAACGATTGCCGCCAATCTGGGCAGTATGTTGACCCCTGTTGGCAATCCGCAGAATCTCTATCTTTATACCATTTCGGGGATTGGGGTCGGGGCGTTTTTCAGAATCACCCTGCCGTTTGTTCTCGTGTCCTTCTTTCTGCTGCTTCTGCTCTGCTTTTTGCAGGGAAACACCTCCTTAGCCACACAGCCGCAGACAACGCCACCCACACGGACAGGAGCAGAAAAACAACATCTTTTCGGCTTGACGGTGCTGTTTTTTCTTTGCCTGCTGGCAGTTTTCCGCATCCTGCCCATTCTGCCGCTGTTGGCGTTGTCACTGGTGTGGTTTCTGCTGTTTCAAAAAGGGATTCTGAAAGAGGTGGATTACTGCCTGCTGCTCACGTTTGTATTTTTCTTTATCCTGATTGGGAATCTGGGACGTATTTCCGCCATACGGGAAGCCCTTCAAGCACTGCTCTATGGCAGAGAGGTGCTTGTTTCTTTTCTGAGCTGTCAGCTCATCAGCAATGTGCCTGCGGCGGTTCTGCTTTCAGAATTTACCGACCGTTATGACCTTTTGCTTGCAGGGGTGAATATCGGTGGTCTGGGGACATTGATTGCCTCTATGGCAAGTCTGATTTCCTATAAATATTTCGCACAGATACCGAATGTCGGAAAGGGGAAATATCTGCTCTGGTTTACCCTTGCGAATCTTCTGTTTGCGATAGTTCTGCTAGGGCTTGCAGCTTTGCTCCCCTCCTGACTGCAAAGGGCGATTTTATTGCATTTTATCATAGCCTCCTCTGCCCAAAAAGTATTCCAAAAGGCAAAAAGCTATGCTAAAATAAAAAAATATCAAATCCCTTTGAACGAACGAGGTGCATCGCATGCCGAAACGAAAGCAGGATTTTAACACCATATACATATCTGAACGATTACAGGAGGCACTGCGCCCAATTTCGCGCTGTGCGCTGACAGCTGTGGTTGCACCAATGGGCTATGGCAAAACAACCGCTGTCAACTGGTATCTTGCGGAGCGCAGGAAAGAGGAAAACGCGCGCATCATCCGTATCAGCGTCTATTCCGACAATCTCGCAATTTTCTGGAAAAGCGTACAGGATGCCTTTTTGCGTGCAGGGCTTTCCATTTTGCTGGATTATCCCTGCCCGACGGATGCTGCCGGCGGCAGTCTGCTTTCAGATGACCTTTGCCATGCGCTTGCAGGAGAAAAGCCATGCTATCTTTTCATTGACGATTTTCATCTGCTGACAGATGTACACACCGCTGCCTTTCTCTGCACGCTGGCGAACCGTCTGCCCGAAAATGTGCATGTCATTGTAGCAAGCCGCGACCGTTTTCTGCCCTTTGCGGCACAGGTACGTCTGGGCGGCAGGCTCTGTCAGCTTGGCACGGCAGAGCTGCGTCTGAACCATGCAGAGCTTGCCGTTTATGCACACCGCTGTGGCACTGCCCTTTCGGATGCAGAAATTTCCTCCCTGCTTTATATGAGTGAGGGTTGGTTTTCCGCAATTTATCTACATCTGCGTACGCTTGCGGAACGCGGCACTCTGCCCAATCGTAAATCCGATATCTACACCATGTTTACCGCCGCAATGATTGCGCCCCTGCCTGCGGATGCAAGAGAATTCCTCGCGGTTATGGGGCTTGCGGATGAATTTACGCTGGAAATGGCGCACTTTATTACAGAAACTCCCCATACAGAAAAGCTGCTGACCACACTGACGGAGCAAAATGCCTTTGTGAAGCGTCTGCCCGATGGGAAGGTCTATCGTTTTCACCACATGATGAAGGAATGTGCGAAGCGCACCTTTCACACGCTGCCGCCCGAAAAGCAAGCGGCGTACCGCAGCCGTTTTGGTATCTGGTATGAGGAGCACCGCCAATATCTGCATGCCATGGCGGCGTATCGGCAAGGCAGAAATTATGATGCTCTGCTTCGCATTGTGGAGCAGGATGCAGGCATCCTGCTTTCCTCTCTGTCGCCCAAAGCAGTGCTGAAGGCAATCGAGGAGTGTCCCGTTTCGATTCTGAAGGAGCATCCGCTCGCAATTCTCGTGCTGATGCGCAGTATGTTCAACTGGCGGCTGATTCCCGAAATGATGCGGATGAAGGAGCTTCTGCTGACCGCTATCGCAGAGCATCCGGAGCTGCCGGAGCAGGAAAAGGGAAACCTTCTGGGAGAATGTGACCTGATTCTCAGCTTCCTGATGTATAATGACATCAGTGCTATGAGCAGGCTCCACCGCAGCGCAAGCAAGCAGATGTCCCGTCCTGCCGTCAGCATACAGAACGTCGGCGGCTGGTCATTTGGCTCGCCCTCGGTTCTGATGATGTATCACAGAGAGCCCGGCGCACTCAAAAAGGAGCTTGCCGAAATGGAGGAATGTATGCCCCATTATTACAAAATCACGAATGGACATGGACAGGGGGCAGAAAAAATCATGTCCGCTGAAGCATATTTTTTACAGGGAAAATTTACAGACGCGCAGATTGCTCTGGAGCAGGCGTATGCCCAAATTGAAGGAAATGGACAGGAAAACATTGCCCTCTGCTGCGATTTTCTGGCAAGACGGCTTTCCCTCTGCATCGAAACAGAGGAACGAGCTTCCTTCGCGGCACGGCGTGCGTATCTTCTGAAGCAGCATAATACCGCATGGCTGAATATTTTCAATGCGACTGCCGCCTATTACTATGCCCTGCTGGGGGAAACAGAGGAAATCCCCGAAATTTTCCGCACGCACACGCTTTTCTCCGTCAATATTCTTGTTCCCGGCAAACCCATGATAGAAATGGTTGAAAATCAGGTTTATCTGGCGCAGGGTGCTTATGCAAAGGTCATCGGGCGGAGCGAGGGATTGCTTGCCGCCTGTGCAGGGCTGCAGTATGCCTTGGTAGCACTGCATCTGCGGATACAGACCGCGGCGGCGTATGCCATGCTCGGAAAAACAGAGGAAGCGCAGGCGCTTCTTTTGCAGGCCTTGCAGGAGGCAGAGCCCGATGAATTTCTTCTGCCCTTCGTGGAAAATTATCGCTATATCAAAAAAACGCTTGAAAAGCTGCCGCAAACGCCCCTCATTGCACGCATCCAACGGCTTGGAAAGGCATCCGAACAGCGGCAGAAGCAGCTTTCCACGCATCGTCCTGCATCCCTTGTCGCGCTGACGGAACGGGAATATGAGATCGTGAAGCTGATGGCAAGCCGCCTGCGGAATCGGGAAATTGCGGAAAAGCTGTTCCTTTCCGAGGGGAGCGTCAAACAATATATCAATCAGATTTATTCCAAGCTACAAATTGAAGGGGATACCCATAGCAAGAGAAAACAGCTCTTTCAATTACTGGAAGAAAAAACCTAACTTTTGGTTAATAGCCTTTTGCCTTTTATCCATCGTACAATAACAGTACGGTGGATTTTTTATTTACTTTTTTTGAAGAAGGGAGGATATCCGAGGGGAAGAACTGTGATTGATTCAGCTAAAAAGGAGGAATACTATGATAAAACGAATATACAGCAGCCTGCTTGCGCTGGTTATGGTGGTAGGGCTGCTGCCGACGACAGCATGGGCGGATGAGCCCGATGCCGGTTCCGGCACGACAACCACAATCAGTCGATTTAATTGTCCTACAGACGGTTGTACCGTAACAACAACGGACGGTACATCATTCAGCCATAGTGACAGCAGTTGTCCATACGCAGAGGACAGCCGATACTGCTCGGAATGTGGCTATTTGACACATGATACAGAAACTGACACCTATACACACAAAGATGACTGCTCGCTCAAAGAGACTACCCAGCCACCTGCAACGTGTATCAGCTGCGGTAAAACAGAAGGTAACCATAAGGAAATTTGTCGTTTCACCTGCCCGACCACCGGCTGTACCGTAACGTATGACGGAACAGACTACACGCACAATGCTTCAAGTTGCCTCTATAAAGACCCCGAAGTATATTGTACAGAGTGTGGGTACATGACCTATTCCCAAGAGGACGATGATTATTACCATGCTGATGATTGCTCCATCGGCAAGGAAAATCAGGATAAACCCAGCATTGGGGGCGACGATGCCCCTGGGCCGATTGATCAGGAATATCTAGTCAATGGTGTTACCTATTTCGGCGTAGACAGCGACCATTTCGCAGACAGTACAAAGCTGTTTATTCAGGATATGCTTTCTGCAAGAAACAAAAAGCTTGACAATAAATCCACTGCGGCTTTATGGCAGTATCTGGCTTATTGTATTCAGGATGACCACGGCAGAGGTACCGGCACAGGCAAATTCAAGCGTCAGTTTGATGATGTACTGAAAGAGGGCTTAGCTTATGCCACAGGCAGCACAGGCACCTATGCTGTTAATCACCACAGCGGAGACAACAACTACAACGTTCGTTCCAGCGGACTGATTTATGCAAACTCTGTGGCAGCGGCAACAGTTGCTATGGAAAAAAATGTACACGAAGGTTATAAGGATGCCGGCGGCAAAAGAGGTAGCTCTGTTAAAGAGAACGAATCCCTTCGCAATGATACCGATCCGGATGATGTTTTCTGGATGGCAACCGGTGCATATAAAACCAGCGGCAAAAACAAAAAGGGGCATTATCAGGCATTGGGCGTATTGTTCAGTGATTTTACCATTACAACCATTCTGCCCGAGGATGATAGAAACTTCTATCAGACCACTACCAGCACCCCCAAGGCAAACAGCAATACCTATGCTTCCAATGTAAAGAACATGACGAATGTTCCTGTCAGCGCACAGCAGGAGATTTCCAATACAACCTCCACAACAGCAACAAGTACGATTAGCGGCAGTAAGTCCTATGGCTTTGAAGAAAGCCTGGAGGTCGGCTATGAAGTCGGTCTGCTGGGCGGCAAGGGTCACGCAAATCTCACCTTTACCGCTTCTCAGACCATCGAAAGCGGATGGTCGGAGGAAAAATCCAAATCCGATGAGCAGACAACAACCTATAACGTTGGCGTTGAGCTTCCTGCTTACACAAACATCATGATGAAGCAGAACGAAAGCGAAGCCACAACAACAACGAAATATAACTGCCCGGTTGCGCTGAACTTCAACGTAACAATCGTAGAATATACATTAGACCCCAGCTACAATAACGCAGACCCCCGCACACAGGTGCTTGCCACCTTCGGTGCAAATGCAAGAAAAAACCTGCGTCAGCGCGGCGTGGTTGAATTCACACTGACAGACCCCAACGGCATTACCTGGGAAAATCTGTACGATAATCATAACGGCTTGCGGAATATTGTAGAAACTCAGCTTACAGCAACCGCGCCGATGGCTTCCGCAGGTGCAACCTTTACCGTTGTGGATAAGGCAGTGACAAGCGAAATCAGCGGTCTTGCACCCATCTATTCGCTGAGACAGATTAAAACCACAAATGATGTGATGGAATATAATCTTTCCACCGGAGAATATCTGTATGTAGATGCCATTGGACTGGAAGGTCTGAATGCCCAAAATGCTGTATATTACGGCTTCAATCCGGAAAAAGGTCACTGGATTCTGGTGGATGCAAAGGGTAAGGAACTGAACGATGTCTCCGATGACTACATTGCTAAACTGGATACCGATTCCGTAACAGGCTACACGAAGCTGATTGCAGGTAAGACAGAAGGCATCGTTTATCTGAAATATGTCATTGACGAAGATGTTTATGCAACGGCGGAAAAACCTAAGTCCTATGCTACGAATAATAGTCTGCATTCCACAGCTATGATTGCAGTCAATGTCTCCAGAGAAGCATTTAACGAAGGAACAATCACCATTGCAGGCGAATTAACAGGCATTGCCGGTGACCCTGCAAAGGCAATCGAAGGCAAGGATGGTCTGACGGTTGAAATCAGAGACCCCAGTATGAAAAAGCATAGCCGCCCTGTTGTATGGGATGCACAAGAGTTACCCACTGACGGCATTACAGTTAAAAATAACCAGATTTCCTTTACAAAAGAAGGCACCTTCCATGTACGCGCAAAAACAGGAGAGGTTTTCTCGGATTGGTATGAAGTAACCGCTCTTCCCGAAAGAAAACTGACAACGATTACAATTCCCGAAATGCTTACAGTTGACTATAAACTTGAGCATACAGTTAATCTTGCCGCGCTTCAGGTTTCCTATAAAGACCAGTATGGCGCAGATTGGACACCGATTCCCCCTCTGACATGGTCCTGTGCAGATGAAGGCGTATCTATTGATGAGAATGGCGTACTTACCATTCCTTCTGTTGGTACGTATACCGTAACAGCAGAGGGTGGCGGCATTGCCTCTAACACCATGACCATCACTGTAATTGACAGCACCACGAAAGTGACTGCTTTCACCCCCGAAGCAAGAATGCTTTCCTCCTCCGGCGGTTCTGTGGAATTTACAATCACCGGCGCATACCTGCCGGATACCGGTATCTTGATTCAGGCAAATGATTCCATCAAAGCCATGACCACCGGTACGGCTACGGAACAGAAAGCTACATTGACTTTCCCTGCAAATGATACAGAAAATGATCAACCCTATACCGTTACAAATAGTCTGGACAGCAGAACTGCTGCTGTAACCGTAGCGAAGAAGTACTCCGGCGGCTCCTCCGGCGGTGGCGGCGGCGGTGGTGGCGGCGGCGGTACAGCCAAATCCGCTTATATGATTACCGTTGAAAATACCAAAAACGGCGAGGTAGTCTCCAGCCACAAGACAGCCGACAAGGGAGATACCGTTACATTGACTGCTACTCCCGATAAGGGCTATGCTATTCGACGCATAATCGTTACAGACAGCAGTGATCAGAAGCTGACACTGACCGAAAAGGATAGCAAATATACCTTCACAATGCCCTCCTCCAACGTGACCGTTAAAACCACATTCATCATGGATAAGTCCAAAGATGAGGAGCCAAATCCCTTCGCGGACGTTTCCGCAAGCAGCTACTACTATAATGCAGTTCAGTGGGCAGTGAAAAACGGTATTACCGGCGGCACATCCGCCACAACCTTCTCTCCCGATGCTCCCTGCACACGCGCGCAGGCGGTAACCTTCCTATGGAGAGCGGCAGACAGTCCTGCACCAAGCAGCACAGAAATGCCCTTTGCAGATGTACCTACGGATGCCTACTATTATAATGCGGTACTGTGGGCAGTCGAAAACGGCATTACCGGCGGTACATCCGCTACAACCTTCTCCCCCGACGCTCCTTGCTCCCGTGGACAGATTGTTGCCTTCCTGTGGCGCAGCAAGCAGTCCCCTATGGTTGCGGCAGAAAATCCGTTTATGGATGTGAATGCAGCGGATTATTACCATGATGCAGTGCTTTGGGCGGCAGAAAACGGCATTACCGGCGGCACAGGCGCAAATACCTTCAGCCCCGATGCCCCCTGCACACGCGCACAGATTGTAACATTCCTGTATCGCGCATTGCATAAGTAACCCCTTTCCCCAACTGCCTTTCTGTTGGGATATAAAAAACGGCGTAACCGAAATCGGTTACGCCGTTTTTTGTATAAATTATTTTATAAACGTCTTTTTATTTCTCTGCCGGAACTTCCTTATCCCCGTACAATTTACGGATAGCAAGAATTACAACAACCATGGAAACGATTGCGATAGGCAGGTTGATCATCCAATTCTGGATGAGTGCCGCCAGAACGTAGTTCACAGCGGAAACAGCCGCTACAGTCAGTGCATAGGGCAGCTGTGTGGATACATGGTTGATGTGGTCACACTGCGCACCTGTGGATGCCATGATGGTGGTATCGGAGATAGGAGAGCAATGGTCACCGCAAACCGCACCTGCCAATGTAGCCGCTACGGTAATGGTCAGCATTTCACTGCCTGTCTGCATAATAGGCACAACGATAGGCAGGAGAATACCGAAAGTACCCCAGGAGGTACCTGTTGCAAATGCAAGGAACACCGCGATACAGAATACGATAATGGGGATAAAGACCTGCAAAACGCCTGTGCTGTTTGCCAGAATACCCGCAACGAATACATCCGCGCCCAAAAGCCCTGTGATACCGGACAGTGTCCATGCAAATGTCAGAATCATGATTGCAGGAACCATCGCCTTAAAGCCTTCGGGAAGCGCTTCCATGAACTGGTGGAAGGTCAGCACGCGGCGAGGGATATACAGCAAGAAGGTAATCAGCAGTGCCGCCGCAGAACCAAGCAGAAGGCCTGTAGGTGCAGAGCAGTTTGCAAAGGCTTTGATGAAGCTTTCGCCGTCAAAGAAGCCGCCTGTGTAAATCATGCCGATGATACAGCAGATAATCAGCACGATAACGGGCAGAACCAGGTCGATAACCTTACCATTGCCCACTACCTCGGATTCTGCCTCTGCACTTGCAAAGGGTCTTGCATCTGTGGTATAGAGATCATTGTTCAGCTGTGCATTTCTTTCATGCTCCAGCATAGGGCCGAAGTCTGTATTGGTGATAGTCAGTGTCAGCATTGCTACAATACTCAGCAGTGCATAGAAGTTATAGGGAATGGCTCTGATGAACAAATCCAAGCCGTTCACGCCCTCAACTACGCCGGCTACTGCCGCAGCCCAGGAGGAAATGGGAGCAATGATACAGATAGGAGCCGCTGTTGCATCGATGATATACGCAAGCTTCGCTCTGGAAACCTTATGCGTATCCGTAACGGGACGCATAACAGAGCCTACGGTCAGGCAGTTGAAATAGTCATCCACGAATACCAGAACACCCAGCAGGAAGGTGGACAGCAGTGCACCCTTTCTTGTTTTGATTGCCTTAACTGCCCAACGGCCATACGCCGCAGAGCCGCCTGCCTTATTCATCAGCGCAACCATGATACCCAGAATAACAAGGAAAATCAGAATCCCCACATTGTCGCTGTCGGAAAGCTTTGCCAGCATACCGCCGTCTGTGATATCAGTGAAAATCGTCAGATAGGTCAGCTTGGGGCTGAAGTTCGCATAGAACAGACCGCCGACCACGATACCGATGAACAAAGAGGAATAAACCTCCTTTGTAATCAGTGCCAGAATGATTGCAACCAGCGGAGGCACCAGAGACCATGCGGTTGCATACATTTTACTTGTGTGCTCTGCCGCTTCTGCATCGCCCGCAAAAACGGTTACGGACATGGCTGCCGCTACCAGAACAACCACAAAGAGCGTTCCCAGCCATGTTTTTTTGATGTTGCTTTTTGTTTTCATAACCCTTCTCCTTTCAGAAAATCTTAAATGATAAAAACAGTAATAAAGGAATAAATAAGATGATATCGGTTGTCCCCAAATTTCGGAAACAAAAAAGCCCTGCGCAAAGCGCACGGCATCAGAAACATAAAAATATGCTGAAATTCCGATAGCGCTCCACATCCGTGACAGTACATTACATTTTTTGCAATGTCCCAGCAGCTTCTTCCCTTGGGCAGAAAAAGCCACTTCGGCAACGCCGCCTTTCCCCCTCCTGCCGCCCACGGCTCTATTGGGAGAGGATACTCATCGTCATTGCACCTCTATCTTCCTTATTTGTTGTCTGACGTTTCCGTCGGACTATTCTTCATTCATAACATACCGAAGCACTAAAGTCAAGCCTTTCTGTAAAAAAGAACAGGTTTTACGGTTTTTTGTTGACTTTTGTGCGAAAACAAGCGCAAACGGTTTTTCTGCGGATACATTCCTTCTTTTGCATCGACAATGCACGCCACCCCTGTTTTTTATTCACACATTCGCGCGAATATTGCATAAATTATGTATACAATACACATATACACAGCTTCTATCGGAATTATCAAAGCATTTTTTTGCAGAACAGCAGCAAATTCTATATAGTTTTCGCAGATTTTCTCTCTGATTTTTGTCTATTTTATCTCTCGTATTTTTATTTCTCTCCGTTCTCGCTCTGCAATTCGCTAAAATTGAATAATTATACATATATTTATTGACTTCACCCATAAGGAGTATATAATAAGAATAAATCATCATTACCATGGGGTAATCATTTATTTCGGAAGAAAAAGAAAGGAAGGAACAGCCTGATGAAGCATAAGGTATACATCGACGGGCAGGCAGGCACAACAGGTCTGCAGCTGCGTCAGAAGCTGCAAAATCACAAAGATGTGGAAATCCTCTTAATCAGCGAGGAGCTGCGAAAGGATGAGGCAGAGCGAAAAAGACTGATGAACGAGGCAGAGGTTGTTTTTCTCTGTCTGCCGGATGATGCGGCAAGAGAGGCGGTTAAGCTGGTGGAAAACCCGAACACCTGCATTATTGACGCAAGCACAGCCCACCGCACAGATCCCGATTGGGTATATGGCTTTCCTGAGCTTTCCCCTCTGCATAAGGAAAAAATCAGACATGCAAAGCGCATTGCCAACCCCGGCTGCCATGCCACAGGCTTTATTGCGGCGGTTTATCCCCTCATTCGGCTTGGTATCATCGGGACGGATTATCCCTTGACAGCGCACAGTCTGACAGGCTACAGCGGCGGTGGCAAGGCAATGATTGCCGAATATGAAGCGGAGAACCGCTCTCCCCTGTTCGACAGCCCCAGACAGTACGGTTTGGGACAGCAGCATAAGCATCTGCCCGAAATGCAGTATGTGACAGGGATTGATACACCGCCTGTGTTCTGCCCCATCGTTGTGGATTATTACAGCGGCATGGCAACCTGCATCCCTCTGATTGCCTCTTTATTCAAAAAGAAGGTGACAAAGGACGAGCTATTGGCACTGCTGACAGAATATTATAAGGATGCAAAGCTTATCAGTGTCGGCACAGAGGAAACGAACTTCTTGGCATCCAATCCCCTGAGTGATACGAATGAGCTCAAGCTCTATGTTGAAGGGAATGATGAGAGAATGACGCTCATCAGCGTATTCGACAATCTGGGCAAGGGCGCATCCGGCGCAGCAGTAGAAAACATGAATCTTGTATTAGGTCTGGATGAAACGACCGGTTTACTATAAGGAGGAAATACTATGCAAAAGATAAACAGCGGTGTCACAGCACCCAAGGGCTTTCTTGCCGGCGGGGTGCATTGTGGCGTAAAAACAAACAATACCGCCAAAAAGGATATTGCTATCATTTACAGCGAAAAGCCCTGCACAGCAGCAGCGGTTTATACACAGAATAAGGTTTTCGGCGCACCCATCACCGTAACCAGACGAAACATTGCGGACGGCATGGCGCAGGCAGTTGTCTGCAACAGCGGCAATGCGAACACCTGCAATGCGGACGGCGTGGAAAAGGCAGAGAAAATGTGTGTTCTGGCAGCAGAAGCACTGCATCTGAAGCCGGAGGATATCATTGTAGCCTCTACCGGTGTCATCGGGCAGGTGCTTCCCATCGAGCCCATCGAAAAGGGCATTACGGCACTGGCTCCCATCATTTCCAGAGAAGGCAATCTGGATGCCGTGCAGGCCATCATGACCACAGACACCAAGCCCAAGGAAGAGGCTTATGAAATCGAGATTGGCGGAAAAACAGTCAAAATCGGCGCAATGGCAAAGGGCAGCGGCATGATTCACCCCAACATGGCGACCATGCTTGGCTTCCTGACCACAGATGCGGCAATCACAACGCCAATGCTGCAAAAGGCACTGAAATTGGCAGTCGATGATACCTTCAACATGGTCAGCGTAGACGGCGATACCTCCACAAATGATATGGTTTCCATCATGGCAAACGGCATGGCAGAAAACCCCGTTATCGACAAGGAAGGCGCAGATTTTGATTTATTCGTTGCAGTTGTCAAGGAAATCTGCACCTCTATGGCGAAGAAGATTGCCGGTGATGGCGAGGGTGCAACAAAATTAGTGGAATGTACCGTTACAGGCGCACCGACCATTCCTCTGGCAAAAGCGATTGCGAAATCCGTGATTACCTCCAGCCTGACAAAGGCGGCAATGTTCGGCGCGGATGCCAACTGGGGGCGTATTCTCTGTGCGATTGGGTATACAGAGGGTGACTTTGCCGTAGATACCATTCAAGTGGATATTTCCTCGCCCAAGGGCAGTATTCTGGTCTGCGAAAACGGTGCAGGCGTTGCCTTTGATGAGGATAAGGCGAAAGAAATCCTTCTGGAGGATGCGATACATATTGAGATTGCAATGAAGCAGGGCGATGCAAGCGCAACCGCTTGGGGCTGCGACCTGACATACGATTATGTGAAGATCAACGGGGATTATCGCACTTGATACCATAAAACCGTGGGATTCCATCCCACACCCTGCTTGAATGAAGCCCTCAAGAAAAGCAAAGGAGAAAGGTAATGGAAGATATGAATATAAACAGCGTAAAGGCGAAGGTGCTAACAGCCGCCCTGCCTTATATCCAAAAATACAACGGAAAAACAGTTGTTGTAAAATACGGCGGCAACGCCATGATTCACCCCCTGCTGAAAAAAGCTGTCATGAGCGACATTATCCTGCTGAAGCTGGTCGGCATCAACATCGTTCTGGTGCATGGCGGCGGCCCCGAAATCAGCAGCATGCTGGAGCGTCTGGATATCCCCTCCAGATTTGTGAATGGTCTGCGGTATACGGATGAGGAAACCATTGAAATCGTGCAAATGGTGCTTTCCGGCAAAACCAACAAGGATCTGGTTTCCCTGATTGAACAGCTGGGCGGCACGGCAATCGGCATGTGCGGCATTGATGCAGGCATGATTCAGGCGAAAAAGCTGGAGGGCGATTACGGCTATGTCGGCGATATCACCCACATCAACACAGAACCCATTGAAAATGCCATTGCGAACGGCTATATCCCCGTTATCGCGACCGTCGGCACGGATTTAGACGGCAATGTATACAACATCAATGCCGACACTGCCGCCGCAGAAATCGCAACAGCCCTGCAGGCAGAAAACATCATCACGCTGACCGATATCCGTGGGCTTTTGCAGGATGTGGATGATCCCGATTCTCTGATTTCCACTGTCACCATGGACGATATTCCCGCTCTGATGGAAAGAGGGATTATCAGCGGCGGCATGATTCCCAAAATCAAGGGTCTGGAGGCCGCAATCAAGGCAGGCGTAAAGAAGGCCGTTATGATTGACGGCAGAATCGAACATTCCATCCTCATCGAAATATTCTCCGATGAAGGGATCGGCACAATGTTTACAAAATAAAAAAGCATGGAAAAAGCACGGAAAGAAGGAATTTCAATGAGCTTTGAAGATATTAAAAAACTGGATGACGCTTATGTCATGCACACCTATGGGCGATACAATCTGGCAATCGACCACGGCAAGGGCGCAATCTGTTATGACCCTGCCGGCAAATCCTATATTGACTTCACCAGCGGCATCGGGGTAAATTCCCTCGGCTTCGCGGATGAAGGCTGGGTTGCGGCAGTCACGGCACAGCTGAATAAATTACAGCATATCTCCAACCTGTATTATACAGAGCCCTGCGTTCTGGCAGCAAAGCTAATCTGCGAAAAAAGCGGCATGAAAAAGGTATTCTTCGGCAACAGCGGCGCAGAGGCAAACGAAGGCGTGATTAAGGCGGCAAGAAAATACTCCTTCCAGAAATACGGTGAAGGCAGAAGTAAAATCGTCGCTCTGGAAAACTCCTTCCATGGCAGAACCATGGCGGCACTTTCCGCAACAGGGCAGAACGTATATCACAACTTCTTCTTCCCCTTTGTGGACGGCTTTGTGTTCGCAAAGGCAAATGACACAGAAGATATGCTTTCCAAACTGACAGACGATGTCTGCGCCGTTATGATGGAGCTGGTGCAGGGTGAAGGCGGCGTTATGCCTTTGGAGAAAGAATATGTGCAGGCAGTTTATGCGGCCTGTCAGAAAAAGGATATTCTCTTTATCGTAGACGAGGTACAGACAGGTGTCGGCAGAACAGGCACCTTCTACAGCTATCAGCAGTTCGGGATTCAGCCCGATTTAGTATCCTCCGCAAAGGGTCTGGGCGGCGGTCTGCCGATCGGTGCGGTGCTGTTCGGTGAAAAAACACAGGATACCCTGATTCCCGGTGACCACGGCTCCACCTTCGGCGGCAACCCCGTTGTCTGCGCCGGTGCGGTTGAGGTGCTGAACCGCATGGATGATACCTTCCTGCAAAACGTAACCGCAAAGGGCAGGCACATGCGCGAGGAAATCGAAAAAATGCCCCATGTGACAAGCGTTGCAGGCATGGGCATGATGCTCGGCATTGAGCTGGATATTGACGTAAAGCCTGTGGTGACGGCACTGATGGAAAACGGACTTCTGGTGCTGACCGCAAAGCACAAAATGCGTCTGCTCCCCCCTCTGAATATTGCACAGACAGAGCTGGAAAAAGGGCTTTCCATTTTGAAAAACACGCTTGCGGCACTTTGATTTCAAACGTAAATAGGGTATAATGATACCTATCACTGGCATAAAAACCCGACAGGGGTTGGGAAGGGACAGCGTCCCTCGGAAAGAGAGGAACAACTATGAAACATTTTTTGAAGCTGTTGGACTGCACAACAGAGGAAATTTATGAACTGCTTGATCTGGCGGCAACCATGAAGCAGTATGTCAAGGAAGGCAAAGAGCATCATTTCCTGAAGGGCAAAACACTGGGTATGATTTTTGAAAAATCCTCCACCCGTACCCGTATTTCCTTTGAAACAGGGATGTATCAGCTGGGCGGCCATGCGCTGTTTATCAGTGCAAGGGATTCCCAGATTGGCAGAGGCGAGCCCACACAGGATACTGCACGCGTCATGAGCCGTATGCTGGATGGGATTATGATTCGTACCTTTGAACAGAAGGAAGTGGAAATGCTTGCCGAATACGGCTCCATTCCCATCATCAATGGGCTGACAGACCTGTGTCACCCCTGTCAGGTTATGGCAGACCTGCTGACCATCCGCGAACACAAGGGTAAGCTGGAAGGACTGACCATGTGCTATATCGGCGACGGCAACAACATGGCAAACTCCCTCATCGTCGGCGGTCTGAAAACAGGCATGAACGTGCAGATTGCCTGCCCCGAGGGCTATCGTCCCGACCCTATGGTAATGGATTTTGCAGCGCAGTATCCCGATAAGTTCTCCATCACAGATGACCCCATGGCAGCCGCAAAGGATGCAGATGTTGTCATCACAGACTGCTGGACCTCTATGGGACAGGAGGAGGAAAAGAAAATCAGAGAAAAGGCATTTGCAGGCTATCAGGTAAATAAGGAGCTGATGGGTGTTGCAAAAGCAGATGCTATGGTGCTGCACTGCCTGCCCGCTTATCGCGAACAGGAAATCACAACAGAGGTTTTCGAGGCGCATGCAAACGAAATTTTCGACGAAGCGGAAAACAGACTCCATGCACAGAAGGCAGTTCTTGTAAAATTACTGGGTTAAGACAAACAAAAAAGGATAAATCTTCATTCCGAAGATTTATCCTTTTTATTATGCCTGATCGCAGAAATCATTCCTTCATATCCGGATTCAGCTCATGCCATTTTCTATGGTGCGCCTTCATGCAGTCAAAGGTTTCCTCGCTCAGGATATGCTCCATCCGGCAAGCATCCTGCAATGCAGTTTTTTCGCTTACCCCAATATCCATCAGCAGATGGGAAATCACACAATGCTTTTCATAGGTACCCTCTGCCAGTGCCTTGCCCTTTTCTGTCAGCACGATACGACCCTTATCCTCTATCTGCACATAGCCCTCCGCCTTCAGCTTTTTCATGGCATTGGAAATGCTGGGCTTGCTGAAGCCCATTTCCAACGCAACATCCACCGAGCGCACAAAGCCTGTTTTCTGATTTAAAACATAAATCGTCTCCAGATAATTTTCCATAGATTCCTGTGTTTTCATACGGGTTCCCCCCTTCTTCTTCCTTCTATATTAACAAAAATAAGTACAATTTACAATATTTTTCTGTTGTTCTTTGTGTTTTGCATACAGCCTTTAAAAAATTCTATGGGTTTGATTGCATTTTTTTATTGATATTTGGTTGAAAATCATGTATGATGTATATAAGAAAAAACGAGAGCGGCAAATCCTTTTTCCGTTCTTGTATTTTAAGTATGCTTGCTTCTGTAGTTTGAGGTTTTTCTCCTAACTTCAAGCTATTTTGAATCAAACTTTTCATCTCTTCTTGTCATTGCTTCCCAAGCGTAAAAAAGCACCCCCTTTATCGTTTTTTTGCGTGGCAATGGCAACCCTTACGCGGCACCTTCTCCCCCAAGAAGGTGCCGTTCCCCTTTTACGCAGAAATGCTCCGCGAAAACCCACTGAACATTTTTTCATTTTATGCAGAATGAACTGTATTTTATAAATCTTCCCCTTTCTGTCTCTGTGTAGTATGATAAAAGCAATCACTATACAGCATTGATAGAAAAGAGGGTATTTTTATGTACAGAACATTATACAGCCCACAGGGCGGACGCATTATCCTGGATGGACGCGAGGTTATCAATATGGCCTCCAATAACTACCTTGGCCTAGCCAACCATCCTGCCGTTGTTGCTGCCGCAAAGGAGGCTTTGGAAAAATACGGCGTTGCCACAACCGCAAGCAGAAACATCTGCGGCAATTATCCCGTGCATGATGAGCTGGAGGAAAAGCTGGCAAAATTCAAGGGCGTAGAGGCAACACTGGTATTCAACTGCGGCGTAACCGCAAACTCCGGTCTGATTCCACAGCTGGTCGGCAAGGGTGATTTTATCTACAGCGATGAACTGAACCATGGCTCCATCATTGACGGCTGTCGCTTATCCGGCGCAAAAATCAAGGTGTTCCGCCACATGGATATGGCACATCTGGAAGATCTGCTGCAGGAGCCTGTCGAAGGCAAACGGCTCATCATCACAGACGGCGTATTCAGCATGGACGGCGACCTTGCCCCCCTGCCGGAAATGGCAGATCTGGCAGATCAATACAACGCTCTCCTGGTGGTAGATGATGCCCATGGGGATGGCGTAATGGGCCCTGCCGGCAGAGGTACGGTAGACCATTTCGGTCTGCGCGACCGCATCATCATTGAAACAGGCTCTCTCTCCAAGGCATTCGGCTCCGCAGGCGGCTTTGTGGCAGGCCCGAAGGAGTTCATCGAGGCACTGCGTCCCAAGGCAAGAAGCTTTATCTTCACCGCTTCCCCCATGGCTCCCTGCCTGACAGCGGCGGCAGCAAAGGCTGTAGATCTGGTCATGGAAAATACGGCACTGGTAGATAAGCTGTGGGAAAACCGCAATTACTTTGCCGACCGCCTGAGCAAACTCGGCTTGAATATCGGCACATCCGTCACACCTGTTATCCCGATTATCGTCGGCGATGCCGAAAAGGCGCAGAAGCTCAGTGAAATGATGTATGAACGAGGCGTTTATGCACAGGCCCTGCAATTCCCCATGGTACCCAGAGGAACCGCACGCCTGCGTACCATCCTTTCCGCAGACCACACCAAAGAGGATTTGGACAAGGTTGTGGATGCACTGGAGGAATGTGCGAAGGCACTTGACTTAATCAGATAAAAACAAAACCCCCTTTGCTGAACGAAATCCGTTCGGCAAACGGGGTTATTTTTATGCCTCATTCCTTATTTCTTCCTGCCGAAGAACCGCTTCCCGCCGCTCTGTCTGTTCAGTTCTCAGCTGCTTCGGGCAGGCACGGCGTTAAAGCGAATCACATAAAAAAAGAAGCCCTGAAAAATCAAGGCTTCTTCGCTGCACCCGACAGGATTCGAACCTGCGGCCTTTCGGTCCGGAGCCGAACGCTCTATCCCCTGAGCTACGGGTGCGTAAGGGCTGTGTTTCAGCCCGTTTTTCTATTCTACATGGAATCGTGGAAAATGTCAATTCCTTTCCCCCTGTTTCCTTTCGTCAAAAGCAGCTTCATTTTAAACAATCTCTACCGAAGGCAGTTGCCAGATTTCATCGGCATACTGACGAATGGTACGGTCAGAAGAAAATTTACCGCTCTCTGCCGTATTAAGAATTGCCATCCGCACCCATTTTTCCTCATCGCGGTAGGCTCTGTCGATGTCCCACTGTGCGCGTGCATAATCGGCGTAATCCTCCAGAACGAAGTATTCATCTGCTCTGCCGCCGCAGCCGTTCAGCAGTGCATCGTACAGCTCACGGAACAGATTGGTATCGGGGTCAAATGTGCCGTCAATCAGGCTTGTCAGTGCCATCCGCACCTCCTGATTCATGTTATAGACCATCCAGGGATCATATCCCTCCTGTGTCTTCTGCTGCACCTCTGCCGCGCTCATGCCGAAGATAAAGATATTGTCTCTGCCGACCTCCTCGCAGATTTCCACATTTGCACCATCCATCGTGCCGATTGTCAGCGCACCGTTCAGCATAAACTTCATATTGCCTGTACCGGAGGCCTCCTTGCCCGCAGTCGAAATCTGCTCGCTGACATCTGCTGCCGGAATCATCTTTTCTGCCAGAGAAACACGGTAGTTTTCCATAAATACCACCTTAATCTTACCATGAATGGTCGGGTCGTTATTCACCACATCCGCAACAGCGTTAATCAGCTTAATGATGAGCTTCGCTCTGTGGTAGCCTGCCGCCGCCTTTGCCCCGAAAATAAAAGTTCTGGGTATCATATCCAGTCCGGGGTTCATCTTCAGGTGGTTATACAGCCCAATGACATGCAGGATATTCAGCAGCTGTCTTTTATATTCATGCAGACGCTTCACCTGAATATCAAAAATGGAATCAGGATTGATATCAATCCCCTTTGTTTCCTTGATATATTGCGCCAATGCAATTTTGTTTTCCTTCTTGATTGCCGTAAATCGGCTACGGAAGGCGGCATTCTCTGCATAAGGCACCAGCTTTTTCAGCTCATCCAGATTGGTAATCCAACCCTTGCCGATGGTTTCGGTAATCAGCTCTGCCAGCTTCGGATTGGCATGGAGCAGCCATCTTCTCTGGGTAATGCCGTTTGTTTTGTTATTGAATTTTTCGGGATACAGCTCATAAAAATCATGCAGCTCCTGCTTTTTCAGAATTTCCGTATGCAGTGCCGCTACCCCGTTGACAGAATGACTCCCGACGATTGCCAGAAATGCCATGCGAATCTGCCCATCTGCAATGATTGCCATTTTTCTGATTTTATCGGGATTGTTCCCATATTTTTCCGTCAGCTCCAGAACGAAACGGCGGTTGATTTCCTCCACAATCTGATAAATACGAGGGAGCAGGCGGCTGAATAATTCCATCGGCCATTTTTCCAACGCTTCGGACATAATCGTGTGATTGGTATATGCACAGACCCTTCTTGTAATATCCCATGCCTGATCCCAAGGCAAATCATTTTCATCCACCAGCACACGCATCAGCTCCGCCACCGCCATGCTGGGGTGGGTATCATTCAGCTGAAATGCCACCTTATCTGGCAGTTCGTTGAAATCGGTATGCTTTTTCTTGAAGCGCGCAATCACACGCTGCACCGTTGCGGAAATGAAGAAATACTGCTGCCGCAGACGCAGCTCCTTCCCCTGTATATGCTCATCCGCAGGATACAGCACATCCGTCAGCGTATTGGCAAGCAGCTCCTCCTCCGCCGCCTTCTGATAATTGCCCTCATTGAAGGATTTCAAATCCAGTCTGGTTTTGGGCTTTGCCTCCCATAGACGCAGGGTATTTACAGTATTATTGCCATACCCAATCACCGGATAATCATACGGGATTGCCGTTACAGACTGATAATTTTCCTGCACAAAGCGATATTCGCCGTTGCCCTTTTCCACTGCGCGCACATTGCCGCCGAATTTGACCTCAACGGCATATTCATTCCGTTTAATGCCCCAGGGGTCGCCGTTTTCCAGCCAGTTATCCGGCACCTCGACCTGATAGCCGTTTTCAATCCGCTGCTCAAAGATGCCGTAATGATAGCGAATCCCACAGCCGTAAGCCGGCAGGGAAAGCGTGGAAAGGGATTCCAGAAAGCAGGCCGCCAATCTGCCAAGGCCGCCGTTGCCAAGGCCGGGGTCGGGCTCCGCCTCCTCCACCATATTGTAATCAATGCCCAGCTCCGCAAAAACCTCCTTCACCTCATCGAACATTTCCAGATTGATCAGTGCATTGCCAAAGAAACGCCCCATCAGAAATTCCATGGAGAGGTAATAAACCACCTTTGCATCCCTTTCATAATATTCATCATGGGTTTTCATCCACTTATCGGTAATCACATCGCGCACAGCAAACACTGCCGCCTGATACAGCTCCTCAGGCGATGCATTTTCCAGTGTTTTGCGGTACAGCGTTTTCACATTTTCCCGAATGAGCTTCTTCAGTTCCTTTTTTTCAATTCGTTCCATAATAAACCCCCTTAAGGTTTTCTCTATTTCTACAAAAATTTTGTTTTGTATGCTATTCTGTACATTTTCCTTTTCATCATACCAAAAAAAAGAAGGCTTGGCAAATTTCTCCTTTTTTCCGCTACAATAGCGGCGAAAAGAGAAATACTCCCGCAAGAAAGCCACCTGCGCTAAAAAGTGCGTTTCGTATGGAAACAGGCTCAGGCAAAATGCCTGCCGAGGCATGATACAGCCCCACGCCGCCCAGAAACGCCAGCGGAAATACGGGAATCTCCCATGAGAAGCAGACCGCCGCCGTCAGAAAAAGAAACAGCGCGCGCCGCAAAAGCACATCCCATGGAAGATATTTCTCTGCCAAAAATCCCGTCCCGCAGCCTGCCGCCGCACAGCCTGCCGCACCCCAGAACCGCGCCGTACCCATGGCAGGCGGCAAAACTGCAAAGCAGAGCATCGCCAGATAAGCCCCCTCCAAAAAGCAAAGGACAGCACCCGCGGCGTTCCGCCTCTCTGCCGTCCTTATCATCATCAGATACCCCACCAGAAGGAGCACCCAGACCTTTTCCATAAAATCACCCCATCATACCCTCTTAGAAAAAGGATATGGCAGGGACAAAGCCTTCATGCCGCATCAGAGCGCAAAAACAATCCCCACAATGGCACTCAGCACGATATAAAAAATCGGGTGCTTTTTCCATTTATTCGTTGCGAACAGCAGCACCACAAACAAAATACATTCCTCAATGCCGATATAGCTGCCAAAATTGGAAAGCGTTAAATCAGATAGCGCCGCAGAATGAAACAGCGCCCCGATCAGCACGCCAAAGCCTGCCGCCGCAATCAGCCCCATAACCGCAGGACGCAGTCCGTAAAACGCATACTCCACATATTTATTGCTGCGGAATTTTTCCAGCACCTTGGAAATCAGAATAATAATGATAACTGAGGGCAACACCAGACCAAAGGTTGCCGCAATGCTGCCGATAACGCCGCTGTGCTGAAAGCCCGTATAGGTTGCCATATTGATGCCCAAGGGGCCGGGGGTCGATTCCGAAACAGCAATCATATCGGGAATCTGCTTCGCGGAAAACCATGGATATTTATCCGCCAGACGGTAGAGGAAGGGCAGCGTTGCCAGACCGCCGCCGATGGAAAACAGCCCAATCTTGAAGAATTCAAAAATCAAAATCAGAAGGCTCATCATTTCTCCTTCGCCTCCCTTCCGCAGGAAACAGCAATGCCGAGAATCGCCGCCGCCAGCACAATCCAGACAGGGGAAATATCCACCCATACGGATACAAGGAAGGAAACCGCCGCAATCACCACACAAAGCTTATCCACGATGGATTTTTTCCGCAGTCCCATCACGGCATTGAGAATCAGCACACTGACCACAACGCGAATCCCTGCAAAGGCATGCTGCACCACTGCCAGCTCCGCAAAGTTTTTCAGCACTGCCGCAATGAACATCACAATACACAGCGACGGGAACACACTCCCGACCGTTGCCGCAATCGCGCCCGGTATGCCCTTCTGCTTATAGCCGATAAAGGTCGCCGTATTGATAAAAATAACGCCGGGGGTGCATTGCCCGATTGCAAAATAATCCAGCATTTCATCCTCTGTTGCCCATTGGCGCTTTTCTACAACCTCCTTCTGCAGCATCGGCAGCATGGCATAGCCGCCGCCAAAGGTAAAGCCGCCAATGCGTGCAAAAGAAGAAAATAATTCCCACAATTCTTTCATTGCTATCCTCTTTTCTGCTCTTATGTCTCCTGCATTTTCGCCATTCGGTCTGTCGTTGCGAGGGTATCCATCATTTCATTCAAATCGCCATCCATAATGGCATCAATCTTATGCAGTGTCAGTCCAATGCGGTGGTCTGTCACCCTGCCCTGCGGGAAGTTATAGGTGCGGATACGCTCACTTCTGTCCCCTGTGCCGACCTGCGAGCGTCTGTCGGCGGAAATTGCCGCATCATGCGCGCGCCGCTCCCGTTCATATACACGAGCATACAGCACCTTTAATGCCTGCTCCTTGTTCTTGAGCTGCGATTTCTCATTCTGACAGGAAACCACAATCCCCGTCGGGATATGCGTCATCCGCACCGCAGAATCCGTTGTATTGACACACTGACCGCCGTTGCCCGATGCACGGAACACATCCACGCGCACATCGTTCATATCAATATGCACATCGACCTCCTCCGCCTCCGGCAGCACTGCCACCGTCACCGTTGAGGTATGCACGCGCCCGCCGCTTTCCGTCACCGGCACACGCTGCACACGATGCACGCCGCTTTCGTATTTCAAACGAGAATATGCTCCCTCGCCCTTTATCATAAAGGAAATTTCCTTAAAGCCACCAAGGTCGCTCTCGCTCGTATTCATAATTTCTATCTTCCATTTTCTCCGCTCTGCATAGCGCGCATACATGCGGAATAAATCCCCTGCAAACAATGCTGCCTCATCGCCGCCTGCGCCGCCGCGGATTTCCATGATAACATTCTTTTCGTCATTGGGGTCCTTAGGAATCAGCAAAAGCGTCAGCTCCTGCTTCAGCGTTTCCGCCTTTTCCTTGTTTTCCGCCAGCTCCTCCTTCAAAAGCTCCCGAAAATCCTCTTCCTGCTTTTCCTCCAGCATGGCAAGGCTTTCGGCAATCCCTTCCTTCGCCTGCTTATACTCCCGATATTTCTCCACAATGGGAGTCATATCGCTGTATTCCTTCATCCGCTTGCGCCATTCTGTCTGATTGGCAATCACGTCGGGGTCGTTAATCTGTTCCGCCAAGTCCTCATATTTCGTCTCGATTTCCGCCAAACGGTCTAACATTTTTATGCCCCCTCCTTCTTTCCTGTATATCTCCCAAAGGCAACCCTGTCCAGTCCTGCCAGGTCCTGTCGGATGCCGATTTCCGTATAGCCAAAGTCTGCCAAAAGCGTGCGCAGGGCTTCGCCTTGGTCATAGCCAATCTCAAAAAAGAGCCATCCGCCCTCCTTCAGCCATGCTCTGCCCTCTGCCACAATCGCACGGTAAAAATCCAGACCGTCCGCACCGCCGTCCAGCGCATTGATGGGTTCAAAGTCCTTCACTTCCGTCATCAGCCCTGCGATATCCTCCTTGGGAATATAGGGCGGATTGGAAACAATCGCATCCAACTGCCCTCTCCACTGCGCAGGTACATTTTGAAATAAATCGCTCTCATAAAACGAAATTTCCGCATGATTTGCCGCCGCGTTTTTCGTTGCATAGCCTAACGCCTTCCGGCTGATATCCACCGCCAGAACATGTTCAAATTTCCCGTAATGGGACAGGCTGACAGGAATGCAGCCACTCCCCGTCCCGATATCCAGAATCGTCCGCAGCGGTTCTGTCTGCTGCTTCTCCAGAATGGTTTCCACCAGAATTTCCGTATCCCCTCTGGGAATCAGCACACCCTCGCCCACAGAAAAGGGAAGTCCCATAAACTCCCATGTACCGAGGATATACTGCGTCGGGCGACCGCTCTCCCGTTCCGCAAGAAAGCCTTCATACTGCATTGCAGCCTCCGCAGAAAGCGGCTCCTCTCCGCGCAAAAATAAAGCCGTTCGGTTCAGACCGACAGCTTTTTCGAGCAGCAGCTCCGCTTCAACGGCGTAGGCCTCCTTTCCTGCCCTCTGCAAGCGCTTCTTTCCCTCGCGCAATGCCTCTGCAATGGTTTTATTCCTCAGGCTCATCTTCCAGAACCCCTTTCATTGCCGCAATGGCACATTCTATCTGGCTTGCATCCGGCTCTGCCGTTGTCAGCTTCTGCAGGCAAAGTCCCGGCGCACTGACGATTTTCACAAAGCTGCTTTCTGAATTGCCCGCCCAGCGGATCACCTCATAGGAAATCCCTGCAATAAACGGCACAAGGCAGATTCTTGTAATCAGCCGCAGCCAGAATACATCCGTCCGAACGAAGAAAAATACAATCATGGAAATCAGCATAACGAACAGCAGAAAGCTTGTGCCGCAGCGCTTATGCAGCCTTGTGCAGGGGCGTACGTTTTCCACCGTCAGCTCCTTGCCGCTTTCAAAGCATGCAATCGTCTTATGCTCTGCGCCATGGTATTGGAATACGCGCTTAATCTCCTTCATACGAGAAATCAGCCAGAGATAGCCAAGGAAAATCGCAATACGAATCAAGCCTTCGATAATGCCCAGTGCCCATGTCGGCACAAGGGTTTTGAATAAATTCCCGATGGCAACGGGCAGCACAAAAAACAGCCCCATGCCCAGAAGCAGGGAAATGAATACACTGAAATAAATCAGAATATCGTTGATTTTATCCCCCAGCTTCTCCTTCAGCCATTGCTCAAAAGGGGAAAGCTCTTCCTCCTCCCAGCCCTCGCCTGCAATTTCCGCAGAACGCATCAGTATTTTCGTACCGGTAACAAGGGAATCCACAAACGCCGCCATGCCGCGGAAAATAGGGTATCTGAACAGCCCTTTTTTCCCTAGGCCGCCGACAGGCTTCTTTTCCACAACAATTTCCCCTTCGGGATTTCTCACTGCCATTGCATATATCTTTTTTCCGCGCATCATAACGCCCTCAATGACCGCCTGACCGCCGATGTTATTTGTCTGTTGTTTGCCGTTTGACACAGAATCATCTCCTTTCATAAATATTTATTATAGCATAAGGGAGTAAATTTAGCAAAACGGTTTTTGTTATAGTCTGCTGCGCAATCGAAATTTGTATCATAGGAGGTAAAAAACATGAAGAAAATCGAAGGTTTATATCGCAGCTACTGCCACGAAAGAGAACTAGAAATGCAGGAGTATCACACAGGAGGGAACAGGATGAAAGAATTGCAGGAATTTTTGAAAAGCAAGCTCAATGCGGAAGATTATTTCACCGCGGAAGAAATACTGAATAATCTGATTGCCGAGACGGAAGAAAAAGGCTTTGCCGCAGGTGCCAAATACACCGCTAGTCTTGGGAAAGAATTGTTTGCAGAATAAAAAAATTTGCCCCTCGAAAGAGGGGCTTTTGTTATTAAAATTTCTCCCTTTTTAATACTGTTTCAGTGCTTCTTCCACTCAACTTATCAAAATTCAGTGTTTTGTAGCAAGTTAAAATGTTCCTTTCGCAAAACCTTCCAAAAGCATATTTATCGAACACTCAATAATTCCTAATTATCAACTCCTTAAAAACCTTCTCACCGCCAATAGCTACTCCGAGATTAT
>ERZ773115.58-NODE-58-length-125492-cov-7.898690_pt1 | contig 125492 bp, 140 predicted proteins | sample MGYA00511116_ERZ773115 | MGnify/ENA primary metagenome ERZ773115 (study PRJEB29015, sample SAMEA2737869) | human gut metagenome | biome: human gut; feature: human-associated habitat; material: faeces | place: China | collected 2012 ... | reverse complement strand
AGGGTGCAGACATGGTATTCGTTACCTGTGGTATGGGTGGCGGAACCGGTACAGGTGCAGCTCCGGTTGTTGCTAAGATTGCCAAGGAGCAGGGAATCCTGACCGTTGGTGTTGTAACCAAGCCATTTAAGTTTGAAGCGAAGAAGCGTATGATCAATGCCGTATCCGGTATTGAGAAATTGAAGGAGAACGTTGATACACTGATCGTAATCCCGAATGACAAGCTTCTTGAGATCGTAGACAGACGTACTTCTATGCCGGATGCATTAAAGAAGGCAGATGAAGTATTACAGCAGGCAGTACAGGGAATTACAGACCTGATCAATCTGCCGGCACTGATCAACCTTGACTTTGCAGACGTACAGACGGTTATGAAGGACAAGGGTATGGCACATATCGGTATCGGTAGTGCCAAGGGTGATGAGAAGGCAATCGAGGCTGTGAAGCTTGCCGTTGCATCTCCGCTTCTTGAGACAACCATCAACGGAGCAACCCATGTTATCATTAATATTTCCGGAGATATCTCTCTTATGGATGCCAATGATGCTGCAAGTTATGTACAGGATCTGGCAGGAGAGGATGCGAATATCATCTTCGGTGCGAAGTTCGATGAGACAATGACAGATGAGGCAACTATTACGGTTATTGCAACAGGACTTGAGACCGCTGCTCCTAAGCAGACCGCAGGCGGAATCGGTAACCGTATGGTTTACCCGACACAGAACGCAGCCCGTCCTTCTGCGACACAGGGACTTCTGAATCGTACCGCTACAACAACACCGGTTACGAACAGACCGGTAAATCCGGAAGTGAAGCCAAGCACACAGATGCCTGGCATCGGAATCAATGTTCCGAAGAGACCGGAGAGTACGGTTAAGCCGGTTGAGATCAATATCCCGGATTTCCTTAAGAATTCCAAGAGATAATTCTTTTGTCGAAACCGGACTATAAATTCTGAATTACAACCTCCTGTTTTTGCTAAATTATGAAGGAATATTTCTTTATAATGGCAGAGACAGGAGGTGATTTTGTATCTATGTATTCTATATGGATTTGTTCGTGGAACAAAACTTTCTGATGAATCTTATCGTGTTATCCCTCACACAAATATTTTGCAATCCGAATGGAAAAAAGAATTACATCCGTATGATCCTTGCTGCCTTTCTTGGAACGGTATTGTCTGTCTGTGTTCTCGTAATTGGCTCGTTCTATGTATATGTTGCAGTGGCGGCAATCATTCTGGTGCCTTTTATGCTTGTAATCGCATTTGGGCGACAAAACGGGCGGCAGATGATACGTTTCATACTTGTAAGCTGGCTGTCCATTGTGATTGTTAACGGAATCGTATCGATCGGTTGTCAATGGACAGGAACACAGGGAATCCGCTGGTATCTGGCAATTCTTACGCTTTGCATCGCACGTATTCTGGTACGGAATATGGTCAATAATCTGCACAGGCAGACAAAGTTCCTGCAGGTTGTATTGACAAATCATGGGCGAAACCGATCCTGCATCGGGCTGTATGATTCCGGCAACCGGCTGCAGATGCCGGATACGGGCGAACCGGTGCATATTGTCGGAAGCGCGTTATTACGTGAACTTGGTGTAGGGGAAGAGGCGCAAAAGCTGATACCGTATCGCGCTTTGGGCAGGACAGACGGAGTAATCGGCGTAGTGAAGGTTGAGAAAATGAAGGTAATGTCTGGAAGGAAAGTATATTGTGGGGAAGGTGTGTGGATGGGATGTGCGGATGATGCGTTACTTCAGGGGATGGATTATGAAATGATACTCAATGGAGCAATCCGGTTTGGGTAAAAGAAAGGAATGGGACTTTATGATCGATATCATACATATTTTACGGCAGAAGATTGAGAGTATCCGTCTTCTTTTTCTGGAAGATGAAGTATTTTACATAGGAGGATCCGACGTGCTTCCGCCGCCGCTTGAGCGGGATATGGAAAGCCAGTGCCTGACGGCTTTGGTTGAGCGGGAGATCCCGGAGCAGGACTTCACGAGAGAAGACGCAAAACGTATTCTGATCGAGCATAATCTGCGTCTTGTGGTCTATCTGGCAAAGAAGTTCGAGAATACCGGAATCTGTGTCGAGGATCTGATTTCGATCGGAACGATCGGATTGATCAAAGGAATCAATACGTTTAATCCGCAGAAGAAGATCAAACTTGCAACTTATGCTTCGCGCTGTATTGAAAATGAGATACTGATGTATCTGCGGCGCAACAATAAGGTGAAGCTTGAAGTGTCATTTGATGAGCCTCTTAATGTGGACTGGGATGGAAACGAACTGCTTCTGTCCGATATATTGGGAACAGATGAGGATATCATCTACCGGGATATGGAGAATGAAGCAGAGATTAAGCTGCTCCGTGATGCTTTGGAGAGTCTGTCGGCAAGGGAGAAGCAGATCATCTGTCTCAGGTACGGAATTGGAACGAAGGATGGCATCGAGATGACGCAGAAGGAGGTTGCGGATCTGCTTGGAATCTCGCAGTCTTACATATCCAGACTGGAGAAGAAAATTATGGTGCGGTTGAAAAAAGAAATACAGAAAAACTAGTAGATTTCGCATCGATATATGGTATAATCAATATAAATATTTGAATAAGAGATATGAATTTGTACACATTTCACAATTGGAGAAGGTGGGGATAAATTATGAAGATTGAATTCTTAGGCGCTGACCGTGAGGTGACGGGAAGCTGCCACTATGTGACGTTTGGGGAAACGCATTTTCTGGTGGATTGTGGTATGGAGCAGGGACCGGATCTGTATGTGAATCAGGAGATTCCGGTGAATGCGGCAACGATTGATTATGTCTTTGTCACGCATGCACATATCGATCATTCCGGATTGTTGCCTCTGTTGTACAGCCACGGATTCCGGGGGAAGGTATTCGCGACGAAGGCAACCTGTGAACTCTGTAACATCATGCTCAAGGATTCCGCACACATTCAGGAATTTGAGGCGGAGTGGAGAAACCGTAAGGCGCGGCGTGCCGGTAAGCCGGAAGTGACACCGATGTACAACATGGAAGATGCGATGGGGGTATTGGAGCACTTCGTTGCCTGCGAGTATCATGATAAGATCGAGATCTGTGATGGACTTACGATCCGGTTTGTCGATGCCGGACATCTGCTTGGATCTTCTTCAATTGAGATCTGGGTGACAGAGGACGATAAGACGGTTAAGCTGGCATTTTCCGGAGATATCGGTAATCAGAACCGGCCACTCATCAAGAATCCGGAGTATCTTAAGGATGCAGATTATGTCATTATGGAATCCACATACGGAAACCGTAATCATGAGGCTCCGCCGGATTATGCGGTAGAGCTTGCGAAGGTTATGAATGCAACGTTCACGAAGGGTGGAAATCTGGTAATTCCGGCTTTCTCAGTTGGACGTACGCAGGAGATGCTTTACTTCATGCGTCGGATCAAGACGGAAGACCTGCTACCTGAGTATCCGAATTTTGAAGTATATATCGATAGCCCGCTCGCAGTTGAGGCAACGAATATCTTTAACAAGAATGTCGCAGACTGCTTTAACGATGCTGCTTTGGAACTGATCGAGTCGGGCGTGAATCCAATTCAGTTTGACGGACTGAAGGTTGCGGTCACAAGTGATGAATCGAAGATGATCAATGTGAATTCGAAGTCGAAGGTTATCATCTCCGCATCCGGTATGTGTGAGGCTGGCCGCATCCGCCATCATCTGAAGCATAATCTGTGGAGATCGGATTCCACGATTCTGTTTGTTGGATATCAAGTGCCGGGAACGCTCGGTCATTCTCTCCTCAATGGGGTCAAGAAGGTAAAACTTTTTGGTGAGGAGATCAATGTCAAGGCAACGATCGTAAATCTTCCGGGAATCAGCGGTCATGCGGATCGTGATCATCTGACCAGGTGGATCTCTTCCTTCGAGCAGCCACCGAAGCGCGTCTTTGTTGTACATGGTGAGGAGAGTACGGCGGTCGCATTCGCGGAGCATGTGACGAATGATGTGGGATTCCCGGCTGTGGCTCCGTACAGCGGCGATGCATATGATCTCATTACAGGAGAGCAGATTGCACAGGGAAACCGCGAGCTTGTCGAGAAGAAGAAGCAGGGCGTATACCGTGCAAGCTCCAGTGTATTTGACCGCCTGATGATCGCAGGCGAGCGTCTGATCGCTGTCATTAAGAAGTGTCAGGGTATGGCGAATAAGGATCTGGCGAAATTTGCAGACCAGATCAACGCACTGTGCGACAAGTGGGATCGATAAATACATCGCCTGTGGTGCATCAAAGATGTATTGCCATAAGGAAATCAATTGTTTACAGATACATGATAGGAACAAGGAATCATGTATGATCAACAGAGGGCATCCGCTTAACGGTCGCCCTCTGTCTTTAGATACTGATACATGCTGCGGAGCGCATTTTTCTCGAGGCGGGAGACCTGTGCCTGCGAGATATGGATCTCATCGGCAACTTCAATCTGTGTCTTCCCTTCAAAAAAGCGCAGCTTGATGATCCGTTCGTCCCTCTCATTCAATCGGGAGAGTGCATCATTTAATGAGAGATCCTCGATCCAGTTTTCCTCCTTGTTCTTCTTGTCGGAAATCTGATCCATGACGTAGAGGGTGTCGCCACCGTCGGTATAGACCGGATCAAACAGGCTAAGAGGCGTCTGGATCGCATCGAGTGCATAGACGATGTCTTCCTTCGGGATTTCGCTTGCTTTTGCAATCTCATCGAGCGTCGGTTCTTTCTGCGAGGTGCGGGCAAGCTGTTCTTTGGCCTGCATTGCATGGTAGGCAATATCGCGCAGGGATCTGGGGATGCGATACTGGGTGTTGTCTCTGAGGAAGCGGCGCAATTCCCCAGAGATCATTGGCACTGCATAAGTGGAAAATTTGACGTTTAAGGTTACATCGAAATTATCGATCGCCTTCATGAGTCCGATGCAGCCGATCTGAAACAGATCGTCCATACTTTCGTTGTGATTGCGGAAACGTTTGATCACGGAGAGGACGAGTCGGAGATTTCCTTTGATATAGGTCTGCCTTGCCTCCTCATCACCGGCGCGGATCCTTTCAAATAATGCCTCCTTTTCCTCATCCTTCAGTATGGGCAGTTTCGCGGTGTTGACGCCGCAGATTTCAACTTTATATGAAGACATCATTTTGTTCCTCCTATTAAATCTTTAGTAAAAGGATGGGAATTTTTTGGCTTTTTTATACAGATAATGTTATTCTTTTAGCAATTTAGGGGATGAAAAGGGGAAGTGTTATAATTATGAAAAGCAGGGAAATGTATGCGGCGGACAAGATACCGCGGATTGCATTTTATATTGTGCTTGCAGTGATCGCTGCCGCACTCATTGAGATGGTATCGGTTTATTTTGTGGTATCGTTGTCTGGTATCTTTATTGGCTCAGGTCTGGTGATCCTGCTTGTGCTCAATATTATCCGCACGGTACAGAACGTGCGCATGATGGAGCGCAGACGCCAGAAGAAAGTGTTAGATGACAGAAGACGCCAGACGGAGCGTATTTCGCTGCAGACAATTAAGACACTTTCCACGACGGTAGAGACGAAGAATCTATACAGCAAAGGTCATTCGCAGAGAGTGGCGGATTACTCGGCTTTGATTGCCAGAGAGCTCGGATGGGATGAGGCGAGAGTCAGCAACCTGCGCAATGCGGCGTATATGCATGATGTGGGAATGATCGGAATTCCGGATTCCATTGTAAATAAACCGACAAGACTGTCGGAGGAAGAGTATGCAATCATAAGAAGGCACACGTTAATCGGCGCGGATATCTTAAAGGACATCACGCTGATCGATCATGTTGCGGATGTGGCACATTATCATCATGAGCGGTACGACGGAACCGGTTATCCGGAGGGACTTCGGGATGAAGAGATTCCAATCGAGGCGCGTATTGTTGCGGTTGCGGACAGTTATGATGCGATGAACTCGAAGCGAATCTATCGAGATGCTTTGGCGAAGGAGGCAATCCTCTGTGAGTTTGAAAACTGCAGCGGAACACAGTTCGATCCGGCAATCGTTGCTATCTTTGTAAGACTTCTCAATGAGGGCAAGGTGGAAGCGGCGCTGCTTCCGAGCGAGTCCGTGAAGAAGCCGGACAACTATGAGACGGAGACGACGAAGTTTATTTCCGAAGTGATGAACACGATGAGAAGTCAGGAGAGCACGGACAATTATGATTTCCTGACCGGACTTCCGGTGCGCAGCAGAGGAGAGATCCTGATCGCACAGATGATGCAGGAGCACGACGGAGGACTTGTATTCTTCGATATGGATAATCTGAAGAAACTCAATGATGTCTTCGGTCATACGGCGGGAGACCGTGCGCTTAAACTGCTTGGAACGATGATCGGGGAAGTGAGAGAGAACGCCTTGGCCTGCAGGCTGGGTGGAGATGAATTCTTATTGTTTCTTCCGGACTGTGAGCAGGCGGAAGTGGAAAAATGCGTGAAAAAGCTCTATATTGAATTTGCCAAGGCAAGGGAGGAGGACGTTGAGATCCGATGTGCCGATCTGTCTGCCGGAATCAGCATGAGTCAGAAGGGACAGGCATTCGAAGAATGTTATACGGAGGCTGATAAAGCACTCTATTATGTCAAGCAGAATGGTAAAGGAAACTATCTGTTCTATGAGGAGATGGAGAGCAGGAGAGGTGTATCGGGAACCGGAAAGGATCTTGAGCTTGTTGCAAAAGCGCTGCAGGAGAGCGGAAGCTATATCGGTGCGCTGGATCTGGATTACCGTGCGTTTGCCAAGATCTATGAGTATGTAAACAGTCTCGGTGAGCGTTACCGACATAAATGTTATCTTGTCATGGTGACGATGGAGACGCTGCCGGATCGCATGATGTATATCGAGAATATCGAGGAAGCGTTGGAGTGCATGGAGCGGGCTATAAGAGAGAAGGTCCGCAAGGTGGATGTCTGCACAAGATTCAGTTCGATGCAGTATCTGATCATTCTATTCGAAGTACAGGAGGATCAGATCGCGAATGTTATGGAGCGTACGTTCAAGCAGTACAATGAATTCTACGGTGAGAGCGACTTTATTCCACGCTACGAATACATACCGATGGTGGAGAAGCAAGAAAATGAAAATTAAATTATGAGAAATACGCTTTGCGTTTTCTTGCAAAATTACGCGTCGGACTCTTGACAAATCGGGAGCCGGCGCGTAAAGTATTTCTTGTTGTAAAAGCAGTATGTCAGTTCGAAACCTTCCTGACAGAAAACAAAACTAAAGGAGACAAAAGAATATGAAAAACAAAGGTGTAGTATTTATTGTTCAGGCAGCGATGATCGCTGCTCTCTATGTGGTGCTGACTATGATTGCCAATGCGCTCGGTCTGTCCTCGTACAGCATTCAGATCCGTTTCTCGGAGGCATTATGCATTCTGCCATTCTTTACGCCGGCTGCAATCCCGGGACTTTGGCTCGGATGTCTGATTGCGAATCTGATGACAGGTGCGATCATCTGGGATATCATTTTCGGCAGTATCGCAACCTTACTCGGTGCAGTAGGAACCTATCTGCTTCGCAAGCATAAGTTTGCATGTACACTTCCGCCAGTGATCGCCAACATGATCATTGTGCCGCTTGTACTTCGTTACGGTTATGGATTTAAAACCATCTATAAGGGTGTGGACTGGTCGATTCCGTTTAACGTAGTGACGGTTGGAATCGGAGAGATCATCTCAGTATGTGTACTTGGCGGATTACTTCTTAAAGTGTTAAGCAAGTACCGAAGTGTGCTTTTCGAGAGAAATGCAGCCAGATAAGAAATAGATACGAAGGTTGATGAAGCCGCTTGTCTTAGGACAGGCGGCTTTTTAAATTGTCTCAATGTCTAAGTTTTGTGTCGGGAAGCTTTTTTGTGCTATAAATTGTCGTTTTGTGCTAGAAGTCTTGTATTTGAGTTGGACATCACTTACAATTTTGTATAAAAAGGAATATCGAATGTTAAAGGAGAGCATGAAATCCATTGGCAGCGAGTGTGACGTGGTATCCTTCTCTCCTTTGGGGAGCAAAGTCGAAGAAGAAAGTTCAATATATGAATATTATGTTACGAAAACAGAAACGCAGAAGCTTGAAGATAAGTCACTATACTATGCCTTTATAGATTTTCTGTCGTTTCCGTTTTTTGCGTCGCAGATTCTTCCAGACAATGGTATGGGGGATATTCTGTTCTGGAATGAGCCGGTTGGAAATGAGATTCCGGGCAACATGCAGATTATTTTAAATCATCAGGCTACCAGAACTGCGAAGATCTATGTGCAGCGCAAGGCGTCTTATGAGCGACTGATCGAACTGGGCGCTTCTCCTGAGATGGTGAAGCAGCTTGGATATCTGTACAGCTTTATCCGCGAGAATAAGCACAGACCAGAGGTGTTGATCTGTACGAATACGGTTTTGGATCATCTCTTTGAGAAATGCGATATCTATCTGGATATCAATTATGAGGGAGAAATCGTGGATGCGGTTGCCGGTCATGTTGTTGCTAAGACACCTTTTATCGGATACCTCAGTCAGCTTTGCTTCTCGGTAGTGGGAATCATTGTGACGGTTGTTATTTTTGTTGCCGGTCTTGGATGCATGATGTATGCAAATAAGATCAGCAAAGAAGTGAATCAAGAATTGGAAGATGAGAATAACTAAATGGAATTACGGGTATTGCGTTACTTTCTGACGGTCGCAAAGGAGCAAAGCTTCACGAAGGCCGCAGATCAATTGCATATCACGCAGCCAACGCTGTCCAGACAGCTGAAAGCGCTTGAGGAGGAGCTTGGAACGGTTCTGCTCAACAGGGGCGGACACAGCATTACGCTCACGGAGGACGGACTTCTCCTGAAGCGGAGAGCGCTTGAACTGATCGATCTTGAAGATAAGATTGTGGATGAATTCAAGGGAAACGATGAACTGTTAGAGGGCAAGATCACAATCGGCTGCGGAGAGTTCAATACGGTGGAGATTATGGCGAAGATATGCGGAATTTACAAGAAGAAGTATCCGCGCGTGCAGATCGCAATACACACCGGGACTGCCGATAAGATCTACGATATGATGAACAAGGGACTTGTGGATATCGGACTTTTTATGGAGCCGGTAGATACGGAAGGGTTAGATTACATTCGAATCTCGAACAGTGATCACTGGGTGGTTGCGATGCGGCCGGACGATCCGCTTGCCGCAAAGGCTGTGATCCGTAAGGAGGATCTGTTTGCGCTTCCATTGGTTCTTCCGGAGCGCTCCGGGGTGCAAAGCGAACTTGCCAACTGGTTTGGCAAAGATTTTGATAAACTGAATGTAGCGTACACGAGTAATCTTGGAACGAATGCCGGTGTCTATGCGATGCAGGGGCTGGCTTATCCAATCTCAATTGAGGGTGCGGGAAAGTACTGGAGGAGGGATCTTCTTGTGCAGCGACCACTGGATCCGCCGATCGACACGGATACCGTGATTGCATGGAAGAGAAATCTTCCACATTCCGGTGCCGTTGGTAAGATGATTGAGGAAATCAATGCCTTTGAAGCATAAGAAACGATGCAATATAAGCAATAGACATAATTGGATAGAGATATTTATAATGAATGCGTAAGACATGCAGATGGACTGTGTGTGTTACGCATTTTATTGTTTAAACGTAAAACAGTATCAAGGAGGAATATCACATGAGTAAGAGATTAGTGGCATATTTTAGTGCAAGTGGTGCGACCGGAAAGGTCGCTAAGATGGTTGCAGAGGCAGCAGGGGCTGATCTGTATGAGATTCGTCCTAAGCAGTTATATACAAAGGCCGACTTAAACTGGATGGATCAGAATGCGAGAAGTACGATCGAGATGAAGGATAAGAAGATTCGTCCGGAGATCGTGGATACTGATGCACAGATTGCAGAGTATGACGAGATCCTGATTGGATTCCCAATCTGGTGGTATGTAGCACCGACGATCATTAATACATTTCTGGAGAAATATGATTTCACAGGCAAGAAAATTGTGCTTTTTGCAACATCCGGCGGAAGCGGATTCGGCAATACAGTGAAGGAGCTTGAGCCGTCTGCACCGGGCGCAACGATCGTAGAAGGCAAGCTTCTCAACAATGTAAGTAAGCAGCAGATCGAAGACTGGGTGGCAACCTTATAATCGTATCGACGAAAATCACACGAAGACGATAGACGATGCATCGGAATGCCAGGACGCACGGCGTATCGAGTAGAAACAGGAGGACAAAAGATTATGGCAAAGATTACACAGACAGCAGGACGTAACGCTTTGGGCGAATTTGCACCGGAGTTCGCGCATTTTAACGATGATGTGTTATTCGGTGAGAACTGGAACAATCAGGATATCGATGTAAAGACAAGAAGCATTATTACAGTGGTTGCCTTAATGGCACAGGGAATCACAGATTCTTCCCTCAAATTCCATCTGCAGAACGCCAAGGATCACGGTGTCAGCCAGAAGGAGATTGCTGCGATCATCACACATGTCGCATTCTACGCAGGATGGCCAAAGGCATGGGCTGTATTTAATCTGGCAAAAGAGGTATGGAGTGTAAACGAGGGAGATTTGCCGTATGAGGACGAGGCAATGCGTGCCCACGCGAAGGAGATGGTATTCCCGATTGGTCAGCCGAATGATGGATTCGCACAGTATTTTATCGGACAAAGCTATCTTGCTCCGGTATCCACAAGTCAGGTTGGTATCTTCAATGTTACATTTGAGCCGGGGTGCCGTAACAACTGGCACATTCATCATGCCAAAAGCGGCGGTGGTCAGATGATCATCTGTGTGGCAGGACGCGGCTACTATCAGGAAGAGGGCAAGGATCCGATCGAGATGAAGCCGGGCGACTGCATCAATATTCCGGCTGAGGTAAAGCATTGGCACGGAGCTACTCCGGACAGCTGGTTTAGTCACCTTGCGGTGGAAGTGCCGGGCGAGGAGACATCCAATGAGTGGTGCGAGCCGGTGACGGATGAAGAGTATGGAAAACTTATATAGTTTTTGGAAATAATAAAATTATGCAGATATTTAGTTAAAGATATGAATAGAAGATGTATTAGAAGGATGATAAGCTTATCATAGGGATGAGGTGACACAAATGGATAATATAAAAGAAAAATTATATCAGCAGCTGGCAATTGATTATTGTTGCACAGTTTCAGATATCAAGGATAATAAAAATCATTTTACAGAATATAAAAAGTGGGAAGGCAGGAGACAATTTGAAGAATCTGATGAGTGCATCTTAAAGGTAATGGTTGTAAACGGAAAGCTTGTATTTACAGGAAAAAAGCAAGTGGTTGATGTATGCAGTCAGAAATTTTCCAATAGATCAGGAAGCTGGTTTATGGATGTTTCCAATTTTAGAGAGCTGGATAAGATATTAGCAGGAGAAGAGTATCAAATTAAGACAGCACATCCATTTTTTATTCCAAAGGATAATCATGTGTGTGAAATGAATGGAATTGAAGTAAAAAAATATAATCAGGAAGAGGTTCTTCAATTCCAAGGTGATGATAGATTTGATGAGGCATTTTGCTTTGATGAAAATTCACCGGATGTGCTTGCGGTTGCGGCAATGATAGATCATGAGATTGTCGGAATGGCAGGTGCCAGTGCAGATAGCCCTTATTTTTGGCAGATTGGAATTAATGTAAACAAAGAATTTGAAGGAAGACACATTGCTTCAGGACTTGTTTCCATTCTGAAACATGATATTTTAGAAAAAGGTATTGTGCCATATTACGGAACAAGCTTTTCAAATCTTGCATCACAACATGTTGCTGCAAAGGCAGGATTTGAAGTTGCGTGGGTTGAACTGATTACAGAAAAAATATGACGATAAACATACAAAAATCTGACACACTTGACAATATTCCTCTCTGAGCGAGATGTCGGCGAAGGAAACCGCACCTGCGGTGTGCAAAGAGAGGAATTCTTTGTCTTCATAAAATCTTAAAGAAATTGTACCAATTCTTAAAAGACCTCCTCCCTGGTATATGTTATAGTAGAAGATAACAAGATGTGTAATTCAAAAAGGAGGAAGTTATGACCAGACGATTGACCGCTGCGGTGCTTGCCTGTATCTGTATGATCTCATTTGTGTTGATCATGATACCAGTGCAGGCTTCCGCAGAAGAGACACAGCAATTCACAGGGGAGGCCATTTTACTCAAGCAGGAGAACAGTGCCTACACATTTCAGATTACAGTTTCCAACAATGGCAATGATTTTGACGGAACCGTTCGTTTCCAGATTACAGATTCAAATGGAAATGCGTGCAGTGCATACGATATGGAACTTGCGCTGCCGCAGGGGAGCGAAAAGCAGTATATGCTGACGGTTCCACAGGATGATATTTCTGATTCCAAAGGTGTGGCATACATTACATTTCTGGATGAAAAGGATGCGACACTCCAACAGATCAAATTAACAGGAATCCTTGGTGACAAAGCTGCCAGAGTTTCTGTAGGTGTACTATCCGATCAGTTTGATCAGTTAGCGTATCTGCAGATGCCGGGCCAAACCTATTGTGTAGGGACCATGGAGCGCGATATCAATCTGGTTGAGCTGTCGGTCAGTGATCTGAAGAAGAGTCTGAGTGGTCTGTATTTTTTGGTCATTGATGATTATGATCTAAGTTCCCTTGACAGTAAGCAGATTCAGGCAATCGAAGACTGGGTGGATCAGGGAGGATGGCTGATCATCGGAACCGGAAGCAAAGGACAGGAGATGATCTCTGCTTTTTCCAAGGGATTTCTTAATCTGACTTATGTTTCCACGACAGAAGCGGGAACACCGAACGAAGCGTCAAGGATTGTAGATCGGAATCAGGGAAATTATGCGGTTTATATGAATAATGGTGTGAACCTGCAGGATATGGCATATTCCGAGTTTACGTACAACGGAAACGGCGGCTTCTTTAGTTCGGAGAACCCGGGCTGGTGTATCCCGATCGGACAGGGAAGTGTGATGGTACTTGGTATTTCACTGACCAGTCCGCAGCTGCAGTCGAACGGAGAGAATGTCTGCTACAGTCTCTACGATGAAGTACAGTACAATTCCATGAAAGCCAATACTTATACGGATTCGGACAATTGGACCTATCTTGGGGCAGGGGCAATGAATGTGCTTGACAGAGAGAATACGGATGTTAACTTTACTTCACTGCGCATATTGATCATTATCTATGTGATCTTAGTTGGTCCAATCCTGTATCTGATCCTGCGTAAGGCGAAACGCAGCGAATGGTACTGGGCGGCAATCCCTCTTTTGGGTGTTGTATTTGTGGGACTTGTCTATCTGTGTGGACACGGTCTGCAGGTGCAGGGAATTAAGACCTATTCGGTATCGGTGCAGCAGGCGGATGGTCAGGAAAATCCGGATCTTGATACGTACCTGATGGGATACCGTTCCGGTGCGAAGGAATGGTCCATGAAGCTTGCTGATAATTACCAGTCGGCAGGTGGAGGATTCTCTATGTATGGAGGTGCGTGGCAGAAAGCGCCAAAGTATACGAATCATATCGTATATTCCGGCAATGAGATCCGGGTCGGAGCCGATCCTTCCGACAATTTTGACAATGAATATTTTAAGGCGATCGGAAGCGGAATTTCAATCGGTTCGATCGATACCCAAAACCTGATGTTAAGTGCAAATGCACAAAGCGGTACGGTAACAAACAATACAAGTCAGTCCTTCCCGTATCTTGGTGTGCAGAGCAACGATTATGTATTGATCATTAAAGATGTGGCAGCCGGTGAAACGGTGGATATTGCAGAGTCGATTAAGAATAAACGGGCAATCTATAATCAGCAGATCGAATATCTGGATGATGTCTATTACAGTCTGACGAATTACTCTGGTTATGGAAATCCTGTTGCTGAAGTAGAGGATAAGGATACGGTTGCAGCGCTCCTGATCGGCATGAGTGATGCGAGACAGAGAGTCGTGCAGGAGAAGGCATCTATTGTTGTTACTGCAGTTGATCCTGATTGCAAGCAGTATGCGACAGTAGGAACGAATGAGCGGGCATACAGTTGTTTTTATGTCGTGGCAGAACAGGAGGGTACGGATGCTTCAAATTAGTCATTTATATAAGAATTATGGCAAATTCCTTGCGGTCAATGATCTGAATCTGCATGTGCCGAAAGGGGATCTGTTTGGCTTTGCGGGACCAAACGGTGCCGGCAAGACAACAACGATCCGTATGGTGTGCGGCCTGATGCCGCCGGCAGCCGGAAGCATTGTGATCAATGGTGTGGATGCGCTTGCCAATCCGAAGGAGATTCGCAGACAGATCGGTTATGTGCCGGATTTCTTCGGTGTCTATGATAACTTAAAGGTAAAAGAATATATGGACTTTTACGGATCCATGTACCGTATGACTTCGCGGGAGATTGCACGCATCTCGGATGATCTGTTGGAACTTGTGAATCTGTCGGATAAGAAAGAGGTGTATGTTGATACATTGTCCCGTGGTATGAAGCAGCGTTTGTGTGTGGCGCGTGCATTGATCCATAATCCGGCACTGCTGGTACTCGATGAGCCGAACTCCGGACTTGATCCGCGTGCGCGCGTTGAGATGAAGGAACTTCTGCTCAATCTTAAGAGTATGGGAATGACGATCGTGATCAGCTCCCACATTCTCTCGGAACTCTCTGAGATGTGTAACAGTATCGGAATCATGAACAAGGGACAGTTGGTGGCAGCGGGTAAGATCGAGGATGTCATGGAGAGCGTGTTCGGACATGATCAGCTGATCGTTGAGGTTGGCGAAGGTATGGAGACTGCGGTGCGCATTGCGAAGGAACATGTCGGAGTTAACGTGAATTCTGTGGGAGAGAAGGAATTGAAGCTGACCTGTAAGGTTTCGGAGCAGGAGGTCGCACAGATGATCGCACAGATGATCGGTGAGCAGGTATTGGTACGCGGATTCCATAAGCAGGAAGGCAATCTGGAATCGTTATTTATGGAATTGACAGGAGGTGCAGATCATGTGGCTGAATCCAATCGTTAAGAAGGATGTAAAAGTACAGGCGCGTAGCTTTAAGATGTGTGTGGAAGTCTTCGTGTACGAGATCATTATGGCACTTGTGTTTTTTGTTGCGATGCTTTTTATCACGAGTCGGAACCGTTATTCGGACAGCAATATATACAGTCAGATGGTATGGCTGTATCCGGTGCTTTCTGTCACACAGTGGTGCATATTAGGAGCGGTGATTCCAATCCATACCTCTTCCGCAATCTCTGGGGAGAAGGAACGGCAGACGTTTGATATTATGATGACAACCAGTATGACTCCTAGATCCATTATTATGGGAAAAGTGATGACAGCGGTCTTACAGGGAATGCTTTTTGTTATAGCAAGTGTTCCGGTTATGGCGCTCACGTTTGTGGTGGGAGGTCTGTCGTGGAGTTATCTGTTCTGGTTTATTGCGGTAGCACTTCTGATTTCGATTTTTGCGGCAAGTATCGGAATTATGTGTTCTTCGATCTGTCGCAAAAGCATTACGGCGGTCATTATGTCATACGGAATTTATCTCTTTTTCTTTATTGTGACGGCACTGCCGGTGTATATGGTGCAACTTATGACGGATTATGTAAGTGACGGAACGAGTGTGATCGGATGCTTTCTGTTGAACCCGATTGCCTACCTGATGGAGTTTATCACGCAAAGCATGACACAGAATTCGGCGATCCGTGATATGATCGGACAGACGAAGTCACCGATCCTCAATTGGATCTCATCCGGTTACTGGTGGCTGATCATTTCAACCATCGCGTTTCTTCTGGTATCGGCACTGTTTCTTGCGATTGCGAAGAAGCGGATTTCTCCGGTGTCAAGACGAAAGGCACGTAAGCTCGCAAAGAAAATGGGTACAGGAAATACGGAGCATTAATCAATGGATGAACGGAAGGAACTCCTGCAGGCAATCCGCCGGAGCAGACGAAAACTGAATATTGCAAAACTCATAGATACGTGTGTGTTCTGTCTTGCATATGCGGGTGTGGCTGCGATCGTGCTGGAAGCAGTCTCACTATGGATCCCTTTCTATTATGTGCATCTGTGCGTCGGAATTGTGATTGGAATTGCTCTTATCGTGGGTATTATCTATGCGGTGATCAAGCGCACCAGTATGCGGGAGGCAGCGCAGCAGATCGACACGTTCGGACTGAAAGAACGCGTGCAGACTGCTTATGAGCAGATGGCGGATGAAAGTCCGCTTGCGGGTATGCAAAGACATGATGCAGCGGAGCAACTGCAAAAGAAACTGGATGCAAAACAGATTCGGATCCGGCTGCTTCCTTCGCGAAGACATCTGGCAGCTGCTTTTCTTTCCCTTGCGGTGGCAGCGGCGCTGGCTTTTGTTCCGTCGCAGGCGAGAGAACTTGCAAACACCAGACATGCGATCCATCAGGAAGCGAAGGAGAAGCAGAAAGAATTATCGGAGCTTGCAGATGCAATCGAGAAGATGGATACAAGTGAACTCACGGATGAGCAGAAAGCGCGTCTTGCCAAACTGAAAGAGGCATTGGATCGTTCCATGCAGGAATTAGCGCGTGCCGACAGTAAAGAGGCGCTTGATGCAGCACAGAGTAAGCTTGGATTCAAATACGAACAGACGAGTCAGAGTCTGATGGAACTTGCCGATGCGCTGAGTAAGGATGGAAAAGCAGCGTTGGAACAGATTGCGGAGATGGCGCGTGCGGCGGCAGAAGCGAACGGTCAATCGTCTGCACAAGGCAATTCTCAGTCTGGAACCCAGAGTGCGTCGAACGGATCTGCAAGCGGTACACCGGGAACCAGCAATGGCAACACCGGGAATACAGGCGACGGATCCGGTGAAAATGGGCAGAATTCCGGAAACGGCTCGAATGGAAACGGTTCAAATGGGAATGGTTCAAACGGGAATAATTCAGATGGAAACAATTCCGGAAGCGGTGATGGATCCGGTAATGGTTCCGGAACTGGAAATGGATCGGGATCCGGTAACGGAAATGGATCCGGAAGCGGACGGGGAACCGGTTCCGGAGGAGGCAGGCATGATTATGTCAGTGTGCCGAATGCGACCGGAAACGATGACAATCTGACCGGAAACAAAACCGGAAATGAAAATGGTGATTCCTACCGTGCACAGAATGGAATGGTATGGGAAGGAGATCATGTGAGTCTGGATTCTGTGATCAGTGATTATACGAAGGATGCATATGAGGGACTTTCCACCGGAAAATATCCGAGCGGAATGGAAGATGTGATCAAAGATTATTTTAAGAATCTGAGTGAATAAAGGAGAGATTATGACAGAATTTGAAAGTTGCCAGAAGAAAATCATGCAGTGCGAGCAGGAGATCGGTAAAGGAATCATCGGACAGAAGGATGTGATCCGTCAGGTCATACTTGCGATGCTTGCAGGCGGCAATGTGCTGCTAGAAGGTATGCCGGGACTTGGAAAGACAATGCTTGTGCGCACAATCAGTGAAGTGCTTGCGTTAACCTTTAAGCGTATCCAGTTTACGCCGGATCTGATGCCGAGCGATGTGACCGGAACGAATATTATGGTAAAGGAAGACGCACGAAGCAGTTTCCGCTTTGAACAGGGACCCATTTTTGCAAATCTGGTGCTGGCGGATGAGATTAACCGTGCGACGCCAAAGACGCAGTCTGCCTTGCTTGAGGCGATGCAGGAGCATACCGTTACAGTTGGAAACGAAAGTCACAGATTACAGGAGCCGTTCCTTGTTCTTGCGACGCAGAATCCGATCGAGCAGGAGGGAACCTATCCGCTCCCGGAGGCACAGTTGGATCGTTTCCTGTTCAAGGTTCTAGTGCCGTTTCCGGATAAGGAGGAACTTCGCGGTATCGTTCAGCTGACGGAGGGGACAGACAAGCCGGAGATTCATTCTATCATGACAGGAGAGGAACTTCTTGCGGCAAGAACAATGGTCTCGCAGATCCCGATCGCGGATGCGGTCATGGATTATATCCTTGATCTTGTGATGGCAACGCATCAAAAAAATCCGTATATCAGAGAGGGCGCAAGCCCACGTGCGGCGCAGGCAATCATCCGTACGGCGCGTGCCCGTGCATTTATGGAGGGCAGATTCAATGTGGCGTTTGAGGATGTTAAGAGTGTGGCTTATCCGGTACTGCGTCACCGCATTCTGCTCAGTTTTGATGCAATCTCGGAGGGCGTGACGGAAGATACGATCATTGCACAGTTGTTGCAGGCAAATGAGGGATAGTACCAGTGAGAGATTTTGAGAAAACTACAGACTGGATATCTGGAGAATAGATATGTTTGATTCTGAATTTTACAATACTTTGTCGCAGCTTTCACTTGCGATGACACACAAAAGCAGTATGAATATGTCCGGAAACCGCAAGTCGGTGCAAAAGGGTGTCTCGGCGGAATTCTCGGATTTCCGCGAGTACATGCCGGGGGATGATCTGCGAAGACTCGACTGGAATGTGTATGCGAGACTGGACCGCATGTATATCAGAGAGTATATGGAGGAGAAGGAAGCAGTCATTACGATACTTCTTGATACGAGTGCCTCGATGGATTACGGAAGCAATAAGAAGTCGGAACTTGCCACGATGCTTGCGGCGGTTGTGGCTTATATTGCTTTGTCCAATATGGACCGGGTGGTGCTTATTGATACAGCAGATATGATGAGACCACTGTCTCTTGGCGGGGGAAAGAAAAGTTTTCCGCGCGTGATCCACTGGCTGGAAAATCGTAGATTTGCGGGAGAAAGTCATCTTCTTGAAGATGTTCGTAAGATATCGCTACACGGATCCGGAGTGACGGTTGTGATCAGTGATTTCTTACAGGAGAGTCTTCTCGAGGAGGAGAATCCTTCATATGAGAAAATGCTGCAGTATTTAAGATATCGAAAGCAGCGTCCGGTAATGCTACAGACGCTTGCCGGGGAGGAACTTCATATCGATATGGAGGGAACGAGAAATCTGATCGATATGGAGACGAACGGAAAGCTTCGTGTCACGATGGATGCGCAGGCCATTGAGGCTTATGAGCAGGAGCTTACGCTTCTTACGGATCGCCTGAAGAAGGGATGTGCTGCCTGTGGCGGTGCGTACGTGCTCTGTGATACGACGCAGGAACCTAAGAGGCTGATCTATGAAGATTTGAGGGTATTATATGACATTTGAGAGTTTATGGCCGCTTGCTTTTCTGCTTGCGATACCGATCATTATAATATTTTATCTGCTTGTTCCTAAAGGGAAGGATACGAAGGTTTCTTCGAATCTGCTTTGGAATAAGCTTTTTGTGAACCGGCAGTCGAAGACGTTTTTAGAAAAATTCCTGCACAATATCCTTATGTATATGCAGATCGTGATCGCGCTGCTGCTTGTTTTGGCGCTTATGACGCCGTATATCAACCGTAAAGGAAGTACAAATTCGAATGTGATCCTTGTGCTTGATACAAGCGGAAGTATGCAGATTGTGGATGGAAGCGGAAAATCAAGGCTGGAGCTGGCAAAGAAAGCAATCGAGCAGGAGATTGCGGATTCGCAGGGGAGCACATTTTCCCTTATAACCACGCATGCGGATGAGACAGAACTTCTTGCGGTGTCTGTGACGGATGAAAGGCAATTGACGCAGACACTTGATAAAGTGAACTGCAGCGATTCGGATGGCAGTCTTTCGGAGACGGAGGATACGATCGATTCGCTTTGTGCCCAGCAGGAGGATGGCAAAAAGACATCTGTGCTTGTGTACACGGACGGAATCGGTGCGGCAGACACAAAGAATCTGGAGGATCGCTTTCATGCGAGCATCTATGTGATGGGTGAGGCAGCGGATAATGTTGCAAACGATTTCCTTAGCTGTGTCAGGGATGAAAATGGTTATCAGGCAGCGGCAGGACTGACCAACTACAGTGCGAAAGCTGCGACGCTTGAGATCGCATTATATGAGGATAACAAGACGCTTGATGTGCGCAGTGTGACGATTCCTGCGAAGGAGAGCTATACAGCATTATTTGAAGATATTGCATGGAATGGAAAGCCTCTGCGAAGTGAGATCTCTTCAATCCGGTTTGAGGGAAGCGAGGCAGGAGATGCCTTATCTGCGGACAATACAACCTACGCGATCCAAAGCGAGGCAGCGCAGTATGATGCAGTATTGATCGGCAAAGGCAATACTTATATTCAGAAGGCTTACGAGGCAATCAGCGGAGAGAGTCTGGTTCTTGCGGGAAGTGATAGTGCACTTGAAGCGGATGATACACGTGCGCGCATTTATGATGCCGGGACTGCGGATGCGCAAAAGGATTCATTGAACCGGATGCTTTTTGCGGATGCAACCGATGCAGATGATAAGGAAGAACATGTTGCGTTAACCGTTTCTGATACGGAGATCACATCGGGAATCAAAGATTTTGGTATCGGTGTAAATACTACTTATACGTATGATCTGCCGGATTGGGCAACCGGTTTTCTGTGGGCGGGAAAGAAGTGTGCAGGCTACTACGGCGAGCATGACGGTGTAAGAGTCGTTGTGGTCGGCTTTGATATCCGCGAATCGGATTTCCCGCTGCAGGCAGAATTTCCGGTTTTTATGGCGAATGCGCTGGGCTTCTTAAACGACAGTTCCCTGCTTGCGCAGAATGTGTATGTAGCGGGAGAAAAAATCGTTTATCATCCGCAGACGGATGTGGATGTCAATACACTTACTGCTTCCACCGACAAGGCGGGGCTGTATGAAGTAAGTGCCGGGGATAAGACAGAAGGTTATGTGGTGCGTTTTGCCACTTCCACGCAGTCGGATGCTTCGGTTACCGCGGAATCGACCGGAGACGGTGTGACAGCGCAGGCGGGAATGACAAGAAAATCCGTGCGCAGTCTTGTAATCGTCCTGATCCTTCTTCTGTTGATCCTGGAGTGGATCATTTATGTGAAGCAGATGCGTTACCGGGGAAAGTTTTATCTTGGTGTGCGCATCGTGGGTCTGCTTCTTCTGGTGCTCGCAGCAGTGGGACTTACGATTCCGAAGAGGGCAGATGTCAATACGACGGTTTTTCTGGTGGATGCATCGACAAGTAATGACGCCAATCTGTCGGAGATCGATTCGTATATCGGGGATGCCGTCTCTGCGATGCCGAAGGGAAATCAGTACGGCATTGTGACATTCGGCAAGAAGCCGATGGTCGAGCAGATGGTGTCAAAGGAGAAGCAGTACGCGGGGATCCTGTCGGTTCCGGACAAGACGGCAACCAACCTTGAAGAGGCACTCTCCAGAGGTCTCTCTATGATTCCGGATGGCAGCGCGGGAAGAATCGTGATCCTCACGGATGGCAGACAGACACGCGGCAATATAGATAATACGGCTTCAGCGGTGATTTCACGCGGTGTGGAGTTGCTTTCTGTTGTCTATGACACCGCGCAGGGAAGCGATGCTTATATTGACAATGTCGATATGCCAAGTTACTTATATGCCGGGGATGCGTATTCCATGACGGTCACGGTAATGAGTAATTATGAGACGGACGCGGATCTTGAGGTCTGGGTTGGAAATAAGAAGAAATCAGATACACAGGTTCATCTGAACACAGGAAGCAATTCTTTTGTTTTAAAGCAGAAGGTTTCGGGAGAGAGCATTGAGAGCTTTACGGTCAAGGTACGTGCCAAAGGCGATACCTGCGAGGAAAACAATGCATTCAATGCCTATGCGGTCATTGATGCGATGCCGAAGATTCTTGTGGTAAATGGCGTGAATGAGGATTCAACGAATTTTACGGCGCTTCTTGACAGTGCCGGATGCAATTATGAGGTTGTATCGGCTGGCAGTGCACCGACCACGCTGGAAGGGATGCTCAAATACAAGAGTATCATTCTGGAAAACGCGCACATCGATGATCTGCCGGATCCGTTTGTGAGCAATCTGGACACTTATGTCAAGGATTACGGATGCGGAGTGGTCGCAACCGGAGGAAGAGAGAGTTTCGGACTCGGTCTGTACCGGGATACAACACTTGAAACGATACTTCCGGTTGATATGATGCCGCGCAGCACCAATGAGGTTCCATCCCTTGCGATGGTCATGGTGATCGATCATTCGGGAAGTATGTCTTCGGTGGGAGATCCGGTCAGTGGGGCTACGAATCTGGATCTTGCGATCACGGCGGCTGACCGGGCGGTGGACGAACTGACGGAGAATGATTATGTCGGTGTTGTTACATTTGATGACCGTTATGACTGGCAGCTTCCAATCACAAAGGTGGAAGATAAAGACGAAATTCACAAGGCAATCGAGAGTGTGGCAGAGGGAGGCGGTACGACGATTAAACCGGCGCTGTCTGCTGCTTTAAGTGAGATTGTCAAATGTGATGCGGATATCAAGCATGTCATTCTTCTGACGGACGGACAGGGAGAGGACAGAAATTACGGAAGTATCATCCAAAGTTATGCGGATAGCGGAGTCACACTTTCTACGGTTGCGGTAGGTGCCGATTCGGATACATCCCTGCTCCAGACGATTGCGAGAGGTTGCAGCGGACGATACTATTATTGTGATAACGGAACGGATATGCCCAAGATTTTTGCACAGGAAGTTCTCTTAAGCGGCGAGACCTATATCCAGAACGGAAACTTCTCACTTGCAGTCAATTCGTCCAATCCGATTACCAGGGGACTGTTTGCGGATGGATGGCCGAAGGTTAAGGGATACATCAGTGCAACACCGAAGAATGCGGCGAATGTACTGCTGGCTTCGGATAAGGAGGATCCGATACTCTCTGTGATGCAATACGGACTGGGACATACCGTTGCGTGGAATACAGATGTGACAAATACATGGACGGCTGGATTTGCAAACGAGGAAGAATATGTACAGCTTTGGAAACGCATCATCGATTACAGCGCAGGCAATGCAGCGCTCGGCGAGGATTCCCTTGATGTGGAGACGAGTGGCGAGACGACGACCATCCATTATAAGGCGAAAGATTATGAGGAGCGGACGACGGTTGAGGCAGTATATACAGATCCGGATGGCGAGACGCACACCGTTAAGCTTCCGGCACGGGCGCCGGGGGAGTATGAGGCGAAGATCGATACGGATATTCCGGGAATCTACAATCTGAGTGTGCGAAGAAGTGATGACGGAGAATTAAAGAACGCCATCACGACTGCAGCAGTTGCACAGTATTCGGATGAGTACAAGTTTGCGGCAGACAATGAGCGCTTCTTAAGTTTTATGGAGCGTTATGGAAAAGTGATAAAGCCGTCTGATTCATTCTGGAAGAAGTTAAAGACGAATTCGCGCGCAGCGTATGATCTGTCCAAGTGGCTTTTGATCCTTGCAATCGCATGGTTCCTTCTTGATGTGGCAATGCGCAGGTTTGCGTTCGTTCCACAGGACAGCCGGTTGTACCGGCGGGTAAAGAGTTACTTTACGAAGCGCAAGAAGAAGGCTATAATGACTGCTGACAGAAAGAATTCCATGCGGGATTCGGATGCCGGAAATGAGAAAAATGTTTCTTTGGAGGAACAGGATGAACCGATGTCTACACTGAGTGGAAGTTTGTCCGATGGAAAACCGGCGAAGGCAAAAAAGAAAAAAAAGAAGCAGGAGGAAGCGGCACTTGATACTTCCGCACTGCTTAAGAAAAAAGATCTGAGAGATCAGTAGGAGTAAAAATGCAGTCAGAAAAAGAATTAGAGCAGCAGTTGCTTCGCATAGACCATAAAAGTTATCCGGCTTACAAGGCGCTTCGCGGCGCATACCGCTTCGACGGATATGAATTCTATATCGATCATGTGCAGGGAGATCCGTTTGCAGCACCGTCACAGGTGCATGTGTTTGTAAACCGTAAGCAGGCAGGATTTCCGGAGACGTATCAAAAGGATGAGGTTACACGTACCGCACTTGCAGATTATCTGACACGTGTGTTTGCGCGTGAGGTTGATCGCTTCACATTTAAGGCAAAGGGATCCGGCAAAAGCGGGCTGATCTCTGTCACGCACTGTGGGCAGGAAGTATTAAACAGGACTGCATGTGAAGTTACGGATGCAGGAATTACCGCGCGTTTTGCGATTGGATTTCCGGCAAATGGAAGAACGATTAACGCGAGAGAACTTCACAAGATCCTTTTTGAATATTTACCGGAGTGTGTGAAGCGTGCGTTCTGTTATAAGAATCTGGAGGCGTCGAAGGTACAGGCGGCAGTTGAACTGGCTGAGGATCAGCAGGCTCTGCGGGAATGGATCCGTGCGCATCATATGGTGGCCTTTGTTGCGGATTCTGCTGTACTGCCGAGAGAGAGCGGTGTCTCCGCAAGACCGATGAAGGGTGGTGTGGCTTTCTGGTCGCCGGAATCACTCCGCGTGAAAGTGGTGCTCCCACACAGGGGAGAAATTACGGGGATGGGAATTCCGGAAGGAATTACACTGATCGTCGGTGGAGGCTATCACGGTAAGTCTACATTGCTTCAGGCTTTGCAGCTTGGTGTGTATAACCATATTGCGGGAGATGGACGCGAGTTTGTCATCACGGATGAGACGGCACTTAAGCTTCGTGCAGAGGATGGCAGATTTATCAAGGATGTTGATATCTCTATGTTCATTAATGACCTGCCGAATCACAAAGACACACACCGATTCTCTACGGAGGATGCCAGTGGTAGTACGTCACAGGCTGCCGGGATTGTGGAAGGTATGGAGAGCGGAAGCCGTGTCTTTCTGCTGGATGAGGATACGTCAGCAACCAACTTTATGGTGCGTGATGCATTCATGCAGAAGGTGGTCAGTCCGGATAAGGAACCGATCACGCCTTTTCTCAGTCGGGCAAGAGATCTGTATGAGAAGGCAGATATCTCGACGATTCTTGTTGCGGGCAGTTCGGGAGCGTTCTTTCATATTGCGGACACTGTGATTCAGATGGACAGTTATGTGCCGATTGACATCACAAAGAAGGCAAAGGCTCTCTGTAAAGAGTATCCGGTGCAGCAGGAGGCTGCACATGCATTTGCGATGCCGCAGAGTGACCGGATTATGACAATTGATCAGAATGGGGCAACGAGACGCAGAGACTATCGCAGCGGCAGAGTGCGCACCGATGAGCCTGAGCGGCTGAAATTAAAATTCATGGGAAAAGAAGGATTTGCACTCGGCAGACAGAATGTGGATCTGCGTTATATCGAACAGATCGTGGATGCGGAGCAGACGGCAAGTCTTGGGCTGCTATTAAAATACGTGGTTGAGCATGAGGTGGACGGGCAGAATAACATTACGGAGATTGTGCGGACACTGATGGAAAAAATCCACAGAAACGGATTGAATTTCACTTGTGGAAGAGAAGAAATTTCCGGCGGATATGCGATTCCGAGGGAGCAGGAAATCTATGCCTGTCTGAATCGTTACCGCCGCAATTAACCTATGGAGGAAAGCATGTGATTCTGCGGTAAAGGATATGTAAAATGTGTGGATGAATGCTTGACGATGCCGCATGAACTTGCTATATTAAAAGTGACAATTTAAGTAGCCTGTGCCACTTATATGAGTGGCACAGGCTATTTTGGAATTAGTAATGTATATTTTTATTAAGGGATTGGAAAAAAGTGGTAGAAAAAGAACGTAAGGGACTTTTATATTATTATGAATGTGCAGCCTTGATCGCAATCGAGATTATGCTTGCTTTTTCCGCGTGGGGATACGTTAAGCTTGAGTATGTTTCGATTACGTTTGTTCCGGTGGTTGTTCTGGCAATGGCTTATCTGCTTGGCCCGTGGGAAGGACTGTGGGGTGGTGTGATTTTCGGCATTACCGGAATGTGGAAGGCATCGGTCGTGACGATGCAGGATGCTTATGCGAATATTCTATTTTCGCCGTTTCGAAGCGGCAAGTCGATGCAGAGTGTGCTTCTTTGCTTTGTTCCGCACATTGTGCTTGGTCTTCTGGCAGGTATTCTGTATGCGCAGGTGAAGAAGTCAAAGAAGTGGCAGCCGCTGTTGATTGCAATATCGACGATTGTTGTATTGATCCTTCATACGGTTCTTGTGTTTGCTTTAATGCAGGGGCTTTTCCCGGAAGCCGGGGCTGTGTGGTGGACACCACTGCTTCACTGGCACATTACAGGAATGGATATCGAGATTGTTTCTGCAGTTGCGGTGCTTCTTGCTCTTTATTTCCTTTGGCAGTCGGCCGGAGTTAAGGATAAGATTACGAAGATCCGTGAGGGTGTTCAGGCGAATAAGTATACGAAGGTGGTATATTGGCAGTGGAGTGCATTAATTGTAGTAGCTGCATGTGGACTGAGTGTGTGCTGGGACTTAAAGGATGGAATCAACGGAATCGTGCAAAGTTATGACATTATGCCGGGTGAGACTTCGACGGATGTGATGCACGCACTGCTGATCCAGTTTATGGTTGCGCAGCTTGCAATCTTTGTCCTGATCGGCATTATGCAGTCTTTGATCTACTATTATTATGCAAGTGCGGAAGTGCGTTCCCGTATGGATATGATGACGGGGGCTTTCAACCGTACGATGCTGATTTCAACGATCGAGCATGATCTGAAGTCTTTAAAGAGAGGACAGAAGGTTATGTTTATTATGATGGACGTGGATTATTTCAAGCAGATCAACGATACATATGGACATGACTTCGGAGATCATGTACTGATTTCGCTTGTGCGCATTCTGCAACGAAATTTCGCGGGAGATGCGATGGTAGGCAGAATGGGCGGTGACGAGTTTTCGGTTTACTGCAGACATGCAGAGATTGAACGGAGACTGCCGAATATTATGGAACAGGTGATGCGTGAGTTTGATCAGATTGTTGTTCCAGGAGACCGTATCCGTGTGCTGAATTTTTCGTATGGAGTCAGCTGGGGAGAACCGGGAATGCATTTTGAGGAACTCTATAAGAAGGCGGATAAGGATCTGTACGAACACAAACATATCAGACGCCAATACGTTGACAATTCCAAGGGGAATGTATAGAATAGTCCCTAGATTAGTGAATAGGAGAGTAGTATGAAGACATTGATTGACAGCATTTCTGCCGAGGTAACGAAGGCGTTTACCGACAATGGCTACGATGCGAAATACGGAAAAGTGACATTATCCAACCGCCCGGATTTGTGTGAGTACCAATGTAACGGTGCGATGGCGGCTGCAAAGGAATATAAATGTGCACCATTTATGATCTCGGATAAGATTGCAGAAAGTCTTAAGGACAACGCGATGTTTGAGAGCGTGGAATCCGTTAAGCCTGGATTTATCAATTTGAAATTAAGTAAGGATTATCTTGCTTCTGTGGTTACTTCCATGAAGGAAGATGAGGGAAGATTCGGCTGCGACAAGACCGAGAATCCGAAGACGATCATCGTGGACTATGGTGGAGCCAATGTTGCGAAGCCTCTGCATGTCGGACATCTTCGTTCGGCGATCATCGGTGAGAGTGTAAAGCGTATCGGTAAATTCATGGGTCACAATGTGATCGGCGATGTGCACCTCGGTGACTGGGGTCTGCAGATGGGACTGATCATTGTGGAATTAAAGGAACGCAAGCCGGAACTCGTATATTTTGATGAGAATTATGAGGGTGAATATCCGAAGGAAGCTCCTTTTGATATCTCCGAACTTGAGGATATCTATCCGACTGCCAGCAAGAAGAGTAAGGAAGATGATGTCTTCCGTGAGGCTGCGATGGAAGCAACGAGTCAGCTTCAGGCGGGAAGACGCGGATATCGTGCGTTACTGGAACATATTTTGAATGTATCCGTAACGGATCTGAAGAAGAATTATGACAATTTAAATGTATCGTTCGAACTCTGGAAGGGAGAGTCCGATGCGCAGCCGTATATTCCGGATATGGTACAGATGATGAAGGACAAAGGTTTTGCTTATATGAGCGAGGGAGCCTTGGTTGTAGACGTCAAGGAAGATACGGATACGAAGGAGATTCCTCCATGTATTATCTTAAAGTCGGATGGAGCTTCTCTCTACAGTACGACAGATCTTGCAACGATTGTGATGCGTATGCAGGATTACAATCCGGACAGTATTATTTATCTGGCTGACCAGAGACAGAGTATGCATTTTATCCAGGTATTCCGTTGTGCAAGAAAGACCGGACTTGTCGGAGATGATGTACAGCTGACCCATATCGGATTCGGTACAATGAACGGTAAGGATGGAAAGCCTTTTAAGACCAGAGACGGTGGCGTTATGCGTCTGGAATATCTCCTCGATGAGATCAATGAGGAGATGCTCAAGAAGATTACGGAGAACCAGAAGGAGAAAGAGAATCTCGATATCAGTGACGAGGAAGCCAAAAAGACTGCCAGGATGGTAGCGCTTGCAGCTGTCAAGTATGGAGATCTCTCGAATCAGGCGAGCAAGGATTATATCTTCGATATTGAGCGTTTTACTTCTTTTGAAGGAAATACAGGACCATATATCCTCTATACGATCGTTCGTATTAAGTCGATCCTTGCAAAATATCAGGCAGATGGTAAGGCACTTCCAAACGGAGCAATCCTGCCTGCACATTCTGCAAGCGAGAAGAACCTGATGCTTGTGTTATCCCGTTTCAATGCGATGATGGAGAATGCGTATGAGGAGCTTGCTCCGCATAAGATCTGTGCATATATCTATGAACTTGCCAATGCATTCAATGGTTTCTATCATGAGAACAAGATTCTTGCGCAGGAAGATGAGCAGGTTAAGGATTCTTATATCAGCCTTCTTGTTCTGACCAAGAGTGTGCTTGAGACCTGTATCGATGTACTTGGATTCTCTGCACCGGACCGCATGTAAAAGATAGGCATACAATTACAGATTTACACATATATATGAGCCATAGGGACAATCCCCTATGGCTTTTTGTTTTACTTGGAGGTGATTATCATAATAAGCCAGGAGAGTGATATCATGCGCTATCTTCCGCGTGAATTCAGGGAACAGATCGATCCGGCAGTGATTGGCTGTGCGGAGGAAATCCGACTTCGCGTAGGACAACCGCTTGAACTGCTATTGGAGAATGCGACTGTAAAACAATACGAAAAGGTGACGCAGGTGCAGATGAGGGAATGTATCAGTTATCTGACCGGATATTCGCCGTATATTTTGGAGGAGGAGATGCGGCAGGGATTCCTGACAATCGAGGGCGGACATCGCATAGGAATCAGCGGACATGCAAGCTATCACAACGGAAACCAGGGAATGGTGACGGACTGCGTGAGTGCAATTGGTGCAATCAATATAAGGGTTGCGCATGAGAAAAAAGGATGTGCAGCAAATCTGATCCCATGGATGAGGAAGGGAGAAGGCTGGTATCATACCATTCTTTTTTCGGAACCGGGAGCAGGCAAGACAACGTGTCTGCGGGATTGCATCCGCATTCTTTCCAGTGGGGAAGGACTGCATCGGGGATATAAGGTTGGGGTTATCGATGAGCGGTCGGAGATCGCAGCCTGTCATATGGGCGTTCCCCAAAATGATCTTGGCCCGAGGTGTGATGTGCTTGATAATTGCCCGAAAAGCATCGGAATGCGTATGATGTTACGTTCTATGTCGCCGGAATTCCTTGCGGTGGATGAACTGGGAAGCAGAGAGGATTTTGACGTCATGCAGGAGGCTGCGCAAAGCGGTGTGTACGTGATTGGAACGATGCACGCGGGGAACATCTTAGAATTGCTTGCAAAGCTGCAAAGCAATCAAAACCGATTGGAGGAAAGTCTTCTGCGGCTGATTGAAATTGAAAGGGATGAAGGGCAGCGGCACTATCATGTCTATGATGGAGGAGGGCAAAGTGTGTGGGAAAGCTAGTTGGAGGAGCCTGTGTCCTTATTGGCTTTGTAATCCTGCTTGCCTGCTGGATGGAGCGGATGAAGAGAAACATAAGAAATATGCTTGCAATCGTACGCTTTTTGCAAAGCTGGGCGTATGTGCTTGAAGTAAGGCAGATGCGGATAGCAGAATTTTTAGAGACATATCCGTACGATGTGCCAGAACTGGAACACGTGGCGGATGAGGTGCAGCATGACCTGCTTTTACATCTCTATCCTACGGGACAGGAGGTGTGGCAGAAGGTACTTGAGCGGCAGAAACATACTCTTGGACTGCCGGAGGATGCGTTTCAGGTTCTGCTTCGGGCAGGCGAAGGCTTCTTTGGTAACAATCACAGACAGACACAGCAATGTATCACTTCTTGTATCAGGCAGATGGAGACAGTCATTGGAGAGGAACGAGAGCACTATCTGGAGAAACGCAAAGTATATATGCCGGTCGGAATGCTTACCGGAGTCATGGTCGTGATTCTGTTGCTTTAGACGGCGGAAAGGAATGGGATGGGGGTAACAATCATATTCAAAATCGCTGCAGTAGGAATCGTTGTAACCGTGCTGAGTCAGGTGCTGAAACACAGCGGCAGAGAGGAGCAGGCGTTCTTACTCAGCCTTGCGGGTCTGATCATTGTGCTGTTCTGGATCGTTCCTTATATCAGTGAGCTGTTTGAGACAATGGAAACGCTTTTTGTCATGTAGTTATGATGGTCAAAATCGGATTGATCGGGATAGCGGCGATTTTTCTGGCAGTACCGCTCCGGAAAGAAAAAGGTGAGTTCTCTATGCTGATCGTGTTGGTTGCAGGAATGCTTGTTTTTGTGTATGTGTTGGCGCGAATGCAGACAATCCTGGCATTTTTAAAAGAATTGATCGACAGACTGCCGATTGATGAGGCATATCTTACGCCGCTTTTTAAAATGCTTGGAATCACTTATGTGGCGGATTTTGCCGCCAATTTTAGCAGGGAGTCCGGTTATTCGTCGCTTGCGGGACAGATGGAATTGTTTGCAAAGCTTTCCATCATTGCGCTAAGTATACCGGAGCTTATGTATCTGGTGGATGTATTGGAGAATTTTTTGTAGATGGCTGGATTTTGGAAAAAGATGGCAGCGGTGCTTATGATTATGCTGGGAATAAGTGTTGCACCGATTAGGGCGGATGCGCAGGATACAAAAGATTGCACAAATACGCGGTATTTACAGGAACTGATCGACGAATTGGATTTCGATGAACTGGACATGTCTCTGGAAGAAAATCATTTTCCGGAAAAACTAAGGTTCTCGGATCTGGTCAAAGCGTTTGCCGAGAACGGAACAGACGGTGTGGATGGGCGGATGATCTGCGATTATGTGTTTGATCTGTTCTTTTATGAGTTGGCGGAAGTGAAACCTATTTTTTTTCAGATTGTAGTGATGGCGCTTCTTTTTGCTTTGTTTGGGAAGCTTTTGATCGCGAAGCAGGGATATGTGGCGGATATGGGATTCCTTATGGTGTATGTCGGGATCGTGCTTTTGCTTCTGCAGTCCTTTACACTGATCGGGCGTGTTGTGGAGGAGGGGGTGAGCAGGATGCTTTCTTTCATGACCGCTTTTGTGCCGGCTTATGCGGCAACGCTTCTGCTTTCCGGAAATTCGGCGAGTGCAGGCTTCTTCTATGAAGTGACACTTGGAATTGTCTATGTGATCGAACTTGTGATGAAGGTGGTTTTTCTCCCGGGGGTACATATCTATGTACTTCTTGTTATGATGGATCATCTGTTTGAGGAAAGCCGGTTTTCAAAGCTTGCGGAGCTGATCGGAAGCGCCCTGCGTTCTCTGCTGAAATTTGGACTCGCCTTAGTGATGGGGCTTGGAGTTGTGCAGTCCATTTTAGCACCAGCGAAGGATCGTCTTGCGGCAAGCAGTCTCTATCACGGAATTCAGGCGATGCCGGGGCTTGGAAATACTGTGAGTGCAACCGGAGAATTGTTGCTTGGCTGTGCGATTATGATCAAGAACAGCGTAGGTGCAGCGGCACTGATCCTTCTGCTTATTCTTTGTATGGCTCCGCTTTGCAGCGTGCTTTGCTTCACCGTTATGTATCGTCTGATTGCGGCGCTGCTTGAACCGTTTAGCGACAAGCGGATCGTGGAATGTGTGGCAGGGGTCGGGCGGGGAAGCGGTCTGTATTGCCGGATTTTAGCGGATGCAATGCTGTATTTTTGGATCACGATTTCTGTGATCAGTGCATCGACAAGTTTTATTTTCTAGGAGAAGTTCTATGGAGACGATCATAGTATTTGTAAAAAATTATTTTCTGTTTCTTCTGGTGCTTTATCTGATTTCCTATCTGGCACCGCAGGAGAGCTATCGGAAGTACTATCGCTTTTTTGTGAGCGCGCTCATGATCGCGGTACTGATGAAACCGGTGCTTGGTTTTCTGCAGAAGGATGTGAGGGCTGAGACGAGGCGGCAGTTATATTCTGTCACAGATATGCTTGCGCAGAATGAATATAAAGAGAAGGGAGAGGATGTCTTTGCATGGTTCCTGGAGCGTGAAGGAGTGGATTATGAAGCGACTGAGCGGCAGGAGTAAGACCGACGGAATCATACTGATATTAATCGGAATTCTTGTGCTGATCATTTTAATCCCGACAGGGGACGGGAAAAAGGCCAGTAACGTCGACCAATTGACACAGGAGGAAACGGACGGGAAGAATACAGCGGAAATGAGACAGACACAGACGGATACAGAGTATACAAAGGCACTGGAGGAGCAGCTTACAGACTTGATTGAAAGTATGGATGGAGTGGGAAAAGTGCGGGTGATGCTCACGCTTTCCGATGACGGGCTGGCCTATCTGGACAAGGATGTCCGGATACAGGAGAAGACACGTGAGGAGACAACGGTTGTCTATGACATGGGAGATACAAAGGAACCTTATGTTGTGCGAAGAGAACGCCCGAAGGTGGAGGGGGTCGTTGTGGTTGCGCAGGGGGGAGACAGACCGGGCATTGCCACCGAAATAACCGGTGCGATACAGTCATTATTTGACCTTGAGGCGCATAAAGTGAAAGTAGTTAAAATGTCAGTGCAGGAGGAATCGCTGTGAAGAAAATCATTCATAAAAATCAGGTCGTGATCACAACACTTGCGGTACTTATCGCGATTGCCGGATATGTGAGTTACGATCGCAAAAGCGGAGGCGCAGAGGAAACGAAAACAGTTGCGAATATGAAGGAAGATGCGTTGTCTGACGGTATGGAAGACAATTACGATGACATTGCAGCCGACATCAGTGATGGCGAGAGTGTGGCGCTTGCATCAACCGAGAGTGGTGAAGAACCGACGGATGCTGGAGAGACCGTGCTTACGAGTGCGGTAGCCGCAAGTGCCGACTATGCGGCACAGGTCAAACTCAATCGTGAGCAGGTCCGTTCCAAAAATAAAGAAACACTGCAGGCGATCATCGACAGTGCAACGGTTGATGAGTCACAGAAGCAGGCTGCCATCGATGAGATGGTTACAATGACGGATCTTGCAGAGAAGGAGTCCAATGCGGAAATGATGCTTGAAGCGAAAGGCTTTCAAAACGTTGTGGTCAGTATTACCGACGAGGAGTGCGACGTGGTTCTTGATATGGGGGATGTGACGGATGCGAAGCGTGCACAGGTGGAGGATATTGTTAAACGCAAGACCGGTGTAGCAGCAGAAAATATCGTCATTACACCGATTGAATAAAATTAGTTGAAAATACATATTTTTTAGAGTAATATAAACTTTGATATGCATTTATATCAAGTTTTGGAGGATCTATTGTGAGCAACTTAAGAAAAGAAATAGAAAAAAGACGTACTTTTGCAATTATTTCCCACCCGGATGCCGGTAAGACGACACTGACGGAGAAGTTCCTTCTGTACGGAGGCGCTATCAACCAGGCGGGTTCGGTAAAGGGAAAGGCGACTGCAAAGCACGCTGTGTCCGACTGGATGGAGATTGAGAAGCAGAGAGGTATTTCGGTTACTTCTTCTGTGTTGCAGTTCAATTATGATGGATACTGCATCAACATTCTGGATACACCGGGACATCAGGATTTCTCGGAGGACACATACCGTACACTGATGGCAGCGGATTCCGCCGTCATGGTCATTGATGCAAGTAAAGGTGTAGAGGCGCAGACACGCAAACTTTTCAAAGTCTGCGTCATGCGCCATATTCCGATTTTTACATTTATCAATAAGATGGACCGCGATGCGAACGATACCTTTGAGCTTCTTGATGATATCGAGAACGAACTGGGGATCGCAACCTGCCCGATCAACTGGCCGATTGGTTCCGGTAAGGATTTCAAGGGTGTATATGACCGTAATACCAGAAAAGTCATGACTTTCGCCGATACCCTTAAGGGAACGAAGGAAGGTTCGGAGAAGATCATTGATATTGATGATCCGTCACTTGTGGATGAGATCGGGGCTGACAAGAAGGCGCAGCTTGATGATGAGATCGAGCTTCTCGATGGAGCGAGCGCGGAGTTCGATATGGATCTTGTAACTAAGGGTGAGCTTTCGCCGGTATTTTTCGGTTCTGCTTTAACCAATTTCGGTGTTGAGACATTCCTGCAGCATTTCTTACAGATGACGTATGCACCGATGGCACGTAAAGCCGATATCGGAGAGATTGATCCGTTTGGAGAAGATTTCTCTGCTTTCGTATTTAAGATTCAGGCCAATATGAACAAGAACCACAGAGACCGTATCGCTTTCATGCGTATCTGTTCCGGAAAGTTTACCGCCGGTATGGAAGTGTATCATGTTCAGGGAGACAAGCAGATCAAGCTCGCACAGCCGCAGCAGATGATGGCGGATGAGCGTAAGATCGTGGAGGAAGCATACGCCGGAGATATCATCGGTATCTTTGATCCGGGTATTTTCTCGATCGGAGATACGTTAACGACCGCGAAAGACAAGTTCCGCTTTGAAGGAATTCCGACCTTTGCACCGGAGCATTTTGCGCGTGTACGTCTCATCGATTCCATGAAGCGTAAGCAGTTCGTCAAAGGCGTGACACAGATTGCGCAGGAAGGTGCCATCCAGATTTTCCAGGAGTACAAAGGCGGTATGGAAGAAATTATCGTCGGCGTTGTCGGTGTGTTACAGTTTGACGTACTCAAATTCCGTCTGGAGAATGAGTATAATGTGGAGATTCGTCTGGAAAACCTGCCGTATGAGCATATCCGCTGGATCGAGAATAAGGATGAGGTCGATGTGGATAATCTGACCGGTACTTCCGACATGAAGAAGATCATTGATATGAAGGGAAATCCGCTTCTTCTGTTTGTCAATGCATGGAGTGTCGGTATGGTGCTTGACCGAAATGAGGGACTGGTTCTCGCTGAATTCGGTACGAATTAAACTTTTAGAGAAATAGAGAAAGCTTAAGGCAGCGCGTATTACAATGTGTGTCTGGTGACGAAGGAGAAATTAAGATGGATGTAGTGACATTGACGAAAGACAACTTTGAACAGGAAGTGTTAGCAGCTAAGGTGCCGGTACTGATCGATTTCTGGGCAACCTGGTGCGGACCGTGTCAGCTGCAGTCTCCGGTTGTGGATGAGATCGCGAAGGAGATGGGAGATCAGGTGAAGGTGTGTAAGGTGAATGTGGACGAGCAGGCTTCCCTTGCATTGAATTATCAGATCACAAGTATACCGACACTTGTATTCATGAAATATGGTCTGTTCCAGCAGAGAATGATCGGACTGCAGAACAAGGAGACGATCATGGAATGTCTGAATACACTTCTTGCGGATGAATAGAGTATGATTGAGACTTTTTGGTTGACAAGGAAAAGGTCTATCGATATAATTAAGGCAGTTGCTTAAGGCAGCTGTCTTTTTTATTCCCCAACACCGTTTTTTGAAATTAATGATTGACAATGCAATCAAAGTATACTACTATTAGAACATAAAAACGAACATAAGTTCGTGCGAAGGAGATCGTTATGGCAAAAGAAGATAAATTGAAAGCATTAGACGCTGCGATTGCGCAGATTGAGAGACAGTACGGTAAGGGTTCGGTCATGAAGCTCGGTGACAATTCCGCGAACATGAATGTGGAGACCGTTCCGACCGGATCATTAAGTCTTGATATTGCACTTGGACTCGGCGGACTTCCGAAGGGAAGAATTATTGAGATCTATGGACCGGAGTCCAGTGGTAAGACAACGGTTGCACTTCATTGTGTGGCTGAGGTTCAGAAGAGAGGCGGTATCGCAGGATTTATCGATGCGGAGCATGCATTGGATCCTGTCTATGCAAAGAATATCGGTGTAGATATTGATAATCTGTATATTTCGCAGCCGGACTGTGGTGAGCAGGCACTTGAGATCACAGAGACGATGGTTCGTTCCGGTGCGGTAGATATCGTAATTGTCGATTCTGTAGCTGCATTAGTTCCGAAGGCGGAGATCGATGGAGATATGGGAGACTCCCATGTTGGTCTGCAGGCGAGACTGATGAGCCAGGCACTTCGTAAACTGACCGGTGTCATCAGCAAGTCCAACTGTATAGTTATCTTTATCAACCAGCTGCGTGAGAAGGTTGGTGTCATGTTCGGTAACCCGGAGACAACAACCGGTGGACGTGCACTTAAGTTCTATGCATCGGTACGTCTGGATGTCCGCAGAGTGGAAGCTTTAAAGCAGGCTGGTGAAGTGATCGGTAACCATACCCGTGTGAAGGTAGTCAAGAATAAGGTGGCTCCGCCATTCAGAGAGGCTGAATTTGATATTATGTTTGGACAGGGAATCTCGAAGGAAGGGGATATCCTTGACCTGGCAGCGAATGTAGGCATCATCAGTAAATCCGGTGCGTGGTACGCGTATGAGGGAGATAAGATCGGACAGGGACGTGAGAATGCGAAGACTTATCTGCGTGAGAATCCGGAGTTCTGTAAGATGATCGAGGAACAGGTGAGAGAGCACTATTTTGCGCAGGAGGATGAAGAGGAAGCTGCTGCGCCAGAAGAGAGTGCAGATGCAGGTAAGGATGCATAATTTATGATTTATGTGACAGAGTGCGAGTCTCTGGGCAAAGGAAAGCTCCGCATCCGTTTTGACAACGGTGTGGAGCTTTCTTTGTACCGCTCGGAGGCTAGACAATTTAAACTTTCAGAGGATGCTGCAATCGAAGAAGAGGATTATCGGAAACTGTTGGATGAGGTGGTGGCGAAGAGAGCAACGAAGCGTGCGATGCATCTCCTTGAGCGAATGGATCGGACGGAGCATCAGCTTCGGGAGAAGCTGCGTACTGGTGGTTATCCAGAAGAATGTATTGATGCCGCGGTCGAATATGTGAAGCGTTATCATTATATAGATGACCTGCGGTATGCCTGTACGTTTGTGCGGCTTTCACAGGAACGGTTGAGCAGGTTGCAGATTAAAATGAAGCTATCGCAGAAAGGAATAAGTAAAGAACTCATTGAGCAGGCGCTGGAAGAAGAGTATGAGGCGCAGGAACTTGAGCAGATTTACAGACTTCTTGAGAAGCGTGGTTACGTAGCAGAGAATGCAGATGAGAAAGAATTCCGCAGAACTTACCAGTTTCTTATGCGGCGGGGGTTCAAAAGTAACGAGATTCTGACGGCTATGAAAAGAAGATAAGATGCATATAAGGAGTAAATTCCAAAGTTGCACAAAACAAATGCGAATACCTTGACATAATTGAGCAAAAAGGATAAAATTGTTATGTTGTAAGTTTATGACATAGAAAGAGTTTCTTTTTGTTATATGTACAATGAAAATTTAATAAAGGAGGTGCTCCTGTGCTGCAGATTATTATAGCTGTTGTTATCACACTTATAATTACTGCAATTGCTACTTGGTTTATCTCTGTAGAATATCATAAGCGTGTCGCAAACACGAAGATTGGTAATGCGGAGGAGAAAGCGAGAGGCATCATTGACGAAGCTGTCAAGACAGCGGAAGCCAAGAAGCGCGAAGCCACCCTTGAGATCAAAGAAGAGACCATTCGCTCCAAGAATGAACTTGACAAGGAAATCAAGGAACGCAGAAACGAAATTCAGCGTAACGAGCGCAGAATTGTTCAGAAGGAAGAAAATCTGGATAAGAAGCTCGAAGCGATGGAGAAGCGCGAAGCCAGCTTTAATGCCAAGGAAGAGGACTTAAAGAAGCAGAAAGTTGAGATAGCAAAGCTCAATGAACAGCGAGTGCAGGAACTGGAGAGAATCTCCGGATTAACCTCTGAACAAGCAAAAGAATTCCTTTTAAAGACCGTTGAAGAAGATGTAAAAATTGACACTGCAAAGATGATCAAAGAGATGGAGGCTCAGGCGAAGGAAGAAGTCTCCAAGAAAGCGAAGGAGTATGTTGTTACCGCGATTCAGAAGTGTGCTGCGGATCATGTTTCTGAGACAACAATTTCGGTAGTGCAGCTCCCGAACGATGAGATGAAGGGACGTATCATTGGACGAGAGGGACGTAATATTCGTACTCTTGAGACAATGACAGGTGTAGATCTGATTATTGACGATACACCGGAAGCAGTCATTTTATCAAGCTTTGATCCGATTCGAAGAGAAGTTGCAAGAATTGCTCTTGAGAAATTGATCGTTGACGGACGTATCCATCCGGCCCGCATCGAGGAGATGGTAGAGAAGGCGCAGAAAGAAGTCGATACAATGATTCGCGAGGAAGGTGAGGCTGCTGTACTTGAAGTCGGCATTCACGGAATCCATCCGGAACTTGTTCGTCTTTTAGGTAAGATGAAGTTCCGTACAAGCTACGGACAGAATGCATTAAAGCATTCCATCGAGGTCGCACAGCTGACCGGTCTTCTTGCCGCTGAAATCGGTGAAGATGTCCGTATGGCAAAACGTGCCGGATTATTACATGATATTGGTAAAGCAGTCGATCATGATATGGAAGGATCGCATATCCAGCTTGGTGCTGAACTTTGTAGAAAGTATAAGGAGTCAGCATTAGTGATCAACGCAGTTGAGTCACACCACGGAGATGTTGAGCCAGAATCATTGATTGCATGTCTGGTACAGGCGGCTGACACAATCAGTGCTGCAAGACCGGGTGCAAGAAGAGAGACATTGGAGACATATTCTAACCGCTTACAGCAGTTGGAAGATATTACAAATGGTTATAAGGGAGTCGAGAAATCTTTTGCTATTCAGGCAGGTAGAGAGATTCGTATTTTAGTTGTTCCTGAACAGATCAGCGACGCAGACATGGTACTGATGGCCAGAGATATTTCGAAGCAGATTGAATCTGAGTTGGAATATCCGGGACAGATTAAGGTTAATGTCATTCGTGAGTCACGTGTCGTTGACTACGCAAAGTAGAGATTAAAAAGGGAGGCTCTGATATTTGGGTATATATCCGAATATCAGAGCTTTTTTGATGTATATATGTTGTCCCTCGTGGTGGATGCGTATAAAACTTGTGATCATGATTGGTACATGATAAAATTGTTATCAGGATTGTAAAGCTGGAAAGGAAGTTTGAGTATGATCGAAAAAATGAAACGTTTAAAAAGAGAATTGAAGTATAAAGGATCTATCTTGGATATCTATCAGGATACGATGGAATTTGCAAACGGAAAGCAGGAAAAATGGGATTTTGTATCGCACCGTATGGGGGCTGCTGCCATCCTTCCGGTGCTTCCGGATGGAAGAATTGTGATGGTGCGTCAGTATCGTAATGCTTTGGAACGTGAGACCATTGAAATCCCGGCTGGAGCGCGTGACAGTAAGACGGAGGATACGAAGGTGTGCGCGACAAGAGAGCTGGAGGAGGAGACCGGATACCGGAGCGAAAATGTCGAATTCTTACTTTCTTTGCGTACGACCGTTGCTTTCTGTGATGAGCATGTGGATGTGTATCTTGCCACGGATCTGGAGAAAATCGGAGAGCAGCATCTTGATGATGCAGAGAGTATCGATATTGAAATCTATACACTTGATGAACTCTGTAAGATGATCTATGAAGGAAAGATTGAGGATTCAAAGACCGTAGCGGCGATTATGGCCTATGGGAATAAATTGAGGGGCTAGGACATATTCTAGAAAGAAGATTTATTTTGGATAGAATATGAAAAAAGAGATTACGATCGGAATCTGTTTTGTGATGGCAGGAATTCTGTGTGCCTGTTTCTTTGGATATGAATATTTTACAACGTATGGATTCCTGAATGAATATCATATGCGGTCATTTGCTGATACAGATACGGAATTGATGACGTTGCTTGGAAATATTCTATGGGAGAGAGGTAAGTTATTTGTGTTTCTATGGATTCTGTCGTATACACCGGCACATAAGGTAATTCCTCTTGTGTTGCGATGCCTGATCTGCTTCACGGGAGGCATTTTTCTGGCTGCCTGTATGCTGAATATGGGAATTGCCGGGTTTATGTTCTTCCTTGTTTCCTGGCTGCCGCACGGACTGATTTATTTGATCGTGTTGTATCTGATGCTCAGAAGCGACAGGCACCGGTATTATGCACACAGTCATCCGATTGGAAAACGCGTGGCGGCAATACTTGGACTTGTGATCGTGTTTGTGTTTGGGTGTGTTGTGGAGGCAACAGCGGGAGTGTGGCTGATGCGAAGAGTGATTTTGTTAATATATTAAACGAGACGAGTTGTTTTGGAACTTGTCATGATCCGCATAGGGAGATATGTTTTTGTTACTTGCGCAAATAAAAAAGGATGATACCGAGTAAAAGTTATTACTTGATATCATCCTTTATATTTGTATGTATGGTTAATCCGTAATTTTTGCACCTGTAATAGTAAGACCATCTGTTGACTCAACCGTCAAATCGCTAAAACCAATGTGATCAGTCGGATTTTGGTGATATTGCATTGAAAGAATTAAATTGCTGGTGTTGTCACCGCCTGCTAAGGAACCAACACCACATGAGATAAAATGTACAGGTTGATTAAAACTAACCGATAATGCCTGGGCTTCACGTGTGTGGTCGGCAGCATGGGTAGCATTAATAGAGATTACATAATTTTTACGGCCCTCAGTAGGTGTCTGACTAACTATAGTTGCATCAATGGTATAGCATGATGCATCTGCACCACTCGCTAAATAAACACCCTCAGTTACATCATTATTCATAACAATTACAGGTTTCGTGTAATTCTTGTTCATGATAGTTCCCCTTTAATAAAACTATACTTTACGTCTTCTTTATACAAAATATAGCATAAGAAGGTGGAAAAAACAACACTTAATTGCGTTAAGTTGGCATTTTTTGCCTGATCTTGGCACGAAACTCGTTAAGTAACATTATTTGGCGTTCGATTCTGCAATCTCATAGATGAGTTTTCTGGAATCTTCCCATCCAAGACATGGATCTGTAATGGATTTACCATATACATGTTCGCCGATCGCCTGATTGCCTTCTTCGATATAACTCTCGATCATAAGTCCCTTGACTAAGCCGCGGATTTCAGAAGAAATCTGACGATTGTGCATGACTTCTTTGGCGATACGAATCTGCTCCTTGAACTTTTTGCCAGAGTTAGAGTGGTTCGTGTCGATGATCGCTGCCGGGTGAACGACATCCATCTTCTCATACATATCGTGCAGACGGATCAGATCCTCATAGTGATAATTCTGTACGGTATTACCGTGTTTGCTGACAGCGCCGCGGAGCACAACATGTGTAAGAGGATTTCCGGAAGTCTTGACTTCACAGCCCCGGTATACAAAATGATGCGGATGCTGGGCTGCATATACGGAATTTAACATGACGGAGAAATCACCACTGGTAGGGTTTTTCATGCCTGAAGCCACATCAAATCCACTGACGGTCAGACGATGCTGCTGATCTTCAACAGAACGCGCACCAATCGCAACGTAGGAGAGAAGATCCTCGACGTATCCCCAGTTTTCAGGGTAAAGCATTTCGTCAGCGCAGGTTAATCCGCTTTCTTCAATCGCACGGATGTGCATCTTGCGCATTGCGATCAGACCTTCTACCATGTCAGGTGCTTTCTCCGGGTCAGGCTGGGAAGCGATTCCCTTGTAGCCTTCGCCTGTGGTACGTGGCTTGTTGGTATATACACGAGGAATGATGATCAACTGATCCTTGACATCCTCCTGAATCTTGGTCAGTCGGCTGACATAATCACATACAGAATCTTCGTTGTCTGCGGAACATGGTCCGATGATAACAAGAAAACGCGAATCTTTTCCGGTGATTACATCGGAAATCATGGCATCACGTTGCTTTTTTAACTCTTTTAATTCCGAGGAAAGCGGATAGTCGCGCTTGATCTCGTCCGGAGTCGGTAGTTGATTTAAAAATGTAAAACTCATTTCTTGCTCCTTGTATTTATCAATTGTAGTATATTTATACACTCGGATATATTAATTGAAAAAGCTGAAAATGTCAATTTTGTCACCGTAATTCCTTTATTTTTATCGGTGGAACTGTTATACTTAAAAAAGTTCATCACATGAAAACACATTGGATTGCGAAAATTATGCATAGATAAAAGTCTATGGTGGGAGGAGTATCATGGAGAATCTGCTTTGCATTAAGGGACGTGTATTAGGCAAGGAAAAGCCGCTTGTCTGTGTTCCGATTATGGCGACAACAAAGGAAGAAATTATAAAGGAAGCGAAGCGTCTGGCGTGGCTTCATGTTGATATGATCGAGTGGAGAGTGGATGCTTTCGCACAGGTGCGAAGTGCAAATGCAATCCGTGAGGTATTAGATGAATTAAAACCGATCGTTAAGGATACAATTCTTGTATATACATTCCGTTCTAAGAATCAAGGGGGACTTATGGTTTTAGAACCGGAAGAAATTGTTGATATCCATCAGGTCGCAGCGGAGACGGATGTGGTTGACTTTATTGACTTGGAATATTTTGAGGCAAAGAAACCAGAAAAGGAGATTCGGATACTTCAGGAAATGGGTGTGCATGTGATCGCATCGCACCATGATTTTGAGCAGACACCGGAGCGCGGCGTCATCCGTATGCTTCTTGAGCAGATCCGTGAGAGTGGCGCAGATGTGGTCAAGCTTGCGGTTATGCCACAGTCTATGCAGGATGTACTTGATTTATTGGAAGAGACGAATGCTTTCCATGAAAAATATCCAGATAAAGCACTCATTACGATGTCGATGGGAGCGCTTGGAGCCATCTCACGCGTGTCAGGAGAATTCTTTGGATCCTGTGTGACATTTGGAGCCGGCGAGCAGGCCAGCGCACCGGGACAACTTCCGATAGGAGAGCTTGAACAACTTCTTGGAACCCTTCATAAGAGTATCAGCCGTTGTTGACGAACAATGCCGGTTATGATATTATATATGTTGACTTTTCTCAAAAGTTAACACATATTGGAACATCCGGTCATGAAAGTTCGCTTCGCGAAGACCGGACGCTACATATTAACTTTTTCCAAAAGTTAATACATTTGCAGCCGTAGTATAATGGATAGAACGTAGGACTCCGACTCCTGAGATGCGGGTTCGATTCCCGCCGGTTGCATACTGCGGTAAGGAGGGTCCCAGCGACAGCTGGGAGGATGCCTTATGACCTCTGTATAAAAGGAGAAATATATGGAAAAACAAGATAACTTTGCGGACAATGCAAAGATTTTTTTGAATAAAAATAAAAGATATATCGGCGCAGCTGCCTTATTTATCGCTTTTGTTCTTGTACTTGTGAACTGCACAGGACCGAAGCAGAAGGTTGCTGATACACAGAGTGGAACCGAGATTTCGTCCACGCAGCCGGCAACGGAATATGAATTAAATGGTAAGCTTGAGAAGGATGCATCGCAGGAACTGGTTGATTTAATTACAAATTATTATAATGCGTATGCGTCGGGCGATACTGAGACAATGGAAGGCTTTGTTTCTCCGTTCTCGGATGATGAGAAGAGTTACATCGGTGCATTGTCTGATTATTATGAGAAGTATGAGAATATTACCTGTTATTCCCTGCCGGGAGCAACGGAGGATTCTTATCTGGTTTCGGCAGTGTTTGATCTCAAGTTTTATGAGGTGGATACACCGGCACCGGGAATGGATTTCTTCTATGTTGAACGGGATGGCAAGGGAAATCTCTATATCAATAATGTGTATTCCGCATTTAATTTTACATTCCTTGAGGATGAATTGGATGCGAATCTGTATTCTCTTGTGCTGAGTTATGAGAAGTCGGATGAAGTTAAGGCGTTACAGAATCAGGTACAGACGAAGTATGATGAGGCGGTAGCCAGTGATGACAAGCTTGCGAATATGGTAGGCGGAACACTCAGAACCGTAATTTCCAACTGGAGAGATACGATCGCTGCATCCAAGACCGATGATACACAGGCAGGTACGGAAAGCACTGACAGCACACAACTTGAGGATACACAGAAAGCGGACAGTACCGAAAATAGTGAGCAGACAGATACCAAGCAGGATGCGGTAAAGACGAAGGATGATACGAAGACAGACGATTCGTCCAAGGATGATTCTTCTAAGAAAGAGACCAAGAAGACCGGCAAGGTTAAGACAAAGGATATCTGTAATGTACGTGCCAAGGCAAGTACAGATGCGGAAGTCTTAGGTAAGGTTGACGTTGGTGTCAAACTTAAGAAACTTGGAACTTCCGGAGAATGGACCAAGGTTAAGTTCCAGGGACAGACCGGATACATTAAGAGTGACCTGCTCAAAGAAGTAAAATAAAAATGAATGGCGGAGGCTGTAATGGTCTCCGCGTTTTTGCACGTGAGGATCTATTAGTGGAAGTTAGAATTAACAAATTCTTAAGTGAGGCGGGCGTGTGTTCCCGAAGAGAAGCAGATCGGCAGATTGAAGCCGGAAATGTAACCATTGATGGCAGGATTGCCCGGATGGGAGACAAGGTTGAGGCAGGGCAGACAGTCTGCTTTCAGGGACGGGCTGTGTCTAAGGAAGAAGAGATGATCTTGATCGCCTTTCATAAGCCGGTGGGAATTGTCTGTACGGCGGAGAAGCGAGAAAAAAACAATGTGATCGATTATATCGATTATCCGAAGCGCATCTATCCGGTCGGAAGATTGGATAAGGATTCGGAAGGTTTACTTCTTCTGACCAATAACGGAGATATCGTCAATAAGATGATGCGTTCCGGAAATATGCACGAGAAGGAATATATCGTAACGGTGAATCGTCCGGTGACAGATGCTTTTGTCCATGGACTTGCCAATGGGGTTCCGCTAGTGGAACTGAATACAACGACAAGAAAATGCCGCGTGGAGCAGATTGGTAAGAGGCAGCTTCGCATTGTCCTGACCCAGGGACTCAACCGGCAGATTCGTCGAATGTGCGAATATTTCGGATACCGCGTGCAGAAACTAGTACGTGTTCGTGTTATGAATATCGAACTAGGTGATCTGGAACCGGGACAATACCGTGATGTGACACCGGAAGAATATAAAAGACTGATGCAATTGATTGCATCCTCAAGCAACCAGCCGGTGCGTGCAACCGGAAAACCACGGGATGAGCGCAACCGGAAGTTTGGACAGAGTGGAACAGGGCGTAAGAATAAGACGGATTCCGACTGGAATCCTGATAAGAATGCGACACACAGAACCGGGACATATCGCACAGACGGAGGCAACCGGAAGGAAAATGGAGTGACACGACCGGGAAAGATAAGTAAGCACGGAACATTTACGGTTGTGAACAAAAATATAGATCGAGAGAGAACACATGGAAGACAAAAAGAAACGGATTGAAGCCCTTGTAGAACAATTAAATAAAGCATCGTCTGTCTATTACAACGGACAGGATGAGATTATGTCTAATTATGAGTGGGATGCATTGTTTGATGAACTGGCTTCACTCGAAAATGAGACCGGCTATGTGCTTCCTGAGAGCCCGACACAGAGAGCGGGTTACGAGGAAGAGGCAAGTGGAGAGAAGGAGGAGCATGAGTATCCGGCTTTATCACTTGCCAAGACGAAGAATATTGAAGAACTTAAGGCCTGGGCGGGGGAGCGCCCAATCTGGCTTTCCTGGAAGCTGGATGGTCTGACTCTGGTACTGACGTATGATGACGGAAAGCTTTCGAAGATTCTTACGCGAGGCAACGGAACGATCGGTACGAATATTACATTTCTTAAGAATGCAATCAGTGGATTCCCACAGAAGATCAAATACAAGGGACATATGGTTGTGCGAGGCGAAGCAGCAATTTCGTACACGGATTTCGCTTTGATCAACGATATGATCGAGGATGATGATGAAAAATACGCCAATCCACGGAATCTCGCATCCGGAACGTTGAATCTGGATGATCCGGCAGAGGTAAAGGAGCGCCATGTGTGTTTTCATGCCTTCACACTTGTGCATATCGATGAGCCTATGATTTCCTGGGGCGCGCGCATGGATTATCTTGCAGAGCTTGGCTTTGATGTGGTCGATCGGGAGGCGACAGACGCAGCACATTTGTCGGAGACGATTGATGCATGGACAAGAAAAGTAGAAAATGGTGAGATGGACATTCCGGTGGATGGACTTGTCATCTGCTACGATGATACGGAGTATGCTTCTTCCGGCAGTGTGACCGGACATCATGCGACACGTGCGGGATTTGCCTTCAAGTGGCAGGATGAGTCGGTTGAGACGCAGCTGTCCTATATTGAGTGGTCATGTGCGGTATCGACCATTTCACCGGTTGCGGTATTTGAACCGGTGCAGATCGAGGGAACAACGGTCAGCCGTGCGTCACTTTGTAATATCAGTGAAATTGAGCGCCTGGGACTTGGAAAAGAATGCACGCTTGAAGTCATTAAAGCAAACAAAATCATTCCGAAATGTATTGCGGTAAAAGATGCAAGAGGAGAAGTAGAGATCCCTAAGGTTTGTCCGGTGTGCCATGCACCGACAGAAATCCGGATCAGCTCGCACAGTGGAACAAAGACGTTGCATTGTACCAATCCGGACTGCACCGCCAAGAATGTGAAGAAATTTACGCGTTTTGTCAGCAAGGGTGGAATGGATATTGATGGATTATCCATTCAGACGATGCTAAAGTTTATTAACGAGGGGTATATTCATGAGTTCGCGGATATTTATCATCTGCGGGAGCATTTTGATGTGATCAGCCAGATGGAGGGATTCGGTGAGAAGTCCGTCCACAATATGGATACTTCCATCGAGGCAAGCCGGAAGGTTCATCCGGTGAACTTTATTTTTGCCTTGTGCATTCCTTTGATCGGAACAGATGCTGCCAAGAAAATCGTGAATACGATCGGCTTTGACGCTTTCTTACAGAGAATGGAGGAGAGTGTCGGATTTGATGATATCGATGGTATTGGCGTGGAACGGTCCAATTCGATTCTGAAATGGTACACAAACGAGCACAATCGAATGTCTCTTGAACATTTGCTGAAAGAATTAGAGATTGAGGATGTTCAGCCTGCTGATACATCGGATGGATTATGCACAGGGTTGACATTTGTGATCACGGGCGATGTGCATCATTTTAAAAATCGTGATGCGTTTAAGGCTTATGTAGAGAGCCAGGGAGGTAAAGTTGCCGGAAGTGTATCCGGCAAAACCAGTTATCTCGTCAACAATGATGTGGAATCCAACTCGTCGAAGAACCGTAAGGCGAAGGAGTTAGGGGTGCCGATTCTCTCGGAGGACGCATTTGTGGAACAGTTTGTCCGTTCGTAGAAGTACCGGAAAGTGAGGAAGAATAGTAATGCCAATCAGAACACAGAGTGATCTGCCTGCAAAGGAGATTCTTGAACAGGAAAATATATTTGTCATGGATGAAAATCGTGCGATGCATCAGGATATCCGTCCAATCAACATTGTGATCTTAAACCTGATGCCGCTGAAGGAAGACACAGAACTGCAGATCTTACGTTCATTGTCCAATACACCGTTACAGGTGGATGTATCGTTTATGGCTCCGGCTTCGCATGCGTCTACCCATACATCCAAGAGTCATCTGAATCAGTTTTATCAGACATTTGATGAGATCAAAAAGCAATATTTTGACGGCTTGATCATTACCGGAGCACCGGTGGAATTGATGGAGTATGAAGAAGTGGATTACTGGCCAGAGGTTTGTGAAATCATGGAATGGTCGAAGAAACATGTGACTTCGACACTTCATCTGTGCTGGGGGGCACAGGCAGGTCTCTATTACCACTATGGAATCCAAAAGCATATTCTTGACGAGAAGATGTTTGGTGTGTTCAAGCATAAAGTAATGAACCGTAAGATTCCGCTTGTAAGAGGCTTTGATGATTATTTTTATGCGCCACATTCGCGCCATACGGAGATTCGCAAGGAGGATATTCTTGCACATGATGAACTGACAATTCTTGCAGAATCTGAGGAGGCGGGAGTATTCCTTCTGATGAATCAGGACGGAAGCCAGATTTTTGTGATGGGACATCCGGAGTATGATCGCATGACGCTTGACTCGGAGTATAAGAGGGACAAGGCGAAGGACCTGCCGATTCATATTCCAGCGAATTATTATCCAAATGATGATGATTCGAAGCGACCACTTCTTCAGTGGAGGTCTCATGGTAATATCATGTATGCGAACTGGCTGAATTATTACGTATACCAACAGACACCGTATCAGTTTATTGATGTGGCGGAGATTATCGGAAAGTAAGTAGGAAGAATTCCTCAAATGGGGAAGCTGGCTTTGCGCAGGCAAAAGATAAATCGGAATGCAACGAAGGAGAGTATAAAATGGAATTAAGTAAGACAATCCGCTTGTATGATGCGGATGCATACCAGACAGAATTTGAGGCTACGGTTCTTGCCTGCGAGGAAGTAGAAAAGAAGGATGGCAGGGTCTATCAGGGGGTCTATCAGGTGTGGCTGGATCAGACACTTTTCTTCCCGGAGGAGGGCGGACAGAGCCCGGATATGGGAACTATCGATGGTGTGGAAGTACTCGATGTACAGATTAAGAATGAGGTCATTACGCACACGCTTGCTGCACCTCTTACCGTTGGTACTACAGTAAAAGGCGTTGTGGACTGGAAGCATCGTTTCTATAACATGCAGCAGCACAGTGGAGAGCATATTTTCTCTGGTATCGTGCATAAGAAATTCGGATATGACAATGTTGGATTCCATCTGAGTGATTCTATTGTCACGATGGACTTTAATGGTGTGATCTCCCCAAAAGAGATCACAGAGATTGAAGAAAAGGTGAATCAGGCAATCATAGAGAACATTCCGGTGGAAGTGAGTTATCCGTCGAAAGAAGAATTAAAGGAACTTGATTACAGAAGTAAGATCGAGATTGAAGGACAGGTCCGTATCGTGACGATACCGGGATACGATGTATGTGCCTGCTGCGCACCGCATGTGAGAAGAACCGGAGAGATCGGAAGTCTTAAGGTTATGAATGTGCAGAGTTATAAGGGTGGTGTGCGAGTCAGCATTCTCTGCGGATTCCGTGCACTTGATGCTTTTCGCCAGAAAGCGGATATCATTACAGAACTCATGGCAGAATTCAGTACGAGTCAGGATGCAATCCTTGATAATGTGAAGAAACTAAAAGGTGCAAATCAGACGATGAAGAACCAGCTTGCTGCAGCAAAACAGGAGCTGATGGAATATAAGGTGTCTGCAATACCGGAGGATTCTGAGAATGCAATCCTGTTTGAAGCAGATCTTGAGACACCGGTTGTGCGTGGTGTGGTGAATGGATTGGTTGAGAAGTTTGCAGGCATCAGTGCGGTATTTGTCGGAAACGATGAGAACGGTTATCAGTTTATTGTTGGAAGCAAAAATAAAGATTGCCGTCAGATCGCGGCGACGCTTCGTGAAAAGCTGTCTGCAAGAGGTGGCGGAAGCGATAAGATGATTCAGGGATCGGTTGCCGCAACGCAGCTGCAGATCGAGGAACTGCTGGCAACGTTGTAGGAGAAGCGAGACGGCAGAGGTTTCTTACATAGAATTATGGAGCAAATAGGAACAAAAAGAATGGACAATCAGGGCACTTTAGAGTGCCTTGGTTGTCCATTCTTCACAATTCCAGACATCTGTTACGATATCTTCGTAGAATTCCGGTTCATGGCAGATGAGAAGGATACTTCCTTTGTATGCGATGAGAGCACGTTTTAATTCTTCTTTAGCATCAACGTCCAGATGATTGGTCGGCTCGTCGAGCAGAAGAAGATTGGTCTCACGGTTGATCAGCTTACAGAGGCGTACCTTGGCCTGTTCGCCGCCACTTAATACTTTCATCAGACTTTCGATATGCTTCGTCATCAGTCCGCATTTGGCTAAGGCGGAGCGCACTTCATACTGGTTCATGGATGGAAATTCGTTCCAGATCTCTTCGATACAGGTAATGTTAGTCTCGTATTTTTTCTCCTGCTCAAAATAACCCGGATACAGATAATCGCCAAGGTGCGAGCCGCCGGAATATGGTTTGATATAGCCCATGATGCTTTTGAGCAGGGTTGTCTTTCCGATTCCGTTGGCACCGATCATCGCAATCTTCTGACCACGTTCCATCACAAGGTTTAACGGGCGGGAAAGTGGTTCGTCGTAGCCGATCACAAGATCCTTCGTTTCAAAGAGAAACTTGGATGGTGTGCGCGCTTCCAGAAACTGGAATTCCGGCTTCGGTTTGTCAGCGGCAAGTTCGATGACATCCATCTTGTCGAGCTTCTTCTGGCGGGACATCGCCATATTTCTTGTTGCAACTCTGGCTTTATTGCGGGCAACGAAGTCTTTTAACTCATTGATTTCCTGTTGCTGCTTCTTGTAGGCGGCTTCCAGCTGCGCTTTTTTCACTTCATAGACGCGCATGAAATCGTCGTAGTTTCCGACATAGCGCGTGAGTTCTCCATTGTCAATATGATAGATCAGATTGATGACACTGTTGAGGAACGGAATATCGTGTGAGATCAGGATGAATGCGTTCTCGTAATCACTTAAATAGCGTTTTAACCATTCAATATGTGATTCATCCAGATAGTTGGTCGGCTCATCGAGAAGCAGGATATCCGGCTTCTCAAGAAGCAGCTTGCCAAGCAGAACTTTGGTTCGCTGACCACCGCTGAGTTCCGTGACGTCGCGTTCTAATCCGATATCGGTCAGTCCCAGTGCGCGGGCAACTTCCTCGATCTTCGTATCGATAATATAGAAATCGTGGGAGTCTAAGGTGTCTTGAATTTCACCGAGTTCTATCATCATGGTATCAAGCTCCTCCGGTGAGGCGTCGCCCATGTGATCGCAGATCGTATTCATTTTTTCTTCCAGTTCAAAAAGAGAAGCGAATGCACCTTTTAAGACATCATAGATGGTCTGGCCTTTTTCCAATACGGCATGCTGGTCTAAGTAGCCGACATGGATGTTTTTCGCCCATTCAATCTTACCTTCATCCGGTTGTAAGTGTCCGGTGATAATATTCATAAACGTGGATTTACCTTCGCCGTTGGCGCCGACAAAGCCGACATGCTCGCCTTTTAAAAGGCGGAAAGTGACGTCTTTTAAGATCGCGCGGTCGCCAAATCCATGATTTAAGTGCTCTACATTTAATATACTCATAATTACCTCGCTTTATGGGGATGTTTGCTGCATAATTGATACGTTTGCATTGCATTACAAATATCTTGAAATGACGAATTGGCAAAGCGTATTTATAATTCTATCATGGCATTTGAAATTTGAAAAGAAATTTTATGGCGAACCACTTGCCGATGGACAAAAATGGGTATATGATTGTAAAATCGACGAAAACTAAGGGTGAATTTTATGAGTAACAAAAGTAATGATTTAACGGTTGGAAGGCTGCCAAAACAGATTTTGTTTTTGAGCCTTCCACTTATGTTGTCGAACCTGTTGCAGGTTCTGTTTAATCTTTCGGATATTGCAGTGGTAGGTAAATTTGCGGGCGCGAATGCGCTCGGATCGGTCGGTTCTACAGCGATTCTTTTGACACTTTTTCTTGCCGTGCCGATGGGACTTGCCGGAGGCATCAATGTGCTGACGGCGCTTGCAATCGGTTCGAAATCGAAGAAGGATGTGTCGGAGACGGTGCATACTGCAGGGGTTATCAGTCTGATCGCGGGAATTCTTCTTTTGCTGGTCGGCGTGGTCTTTGCAAGAAATATTCTGGTGATTCTTCATACGAAGGAAGAATTGATCGAGGGTGCGGTCGCTTATCTTCATATTTATTTTCTCGGTATGCCTGCGCTCGCACTCTATAATTTCGGTAACGCGGTATTCAGCGCTGGCGGCAACACCAAGAAGCCATTGATGTATCTGTCGATCGCCGGTGTGCTTAATGTCATCTTAAATCTGTTTTTTGTGATTGTTTTAAAAATTGATGTCCGGGGCGTGGCTTTGGCATCGGCCATCTCGCAGTATGTTTCGGCATTTCTGATCCTGAAAGATCTGTTTGGCAGTCATGAAATCTACCGGCTTCGCTGGGGAGAGATGCGTCTGACCGGGCACAAAGCGAAACGCATCCTGCAGATTGGTGTTCCGTCTGCATTTCAGTATATGATTTACAGTGTGGCAAATCTGTTTGTGCAAAGTGGTGTCAACTCGTTTAGTGCGACGGTTGTTTCCGGCAATTCTGCCGCGATGAATGCGGATAATCTGGTCTACGATATTATGGCGGCATTCTATACCGTGTGCGGCACATTTATGGGACAGAATCTCGGCGCAAGAAATAAGAAGCGTGTGATCAACAGCTATCTGATCAGTCTGTTGTATTCAACGCTGATCGCTGTTGTTGCAGGAATGTTTCTTGTGATTTTCAGCCATCAGTTCCTCGGACTTTTTGCAAACGACAAAGCGGTCATTGATGCGGGGGTTGATCGCCTTGTGATCATGGCGTCGTGCTATTGGTTGTCTGCGGCGATGGATTGTACGACTGCGGCGACGCGTGCGCTCGGCAAAACGGTTGTTCCGACGATCATTATGATACTCGGTTCGTGCGTGTTCCGTATTGTATGGATCTACACGGTATTTGCGGCTTTCGGCACGACGACATCGATCTATCTGCTGTATGGGGTATCGTGGCTGATTACAGGCATTCCGGAAGTTATTTACTTTATTTACATCTATCGAAAGACGGTTCACGAGTTGAATCTGTAATGCAACGAAATTGATTGCTACAATCGTTGTGAATGGGAGTGATTGAGAAGATAACTTCGTTGGATTCTGTGACGGTTTCTGTTATAATAAAAGAAGTGATGCACCGGAAAATGAGAACCGGTGATAAGGAGAAGAATAAAATGAGCGAAGTATATGATAAGTTGCAAAGATGTTATGAGAGCGTGCGTGCACAGACGGATTTTGTGCCGGAGGTTGCGCTGGTGCTCGGTTCGGGACTCGGTGATTACGCAGAGAATATCCGCGTGGAAAAAACGATCGACTATCACGATATCGAAGGCTTTCCGGTTTCGACGGTTGTGGGACATGCCGGTCGGTTTATTTTTGGTTATGTGGATGATATGCCGGTTGTCTGCATGCAGGGACGTGTGCATTATTATGAGGGGTATCCGATGACCGATGTGGTGCTTCCGACACGTCTGATGAAGCTGCTCGGCGCAAAGACACTGATTCTGACCAATGCAGCCGGAGGAATACAGCAGGGAATGCACGCAGGAGATCTGATGCTGATTACGGGACAGATCGCAAGTTTCGTGCCTTCTCCGCTCATCGGACCAAACATCGATGAACTTGGGGCACGTTTTCCGGATATGAGTGAGATCTATGACCGGAAGCTGATCCTTGCTGCAAGAAAATGCGCCAGTGAACTTGGCATTGATCTAAAGGAAGGAACCTATCTGCAGTTTACAGGACCGGCATACGAGTCGCCGCAGGAGGTCGCGATGGCACGCATTCTGGGAGCCGATGCGGTAGGAATGAGTACGGCATGCGAGGCGGTTGCAGCCAACCATATGGGAATGCAGATCGTAGGAATCTCCTGCATCTCGAATCTGGCGTGCGGTATCTCGCCGGAACCGTTATCACACGAAGAAGTGCAGAAGTCGGCGGATGCTGCGGCACCGAAGTTTAAGGCACTTATTACGGTTTTGATAAAGGAGATTGGAAGAACATGCAGGTAATTTTTATACATCACAGCTGCTTTCTTGTGGAAGTGGACGACAAAGTACTGATCTTTGATTATTTCAACGGAGATCGCGTGAACGGCTATACGTTTAGCGGAAAACTGCCAACCTATGAGCCGGATACGAAGATCTATATGTTTGCCAGCCACAAGCATCAGGACCATTTTGATATGGATATCCTGCGGATGGCGGAGCAGTATGAGAATATTCATTATATTTTATCGAAGGACATACGCATCAGTCCGAATTTTCTGAGAAAACACGGGATTGACCCGAAGGTTCGTGAAAAAGTGACGTTTGTTGCACCGGAGAAGGAATATGAGATCGATGATCTGAAAATCCGCACACTGACTTCAACGGATGCCGGAGTTGCTTTCTATGTAACAACGAACGGAGTCAGTTTGTTCCACGCGGGCGACTTAAGCGATTGGAAGATGGAAGGCGTAGGCGAGCTGATCAACGGCAAGATGAAACGTGCGTATCAGCATGAAATCCGAAAACTCAGCGGAAAGCCGATCAATATCGCATTCGTTCCGGCGGATCCAAGACTTGGCGAGTACCAGTTTAACGGACTTGATTTCTTCCTGAAGAATACGGATGCGGAGTTTGTATTCCCGATGCATATGTGGCAGAAATATGAGGGCGTGAAGGATTACAAGAAGCGGATCAGCAATCTTGGAATGGCGAACCGCCTGATCGAAATCGAGCGTGAAAACCAGGTTTTCCCGTTTGGAGAGATGTAACGCGTGGTTAGATATTGAATTTTGCAAACAGTTCATTTATAATATAGTAGTTTAGGAGGTAGTGGTATGGTTGGAGACTTTTTTATGTGTGTTTTGCAGTATCTGTTGATCATGGTTGTATTGGCAGCGATTGGCGGACTTGGGGGATTTGTCGGTGTCAGACTTCGCAGAAAGAAGGATGCAAAGGCAGCTGCTTTAAGGGCTGAGAATACAGTAGAATCGGCAACAGATAAATAAAAGCACGTTTTCGCGTGTTTTATATATCAGGAGACACCTGGTAAAAAATAAAAAACAATCGGTCGTAAGAACCGGGTTTGGAGGAACTAGTAATGAAGAAGAGTTATGGCGTAAATGAGCTGCGCCGGATGTACCTGAACTTTTTTGAGAGCAAGGGACATCTTGCAATGAAGAGCTTTTCATTAGTACCGCACAATGACAACAGCTTATTGCTCATCAATGCGGGAATGGCGCCACTGAAGCCATATTTTACAGGACAGGAGATTCCACCGAGAAGACGTGTGACAACATGCCAGAAGTGCGTGCGTACCGGTGATATCGAGAACGTAGGTAAGACAGCACGTCACCTTACATTTTTCGAGATGCTTGGTAACTTCTCTTTCGGTGATTATTTTAAACATGAGGCGATCGCTTGGTCTTGGGAATTTTTAACAGAGGTTCTCGGTCTTGAGAAAGATCGTCTGTATCCATCTATCTACGGAGAGGATGATGAGGCATACGATATCTGGACAAAGGAAGTTGGTGTGCCGGGAGACCGTATTACACGCTTTTATCGTGATCCGGAAACCGGAGAGTGTGATAACTTCTGGGAGCATGGAGCAGGACCTTGCGGACCTTGTTCCGAGATCTATTACGACCGTGGAGAAAAATACGGATGCGGCAAGCCGGATTGCAAGGTAGGCTGTGACTGTGACCGCTTCATGGAAGTATGGAACAATGTATTTACACAGTTTGAGGGAGACGGCAAGGGTGGTTACACCGAGCTGGCTCAGAAGAATATTGATACCGGTATGGGACTGGAGCGTCTGGCTGTTGTTATGCAGGATGTGGATTCTGTATTCGACATTGATACGATGAAGGCTATCCGTGACAAGATCTGTGAGATGTCCGGTAAGAAGTATCAGGTAGATGAGATGGATGATGTATCGATCCGTCTGATCACAGACCATATCCGTTCGTCAACATTCCTTGTATCGGATGGTGTTATGCCAAGTAACGAGGGACGAGGCTACGTTCTGCGTCGTCTGATCCGTCGTGCAGCCCGCCACGGAAAGATGCTTGGTATCAACGGATTATTCCTTGCAAAGCTTTCCGAAACCGTTATCAATGAGAGTAAGGACGGATATCCGGAGCTTGAGGAGAAGAAAGACTTCATCTTCAAGGTACTGACACAGGAAGAGGAGAAGTTTAATAAGACAATCGATCAGGGACTTGCAATCCTCTCGGATCTGATGGATGAGATGAAAAAGGAAGGCAGGAAGGAATTATCCGGAGCCGATACCTTTAAGTTATACGATACTTATGGATTCCCGGTAGACTTAACAGAGGAGATCCTTGAGGAAAAGGGATTCTCTTACAATGATGAAGAGTTTAAGGCCTGCATGGAGGAACAGAGACAGAAAGCAAGAAGTGCCCGTAAAGTGACAAACTACATGGGTGCAGATGCAACGGTTTATGAGCAGATTGATCCTGCAATTACAACCGAGTTTGTTGGTTATGACAATTTGGCCTACAAGTCTAATGTATCGGTTATGACAACCGAGAGTGAGCTCGTGGATGCACTTTCTGACGGAGATAACGGAACAATCATCGTGGACAAGACTCCGTTCTATGCGACCATGGGTGGTCAGCAGGGCGATAAGGGTATCATCCGCACCGCGGACGGTGAGTTCGCAGTGGAAGATACCATCAAGCTTCTCGGTGGCAAATACGGACATATCGGACATATGGTATCCGGCATGATTCGTGTTGGCGAGGAAGTAGAGCTTGTTGTGGATGTGAAGCTTCGTGCACAGACCTGTGCAAACCATTCCGCAACACATTTGATGCAGAAAGCACTTCGTGAAGTTTTAGGAACACATGTTGAGCAGGCCGGTTCTTACCAGGACAGCGAGCGTACAAGATTTGACTTTACGCATTTTGCAGCAATGACACCGGAAGAACTTAAAAAGGTTGAGGATATGGTCAATGAGAAGATCAACGAGGCGATTCCGGTAACAACCGATATTATGACCGTTGATGAGGCAAAGAAGACCGGTGCGATGGCTCTCTTCGGAGAAAAGTACGGCGAGACGGTCCGTGTCGTATCGATGGGCGATTTTTCCAAGGAATTCTGTGGTGGTACCCATGTAAAGAATACCGCAGATATCAAGGCGTTCAAGATCCTTTCGGAGAGCGGTGTCGCAGCAGGAGTGCGCCGTATCGAGGCATTGACCGGTGACAACGTACTTGCTTATTATAAGAAGATGGAAGAGGAATTTGAGGCAGCCGCTAAGGTTGTGAAGTCCACTCCGGCTAATCTTGCAGAGCGACTTGAGCATCTGACTGCGGAACTGAAAGCTTTACAGAGTGAGAATGAGTCACTTAAGAGTAAAGCTGCCAAGGATGCACTTGGCGATGTTATGGATCAGGTACAGGAAGTGAAGGGTGTGAAGCTTCTTGCTGCAAGCGTTGCAGGTGTTGACATGAATGGACTGCGTGATCTCGGTGATCAGCTGAAGGAGAAGCTTGGCGAAGGCGTTGTTGTGATCGCTTCCGAGTGTGACGGCAAGGTCAGCCTGATCGCGATGGCAACCGATGCAGCGATGAAGCAGGGCGCGCATGCAGGCAACCTCATTAAGGCAATCGCCGGTAAGGTCGGCGGTGGCGGCGGCGGACGTCCGAATATGGCACAGGCCGGAGGCAAGAACCCGGCAGGTATTCCGGATGCAATCGCAGAGGCTGCAAGCGCATTAGAGGGAATGTTAAAGTAAAAAATTATCAAATTTGATCAAAGTTGTTAAAACCTATTGACAAATCGCGATAATTTGCTAAAATAATCGATAGTGCAATTAAGATTACCTTACAGTTGATGCACAATACGCAACTGGAGGGAGGTTAGGTGTAGAATGTCTAGTGTAATCGTAAAAGAAAACGAGACTTTAGATAGCGCATTACGTCGTTTCAAGAGAAACTGCGCTAAGGCTGGTATTCAGCAGGAGATTCGTAAGAGAGAACATTACGAGAAGCCAAGCGTAAAGCGTAAGAAGAAGTCTGAAGCTGCTAGAAAAAGAAAATACAACTAGTATGTATTTAAATACCCCTGGGATTTTCCCAGGGGTGTTTTTTAATATCCGAGTGATTCTCCGATGAGAATGACTTTGATGCGGTCAGGGTTTCCACTTCGTCGTGTGATTACAATCTGGTTGCAGATGCCTTCCGGTGAAAGGCAGTCGGCACATCTTCCAGTTGCCGCACAAGGTGTCTTTTTATTAAGACGGATGCAGTTCGGCGGCGTTGCACAGTTTCTGACGCGGTGGATACCGTCCTCTACGTTTGCGGTAACTTTATTGAGTCCGGCAACGATAATCACCTGATCCGGTCCGTAGATGAGTGCGGCGACACGGTTGCCGTTGCCATCGATATTGATGAGTTCACCGTCGAGGGTGATTGCATTGGTACTCATAAAGTAAGTGTCGGCAGAGAATGCGTCACGGTACATCTGCTTTGTTTCTTCCGGGGTCTTTGCATTGTTGCGGTCAATCAGATGAATGTCGCTTTTGGCGCGGAGCGCATCCAGGATACCGCTTTCTGCGAGTGTCATGGAACCTCCGAATGCAACGGCTGCACCTTCTGCAACGAAGGAGAGTGCCTTAACTTTGGCTTCTTCTATGGTTGCACAGTAGAATCCTTCGATCTGACGTTTCTTAAGATTCTGGATCAGTGTATCTGCCAGAGTTTTGTTGTATTGTTCTTTTACGGTCATTGTAAAATCTCCTTATCATAAGATGTGATACTCCTAATGTGCTTTTTATGATAAAACTTTCATAAGTTTTTGACAAGGCGTAAAATCGTTGTTAGAATATTTAGGCAGTTTGAAATGAGGATAGTTGATTTTAGAACCGCGAGGAAAGGTGAGAAAATTATGAATCAAAATCTGAAAAAAATGATGGGCTACTATAAGCCATACCTAAAAATATTCTGGGCAGATATGTTTTTTGCAACGCTCTCTGCGGCGGTAGCACTGACGATTCCGCTTGTCGTGCGTTATGTGACTTCAACGCTGATCTATCTTCCGGCAGATGAGATTATAAGACAGATTACCTATATTGGAATCGGTCTGGCTGCGCTTCTTGCAATTGACTGTTACAGTCGCTTTTTTATCGGAAACTACGGACATGTGATGGGTGCAAAGATGGAGTATGATATGCGTGCGGAACTGTTTGGACATATGCAGAAGCTGTCATTTTCGTTTTATGATGATGCGAAGGTCGGACAGCTGATGAGTCGTATTACGTCCGATCTGTTTGATATCACAGAGCTTTTGCACCATGGTCCGGAGAATATCATTCTCTCGGTTTTGAAGATTGCAGGAGCGTTTGTGATTCTTGTAAACATCAACGGATGGCTGGCACTCGCTGCGTTTGCGGTGCTTCCGTTTATGTTTGCTTTTGCGTTTCTATTAAATAAGAAGATGCGGCGTGCGTTCCGTAATAACCGTATCAAGATTGCGGATATTAACGCGCAGATCGAGGATAACCTGTCCGGTATTCGTGTTGTAAAATCGTTTGCAAACGAGGATATCGAAAATGAAAAGTTCCGTGTCGGAAACGATGGATTCTTAGCAGCGAAGAAAAACAGTTACCATTATATGGGAAGCTTTCAGGCTGGCGTGGGTGTCTTTACAACGATGATTCAGGTAAGTGTGATCCTTGTCGGAACGGTACTGATCGCATATGGTCGTGTGGATATGACGGATCTTGTGACATTCCTTTTATATATCGGAGTTTTTACCGATCCGATCCGTACTTTGGTTGATTTTACGGAACAGTTTCAGAATGGTTATACCGGATTTGAGCGTTTTCAGGAGATCATGAATATCAGACCGGACATCGAGGACGCGCCGGATGCAACACCTATTGGTACGGTAAAAGGCGAGATCGAGTTTGATAACGTATCGTTCCAGTATAAGGACAATCAGGAGAATGTGTTAAATCACATCAATCTTAAGGTCCCGGCAGGAGCGTATATGGCACTTGTCGGTTCATCGGGAGCCGGAAAGACAACACTCTGCTCGTTGATCCCGCGTTTTTATGATGTGACGGGCGGACGCATTATGATCGATGGCAAAGATATCCGCAGCGTGACGTTAAAAAGCCTGCGTGATCAAATCGGAATGGTACAGCAGGATGTGTATCTGTTTGCCGGCACAATCTTCGAAAATATTCAGTATGGTAAGCCGGGCGCAACGCGTGAGGAAGTCATTGAGGCGGCAAAGAATGCGAATGCGCATGAGTTCATTATGGCTTTCCCGGATGGATATGATACGGATATCGGACAGAGAGGTATCAAGCTTTCCGGTGGTCAGAAGCAGCGTTTGTCGATCGCACGCGTATTTTTGAAAAATCCGCCGATCCTGATCTTCGATGAGGCGACATCCGCTTTGGACAATGAAAGTGAGAAAGTGGTGCAGGATTCGCTTGAGAAGCTGGCGAAGAACCGCACAACGTTTGTGATCGCGCATCGTCTGACGACCATTCAGAACGCTGAGAAGATTCTTGTGTTGACGGAGGACGGTATCGCGGAGTCCGGAACACATGAGGAACTTCTGGCACAGGGAGGATTGTACGAGAAACTGTATCATATGCATGCATAAGTTTGGGATGCCTTGATTCAAAATTTCACATACATCCGCAAAATCGATTCTGGAAGTATCTTATATTTGCAAAAGCTTGACAATCCGTGTAAAATATAAGTTTGTAGTGCATTGTTACAAAAGAATACAGCTTACAATTTGTGTAGCTGCCCTATAAATATAGAAAAGGAGAGATCTATTATGACAAAGATTGACATTATTTCAGGTTTCTTAGGAGCTGGTAAAACTACTTTTATTAAGAAGATGATCGATGAGGCTTTCAAAGGAGAGCAGATCGTTCTGATCGAGAATGAGTTTGGAGAGGTTGGTATCGACGGTGGATTCTTAAAGGATGCAGGCATCCAGATTACAGAGATGAATTCCGGTTGTATCTGCTGCTCACTCGTGGGTGACTTTGGTAAGAACTTAAATGAAGTGATTACAAAGTATCATCCGGATCGTATCTTGATCGAGCCATCCGGAGTTGGCAAGTTATCCGATGTTATGAAGTCGGTGATCGATATCGAGAAGGAGCAGGATGTCAAGCTTAACGCTTTGGTTACTGTTGTAAATGCGCTGAAAGCAAGCAAACAGATGAAAGCATTCGGTGAGTTCTTCAACAACCAGATCGAGTATGCGACCACGGTTATTTTAAGCCGCAGTCAGAATGCAACACCGGAGCAGTTAGAGTTCTGTGTAAAGCAGATCCAGAAGCTGAATCCGAATGCTGCAATTATCACAACGGACTGGGCTGCAATCGGAGGCGAGCAGATCCTTAAGGTTATGGAAGGACAGGACAACCTTGAGATGAAGGTGCTTGCAGAGGCTCGTCATGCACAGGATGAGGAAGAACACGAGCATGAGCATCATCATCACGATCATGACCATGAGGAGCATGAGCACCACCACGATCACGAGCACGAGGAGCACCATCATGACCATGAGGAGCATGAGCACCACCATGATCACGACCATGAGGAGCATGAGCACCACCATGATCACGATCACGAGGAGCATGAACATCATCATGAGCACGGAGAGAACTGCACCTGTGGATGTCACGACCATGACCACGAGCATCATCATCACCATCATGCAGATGATGTATTCACAAGCTGGGGAAAAGAGACTCCGCACAAGTTCGAGAAGTCTAAGATTGAGGAGATCCTCAAAGGTTTCGTAGAGTCTGACAATATCCTTCGTTCCAAGGGAATGGTTGAGAGCACAGACGGAAGCTGGATCTACTTTGATATGGTTCCGGGCGAGTATGAGATTCGTGAGGGTGAGCCGGATTACACCGGACGTATTGTAGTAATCGGTACCGAAATTCATGAGCATGAGCTTGAGGAATTGTTCGGTCTGGCATAAAAACACAGGAATGATTCAGTCGATTGCCCGACAACAGAAAAGAGTATGGATGAGGCTGAATTGCAATCAATGAGACAAGGAGTATTATATGGCACAGGAAATTCCAGTATATGTATTTACCGGATTCATGGACAGCGGCAAGACATCTCTTGTAGAGGAGACGCTTTTTGAAAATGAGTTCGGGGACGGCGCCAAGGGTATCATCATCATGTGTGAGGATGGAGATAAGGAGTATGACGAGGCAAAGCTTGCCACGGTCAACTTTAAACTGGTTACCATCGATTCCGAGGAAGAGTTTACACCGGCAAAGCTACAGGAGATTCAGGATTCTTATCTCCCGGAGCAGGTGTTTATCGAGTACAATGGAACCTGGGGAATGGATAAGCTGCTTGAGGCGGATCTTCCGAAAGGATGGGTGATCGTCCAGTCACTTGCAACCGTGGATTCCACCACATTTGACATGTATATGAACAACATGCGCGCGATGATGCAGGAACAGGTATTCTCAAGTGATGTTGTCATCTTCAATCGTACGGATGATGACACAGACAGAGGGCATCTCCGTCGCAGCATCAAGGCAATCAACCGTAAGGCACAGATCGTCTATGAGCGCAAGGACGGCACAATCGATGAGCGTCCGGAGGAGCTTCCGTTTGATATCAATCAGGATGTGATCGAGTTATCTGATGCAGACTACGCAATCTGGTATATGGATGCGATGGACAACTATAAGAAATACGATCATAAGAAGGTCAAGTTCCGCGCACTTGTGTACAATCCGGATAAGCTGAAAAAAGGCGTTTTCGTACCGGGAAGATTTGCAATGACCTGCTGTATCGAGGACGTGACTTTCATTGGTTTTAAGTGCAAGTACGACAGGGAGAATGAGATTCCACATAAGTCGTGGATCGATATTACCGCAGAGGTGCGTGTAGAGTTCGCACGCGAGTACAAGGGCAAAGGACCGGTGCTGTATCCGATTTCCATCGAGAAAGCAGAGAAACCGGAGGATGAACTTGTTTATTTCTCATAACGTATAGTTATGGAAGGAATGTATATTTATTCTTTGACAATGATACGCTTTTTCGCTATGATTGAAATAGCGTAGATTTACGAGGGATTAGAAAACACTAGGAGGAGAATTATGTATCCAATCGTTCGAAAGGAAACACTTGCGGACAACATTATCCTTATGGATATTAAGGCACCACGTGTTGCCAAGGAGTGTCTGCCGGGACAGTTTATTATCGCAAAGACAGATGAAGTGGGAGAGCGTATTCCGCTTACCATCTGTGATTATGACCGAGTAAAGGAGACCGTTACCATCGTTGTGCAGACCATTGGCGCAGGAACCGAGCGTATGATGAGCTTAAACGAGGGTGATGCACTTGAGGATTTTGTAGGACCGCTCGGTTGTCCTTCTGAACTTTGTCAGGAAGAAAACCTTGAGGAAACCAAGAAGAAAAACATCGTATTTATCGCCGGAGGTCTTGGAACCGCACCGGTATATCCACAGGTAAAATGGTTACATGAGCATGGTATCGATGCCGATGTTATCATGGGATCAAGAACAAAGGATCTCTTATTCTACATAGATGAGATGAAAGCTGTAGCTGGCAATGTCTATGTGACAACGGACGATGGATCATACGGATTCCACGGAAACGGATGCCAGCAGCTTGAGGCATTGGTCGGCGAAGGAAAGCACTACGATGTATGTGTAGCCATCGGACCGATGATCATGATGAAATTTGTTACCATTCTGACCAAGAAGCTTGAGATTCCTACGATTGTTTCCATGAACCCGATCATGGTTGACGGTACGGGAATGTGTGGCGCATGCCGTCTTATGGTTGGCGGAGAGGTCAAGTTTGCATGTGTTGACGGACCGGAGTTCGACGGACATCTCGTTGACTTTGATCAGGCAATGAAGCGTCAGCAGCAGTACAAGACAGAAGAAGGCCGTGCAAAGCTTGCATATGAAGAAGGCGACACCCATCACGGTGGTTGTGGTCATTGCGGAGGTGACAAATAATGGATGCAATGGTAAGAGTACCGGTTCGTGAGCAGGAGCCTAAGGTTCGTGCAACGAACTTTGAAGAAGTATGTTATGGATACAACGAGGAGGAGGCAGTTGCAGAGGCTTCTCGTTGCTTAAATTGTAAGAATGCCCAGTGTATGAAGGGATGCCCGGTTTCCATCAATATTCCGGCATTCATCGCACAGGTGAAGGAGCGTAACTTTGAGGCTGCTTATCAGATCATCTCAGAGTCATCCGCACTTCCTGCAGTCTGCGGACGTGTATGTCCACAGGAGAGCCAGTGTGAGGGCAAGTGTATCCGCGGAATCAAGGGTGAGCCGGTTGCAATCGGTAAGCTTGAGCGTTTCGTAGCGGATTGGGCAAGAGAGAATGGAATCAAGCCTAAGAAAGCAGAAAAGTCAAACGGACATAAGGTTGCTGTCATCGGTTCCGGCCCTGCAGGTCTGACCTGTGCCGGGGACCTTGCAAAGCTTGGTTATGAAGTTACGATTTTCGAGGCACTTCATATGGCAGGCGGCGTATTAAGCTACGGTATTCCGGAGTTTCGTCTTCCAAAGGATAAGGTTGTCGCAGCGGAAGTCGAGAACGTTAAGTCCCTTGGTGTTAAGATTGAGACGAACGTTGTGATCGGAAAGTCGGTTAAGATTGACGAGCTGATGGCGGAAGAAGGTTTCGAGGCTGTATTTATCGGTTCCGGAGCCGGACTTCCTAGATTTATGGGAATCCCTGGCGAGCAGGCGAACGGCGTATTCTCCGCAAATGAGTTCCTGACTAGAAATAACCTGATGAAGGCATTCAAGGATGGATATGAGACTCCGATCTCAAGAGGTAAGAAAGTTGTCGTTGTCGGCGGTGGTAACGTAGCAATGGATGCTGCAAGAACCGCACTCCGTCTCGGCGCTGAGGTTCATATCGTATATCGCCGTGGTGAGGAAGAACTTCCTGCACGTAAGGAAGAAGTACATCACGCAAAAGAAGAGGGAATCATCTTTGATCTCCTTGAGAACCCGACAGAGATCCTTGTTGATGAGAACGGCTGGGTTAAGGGCGTCCGCATCATTAAGATGGAACTTGGTGAGCCGGATGCTTCCGGAAGAAGAAGCCCGGTTGAGATTCCTGGTTCTGAGTATGAGATGGATTGTGACACGGTTATCATGTCACTCGGTACTTCTCCGAACCCACTGATTTCTTCTACCACAGCTGGTCTTGAGACAAACCGCCGCAAGTGTATCGTGGCTTCCGAGGAGAACGGTGCAACCAGCAAGGCTGCCGTATTCGCAGGTGGAGATGCCGTAACAGGTGCCGCTACCGTAATTCTTGCAATGGGTGCAGGCAAGGCGGCCGCAAAGGGTATTGATGAGTATCTTTCGGCAAAATAAATACGGGTTTGCCATGGATCAGATTGGCTTTCTAAAACGGACGATACCGGATGATAAAGTAACGATAGAAAATTAGCAGTAAGTTTTTTTAGCCGACGGACTTTGAACGATTTCAATGACTGGAAAATTCTCAGAGTTACTGCATCGAACCATACGATTATTTTGTCCTTCAAAAATAAGTATGGCTCCGATGCCTGTAGCATGAAAAGGTTGGTCATTAAAATCATCCAAAGTCCTGAACATTTAGAATACTACTGCTAATTTTCTTTTTTACTTTTTTCTATCCGCTATCTGTGTATTGAAAATATCATATCTGATGCACGCCAAAAATTTGCCCCATAGTAGATAATGAAAGTTGACGCGCGGTGTTATTTTACAAGTAAATGTAAGATTTCACCGCGCGTGATTTATTATTTTATGTGTAGCGTTAGCGAACAAGCAAAATTTGTAAGAGAGTGACTGTAAAATAAGTCTCTGATTAATAAGCACCATCTTCGGCAAATGTCGGTTTGGGTATTGGTTTGTATCCCAAACTGGAATAACAACTTTACGGTATAAGTTCACTGTTTCCTCAAATACAAAAAAGTATCGAACGACAGTGAAAAGGGTATAAGCAACGAAAATTCTGCTGTTATACCCAAATCAAAAGACCCCAAAGGATATATAGACGGGAAAAACTCGCTGTATACCCAAAATACAACTTAAGAAATCTATCATCCAGTATCATCCGTTTTAGAAAACCAATCTGATCACGATAACCACGAATTTGCAGATTTGGTTGCCTTGGAATATTGGATTGTTATATGATAAAAGAAGAAAGTGTTCCGGGATGTGTAAAAAGGGTTTACCCAAAAAAGAGAAGTTTATGAAGAAACGGGGATTCATGCCTGTGTGGAGCAACTTGTGGTGGTATGCGAAAACTTTTTTAAGGGTAAAGGAGGCGATTCCATGAATATTCAAATTTTCGGAACGAAAAAATGTAACGATACAAAGAAAGCAGAGCGCTTTTTCAAGGAACGCGGCATCAAGTATCAGTTTATCGATATGCAGGCTAAGGGGATGAGCAAAGGAGAGTTTAATTCGGTTGCGCAGGTGAACGGTGGTCTTGAAAACATGATCAACTGGGACGGCAAGGACAAGGATCTGCTTGCGCTGATCAAGTATATTGCGGATGAAGACAAGCTGGAAAAGGTGCTTGAAAATTCGCAGGTAATTAAGACTCCGGTGGTTCGAAACGGAAAGCAGTCGACGCTTGGTTATCAGCCGGATGTGTGGAAAAAGTGGGAGTGATGCGAATGAAGCAAAAGAAGAAACTATGGTTGATCGTGGCAGCACTTTTATTGATGCTTTCATTTTTGTTCTCAAGGATATCCATATCGACAGATGGGATTGGTGGATGGGTGCTGCTTGGAATGGGGGGATTGTTTTTTGTTCTGGCAATCCTTTTGCTCGTTGTCCGCGGCAGAAAATAGGGAATGTCCAACGATTCGCGGTCTGTGGGAAAGACAAGAAAGCTTCGGATTGTTATCATAATTCAGGAGGTGACACAGATGGATTTGATTAAGATTGGAAATTTTATAGCGGAACTCAGAAAAAAACAAAAACTTACGCAGGAACAGCTTGGCGAAAAACTGGGAGTGACCAACAAGACTGTATCCAGATGGGAGACCGGCACCTATCTACCGCCAGCGGAGGCGCTTCTTGCGATGAGTGAGTTATTTGGTGTAAGTATCAATGAATTGTTAAGCGGAAAGAGTCTTTCAGAAGCAGAATACAGACAGGCGGCGGAAGAAAACTTAAAGCAGACGGTTAAAACCAGCAGCTTCACCTTAAAAGACAGAATTGATTTCTACAAAAATAAATGGCTCAAAGAACACCGTGTAATCATGATTTTGATCGGCATCGGTATCGCAGGAGTTTTACTTGTCGGAATCATATTGAAAAATGCATGGTTCATTGGCGCTGGTTTTATACTACTGCTTTTGGCACATGCATGGAGAAACAATACAATGATGGCGTATGTGGAAGACAATGCATTCGACGGAAGGGGAAATCAGGAAAGACCATGACCTGGATCTCCTTTTTGCCGTGGGCGCGGGGAAAAGAAATATTATATATTGTCCCACATGCCGGGGGATTTTGAAACTGATTTTCTGAATATAGAAGTTGATTTTCCTATTTTTTCGATAAAATAATTGTATGCACCGATGCCGTAACTCTGAAAATTTTCCAGTCATTGAAATCGTTCAAAGTCCGTCGGCTAAAAAACTTACTGCTAATTTTCTATCGTCCCTTTATCATCCAGTATCGTCCGTTTTAGAAAGCCTATCCGATCACGGCAACCCGAATTTGCAGAAATTATAAAAGTTTTGGAAACAATTTGTAAAAAGAGCGAATTTGGATTAAAAAGGGGGTATAATAACAGAAAATACATAGGAAGTGGAATGAGATATGGGAAATTATACAGAGATGGAAATGGAGCAAAGAATACCACTTACCCGTGTGCAGGCGGATCCTGGAACTGGACTTTCCGCAGCACAGGTGAAGGAGCGCTTTGCGTGCCATGCCGATAATTATAAAGTGGAATCATCAACAATGTCAGTTTCTGACATTGTGAAATCAAATGTGTTTACCTATTTTAACCTTGTGTTTGCAATTATTGCGGTATTGTTGTCCATTGTCGGCGCGTGGCGCGACATGCTTTTTTTACCGATCATTATTGCCAATACGTGTATCGGTATCATTCAGGAGATTCATTCGAAGAAGGTACTGGATAAGCTTTCTATTTTGAATGCGCCACAGAGCGTGGTTATTCGTGATGGGAAAAAGGCGAAGATTTCTGCAGATAAGCTGGTACTTGATGATGTCGTTGAGTTTACTGCCGGAAGCCAGATTCCTGCAGATGCTAAGGTAATTGACGGAGAACTTCAGGTTAATGAGTCACTGATCACGGGTGAGTCGGATGAGATTACAAAGAGAGCGGGCGACCAGCTGCTTTCCGGAAGTTTTGTCGTGTCCGGAAAGGCGTATGCGCGCCTTGAGAAAGTCGGCAAAGATTCTTATATTTCCAAACTGACATTACAGGCAACAAAAAGCAAAAAAGGCGAGCAGTCCGAGATGATCCGTTCCCTCGACTATCTGATCATGGTTATGGGAATTATTATCATTCCGATCGGGATCGCTTTGTTTGTGCAGTCTTTTATTTATAACGAGGGCACACTTCATGATAGCATTACCGGAATGGTTGCCGCCATCATCGGTATGATCCCGGAAGGACTGTATCTGTTATCCAGTGTTGCGATGGCGGTATCTTCCGTGCGTCTGGCGCAGAAGAAAGTATTGATCCACGATATGAAATGCATCGAGACACTGGCACGTGTCAATGTGCTGTGTGTGGATAAAACCGGAACAATCACGGAACCGGGAATGCATGTGTATGAGGTCGAGCTGCTTGACGGTGTGGATGAAGATGCTACGACGAAGATTCTGGCGGATGTCGTACATGCGCAGAACAGGGATAACGCAACAATGGAAGCATTACAGGCACATTTTACGGAAAACGGTGGAATGCATGCAAAGGAAGTGTTTTCCTTTTCATCCGAGACCAAATTCTCCGGTGCAATCATGGAAGACGGAAAAAGTTATGTGATCGGAGCTCCGGAATTCGTGCTGCGCAGCCAGTTTGAAGAATATCAGGAGCAGATTGCAGAGTATAGCAGTAAAGGCTACCGTGTGCTTGTGTTCGGAGAGTATGAGGGAACGTTGACCAAGAAACCTTTGACGGAACCGGTTGTCCCAATGGGATTTGTTATGCTTGCCAATCCAATCCGAAAAGGTGCAAAGGAGACATTTACTTATTTTGCGGAAAATGAAGTGGAAATTAAGGTGATTTCCGGAGATAATCCGCTTACGGTATCGGTCATTGCAAAGGAGGCCGGAATCGCCAATGCAGAACGGTATGTGGATGCATCTGTTTTAAAGACAAAGAGCGATTATTATAATGCTGTCGAAGAATATACGGTATTCGGACGTGTGACTCCGAACCAGAAACGTATGCTGGTGCAGGCACTTAAGGCGCATAAGAAAACCGTTGCAATGACCGGTGACGGTGTCAATGATGTATTGGCATTAAAAGATGCGGATTGCAGCGTGGCGATGGCATCCGGAAGTGATGCTGCTTCGAACGTATCGCAGCTGGTACTTCTTGATTCCGATTTCTCGCGTATGCCATCCGTTGTGGCAGAAGGGCGCCGCGTGGTTAACAATATTGAGCGGACGGCAGCACTATATATTGTAAAGAATATTTTCTCAATGCTGCTTGCTGTTTTCTCAGTCATTCTGTTATTGGATTATCCTCTTGAGCCGACACAGGTTTCACTGATCAGTATGTTTACGATCGGAATTCCTTCGTTTATTCTGGCTTTGGAGCCGAATAAGAATCCGATCCGCGGTCATTTCCTGACGAATGTGCTGGTCAAGGCACTTCCGGCAGGACTGACGGATTTTATCGTGGTGAGCGGGCTGGTTATCTTCTGTAGAGAATTCTCGGTGGATCTGGATTGTCTGTCGACTTCCTGCACGATCCTCGTTGCCATTGTAGGGTTTATGATCCTGTATCGCATTGCAAAGCCGATGAACGTGGGACACATTATCATGATGATCGGTGTGATCGCCGGCTGGTTGTTCTGCATGCTTTTTGTCAGCAAATTCTTTGCAATCACGAGTATCTCGAAACAGTGCGCGATGCTGATGATCGTATTCGCGATCATTACGGAGCCGGCGTTGCGCTATCTGAGTGCTGCTGTCGAGTGGATCTACGCGAAAATCAGTGGTATTCGCAGTTGCAAGGCAAGGTAGAATCGACTATAATGGTGATATTCATTAGATAAAGTAGGTGCGGCTGTGCGTAAACGAATCAGGCAGATAGCCAGAGGCAAGTTCGAATACGAGAAACCGTCGCTTTCACTCCCGGAAGAAGAATTAAGCATTCAGGTGATCGAGGGACAGGAGTACACTGGCAATTTTACGATTACCAGCACAAACCATGTGCCGGCGCGCGGCGTGGTGTACTCTACGAGCCCGAGAATGGAGTGTCTGACTCCGCAGTTTGAAGGCGAAGAAGTACGGATTCGGTATCAATTTTATAGCAAGGGCCTGGTAGAAGGTCAGGAAGAGAAGGGTGACTTTGTGATTGTCTGCAATCAGAGTGTGTACAGCCTTTCTTTTTGTGTGTCTGTAACGAAGCTGTACGCGGAGAGTTCGATCGGTCCGGTGCGCAATCTGTATGATTTTACCTGCCTTGCAAGAGATCATTGGAGCGAAGCCTATCAGCTTTTTTATCATAAGAGTTTTGTCAATGTCATCAAGGCAAAGGAAGTCAAAGAGAATCTGATCTATCGGGGAATTCTCGGTGCGAAGCCTTCGCCGCAGAATATGGAAGAGTTCCTGATCGGAATCCGCAAGAAGAACAGGATCGGATTCACGCTGGATCAGTCGGAGTGTAGATTGGATCAGGTGGAGGAGACAATCCAGCAGTCTGTGGAAATCAGGAAGGATGAGTGGGGCTATCTGGAGCTTCATATCCGTACGGATGCGGATTTCATCCGGTTGTCGGATAAAAAGATTACGACAGAGGATTTCCTGGGAAGCGCTTATACGCTTAAGTATCTGATCGACTATGACAAGATGCATGCGGGCAACAATTATGCACGTATTACGGTGACTTCCATCTATGAGACACATGAACTGGAAATCTATGCGTACAAGGGAACGAAACCGGAAGAAAAGAAGCAATCCCTTCGTGCAGAAATTAAAGAGTGCAAAGCCGGTATCATGGAATTGTATCAGGCATACCGTCTGAAGAAGATCGTGACCGGAGTGTGGGCGAATGAGACGGTTGAAATCTTAAATCATCTGCATGCGATCATACCGGATGAGCCGATGTATGTGCTCATGAAGGCGCAGGCTTTGGTAATCAACAGGCAGAGGCAGGAGGCAGAATGGATCCTGGATGCGTTCAAGCGAGACTGGGCGGACCGTCATGCACCGGAGTGGGGCTATTATCTGTACATTATGACACTGATGGAGAGGGAACCTTCTTATGTGGATCGAATGACGCATGAGATTGAGGTGATTTTCCATGAAAATCCGGATTCTGCATTACTTTTCTGGGTATTATCCTTCCTGGAAGAAGATTATTACAACAACAGTGCACATAAGCTCAAAGCGATCGAACATTGGGTGATGGACGGTTGTGCATCGCCGTATCTGTACATCGAAGCTTACTATCTGATCTGGCAGGATCCATATCTGCTTACGAAGCTTGGCAGTTTTGAAATCCGTATTCTGCGTTGGGCAATCCGCCATCAGGCGTTAAATCCGGATCTTGCCGCACAAATTTTTGCTGTGGCGCAGCCGAATGCCGGATTTGATGAGACCGTCTATCAATTACTCTGCGCAGCATATGAAATCGATCCAAGACCGGAAAATGTCGGTTTCATATGCAGTTATCTGATCCGTGCACAGAAGTTTGATGTGCGTTATCACAACTGGTTTGAGATGGGAATCGAACTGGAACTGCGCATTACGAGTCTGTATGAGGCGTATCTGTTGTCTTTGGATGAGCGTGCGATCGGACATGTACCGAAGATCATCCAGATGTATTTCCAGTATGACAGCAATCTGCCGTACCGCAAGATGGCAATCCTTTACAATAACATTATCGCATCCCGCAAATCGGATCCGGAGACTTACGCAAAGTATCAGCGGACGATGGGGCATTTTGCGATGGAACAGGTCGAGCAGGAGCATATGGATGATAATCTGGCGGTGCTCTATGAGGATATGCTGGATCTTGGACTGGTCAATGAGGAACTGGCGCATTGTCTTGCTCGTATTCTGTTTACACGCAAGCTGATCGTGTTTGATCAGAAGATGGTTCGGGCAATTATCTATCAGAAGCAGCTGAAGGAGCCGCAGATCGTTCCGATCGTGGAGCAGGCTGCGTATTTCCAGCTGTATTCGGATCAGTATGTGATATTGTTCGAGGATGAGAAGGGGCGGCGGTACGTCAGCAGTGTTTCCTATCGCCTGGAGAATCTGATGAAGACAGAGAATTATCTGGACAAATGTATGCCGCTTGCGCCGGATGAACTGCCTTACATTATCTCTTATTTTGAGAAAAAGCCAAATTACCTGACGTACGGTAATGAGGATGAAAAATATTTTACGAGAATTTTGTTCGCAAAGGAATTAGATGCCACGTATCAGGCGGATATGGCACAGGAAATTCTGCGGTACTACCAGACGAAGGAGCCACAGGCTTTTGTGACGGATTATCTGAAGCAGGCAAATTACGAGACGATGCCACAGGCGGTACGTCAGTATATGATGGAGATGCTTGTGGAGAACCGCATGTATGATCAGGCATATTCCTGCATGGAACTTTACGGAATGGATCAGTTTGGTATGGCGGCCAAGGTGACACTTGCAAGCTATAAGATCCGTCAGCTTGCAGAGGAAGAGGAAGCGGATGAGAAGGTGCTGCTTCTTGCTGCCAATACTTTTGCAAACAAGAAATATAATGACTCGATCCTGGATTATCTGTGTCGGTTCTATAATGGTCCGTCGCAGATGATGCTAAGACTCTGGAGAGCAGCGAGAGAGTTTGAGATACCGACCTTTGAACTGGAGGAGAGGATTCTTGTGCAGATGCTATATGCGCAGGAGGATCTGACGACGGTTGAAAATGTGTTTGCCCACTATTATGAGGGAGATGGAAGAGATCTTGTCATACTTGCTTATATCAGCGCGCGCGCACATGCTTATTTTGTGCAGGATACGCCGCTTAGTGAGGATGCACTGCTTGTCATCACAGATCGTTATGAGCATCATATGGAGTTAAATGATGCCTGTTGTCTGGCACTTTTGAAGTCACTTGCACAGGTGAGCCAGCCGGACGAAAAGCAGTATGAGATGGAAGATGCACTGCTCGCAGAATATACGTGCCGGAATATGAACTTCGCCTTTTACAAGAAGTTAGATAAGAGGCTTGTGCACAAGTATCATCTCTATGACAAAGTCTTTCTGGAATACCGTACCAACCCGAAGAAGCATGTGGTGCTTCATTACAGCAGGGATGAGGATGGAGAGAATTTTGTGAAGGAAGATATGCCGGATGTGTATGACGGTATCTTTGTGAAGCAGTTCGTTTTGTTTTTTGGAGAGATGGTGCAGTACTATATTACGGAAGAGTACGGTAATCAGGTGGAGGTAACGCAGTCGAGCCGGCTCACAAGCACGGATGTGTACTCGCAGAAGGATGAGAGCCGGTATCATCTGCTGAATGAGATGCTGATGTCGGAGACGTTGCAGGACGAGAAATCGCTCTACCATAATATGAAACAGTATGCCGGATTTGATGAGGTTACAAAGAAAGTATTCAAGCTTATATAAAGAGGAATGACGATGGAGAATCCATATTATCTTGGCATCGATCTCAGTGATTCGTATGCCATGGTAAGCTTTTATGAACTGAATATGAGTGAGCCGGAGACGGTGAGCCTGATCGCCGGAAGCGAAAATTACCATATCCCGACGCTGCTTGCGCGACGCAAGAATGTCGGTATGTGGTATTACGGAGACGAGGCGCAGAAGATGGCGAAGACCAGCGAGGTCATCTGTGTGGATTCCCTGCTGCGGCGTGCGGTCGCAGGAGAGATGATCGGTGTTGGAGGAGAGAATTACGAAGCGGTTGATCTGCTCGCGTTATTCTTGAAAAAAGTGATGGAGCTTCCCCTTAAGCTTGGCAATGGGCGGAGTGTGAAGAGGCTGACCATTACGGTGGATCGTCTGACGAGAGAGAATATGGAAGTGTTCTGGAAGGTGGCAAGTCGTCTGGAATTGACGGCGGATCGTTTTATGGTCGTGGATCACAAGGAAAGCTTCTACTATTTTTCGCTGAGTCAGCAGGAATCCTTATGGCTGCATGATGTGTTTTTGTTTTCCTGCGAGGAGAACAGTCTGTATTCCTATGATCTAAGACGCGATATGCGCACGACACCGCAGGTGGTATCGATTCATGAGTCTTCCCGGTATACGCTTCGGGGAGACAGGGACAGTGCGTTTTCCGATATTATGAACAAGGCGTTTGAAAACCGGATCATCTCTACGGTTTATCTGGTTGGAGACGGATTTGATGGTGGCTGGATGAAGAATTCGCTCAACACGATGTGCCGCGGGCGCAGGGCGTTCATGGGAAAGAATCTTTTTTCCAAGGGGGCATGTTATGCGGCAGCCGTGCGGGATACGGAGGACTGGCCATATATCTACATGGGCGAGAATGAGATGAAGTTCAATCTGAGTCTTAAGGTGAAGGACAAAGGCAAGGTCGCATTTTTTAATCTGATCAGTGCCGGAAGAAACTGGTTTGAGACGAAGGGAGAATGTGAAGTGATCCTGTCCGGAAGTCCGGAGATTGATTTCTGGAAGCAGCTGCCGAACAGTAGAGAGGCGAAGATCGAGACACTCGAACTTACCGATCTTGCCCGCAGACCGGATCGCACGACGAGAGTGCGCATTGTGGCGACACCGATTGCGGATGATAAGATTGCGATCGAGATCAGGGATCTCGGATTCGGTGAATTTTTCAGGGGAACCGATAAGGTCTGGAAATATACGATGGTTATGTAGAGGTTGTTATGGGTGAGTTATTATATTGTCATGAACCGATCGCGGCACTTCCTTACTATGTGGAAGGGATAGGGATGAATCTCTATTCCATGGAGGAATTGTGTTATTACATTATGGAGAACACATTCCTTCTGGACAATTCTTTTATGAGTGAGGAATTGTGTACATGGGTCGAAAAACAGATGGGACTCTATAAGTTAGCGGAACAGCTGCGTGATATTATGCGCGGGAAGAGACTGCTTTCCGATTTTGTGCTGGCAATCTTAGAACAGAACGGTTACTGCACGATGAAAGAGATGCAACAGATTGTACTGACCATCCGGCAGATGGAGGAAAAATCGGACTTCGAATGCAATAAGATCCGTGCGGACCAGTTGATGGAAAAGGAAAAGTATCTGGCGGGAATCTACGAATACAAGAGACTTTTAGATTCTCCGGATGCGAAGGAGGCTTCGGCTCTGCTTCGAGGCAATATCTGGCATAATCTGGGAACCGCATATGCAAGGCTTTTTCTGTTCGAGGAGGCTGCAAAGTGCTACGAAGAGGCTTACCGGTTAAATGAGTCGAGAGAGTCGCTTCGGGAATGTCTGCTCTGCTTCCGGTGTATGCATGATGAGACGGGTTTCATGCGTAAGGCGATGGAACACAATATTGACGACATGGGGATGCAGGAAATCAAAAATGAGCTTTCCCTTGCAAGTAAGTCGGAAGCGCTTTTGCAGTTTGAGGAGCAGCTTGAGAAACTGGCGGAGGCAAAAGAGGGAACAGAAAAGACGCTGGCAAAGAATGAAATCAGTGATATTATTTTCCGGTGGAAGGAAGAATACCGCAGAAGCTGCAGAGTATAGGTGAGTATGTTTTTATCAAAAATATTTGGCAGAAGAAAAGAAAAATATGATGCGCAGGATTATGATCAGAGCGAGTATGCCAAGCTGCAGACCGAGAGTATTGTAGAAGAATTAAATCTCTCGGATGAAGCGCAGGCAAAGCGTTATGTCATTGATCTGTGCGAGCAGATGATCGCAGCTTCAAGAGAACTTGAGGATGCGCGCAGTGAGTATGACCTGGTCACCTATTATCTGACGGATATTCAGATCATTGAGGAATTGACGGAGGCGGAACGTGCACCGATCCTTGATTGTGCGATGCATGTCGCAAAGCTTGATAAGGAGCGTAATGAGTTCCTGAAGACGAAGCGAAAGCTTACCGAGACGCAGTTTGCACAGATGCAGGAGGAAGAGGATCATCTTCCGGGAATTATCAGGCGCCTCAGGGACAATGAGCGCTATATGGATGCGGTCAAAAAGGATCTCACATACTTGGAGGGACAGAAGCTTCAGTGGGCGATTCTAAGAAATGAATCCGTACAGGCACAGAAGAATTTAGGCAGGGCTGCCAGATATCTGCTCGTTCTTACGGCAACGGTGTTTGCGATGATTCTGGCAGGTGCATGGTATTTTCAGTTTGACAGTGCGCTGCCACTTACCATTGCTGCTTTTGTTGCAGTGCTTGCCGGAACCTATGTACTGGTACGGTATCAGGACGCTGCAAAGGATATCCGCAGGGCAGACGTGAACCGGAATCATGCGATCTCTCTTGAAAATCATGTGAAGATCAAGTTTGTGAATATTAAAAATGCGGTGGATTACACCTGTGAGAAATATCATGCACGCAATTCGCAGGAACTGGAGTATGTGTTTGAACAGTATCAGGATGAAGCGCGTGAGAAAGAAAAATTCCGCAAGACGAGCGATGATCTGGATTACTATTCCAAGTCGCTGGTGCAGTATCTGACACGGCTTCGCATGTATGATGCCCGTGTGTGGATCAACCATGCCAATGCGATTGTGGACAGCAGAGAGATGGTGGAACTGAAGCACAATCTGATCGAGCGCCGGCAGAAGCTGCGCGCCCGCATGGAGTATCAGATTCAGATAATCTCTGATATGAAGAAGGAAGCGAGAAGAAACATTGACCGCATCGGTAACTGCGGTCCGCAGATTGAGTCGATCATCCGCAAAATTGAATCCATCAATCCAGCATTATAGAGGAACCGGCGTTGTCCGGTTCTTTTGTTTTGCGAAAAAGTTCCCTTTTTGCCATATTCTCATATGATATAAGGAAAATTATTTTAGGAAGTCTTAAGAATATGGATTTTATGAATCAGACGAATCAAATGGATCATACACATCCTATGAGTCCGTGTATGCCGCATTCCCCGTCCGCGGATCAAAAGGAAGAATGCAGCTGGCAGACACCGGGCATGGCTTATGTTCCGTGGCAGAATTTTACAAAGGTGTATGATCCTAAGAAGGCTTTGCAGTCCGGAACGATTTTTCCGGAACTCGACAAACCATTTACCGGAAAATGCATGATGCGACAGGGAGGGCGATGCAGATGAACAGAGCAGGAAGCATGCAGCCGATGAATCAAAAGGAACTCTACGAATGGATTGCAACACTCGGGTTCTGTGCGGTGGATATGATGCTCTACCTTGATACGCATCCGGATGATGAGGCAGCATTGGATTATTTTAATCAGTGTACGCAGCTGTATCGAAATGCGAAGATGGCATATGAAAAGCAGTACGGTCCACTGAATGCGTTTGGGGAGAGTAATGCTGACGAATGGAACTGGAACGAAGGTCCGATGCCTTGGGAAGGGGGAAGATGATCTATGTGGAGTTATGAAAAACGATTGCAGTATCCGATTAAAATCAGCACGCCGAATGCGAAACTTGCGTCTTATATCATAAGTCAGTATGGCGGTCCGGACGGTGAGCTCAGTGCATCCATGCGCTACCTTTCGCAGCGATTCTCGGCCGCAAATCCACGTGTGGCGGGACTGTTGACCGATATCGGTACAGAAGAACTTGCTCATTAACGTTGGAGATTAAAGACGCAATGTTACTTCAATGTTGAATTTGTTCTCTACATGCCGACCTATGCCTACTTTTGACACTCCGTCATTGTAATATAAAATTTTACTGACACATGCTTTCAGCAGGTTGTTCTTTTCTCTTGGAGATACATCCGGTGATTGAAAGGCATTAAGGCAATCAGTGAATTTGATGATTTTTTCGTTATAGTCAACAGAGGGTGGAAGAGTGTTTTGCGCATTTGCCAATGCTTTCTTAGCTTCTGCAATTTCTTCTTGCACCTTGGCATTTCTTACCGCATATTCCTGTTTGGTATAAATTCCATCTTCATACGCATCCTTTTGCCTTGCATCTTTTTGTTTGAGGTTCGTGATCGTATTCTGCAGATCCTGAATCAGATCCATTTGAATTTTATGAGCATTTCCATCATCATTTTCAAGTTTCAATTCAAAGTCGGCAATTGAATCCTTTAATACTTGAATCACACGATCTTCCAAAGCATCGTACTTTACGGATTTTGTTTTGCACACAGCTTGATCATTACAAAGCATGCTCAAACAATATGCTTTGGATCCGTCTTTTTTTCGATTGTATGTCCTTTTGTAAGACATAGCTTTCCCACATTTGCCACAAAATAGCAGTCCTGCAAACGGATTTACAATTTCCTTGCTTTTGCGGACACTTACATTGATTCGGCGCTTACCAATAGCTTTATTATATGTTTCTTCATCAATGATTGGTTCATGCTTGCCATCAACATAGATCCATTGAGATGGATCCTTTGTTTTTGGACGTGTTTTTACAATCTGACCATCCACCATTATTTTTTCTGTCTTTCTCCAATTCCACCGGATCTTACCGATGTATACCGGATTTTCAATCATATCCTTTAATGCGCTTGAAGACCAATGGGAAGCGTGTCTTGGTTTGATGCCAAGTTCATCAAGCTGTCTTGCAATCCTTGCAAATCCAAAACCTTCATCCACATAAAGATGATACATCATTTTGACAGCATCAGCTTCTTCCGGGATTATTTCCAGGGTATAGCTTTTACTGTGTGATGATACATTTTTAACCTTTTTATATCCGTATGGTGCGATAGATCCAATAAAATTTCCCTGCTTAACAGATGCATACCGACCACGATTCAGGATCTTCTTTGTATATTCCAGGTAATCATTGCCCCTTGTAAGTTCCATTTCAAAGAATTTTCGATCATATTCATCCGAAAGATTGTATGTTTTAGGTGGTGTGACGATCAGGGTGTTAGTATAACGAAAAGTGTTCACAATTCTTCCGCAATCTTCAAGATCGCCACGAGATAGACGCTGCGGCTCGATAACAAGAACTGCCTTTACCATTCCTGTTTCAAGCAGCTTCATAATTTCTTTCATAACCGGTCTGTCTGCTATGGTTTCACCTGATACAACTTCTCTGAAAATGTGTTCTTCCGGAATCTTTTCACCGAACATTGTCTTTGAATATTCCTGAAGCTGTCGTTCATGGCTTGCCAGGACCTCTTCAACAGACATGGAAGGATCATCTGATCTTGATTTTCTCAAATATATAATTATGTTTTCTAAGTCAACACTTTTTATATCGTATAACATATGTAATCACCTAATTTTCCTATTCATTATGAGCATATTGTTCAATCGCATCAGCATCACCGTTTTCAATATCAAAATCATTATCCATAATATGTTTTAACTCATGCTTATACGCTTCAAGCTGCTGTTCGTGCGAAAGTCTTGAATTTAGAACGATGGTATATGTTCCATCAGGACAAAGAACAGTATATGCTTTAATTGTAGCCGGTAAATCCTTTAGAACAGTGTTTGAAAGCAATAGAATCCCTCACTTACATTCTTTAATTATTTTGGTTAGTAATACGATCAATAATTTCTGTAACAAACTGTATATCTTCAGGCTTAACTTTGCGTGATGCATCAAACAATACTTTGTATGCAGGATTTGCATATAAGAACTGCGCCATATCACGTGCTTCTTCATTGAGATAGTATGATGTTGAATCTTCCTTATGATTTTCTAATAAATCCGATTTCTCGATCATAAGCCAATTACAAATAGATTGTATTTTGTCCATTCGTGGCATCTTTTTTCCATTACACCAATCTGATACAGTAGCTGACGAAACACCAATGTATTTGCATAAGTCAGCCTGCGTTTTTTGGTTGATCTCTAAAAAGTGGACTAGGTTCTTTGAAAATATTTTTTTAAATTCTTCATTTGACATATTTATATCTCCGCAATAGAATTCATCATTTACATTTTATTCGTTGCGGTTGGTCATACGATCAATCATTTCTGTGACAAATTGTATATCTTCAGGTTTGACTTTGCGTGATGCATCAAACAATACCTTGTATGCAGGGTTCTCATATAAGAACTGTGCCATATCACGTGCTTCTTCATTGAGATAGTATTGGTTTGTTGCATCTGATTTTTCTTCCATAAAATCAGAACGTTTGCAATTAAAAATTTTGCACATCGCATCCACTTTATCCATTCTTGGTGTTTTAATACCTCTGCACCAATTGGTTACAGATTGAGTACTTACACCAAGAAGTCTTGCAAGATCTGATTGTGTCATTTCGTGCTTGTTTAAATAATATTTTAATCTTTTTGAAAAGATTTCATTGAATTCCTGTTCAGACATTTTTATCATCTCCTCATTTATTTGTACTATCTGAATTATATAATGAAAGTTGAATGTTGGCAATACTAAAAGTTTAAAAAATCAACTTTTGGTATTGACATCAACTTAAAGTTGATTTATTATAAGCTTGTTGTAAGGATAAAACAAAAGAAAGGAGAAGAAAGTTGAAAAAATTGCAAATTAGTCTTTCAGCTGCACGTGTTAATGCAGGCCTGACACAGGAAGAAGTATCGACAGAAATGCACATTTCTAAGTCAACTTTGGTTAATTGGGAAAAGGGTAAGATTGCACCATCGTTTGCAAGCCTGCAAGCTTTATCTAATCTTTATAAAATCCCGATTGATAATATTTTTTTGCCTTCATAGTCAACTTAAAGTTGAAAACAATGCCTGAATCAGGACAAACAGCCTGAACATATCTTCAAAGGAAGGGGGAAGTGATCAGCATGGAATATATTACAAAAACATACGAATATGCGAATGGCACGACACGTGTACATATTCCCATTCTTACAGAAGATGAGCGGAAGGTGAGAGAAAAGGAACTGAAGATGGCAGCTGAACATTTTATGAAGCATGTAGAGAGGGTGAGAGCCAATGAATGAAATTTTAATTCAGAAAGCACCACAATCCTGCAAGCGTGAAGAATGCACGCAGGTTCGGGTGGACAAAGAAATCTTTGAACGTATCAAAGAAATCAGCACTGAAACAGGGTACAGCACAGTTCATTTGACAAACTTCCTTCTTAGGGAAGCTTTGAAAATTGCGAAAATCACGGATTGAAAGGAGAAAAACAATATATGGATATTAAACCGGTTAGTTTGACAACAATGTATGCGCTGAATGCACTTGGTCTTGAATTTGTCATTGAAGATGGTCAGGTGACTTCAGTAGAGATGCGTGATTAGTTATGGTTCGGATGTTGCAGCTTGGAAGCCGGGATGAATGGCTTCAGGAAAGATCCGGACGCATAGGCGGCAGTGATGCATCTGCAATTCTTGGCATGAATCCGTACCGGACCAATATTGAATTGTGGCAGATCAAGACCGGGCAACTAATTCCGGAAGATATATCGGACAAGCCATATGTGAAGTATGGGACGGAAGCAGAACAGTATTTGCGTGATCTGTTCAAGTTGGATTTCCCGAAATATCAGGTCATGTATGAAGAAAACAACATGTTTCTGAATGACAGATACACATTCGGGCATGCATCTTTGGATGGATGGTTGATTGACCAGGACGGAAGAAAAGGTGTTTGGGAGTGTAAGACAACCAATATTCTTCAGTCCATGCAGAAGGAAAAGTGGAATCACCGGATTCCTGATAACTACTATATTCAGCTGCTTCATTACTTATTGATCACGGAATTTGATTTTGCGGTTTTGAAGGCACAACTGAAATATGAGTTTGACGGAGACGTTTTTTTACAGACACGTCACTACAAAATCGAAAGATCAGAAGTTCAAGCGGATATTGATTTCCTGGAATCGGCTGAAAGGAAGTTTTGGAAGCAGGTGCAGGAGATAAAAAGACCGGATCTGATTTTGCCGGATATATAGGAGAAAAGAGAAAACAATGAAGATTTTAAGCTGTGGCGCAGGAATGCAAAGTACAGCGCTTGCATTGATGTCTTGCGCAAATAAGCTGATCAAAGAGAATCGTGCAAATGGATTCAATTTTACATATCACGAAAAAGTCCCGATTTATGACGTTGTTTTATTTTGTGATCTTGGACTTGAACCAAGTTGGGTAATGAACCAGGTGACGTTTATTCAACAAGCTTGTGAATGGGCAGGGATACCATTTTATATCCTGAAAAGCAACTTGTATGAAGATTACCTTAATGATTTTGGCAAGAAACGTGTTGTTTCTATCCCATTTTGGTCAGTTGATGAAGAAGGCAAAAAAGGGAAGATGATGCGGAACTGTACTTTAGATTACAAAATTACGCTTATGCAAAATTTTGTGCGGTGGCAGCTGCTTGGCTACAAAAAGGGTTCAAGAACAAAGCCTGAAGATATAAAGGCCCATGAAATGCACTTGGGTTTTTCCAAGGAAGAGGAACATCGGTGTAAGGAAAATCCGCATAAGATGTTTATCAATAAATTTCCGTTATGTGAAATGAACCTAGTTCGTGCTGATAATTACGCATACATCAAGGATGTTTGGGGACTTGATACGAAGGCAAGTGCATGTTGCTTCTGCCCGTTTCATACGAACTACTTCTTTGGTTTTATCAGGAAAAATAATCAAGAAGAATATGAAAAGACGGTTGAATTTGACCAATTGCTTGAAGATCAGCAACCCAACACGAAAATCAGATCCAAGCTGTATATTAGCAAGTCGAGGAAGAGAATCAAGGATTTACTTCCGGAAGAATGCCAGGATAAGGAATGCTTCATTTATCGTGATGAACAGGTGTGGAATGGTTTTTAGCGATTTTATTTCAGAAAAGATGGCAATGCCATAAAAAATAAAAATGAAAAGGAGAAAACGCAAATGGAACTGAAAATGAATGATTATCAGCTTCCTGGCAAAATCAGCTTTAATTTTGAAGAACTGAAACAGGAACTGACAGAAAAGGTGCAGCACTATGAGACATTGGTGTACACGGATGATCAGATTAAGGAAGCCAAGGCAGACAGGGCGAATCTGAATAAGTTGAGAAGATCCCTGAATGATGAGCGGATCCGCATGGAAAAGGAATACATGGCACCTTTTGATGAATTCAAGGCGAAAATCAATGAAATTATCAGTATTGTTGATAAGCCTGTAGCCTTGATTGACAAGCAAATCAAGGAATATGAGGACAAGCAGAAGCAGGACAAGTTAGATCAGATTAAGGCTTTGTGGCATGACCTGGACACACCGGAAGGCTTGGTGTTTGACAAAGTGTTTGACAACAAGATGCTGAATACCTCTTTCACCATGAAGCATGTGAATCAGGTATTTGTGGATGCAATCGACCGTTTCAACCGTGATATGGCTACGCTTGCAGCATTGCCGGAATTTGGCTATGAAGCACAGCAGGAGTACATCCGCACGCTTGATCTGAATAGGGCGCTTGCTGAAGGTCAGCGGATGGCGCAGATTCAGAAGCAGAAGGCAGAGCGTGAAGCACAGCAGGCGAAGGAAGCTGAAGAAATGGCAAGAAGGAAAGCTGCTGAAGCGGCGGCTGACGAAGCAGGGGAAGCAGTATTTAATAATGCACCGGATGTTTCCGCACATATCCCGGTGGCTCCGGCAAAGCAGTGGATTTCATTTGCGGCGCTTTTATCCACAGAAGATGCACTTGCGTTGAAGGAGTTCTTCGACAGCAGAAACATTGAGTTTAAGCCGGTTTAGAGAGGAGAAAAGGATAATGGTTTGGTACTTTGGAGTACTTGCCGGAATTTCACTTGCAGAACAGCTTAGTAATAATTCCGGTAGTGGAAAGAGATATGCAACAGTCTCTTTTGTTGTGTGTGTTGCGGCAATAACAATTCTTGAATGCATGGGTGTATAGAAAGGGGTGGTATGATGGCACATTTTAACGTTGCTGAAGCATGCGCTGCACAGTCAAATTATTGCAGTCAAAATAAATTACCATATTTTGCACCGCAAAATGGAGTTTGCTTTGACTGTGGAAATAACATTTATGAAGAAGTTGACAAGGGCGATCATAAGACAGGAATTTCTGTTGAGGGTGCAGGATCAAGGCTGATAACAGGGTGTCCGCATTGCAACAGAACATATTGTGATTGATAGAGGTGGCAGGTGGCATCTATGTATAAATTGACTTTGAATAATGCATATTCCGCTATTTCTTTCAAATTTAATTCAGTATATGAAATGGAAAATTTCATGGAAAAAGCGTTGGAAAATGCAGATGGGCATATGGCAGCCAAAATCGAATTAGTAGAAAGCGAGGAAAAGGAAAATGGCAGTAAATAACAGTTTAGTGGCAAAACAGAATCAGAGATTAGGCATCACAGCATATCTGACAGGGGATGCGGTGAAAAATCAGATCAACCAGGTTGTGGGTGGCAAGGATGGACAGCGTTTCATTTCAGCGATTGTTTCAGCGGTGAACACGAACCCGGCGCTTCAGGAATGTACCAATCAGTCAATCTTATCCGGTGCATTGCTTGGGGAATCCCTGAAACTTTCACCTTCCCCACAGTTGGGACATTATTACTTGGTTCCATACAATGACCGGGAAAAAGGCAAGGTTGCGCAGTTTCAGCTTGGATATAAGGGATATATTCAGCTTGCCATCAGATCCGGTCAGTACAAGAAAATCAATGTCATTGCGGTGAAGGAAGGGGAACTTGAATTTTTTGATCCGCTGAATGAGGAAATCAAGATCAACATGATGATTGACAAGTGGGATGAAAGAGAAGCCGCACCAACAATCGGCTATTATGCCATGTTTGAACTGACAAACGGTTTCCGGAAAGCTATTTATTGGTCAAAGAAGCAGATGATGTCTCATGCTGACAAGTACAGTCCGGCATTTTCTAAAGAAGCCACGAAAATCAAGACAAAGCACGGTGAAAAGTACAAGGTTTCCTATGCAGATTTTGAAGCAGGAAACTATGATTCAGCTGATGCATGGATGTATTCGTCTTTTTGGTACAAGGATTTTGACGGAATGGCATATAAGACAATGCTTCGTCAGCTGATCAGTAAGTGGGGGATCATGTCGATTGATATGCAATCCGCTATGGATGCAGACATGGCTGTTATCAACGAGGATGGCAGCAAGGTTTATGTTGAAAACGATGATTCCATCGTTGATGAGCAGGCGGCAGAGGTTACACAGCCGGAAACCGTAGCAGAAGCGTCTACAGAAGCACCACAGGATGCGCAGGCGGCTTTGTTTGGTAACTAGAAGGGAGAATTGCCATGAATAAAATTAACTTACAGAATCTTGTCGGCGGTCAGTTACAGGAGAAATTTGAGCGTGCATTTGAAAAGGTGATTGAGAATCTTCAGGATCCGAATACTTCATACAAGGTGAAGCGTGGAATTGATATTAAGCTTAATTTCACACAGAACGAAGATCGTGATGATGTTTCGGTTTCCGTTCTTGTCTCAGAGAAACTTGCACCACAGCAGGATATGAGCACGAAATTCTATATCGGAACAGACCTTTCAACAGGCGAGGTATTTGCTGAAGAGTACGGAAGGCAGGTTCGAGGTCAGATGAATCTGAATGATTATCAGAATGAGCAGGTTGTTGACGGAAAGACCGTTAATACTGAAACCGGTGAAATTGTTGCAGAACCAGGCAAAGTGATTGATTTAAGAAAGGCTGCTAACTAGGCAGAATGGTGGAAATTATGATTAAAGAAGCATTGCAGTATGTTGTTGGACTCGGAAGAGCAGAGGAACATAATATTTATGATGATAAATATTCGGACAAGCCATTGTACAGGATTGATCCATATATTCCAAAGGCTGAAGCCATTGTGATGCATACGCTCACAAGCCTTGTAGACTATATCAAGGCACATATTGATGATATGACGGAGAAAATGATCATCGAAGTCAGAAGTCCGGAAGAAGTGGCTTTGTGTTCACAGCTTGATATGAACCGTGATCGTGAAACAATGGCGGTTGTCTATGCGAGAATCCCAAGTTTCCCATTTGACAGTTTCATGGATAAGGAAAAGTTTTGCATCAACCTTCAGTCAAAATTCATTGATGATCCGGAAACAGACCGGGCGCTGATGCTTACGTTTGCAGGCACGGTTGAAGCAGGGACCATTGCTGAATATGGTGATGATGGTGTTTCACAGAAGGCAACCGTGAAAACAGGAATTGCATCCAAGGGTGATGCCATTGTTCCGAATCCGGTTAAATTAAGACCGTACAGAACATTTTTGGAAGTGAAGCAGCCGAAGTCAGAATTTATCTTCCGCATGAAACAGGACAAGTACGATGGCATCACATGCGCAATTTTTGAAGCTGATGGCGGTGCATGGCAGATGGAAGCAACGAAAGCAATCAAAGAGTATTTGCAGTTTGAACTTTCAGATTTGCCACAATTCACGATTATTTCATAGTAACGATGAATTTGACCTATGCGGCTATAAATTGCCGTGTAGGTCAAAAGAAAGGATTTTAGGACTATATTATGACAGGTAATGAATATCAGGAATTAGCAATGCGGACAAATAATCATAAAGCAAGTGAGTGTGTAGCCAAGACATTATGTTGTCATGATCAGCATACCCAGGATGTATGTGGAATTATGAATGCTGCACTTGGATTGTCCGGCGAGGTTGGCGAACTTAACGACATGATCAAAAAATGGATTTTCCATGAAAAGCCGATTGATATGTTGCATTTGAAGAAAGAAATCGGTGATGTGTGTTGGTATATTGCTATGATGTGCGAAGCGTGGGGATTTAACCTTGAACAGATCATGCAGTTAAACATCAACAAACTGAAGGAACGATACCCGGAAGGCTTCGATGTGGTCCGGGCGAACAACAGGAAGGATGGTGACATCTGATGAATGCAGGACATTATATTGGCAGATTATCAAAGGATTTTGCCGTTTCAAGCAGCGGAAAGATGGGAACCGGAACGGTTGCGGTTGACAGACCATTTCCATTCAATAAAGGCAAGGATGGCGGCAAGATCACGGATTTTCTGACAATCAAGATTATCGGAGAAGAAAAGACAAAGAGAGCGGAACAGTATCTTCGTAAGGGTGTAAAGATCGCATTTTCCGGCATCACGTGCAGGGACACATCCAAGGATGATCAAGACAATTGTAAGGAATTCAATTATATCATGGTCACAGATTGGGAGTTTGCAGAAAGCAAGGGATCCGGAAGTGAGCCAGGATCATACTCACAGGCTGATGAAGGCGGTTTTGTGGATGCAAATGATGATGATCTTCCGTTCAAGTAGAAAGGCGGTGCGGCATGACAGAAAGTGAAGCATTAGAGATTATCAACAGTCCATATATAAAAAGAGATCATCAGGATTTGGTTGATGCATTGGCAGTTGCAAAAATATCAATCGAAAAGCAGATTCCCAAGAAGCCGGTAAATTATGATAAACATTATTACAAATGTCCTGCTTGCAACAATGATTTAGGTATTGATAATGATGGTTTATATATCTATGGTGAAACACCACCGAATCATTGCAAGTATTGCGGTCAGAAGCTTGATTGGAACAATGACACATCCGGTGCTGAAGTCAGTGATTTTGACAATTTTGATGTAAGGCGGTGATCAGCATGAAAACAAAGGAATGCATTCAGTGTGAGATGTTTTTCGGCGGCAATGTCAAGCTGACAAGAAATCCTTGCTGTCAGAATCTTAAGAAGCGGAAAGTGTCGAAAGATAATAACTTTGATCAAATTTTTCAAAAGGAATTAAGAAAGGAATAACGAATCCTCGGTAAACCGAGGTTGCAACTTAAAGGTGTCAAAGATTTTGCATAAAGGGAATAATAGTAGCGTTGATGATTCGATAAGGTGGAATTTGAAGTAGCGCACATATAGCATATTTGACTTATGTGAGTTTCAGACCGTCAGCATGGGAAGCCTATATTCCTTATCCACGATTACAAAGCGATTTGTAGCGTGGTGTTATGACAAAAAAGAAACTAAAGGTATGTTGGATAAGCGCAGGAATATCAAGTTTTATGGCAGGGTATATTGCCGGAGATGTAGACGAATGGATTTACATTGACGTTGCGGACCAACATCCTGATAGCATGAGATTTATCAAGGATTGTGAGAAAGCGATCGGAAAGAAAATCACAGTGCTACGATCAGAAGAATATCGAAATGTGGAAGATTGCGTGAGAACCTTTGGCGGTTTTGTAAATATGAACAATCATTCTGTACCATGTACCGGATGGCTGAAAAAGCGTATCCGGAAGCAGTGGGAAGCCAAGCATGCAGATTATGAAATTACATATGTTTGGGGATTTGATTTGAATGAAAAGAATCGTGCAGATCGTATGGTCGAAAGCAACCCACAGTTTCATCATGAATTTCCGCTGATCGAAAAAAATCTTACAAAAGAAGAAGTACACGGATTGTTTGAACGACTTTTCAATTTTGCAAGACCTTTTATGTATGAGTTAGGATATTCCAATAATAATTGCATTGGATGTGTCCGTGGTGGCATGGGTTATTGGAACCACATCCGAGTGGATTTCCCGGAAGTATTTGAAAGTCGGGCAAAGTTGGAGAGAGAAGTCGGGCATTCCATACTTAAAGACAAGAATGGTCCGGTATACCTGGATGAATTGGATCCCGATCGGGGAAATATGAATACAGAGATAATGCCGGAATGTGGAATCATGTGTTACTTGAATTTATAAACGAGGTGAAAATATGGCGGTAAATAGCAAACAGAAAGGCGCAAGATTTGAGCGGTTACTTGCAAGCCTGTTCCGTGAACATGGCTATAAGGCAAGAAGAACAGCGCAGTATTGCGGAAATACCGGGGATGCATCTGATGTGATCGGATCGCCAGGAATACATATTGAAGCAAAGCATCAAGAGAAGATGAAGCTTTATGATTGGATAGCGCAGGCAGTCAGGGATTCACAGGACACAGGGAACATCCCGGTTGTGTTCCACAAGAAAAACAATGCCGGTATTCTTGTAACAATGCGGTTTGATGATTGGATGCGGCTATACAAGGAATATTATGAGTCGGATCAATGACCAAAGGAAGAAGGTGCTGAAAATGGGTAAATTAAACGAATTAAAGACAACACAGGATATTGTGATGGAAGTGCTGCAGGCGCAGCCAAAGACAAGAAATAGTGACAACCATTTGTGTTGCCAGGTTTATAAGATCGTAGGAAAGTCGCATGGGATTGATATAGATGCAATGTCTATTCCTGAATTTTTCCTGCACATGAAGGATTTCGGATTTCCGTCAACGGAAACAATCAGACGAACACGGCAGAAGATCCAGGCAGAACACCCGGAGTTATGCGGCGATAAGACTGTTGAGGGACAACGAAAGCTGAATGAGAGAGCATTTCGTGAGTATGCAAGGGGATTCTAATATGAACGATCTGAAAGTCAATGATGCCGGATATTATGATCCAACAGCATATGCGGCGCTTTCAAATATTCAAAGAAAAGAGGTCAAGGGCATGGAATTATATAATGGTGACATTTTAGAGTACGAAAAAAGCAATGGATCTTCATGTGAGGTTGTGATCCTTGCCGTACACGACAAATATTCAACAATTATTTCGTTGAGTGATAGTGACAAATTGCCATATAGTGTGAAATGTCGAGGTATGAGATACACGGATCCTGGCATGATTCAGTATGCGTACAACAATAAGCTTTCAAACTACATCCGCAGCATGACTGATCAGGAATATGTAGAACTTATGGATGCGGTTGTAGATTCGCTTGGATATGAAGCAAAAACGGTTGAGGTTGCAAAGAAGGACGATGTATCTGCATCTGTGCCTGCACTTAGCATTCCAGCATCTGAAATTGAAGGATGCGCATTGACAGCAGGTGATGAGCGCAAAAAAACGGAAGAAGCGCCATATATTGCTGAAGTTTATCAGAACATTGAAACAGAGGAACTGAAGGAAAGTTTGATCAAGGTGCAGGCTGAAAGGGATGTATACAAGGAATTGTATGAGAATCTGTTCAGTAGAATGATCGAAAAATAAGAAGGGTTGAACTATGGCAGAAAAACGGATGTTTACACAAAAAATCGTTGATAGTGATGCCTTTCTTGATATGTCGCTTAGCGCACAGGCTTTGTATTTTCATCTTAACATGCGTGCTGATGATGATGGATTTGTGAACAATCCTAAAAAAATTCAGCGAATGATCGGTGCATCCGAGGAAGATATGAATGTCTTGATTGAAAAACGTTTTGTTCTTGTGTTTGAAAATGGGGTTATTGCGATCAAGCATTGGAGAATGCATAATCTTCTTCGCAAGGACCGATATACACCAACACTTTACCAAGAACAGTTCTCACAGCTTGAAATGAAGAAGAATGGAGCGTATACCGAGAAGCGACCGGAACCATTGAAAACAGCGGATTCTGAAGAAACTAAAACTACGTGTCAACCAAATGGCAACCAAATGGCAACCAAATGGCAACCACACGGCAACCAAATGGCGCATAGAATAGATAAGGATAGAATAGATAAGGATAGTAAAGAAGAAGTAAAAGAAGAAAAATCGATCACCTGCAAGCAGGTTGTCGATCTCTTCCACTCCATCTGTATATCCTATCCTTCTGTCAGAACATTATCTGATTCACGTAAGAAGGCTATCAAGGCAAGATTGAAGACATACAGCATTGATGATTTCCGGACACTATTTGAAAAGGCTGAAGCATCTTCCTTCCTGAAAGGATCCAATGACCGGAATTGGTCAGCTAACTTTGATTGGCTGATCAAAGATGCAAATATGGCAAAGGTCATTGATGGTAATTACGACAACAAGGCAGGCAGCAATCAGGTTCCACACGTAAAAAAGAACAGTTTCAACCATTTCACACCGAGAGATTATGATATTGAGGAATTGGAAGGAAAGTTGTTATGCAGGAATCTTGATACCGGATTTGAGGATAGAAGGGAAGGTGAAGGATGATGAATGCTAAAGATTATCTTCAGCAGGTTCAAAAGATCGATATGATCATCAAAAATAAGATCATCGAGAAAGAACAGTGGATGTCAATGGCTACATCAACCACAGCATCTTCTGATGGTGAAAGGGTGCAATCATCCGGTAGTCAGCAGAAGATGGCAGATGCGGTTGTCAGATACGTTGAATTGGAAGCTGACATTGACCGACATATAAATTCATTGATTGATACGAAGAAGGATGTTATTGAGGTGATTGAGCAGCTTCCGGCGATTGAATATGACATTCTTCACAGAGTATACATTCAGTACAAGGATCTTAACGATGTTGCTGCTGAATATGGCAAAACATATTCATGGATAACTACTGTTCATGGAAGGGCCTTGCAGCATGTGCAAGATGTTTTGGATAAAAGGGGTTGATTGGAATGAAAAGAAGTGTAAGAAATCACAACCTGGTGGTTGCAACGTCATGCTTTTCCGGTATCTTCAAATCAATCCAATTGGCAGCTGTGTATTGCTTGTATTACAACATGGATTTTACGAAGCAGAAGGTCAAAAATTACAACAGCATCTTGACAAGGCACAACACGGAAGCCAACAATCAAGAAATCAGTGTGTGGGAGATTGAAAGGGACATTCTTAAATCAGTCGATTTTGATTGTGAAAAAGAAGCCTTTCAATTTCCGTTCCGGGCGAAAATGAAGATGGCAGGCAAGAAGATCAAACCGAAAGATATGGCGGTTGCAATTCAGAATATCAATGATGCATTGGAAGTGTATTTGATTCTTTCGGTTTACACGCTGAAGAAAAATTACAGATTCAGCAATGACCAGGTGAAAGAGTGGTGGGATCATGTGAAGGATTTCTGCTTGCTATATGCGCAGGGAATGCACGATGAACATGTGATTGAGTATTTCAAGCAGGAATGCGATCTTGTGATCACGGAATAGTTTCTATGAATTGGAGAGGACAAGACAAATGGAAGTTAAAGAACAAATTGAGGTTTTGACGAATGATAGGAACAAGTGGAAAGAAGGATTTGAAAAGATGGAAGAGGACAGGGATAAAAACCTCTTCCTTTTGACAAAGGCGAAAGAAAGATTGGAAAAAAGTGAAAAGATGAATGATAGACTTTTGAGTATTATTGAGAATTTTTCCAGATTCTTTTCTATGAGTCAGAATATAGTTGGGGAAAGCATGACAGTTGAAGAATACAATAAAGAATTTTACCCTAAGATTCGTCAGGCAAGCATTGCTGTCAAAATTATGGATTCTGCAATTGAACATGCTGATATATCACCGTTTGACCAAGAAAAGGTTAGAAAGGCTTTAGCGCTGTATAATTGGTCGGACGAAGTAAAAGAAACTATCTTGACAGCCTTGGAATATTACAGAAAGCATGAAGGAATTGATAAGTTGAAAATATGGGAGAAGAAAAATGAGTGAGGAACTGAAACCATGCCCGTTCTGCGGCGAAAAAGCAATGTTTACAACTATTTTGAATAAGTCGTCACATTAGGCTGTTGGAGTGACATTTAAAATTAAGTGTACTAAATGCAAAACGCAATTTCCCAAAAGCTATGAATGCGAGATATATATGGATCAGGATGGCGGTATTAGAACAGGAAAAGACGAGCGGGAAAAAGCAGTTGCAGATTGGAACAGGAGATCAAACGATGGGAAGATTGATTGATGCGGATATTTTAAAACAAGAATTATATCAGCAGTGGTTTATGGATATTCTTCTTACACAGAAAAGTAGTATGGATATGTTTTATGCGTTGGCGCAGAAGATTGATGCGCAGCCGACCGCCTATGATCCAGAACTTGTTGCACAGCAGTTGGAAGCATATAGTGATGTGGGCGAAGCGGAACAACTTGGAACAATTCCAATCGTTGAGCTTGCAGATGCGATTAAAATCGTGAAAGGTGGTGGAGTCGGAAATGATTGATGTGGATCTTCTGTATAAACGAGTAATGATTTTCTCATCTTTGGGGTGTACTGCGGAAGAGTTTGGAACCGCTTTGCGTAACGTTACAAATTTGTTGCCACCATTGGGAGAACGAGAAATTGATCTGATCGAAAGAAATCCTTCGTTGAATTGGTTTCAAAAAAAGCGGCTGATCCGTAAGATCAGAAAAGGGATGGTGAAATAAATGAGTTGCTTATTGCAAAAATAGGACCGCCCACACATGAAGAAATCAAGTGGATGTGTGCAAGCTGCATACATAAGTCTTACTGCATGGCTGCTTTTAAGAAGGACCATTGGTGCGAAATCGTGTTTTAAAAAATGAAACAAAAGGAAGGAAAATAAGACATGAATAATATTGGATTTATCAGTAAGAAAAAAGTGGCAAAAGAAATTGCCAAAATTTATAACACTAAAGGAAGCAATACGTTTGATAGCGGTTCTTGTAGTGCTTTGAATTTGCTTTGCAAAAGATTAGGTGTTAAACCTATGCATTTAAGCAAGCTTGCAAATGGAACTGCCGAAATGATGAAGAAGTCATGAGTTGTGACTTTTTGTGACTTTCGTGCAACTTCTGTGACTAATTTGTATGTGTTGTGACTTTTTTGTATAACATGTGACTTAAATCATGTGATATATTCAATGTATCATAAAGCGTGTAAAGGTGCTGCAATCAATGCAGTGCCTTTTTTCTTTGCCTGCCTGGGTGCTGTTTCTCCTACCCGGTCAGGCTTTTTGTATATTAAGGTGGTGATTGTGATGGCTAAATTAACAGCCAAACAGCAAAGATTCTGTGATGAATACCTGATTGACTTAAATGCCACACAAGCAGCTATAAGAGCAGGTTATTCAAAGAAAACTGCAAACAGGATTGGAACAGAAAACTTGTCAAAACCTGTAATTAAGCAATATATAGATGCGAGGATGGCAGAAAAGAAATCAGAGTTGATTGCCGATCAGGATGAAGTGCTTCGGTATCTCACATCTGTTCTCCGTGGCAAAAGTCAGTCTACAGAAATTGTGGTGGAAGGCATCGGTGACGGAATGAGTGAAGCAAGGACGATGGAAAAAGCGCCGTCTGAAAAGGATCGGTTGAAGGCTGCCGAACTTCTTGGAAAGCGGTATGGCATCTATACAGACAAGGTTGAAGCGGATGTTGACATGGAATTAAATATCAACATTGATTATGGGGATAGCAATGAAAATTAAAAGATTTGCGATTGAGAGAATACCGATTGAGGTTGAATATGTAAGACCAATAGCAGGAAGGTTGTTTTTGCTATCTCATTTTCACAAGCTGATAAAGTATGTGAAAATACAACCGGTGATAAAAGATATTCCGGTGTGTAAACCTATTTATAGGTTATACATTCCGCAAATAGAGGTAAAAAAACATGATGGAAGATAAGACAGTTGAAATATTAGGAACACTAGACACAATTTTATATGAATCCGGTTTGTGGACGAACAGCGGCATTTCTGAAGCATGGGGCAGGGATGAAACAATCACAGATTTGATTGCTATTCAGTCACCAAAAATGTTCAAGGCATTCAAAGAAGCCGGTTGCCTATAGGGGGAGAAAATAGATGCTTAAAAGGCTTTTTTATACATTTTTCGATTATGACATCGTGGGCGAATACTATGAGTCATGCTTTGATAAAGAAAAAGGAATCAATGTGATGCAAAAGAAATATATTCGGAAGTATCACATCCGAAAAAGGCGGTGATTCGTTGTGAACATAAATGTTCAAATGAATCCCGGCTTCAGAGAAGTTGACAGGAGTCGGAAGCGTTACATTGTCATGAAGGGATCAGCAGGATCAGGAAAATCCGTTGATACCGCACAGAACTACATATTGCGCTTAATGCAGGACAAGGGCAGAAACCTTGTTGCAATGCGCAAGTCGGACATATCCAACAGGGACAGCACCTTTGCTGAATTGACAGGTGCGCTTTATAGGATGTTTGGCGATAAGTATGATAATTATTGGAAAATCAACAAATCACCAATGTCAATGACATTCAAACCGAATGGTAATCAGATCATTTTCCGTGGAATGAATGATGATCGGCAGCGTGAGAAACTGAAGTCAATCACGTTTCCGAAAGGAAAGTTGACAGATGTTTGGTTGGAAGAAGCAACGGAATTTACACAGGCAGATCTGGAAATTATTGACGATCGTTTGCGTGGTGAACTTCCAAAAGGACAATTTTATCAGATCAGAATGACCTTCAATCCGGTGAATAAGAATCATTGGATCAAGAAGGTCTTTTTTGATATTCCAGATGATAATGTGCTGACACATCACAGCACCTATCTTGGAAACAGATTTATAGATGAAGCATACAGACAACGTATGGAACGCAGGAAGATTGTTGATCCAGAAGGTTATCAGATATACGGACTCGGAGAGTGGGGAGAGATCGGCGGTTTGATCCTACACAATTGGGAGATTGGTGAGTGTTCCAAGAATCCTGCCGATTATGACGATTTTGCAATCGGTCAAGACTTCGGCTATAACCATGCAAATGCAATTCTTCCTCTTGGTATCAAGGATGATGTGATATACGTCACGCAAGAAATCTATGTATTTGAGAAGGACACCGCCGAGATTATTGATCTTGCAAAGGCTGCTGATATCCCAAGGAATAAGCAGATGTGGTGTGATTCCGCAGAGCCGGACAGAATCAAGATGTGGAAAAAAGCCGGATATAGCCGGGCAAGTGGTGTTGATAAAGGTGGATCACAAGGATCTGTCAAAGCGCAGATTGATTATCTGAAGCAGCACAAGATCGTAATTGATCCGTCTTGTGTGAATACGATCAAGGAAGCACAGCAATGGAAATGGAAAAGGGATGATAAAACAGGAGAATATCTTGATGAACCGGTTCCTTTCCAAGATGATGCAATGGCTGCATTGAGATATGGTGTCGAAGGATGGCGCAAGATGAATAAGTGGCTTATTTAATGAAAAATGAGGTAAAAGAAATGCTGACTACTGAAGAAATTGAAAGCATTATGCAAGAGGATCGAACCTCTGATAAGAAAAAATTTGCCAGACAGGGGCAGAGATATTATGACGGTGATCATGATATCAAGAAATACAGATTGTTTTACTACAACAGCGATGGAAAGCTTGTTGAGGACAAGACAAGAAGCAACATCAAGATTCCACATCCGTTTTTCACGGAATTGGTAGATCAGGCGGTGCAGTATATTCTTTCCGGGAAAGATGGCTTTGCGAAGTCTGATGATCCTTTATTGCAAAAGTATCTTGATGAATATTTCAATCAGAATGAAGATTTTACATCGGAATTGTCGGATCTGTTGACCGGCTGCATGAGCAAAGGCTTTGAATACATGTACGCATATAAGAATGAAGAGGATAAATTGTCATTCATGTGTGCGGATTCTTGCGGAGTTATCGAGGTACGAGATAAAGATACAGATGAAAAATGCTCCTATGTGATTTATTGGTATATTGATCGAATTGACAAGGGCAAAAAGGCAATCAAGCGCATTCAGGCATGGAATAGCGAAGAAGTCGGCTTCTTTGTGCAGGAGAATGAAGGTGCAGTTCAAATTGATGATTCGGAGCCGGTGAATCCAAGAAAACATATTTTGTATAAAAAGGCAGACGATAACAGCATTTATTGCAAGTCGTTTGGGTATATTCCTTTTTTTCGCTTAGATAACAACAAGAAGCAATTTAGCTGTCTTAAGACGGTAAAGGATCTTATTGATGATTACGATTTGATGGCAAGCAGCCTTTCGAACAATCTTGTTGATTTTGACACACCAATTCATGTAGTAAAAGGGTTTCAGGGTGATAATCTGGATGAATTACAACAAAACCTGAAAACTAAAAAAATGATCGGTGTAGATGATGATGGAGATGTTGATGTAAAGACTATCGATGTGCCATATAAAGCGAGACAGGCGAAACTTGATCTTGACGAAAAGAATATCTACCGTTTTGGAATGGGACTGAATACCGCCTGTTTAAAGGACACAACGGCAACCACAAACATTGCAATCAAGGCGGCATACTCGCTTCTGGATCTGAAGTGTTGCAAGCTGGAAATTAAGCTAAAGCAGTTCTTGCGCAAAATCTTAAAACTTGTGTTAGACGAGATCAACAGTATGGATGGAACTGATTATCGGTCAAATCAGGTTCGTTTTGAGTTCAAGCATGAAATCATGTCGAACGAACGGGAGAATGCGCAGAATAAGCTGACAGAAGCGCAGACACAGAAAACATTGATCAATACGTTGTTGTCACTTGCTGCACGTCTTGATAACGAAACACTGATGAAGAATATATGCGATGTTCTTGATATTGATTATGAGAAAATCAAAGATTTGCTTCCAGATCCGGATGAAGCGGAAAGTGATTTAAAGCGGACGCAGGACATTTTGAATGGAGTGAAGACAGATGAACCGGGAACAGAAGGAAGTACAACAGACGTTTCTTGACAGTGAGAAGGCTGTATTGAAGCGGCTTGAAGCAAATTATAAAGAAGCATTAACCGACATCAATGCCAAGATTGCATCTCTTCAATCAAGGGATGATGCAGATTTGCAACATGTAATTTATCAGGTGGAATACCAGAAGGCATTGAAAGTGCAGGTGCAGACCGTACTTGATCAGTTACATAACAACAATTTTGAAACTGTATCAGAATACCTTACAGAGTCCTACGAGGAAGGATTTGTTGGAACGATGTACGATCTGCAAGGTCAGGGGATTCCATTGGTATTCCCTATTGATCAGAAACAGGTTGCTATTGCCATACAGCATGAAACTAAGTTGTCGGAAGATTTATATACAAGGCTTGGGAAGGACACCAAGTTATTGTCAAAGCAGATCGCTACAGAGATCAGCAGAGGTATTGTTAATGCTGCCATGTATTCGGAAATAGCAAGAAATATTGCTGCATATGCCGGAATAAGCAAAAATAAAGCAATGCGAATTGCACGGACGGAAGCGCACCGGATTCAATGCAAGGCAACCGCTGATGCACAGTGGAAAGCCAAAGAAAAGGGCGCAGATGTGGTCAAACAATGGGATGCATCGTTGGATGATAAGACAAGAGACACGCACAGGCAGCTTGATGGTCAGATCAGAGAATTGGATGAAGTGTTCGAGGTACAAGGCAAGACGGCAATGATGCCGGGCGGCTTTGGTGATCCGGCTGAAGATTGCAATTGCAGATGTGCGCTGCTTCAGCGTGCAAGATGGGCGCTTGGTAATGATTATACAAAATGGTCACCAGATGCGCCGGTTTTGATTTCTGATGATGGCACCACACAATTTGTTAAGGTGGATGCAAAGTCTTTTACTGAATTCAAGGGGATATATAAGGATATTGCCGGACAAATGACCATGAACATGGAAAACAGAAATTCGAGCAATGTCCGATCCAATTCATATAAGTTTGATGTTCATGCGCCGAATATCAAAGATAAAAAAATAAGAAAAGCTTATGATGATTTCAATACGGTTCTGATGCAATCAGAAGGAAATGAAATGATGGTTAATCGGTTGATTATGGCAAGTGATATTGTTGAGTTCGTTGAAGATAATAATTTACAACCGGTATTTTCCTATATTTCTGATCAAGATATAATAAAATATAATTCGAAAGCCCCAAATTTCAACTTGTATGATTTGAATTATGTGCAGGCTCACGAACTGTCACATAGAGTTGATATGAAAGAAATTCATTCTTGGGATAATTCTTTATTTATGAGTGCTATTGAAAAATCAAGAAAAATTGTTCGGGATAATCAAGAATCGATTATTAAATGGTTTGAGCAAGGGGGAAAATATGAAAATGATGTTGCAATCTCTGATATTATAAGTGCATTATCAGATGCAGAGATGAATGAATTCCTGATTGCCGGGCATGGTAAGGAATATTGGGAGAAGGACGCAAGACATGTACCACTTGAAGTCTTTGCTAATTTAGCAAGCATTGACATTGTTGGAAATGATAGTAAAATTGAGTTTGAAACGATGTTTAAAGAGTTATTTGATACATATAAGGTGATGGTAAAATGACATTGATTGAATATTTACGGCAAGACAAAGAATTGATCCAAATGCGAAAAGAATGGAAGGAAAAAACAAATGATGCTTTTCCACTATTCAATAATGATGAATTTGGTGATATTGAATCGTACAAAGCGGCAATTAAGAATATGCTGAATAATATGTGAAAGCACTTTGCAGATGCAAGGTGCTTTTTTAGTGCAAAAAAACATGATTTATTAGACTATGGCAAAATGTAGTCCAATTATCACAAAAACAATGATCCAAAAGACACAGGCAGGAACTACTAGGGTATTGGGGTAGTTGGTGGAAAACGCAGTAAGTCGAAGGCGGGTAAGAGAGCGAAACCACAATTAAATAATTGATATTAAAGGCAGTCAAGTGGCTGTCTTTTTTATACGTCCAAAATAGGCTCATGACATTAAAACTGTGCTGAATAAGTCCCTGTGATAAGGCATTAAAACTGTCACGCATGCCGAAAATTTCCGGCATGGGAAAGGAAAACCATATGAAATTAGAGGAACTGTTAAAACCTGAACTGTATGCGCAGGTTAAGGCGGCAATTGACGAGCAGAATGCAAACGAACCGGACAAGCTGAAGCATGTTCGATATGCTGATCTGTCAGAAGGCGAGTATGTAAGTAAAAGCAAATTCGATACCGAGATCGAAAAGCTGAACAACGTCATTTCCGGCAAAGACACGGAATTAACCACAGCCAATGATCTGATTGGCGAACTTAAGAAAAGCACTAAGGGAAACGATGATATTCAAAGTAAGTTTGCTGACTATGAGAAGGAATCCGAGGACCTTAGACAGCAGCTTAAGGAAACCAAGCTGAATGCAGCCATTAAAGTTGCCTTGCTGTCCGAAAAGGCGGTTGATGTTGACTACCTCACTTTTAAGCTGAATGAAAAGCTGAATGAGAAAGGGCAGAAATTGGAACTTGATGAAAACGATGAGATCAAGGGATGGGATGATGCTATTGCAGGCTTAAAGACGCAGTTTCCGAAGATGTTTGAAACCGCATCAAATGATGGCGGTATGCAGCGTATGGATGATGGAAGGTTGCCTGGATCTGATGGTGATCGTGGCAGCGCAGAACCAAAGGACCTTGCTGAAGCACTTCAGCAGAAATATGAAAGCACACACACAGAGTAGAAAGGTGGAAAAATTATGGCATTTAAGTTAGAAGAAATGAAAGCCGGAATGTCCGACAAAGTAGCAGAGAAGGTTGTTGATATTTTCCTTAGAGAGTCAGAGATTCTTCAGATGCTTCAGTTTGATGATACTGTATCTCCGCAGGGGGGATCGACTATGACATATTCATATATGCAGAAGGTGCTGCCATCAACAGCAAATTTCCGTGCATTAAATGAAGAGTATGAACATTCCGCAGCGACAATGGTCAAGAAGTCGGCTGATCTGAAGATTTTCGGTGGTGAGTTCGACATTGATCGTGTACTGAAGAAAGCAGAAGGAAAGTTTAACAACATGGCTTGGCAGATGGAAGAGAAGATTCGTGCTGCTGTATCTCTGTTCCATTATACCCTTATCAACGGCAACTCTACATCGAACGCAAAGGAGTTTGACGGTCTTGACAAGATGCTTGCAGGAACAACGTCAGAACTCGGAACCGCAGCAAAAGTCGATTTGTCGACAATGACAGCATTAAAGGCAAATGCTGATGAATTCTATGAACTGCTTACAAAGCTGATTCGTAATACGGAAGCAGATGCTCTTTTGATGAACAGTGACATGATCACTAAAATCCAGACGGTTGCAAGAGTTCTGGGGTACAAAACAGAGTCAGAGGAAGCCTTTGGAAAGAAGGTTACAGTGATGGATGGTGTCCGTCTCATGGATATGAAGAATCACTACACAGTTGAAGGATCTGCACCAACGGCAAATTCTGTGGTTAAGCAGGGAATTTCAAGAACCATTGGTTCAGATTCGAGTGCAACAACCGGTCTTACTGACATTTATGCGGTCAAGTTCGATCTTAATGATGGATTCCATGCAGCCACGCTCTCCGGTAGTAAGGCAATTGATCAGTATCTTCCTGATTTTTCACAGCCGGGAGTTATCAAGAAGGGTGAAGTTGAGATGGTTGCCGCAACTGTTCTTAAGAATACAGCACATGCAGGTGTGTTAAGAAACATCAAGATTGCGTAAAGAAAAGGAGTAGTGAAGAATATGGGAAAAACATTTATTATCCACACAACAAATATTCCTGATTTCACAGGAATTGATGCAGGTAATGTTGCTTTTGCAAACGGAAAGGCAACAATCACAAATGCAAGAATGGCTGCTTGGTTTAGAGAGCATGAAGGCTATTCTGTTGAGGAAGTGGAAAGCACTCCGGCTTCTCCATTTGCAGGAATGAAGGTGGATGAACTGAAGGCATATGCGGTGGAACATAACATTGATCTTGGAAATGCAACCAAGAAGGAAGAGATTGTTGCCGTGATCAGCGCAGCAAGTAACACAGCAGCCAATGCGTAGGGGTGGAATTGCATGATTTTGTCAGTTGAAGAATTTAAAAAACATGTAGCCACCGACATTGATGATCAAGTGCTTGAAAGCAAACTTCAGGCACTTGAAATGTTGATCAGGAAGTACACCAATAATAATTTTCAAAACAGACGTATCAGATCTGTATGTGAATCTTATGGTGGAAACAGCCTGATCGACATTTCCCCATATATAAGGGTAGGTGACACCGTGCAGCTTTCAGAGTCGATCAATGAAGGGGTTTGCGTTGTTAAATCCGTTGATGGAATAACCGCAATTGTTGATAAGGATTTGATTTCAGAAAAAAGCGTACTTGTCACCAAGATTGAATATCCGGTTGATATTAAACTTGGTGTTATAAATATGATGAAATGGGAAATCGAAAACCGTGATAAGGTAGGAATACAGTCTGAAACAATCAGTCGGCATTCTGTGACCTATTTCAACATGGATGGCAACAATTCTATCATGGGATTTCCAAAGTCGCTGCTTGGCTTTCTGAAGCCTTACAAGAAGGCGAGATTCTAAGGGGGATTTGATATGATCGGTGGAAATATTATTGCAGCATTACAGATCTGCAGCACTGAAAAAAATGAAATCGGTGAAGCTGTAAAAATGTGGAATACTGTAAATGAAATCAAAGGATTTCTCGATTTGACTTCCGGCGATTCAAAGCATGATACATACAATGCCAAAATTCAGGAATCAACACATGTGTTTATTACTGATTGGATTCCTTTGGATGCTTCTGTAAAAGCGGAAAACAGCCGCTTAGTTGTTGATGGGGAATGGTATGATGTTATGCTGATTGACGATCCTATGAACCTTCACAAGCAGCTTGAAATCTATTTGCAATACAGAGGTGGTCAGAATGTCAGTACAGTTTCAGGATAATTCGGCAAAGGTGAAGGATGCATTGAACGATGCAACAAAAGCTTGGCTGTATGAAGCGGCCGGAGAGATGGAAGCACAGGTCAAGCGAAACACCAAAGTTGGAACAGGTCAATTGAAAAACTCATGGACTTATAAAGTGGATGAATCCAAGGGTGAAGCCACAATTGGAAGTCCGCTTGAAAACGCCATTTGGGAAGAATTCGGAACCGGACAATATGCACTTCATGGTGACGGAAGGAAAACACCTTGGGTATACAAGGATGATAAGGGCAATTGGCACAGAACAACCGGAAAACAGCCACGAAGGGCATTGAATAATGCTTATATTACCTTGAAGAGTTCGCTGCAGGCAAGACTTGAACAAGTGTTGAAAGGATTGTAAATATGACAAAGGCGGCATTGGGATTTGTAAATGATGTAATGGAATCGGCAAAAATTCCGTATGAATTTATGGAATTTAAATCTGATATCCGGTCAATTCCGGCATATTGGGTTGGTTCGTATGCTGAAGAACCGACACCAAATGAAGATGGAATGGAGAAAACGCAGTTCATTCTGACCGGAACCGGAAAGGAAAATTGGTCGGTACTTGAACAGCAGAAAGAAAAAATTAAAGAAATATTCCCGGAAATTTGGGGAAAAACGGCAATTCTTGACAATGGATCTGGAATTGCCGTTTTTTATGAAAATGCATTTCCTGTCCCAACAGGGGATGAATTTTTAAAGAGATTACAAGTGAATTTAGTCGTTAAAGAATGGAAGGTGAAATAATATGGGAAATTGGTCAGAATTTGCTGTTTCTGGTGTATCAGCAGACACACCATACAATATTATGCTTGGAGCAGGAACCTTGTATAAAAATCTTACATACTCCAAGGAAAATAAAAAGTGGTCCGGTACGATTCTTGGTGCATCTTCTGGTGGTAATAAACTTTCAATTAAGCCGGAGATCACAACCATTGAGGTTGATGGGGTTACGGTTGAAGCGAAAGGCTTATCACAGAAAACCGGTGAGACGGCGCAGATCGAAGTAAACATGATCGAGATCACAAAAGATTTTCTGAAATCAACGGTGATCGGTCAGGAAGGAACATCGGAAGATGAAAGATTCGATGTGATCGAGTCAAAAGAGCATATTGAAGAAGACGATTATATCGAAAATCTTGCATTTGTTGGATTTAAGACAAATGGAAGTCCGATCATTGTGCTTTTTGAATATGCGATTTGCACTGATGGTCTGGAATCAGAACATAAGAATAAAGAAGCGGCTGTGGTGCCTGCAACATATAAGTGTGTTGCAAATCTTGTAGAGGGTGGCACTACAAACAAGCTGCCATATCACATTTATGTACCAAAAACATCTGCAACACAGATCACACAGACAGCGCAGGCTGAAGAGTAGGATCACAATTCAGATATAAAAAGGAGATTGAGCAATTATGAATGATACGATTGTAAATACAGAAGTTAAATCCGAGGATGTGCAGGCAGAAGAAGCAAAGGTGTATGAGTTAAGACCATTGGTTGCTTCTGACATGGGATCTATTTGTAAAATCATCACGGCGATTGGCATCCGTCAGTTTAAGGAGTGCTTTAATGTTGATCAGCTTTTGGAAGATATGGAAGGCAAAGAAGAAAAGGAAATCAACCTTGAAAAGATTGGTTTTAATGTGGTTTTTGATATTGCCGGAATTATCATTGCGAATATTCCGAAGGCAGAAGGCGAGATTCAAGCATTTCTTGCTTCGCTTACCGGTCTGAAACAGCAGGAAATCAAAAATATTCCGTTTGCTGATTATGGCGAAATGATCATTGAGGTTGTCACAAAAGAGGAATTTCAGGATTTTTTCAAACGTGTCATGAAATTGTTCAATCGATAGGATATATCAGATTTATGGATTTACTGTCACAGAGATATGCAAATCCATATTTGATTTTAGATGATTTTATTCGATCTAAACAGCTTCATGAATTCGCAACGGAAACAATGCGCATTATTGCGGAAGAAAAAACAAGTAAGACCAGATGGGAATACTATTTGCACAAGGTTTTTGATATGACATATGAAGAATATCTGAATGCGTGTGAAACTGATCAGAAACCGCAAAAAGAACAAGTAATGAAAAAGGAAGAGGCGGTTGAAATAATCGCTTCATCAAAGTGTATATTAGACAATTTTAATATGTAAGTTGTAAAAAAATTAGGCTCCCGGTGCAGTGTGTGGGAGCCTTTTTAGTGTGTATAAAGGGGGTGAACCCTTTGGAACTATTTAAGTTATTCGGAACGATCGCAGTAAATACCGGTGATGCCGAAAAATCAATTGATAGTATATCGCAAAAGGCGAGCAAATTAGGCGAGTCTTTGCAAAATGTCGGATCAAAAGTCACAGGGGCAGGAAAAACGCTTTCGGCAGGCTTAACAGTGCCGCTTACGGCATTGGGAACAGCAGCGGTAAAAACATCGGCAAATTTTGAAGATGGAATGCTGAAAGTACAGTCATTAACCGGTGCTTCTGATGCCGATTTCAAAAAATTAACAAAAACAGCAAAGCATTTTGGCGAGACAACTGCTTGGTCAGCTTCAGACGTAGCTGATGCAATGGGATATATGGCATTGGCAGGTTTCGATACAAATGAAATTATTGAGTCAACAAGTGGTATGTTGTCGCTTGCATCTGCTTCAGGTGAGGATCTTGCAACCGTTACTGATATTTTAACGGATTCTATGACTGCATTCGGGGATAGTGCGAGTGATGCTGATAGATATGCGGATGTTCTTGCAACTACGCAGGCAAAATCAAACACTACAGTTGGATTGCTTGGCGAATCCTTCAAGTATGTTGCACCACTTGCCGGATCATATGGTTATAAACTTGAAGATGTATCTACTGCACTTGGAATGATGGCAAATGCAGGTGTTAAAGGATCCATGTCAGGTACTGCACTTTCAAGCATCATAACAAGACTTGGAACTAACACAAGCGGTGCACGGGATGCCATTGAAGCATTGGGTGTTTCTTTTTACAATCAGGATGGAACTGCAAGAAATTTGTCTGATGTTCTCGTTGATATGTGTGATGCAACAAAGGGCATGACGGTTGAGCAGAAGGCTTCATTTGCTTCTACGGTGGCAGGTGCAGAAGCACAAAAGGGACTTCTTGCAATCTTGAATCAGGGATCAGGTGCATATCGTGATTTGCAGTCGCAGATAACAAGCTGTGACGGCGCAGCTTCTAATATGGCTGATAATATGGAATCTGGTCTTGGTGGTTCTATCCGAAGCCTTAAGTCTGCAATTGAAGGTGTTATGATCACAGTAGGTGAAAAATTGGCACCGTATATCAAGAAGGCTGCTGACAAAATCAAAGAATTTTGTGCATGGTTCCAGAGCCTTGACAGCGCAACGCAGGACAACATTGTAAGGATCGGCTTGTTGGTTGCTGCAATAGGTCCGTTGCTTATTGTGGTTGGCAAAGTGATCACTTTCGCCGGTAAGGTGGTTGGATCATTCCAGACAATTGCAACCGGTGTTGGAACACTCATGCAGGTTGGTGGAAAACTTAGTGGTGGAATCACTAAGGTTGTAGGACTCGGTGGAAAATTTGTTACAGCAATTAGTGCGGTGAATCCTGTTGTATTGATCGTAATTGCAGCAATTACTGCATTGGTGGCAATTGGTGTTGCACTGTATAAGAATTGGGACTCTATTAAGGAGCATGCCGGTAAGGTTTGGAATGGCATCAAAACGAAATTGACATCTGTGGCTAGTAAAATAGAAACTTCTGTCACGGATTCGTTTACAAAACTTAAAGACAATGTAATTGAACGAGTCAATGGAATAAAAACATCTGCTTCGGATACTTGGAATGGAATAAAGTCTTCGGTTACAACCGCAGCCAAGAATATAAAAACGTCAGTGACAAATGCGTTCACAGGTTTGAAGAATAATGTGTCAAGCATATTTAAAGGTATTAAGTCGGTTGCAACAAGTGTTTGGAATGGTGTCAAGTCTGCCATTACGAAGCCTGTTGAAGCTGCAAAAGATACTGTGAAGAAAATGATTGACAAAATCAAAGGGTTCTTTAAATTTGATTGGTCATTGCCAAAGCTTAAGCTTCCACATTTCAAGATTGATGGCAGCTTCAGTCTGAATCCACCTTCAGTGCCGCATTTTGCAATTGATTGGTACAAGAAGGCAATGGATGATCCTATGCTCATGACACAGCCTACAGCATTTGGAATTAACAAGAATGGTCAGATCATGGCAGGTGGTGAAGCAGGATCAGAGGTTGTAAGCGGAACAGATAAACTGATGCAGCTGATTTCAGCAGCGGTTGCTTCACAGAATGCAAGATTGGAAGATACAGTTCAAAAAATCCTTGATTTTATGGTACAGTACATGCCGCAGATGGCAAATATGCAGCTTGTGATGGACTCGGGTGCTGTTGTCGGTGAGTTGGCACCGGGAATGGATGCGGCATTGGGGAAAATGGCAAAAAGGCGTGAAAGGGGTGTCAAATCATGATCGGAGTTACATTTGGAGATAAACATTCATTTGATGATTTTGGGATTTATCTGACATCCAAAACGATAAATCCACCGGAACCGCAGACAAATACTATTTCTGTTCCGCTTCGTGATGGTTCCATTGACCTGACAGAATCATTGACAAATGATGTGAAGTACAATGATCGGAAGATTGACATGACATTCAGTGTGGTTCATCCGATGGAACAGTGGTCTGATAAGGTGTCTGAAATCGAAAACTATCTTCACGGAAAGCGAATGAAGGTGGTGTTTGATGATGATGCTAATTATTATTACATAGGCAGACTGAAGGTGAATGAATGGTCTTCTCAAAAGAGCATCGGAAAACTTGTGATTGAATGTGTTGCTGATCCGTACAAGTATGATATTCAGGATGATTGGCTGTGGGATCCATTTGATTTTGAAAATGGATATATCAGTGAATCGGAGAATATCCCGGTATCAGGAAGCACAACGGTTGTTATAGTCGGGAAGCGCAAAAAGACCTATCCAACAATCACAGCATCATCGGCAATGACTGTTGCATATAATGGTGCAACATATAATCTTACTGAAGGAATCAACAAGCTGTATGACATGATCCTGGATGAAGGCGAAAACACGTTGACATTCAGCGGATCAGGCAGCGTGTTGATAGAGTATACAGGGGGAAGCCTATAATATGTATAAGGTATTATGTGATAATGCTTTGATGTACGATCCAAGAATTGAAGAACTTGCGTTGATCAATCCGGTTGTTGAATTGGAAGAGAACAAGGCCGGTTCTTTTTCATTTAAGATGCCACCTGATCATCCGTTGTATTCTTCCGTGAAAAGAAGAAAATCGGTGATACAGGTGTATCAGGATGATGATCTGATATTCAGCGGAATGTGCATTGAAGTTGATACAGATTTCTATAAACAGAAGGATGTCTATTGTGAAGGTGAATTGGCATACCTGAATGATTCTGTTCAAAGACCGAAACGATACCAGAGTGTAAGTGTCAGAGGACTTCTTGAGACCTACATTGCAAATCATAATGCACAGGTGGAAGAAGAGAAGCGGTTTACAGTCGGAATGGTTACGGTCACGGATAACAATGACTATATTTACTGCTACACCAACATGAACAGCACGATGCAGGAACTGAAGGAAGACTTGGTTGATGACCTTGGTGGTTATTTCAGGATCCGGCACAAAGATGGTGTCAAATACATTGATTACCTTGCGGATAGCATGAACACGAATTCACAGGTGATCCGGCTTGGTGAAAATCTGATTGATTTCAAGTCAAACATTGATTCAAGCGAGATTGCAACAGCAATTATTCCGCTTGGTAACCTTCTTGAAGAAGAAGTTGTTGAAGGTTTGCAGACAAGACTGACTATTGAAGCGGTGAACGACGGGAAAGATTACGTGTACAGTCCGGAAGCTGTTGAAAATTTTGGATGGATTTATGCAACCGTCACATGGGATGGTGTAACAACAGCAGCGGCATTAAAAAGTAAGGGGCAGAAGTATCTGTCTGATATTCAGTTTGAAAACATGGTCATTGAAGCAAAGGCAATTGATCTGCATCTTATGGATCCGAAAACAGAGCGGTTCAAAATTTCTGATCAGATCAGGGTTGTATCAAAGCCACACGGACTTGACCGATATTTCAGACTTACAAAGCAGACAATCAACATCTGTAATCCTGAAAATGATGCCATCACGCTTGGCAAGGATGAAAGACTTTCCTTGTCTGCAAAGACTGCCGCCGTAAATGACGAAATAAAGAAAGCCATTGAGAATATTAAGCCTGCAAGCCAAATCTTGAATCAGGCAGTTGAGAATGCCACACAGCTGATTGCAAATGCAATGGGTGGATATGTTGTGAAGAAAAATGATGAACTTCTTATCATGGACACGAACGACACCAAGACTGCAACAAAGGTGTGGCGGTGGAACATCAATGGACTTGGCTATTCTTCAAATGGCTATAATGGACCGTATAGCACCGCATTGACGATGGATGGAAGATTTGTCGCTTCGGCAATTACTTGTGAAGGCTTGGAAGTCGGCAAGAATGTCAAGATGGGTGCAAATGCTAAGATCAGTTGGGAAAACGTAACCGGGACATCTGGTGTTGCGGAAAAAAGAGATATACCAACCAAAACATCTGATTTGGAGAATGACAGCAAATATCAAACTCAAACGCAGGTCACAGAGATCACCAAGGATACCATCAAAACTTCAAAGTTTTCATGTGATCAGTTGGAAGGTGGAACGATTGATGCAAAATTGCTGACTGCTTTGGTGATTCAGACTGTATGGAATGATATCACTGACTATGTAAAACTTGAAGATGGTTCCATCAATATTTATAATACCGAAAAAGAAAAAATCATGACAATCAACCGATCCGGAATTGCTTTTGTTCATGGCGGCATTGAAGCATTGAATATGTCTTTGTCCGGTGAAACGGGAGCAGGAACGAGTGGACCAAGAGGATTAGATTTCTTCGTTAATTTTGTTGCTGATTATATCGGATGGACTGCCACACCTGATGCAAACCAAGAACATAAGCCAAAATGGGTATATGAAAGAACAGGCGGTTCTGATTTTGGATATGATGCAGACACCTTGAATGCAGGATGTGACATTGATTGTCATGGCAAGGCAATCAAGAATGTTGCTGTATCAGGTGAAGTCAATGTGAAAAAGGATGTGGAGTTTTCATTTGAAGAAGGAACTACGATTGATACCAAAGGTGCAACCTTGACCAATGTAAAAATTGACGGTGGTTTCTCAGGCTTTATAAATCCACAATCAGGAAATACGATAGTGGTTCAAAACGGTATTATCGTAAGTGGATGAGGAAGGAGAGTATACAAATGGCAAATATATCTGATCTACTTAACAAGATTAAATCAGCACGATATGGAAGGGATGTGCGATCTGCAATCTATGATTCCATTGATGCTATGAACATAGAATCAGCAAATGCATATGATGCAGCTATAACAGCACAGAATTCAGCGCAGGCTTCGGCAAAAGCCGCAAGTGGATCTGTAACAAGTGCTACAGAAGCGGCAATCAATGCTAAGAAATATTCTGATTCAGCAAAACAATATGCAGAATCGGCTTCAGTGGCAATCCAAGCCGCATATGATACGAAAACGACAACGGACAAGCATATCACAAATGCGGTTGATGCACCGATGATGGTGACGAAGTTCACGAAGAATCTGTTGAATCCGGCATTGGTAACAACGACTTCTAATGGTGTGACCTGCACGAAAAATAGTGATGGGACATATACATTGAATGGTACAGCTACTGCTAGGACATTTTTTAATATTAATAGTAATATACCTATTATAAAGGGAGTTGCATATAAGGTTGTATGTATTCGAGATGAAGATATTGATCCAGGAAAATTTTTAAGTTGTGTCAGAAGGAAAGCTACATCTGCAGAATATATATTTAATAATGGAACATTTATAGCAGACACAGATTTGTGTTGGTTATGGATAGAAGTCGAAAAAGATAAAACCATGAATAATGTAACAATAAAACCAATGTTAACCACCGATCTTGAAGCTACCTATGATGATTATGTTCCATCTTCCGGTTATGAGATCAAGACTTGCGGAAAGAATTTGCTGAATATAAAAAAAGTAACATATAGTAATCTTCCGGATATGTCATGTGTTATAAATGATGATCAGTCAATTATTCTTAATGGCACAAGTATTGATAATATAGGTGATATATATTTTAATACGTCGTATTTTACCTTTGAGAAAGGGAAAAAATATATATTCAGTGTTGATGAATTAAAAGATAAAATATCAATTAGATTTAGGCTATTTGGTGGATACACATCAAAAATAGTTTTGTCAACAACAAATGCGTTTGATGTTTTTGTTCCAACCGAAAATATCACTTTATACTTAAGTATTAACTTTGGTGGAAAAATAACCGTGAATAATCTGCTAATTCATATACAAATTGAAGAGGTTGAAAATGATGTGATAAATCCATCGACTTATGAACCTTACAAAGAATCCACGGTTCAGATCATACCAACAACCGATGTACCACTTTTTGACTTGAAATCTTTCGATGGCGAAACAAACATCATTAGTCCAGGCAATGTGGAAGTATCACATGCACTCACTGGCACCGGAAAATATGTCATGCAGAACATGAAAGATATTAGTGATATAAAGGCAGCAATTGTTGCATCAGGCAGCACCACAGAATAGAAAGGAAGGTACAAAGACATGGCTTTTAGTTTACACGATTTCATTTTAACAACAATTCTTTGAATGGTTCACGTTGAGCCGGACTATAAGGTGCGTGAGTATGCGCTCGGATGGTATCAGAAAGGCGTGTTGAAGGAAGAGAACCTTCAGACAGTCGATACTAAGCTTGCAGAGCCTGTCCCGGGACCAATCGCAGATCCGGATCCTGGGGAAACGGCAGATACTTCTGAAGCCACAGAGGATCAAACGGATGCAACAAACACACGTGATGAATCTTCAGCGGATGATGATGTGTCAACCGCCGGATCAGAAGCAATCACGGAATAATTTCATAGCAGGTATTAGAAAGCATCTTCCCTGGAAGGTGCTTTTTTAATATAAAAATGTAAAAGAAAGGATGGATGGGGAATGGAAGCACTTATTGCCGCAGGGGCATCAATTACAGTTGGTGTCCTTTCTTTGGTTGGTGTGATCATCACCAACAGTAACAGCAACAGAAAAATTGAACACAGATTGGAAACAGCGCAGGCGGTGACAGATTGCAAGATTGATGAATTGGCAAGGGAAGTTCGGGAACACAACAACTTTGCAAAGCGTATGCCTGTTGTAGAAGAACAAATCAAGGTGATCAATCACAGATTGGCAGATTTAGAACAGAAAGGTTAAAAGGGTGAAAGATATGGAGTTATTTATTCAGAACATTACATTGATTGTTGCAATTATTGGCGTGCTTGCGTTTATGGTTTCGGTCATTACACAGGTGTTCAAGGGGGTTGGTGTACTTTCTAAAATTCCGACAGACTTGCTTGTGTTTATCCTGTCCATCGGACTTACTGTGATCGCATTTGTTGCCTATATGCAGTACGTTCAGCAGGTGATCCTGTGGTATATGATCATTGCGGCTATTTTGGCAGGCTTCATTGTAGCATTCGTTTCAATGTACGGTTGGGAAAAGCTTAATGATCTGTGGAAGAGATATGATAATGACAAGAGCAAAAAGGATGGTGACAGATAATGAAAATCAATGTACATGCCGGGCATAATCCGGATGGAAAGATTGCTTGCGGCGCTGTAGGCGTTATCAAAGAATCCACCGAAGCAAGAAAAGTAAAGGACAATGTGATCTCAATGTTAAATAGCCTTGGACACACTGTATATGATTGCACGGTAGATGATGGTACAAGTCAGGCGAATGTGCTTACAAAGATTGTATCACTGTGCAATGCGCACGATGTTGATCTTAATGTGTCCATTCACTTCAATTCCGGTGCAGGTGACAAGAAGGGCAACGGAAAGACAACCGGATCAGAAGTGCTGATTTTTTCCGCAACATCCGGTGCGAAGAAGTATGCAGAAAAAATCTGTAAGTCGATTGAAGCACTTGGATTCAAAAACCGTGGTGTAAAGGTGCGCCAGGATTTGTATGTGTTGCGCAAGACAAACGCACCTGCACTGTTGGTTGAGTGCTGCTTTGTGGATGATGCAGACGATGCGAAGCTGTACGATCCGGAGAAGATGGCAGCCGCCATTGTCGAAGGCATCACAGGGCAGTCTGTGAGCGTGCAGGACAGCAATACAGAGAAAAAAGTGTACAAGGTGCAGTGTGGAGCATTCAGCAAGAAAGATGGCGCAGAAGCGCTTCAGAAGAAGCTGAAGGCGGCAGGCTTTGAAGCAACAATTGTGAAAGGTTAAAGTAAAGGGGGAAGGTTTAAGGGCCTTCCCTTTTTTTCATTGTTGAAACAAGTGTTTTGTCGATTATGTCAATAGAAACGTGCCACAATATGCCATATAGTGATAAAAAGGATGGTGGATGATATGGGATTGTTTAATAGAAAGCTGAAAAAAGAAAAGATTGCCGCAAAAAGAATAAATTGTGTAGGTGAAAGCATGGATCAACTTGATAAAGATGGGAACCTTCCTTTTGGTTGGGTGGTACACAATCAAAAGTATGTTGATATGATCGAAAACGATATTCAACCATTTAGGAAAGCAATACTTGATGCTGATACAGACATTCAAAAATATGCAGCATTGAAATCTTTTTTGCTTTTCTTACAGGATGGGAAAAAACATTATTACGAAATCAGTCCGTGTGTTGGAAAGTATTTTGAAGAATATATTTGCGGATCAATGGAAGCAAAGCAGAGAAAAGAAGCTTTCATTAAAATTGAATGTAAATTAAAAGGGAAAGAGTAAATAGATCCCTTTCCCTATATTATCAGTATTTGTTTTAATATCTAACGTTCATGAGCCTATGAACTTGCACATCTTGAAATGATCGGTGCAATTGTGAGACAGCTTACCAGGGGCTTGTCAGCCAAAGAACTTGAAGCGGCAGGCTTTGCACCTTATTATATCGATCACACCGCTGCTGTATGGCCACAGGCTGCCGGAGGCGTTCCGTTTAATGCCTGCGAATTCCAGTGCAGCGGTGATGCGATCGCCGATCTTGTGGAGGATATGGCTGCGGATGGTACGACTGCATAAGAACAACAAAGCCGGAAACCCCTATAAACACTACATTTTTTGTAGGACAAGTTTTTTCCGGCTGCGTTCTTATAAGGACAACTTGCAGCCAAAACAGATAGGACAAGCCCCCTCCAAACAGAATAACGTACCGCACAGGCGGCGTTACCTTATCCCAACCGGGAAACAAGGAACGCCGCTATTTTTTTACCCTCATGTTACGCAGTAGGGGCAAAAAGAGCCTTACTACACAAGGCTTTGCGGGTGCGGTTTTCACCGGGTAAGGGATTGAACCTAAACCCTCAAAATCGCTGTTCTACTGCGTAACAAATATGCAGCAAAGGAGTTGATGAAGCTATGGCAGTTTTTCGCGTGGAGAGAAACACAGGATATACGGTTATGAGCAACCACCATTTACGCAACAAAGAACTTTCCCTAAAGGCAAAAGGGCTGTTATCGCAAATGCTGTCCTTGCCGGAGGATTGGGACTATACTCTTGCGGGACTGTCCTATATCAACCGGGAAAAAATCGACGCTATCCGCGAAGCTGTCCGGGAGCTTGAAAGAGCCGGATATATTCAGCGTTCAAGGGAGCGCGACGAGAAAGGACGCTTGCGGGGAACTGATTACATCATCTATGAGCAGCCGCCTAACTTGGATTTACCTACATTGGAAAATCCAACATTGGGAAATCCTACATTGGAAAATCCTACGCAGGAAAAACCTACGTTGGAAAATCCAATGCAATTAAATAAAGATATACAAAAGACTGACTTGCCAAAAAAAGAAAAATCAAATACGGATTTATCAAATAACCATTCCATTCCTATCCTTTCCCCTAACCCCTCTCCTTTGAGGGAAGAAACGGCAGAGCCGGAACGGAAAGGAACGGAAGCGGCAGACGCATACAGCGTGTATGAGGAAATCATCAAGGACAATATCGAGTATGAGCATTTTATCAAGCATACCGACATCGACAGGGAACGCTTGGACGAGATTGTGTCCCTTATCCTTGAAACAGTCTGCACCAAACGAAAGACAATCCGTATCGCCGGGGACGATTATCCGGCAGAGCTTGTCAAAGCAAAGTTTATGAAGCTCAACAGCAGCCACATTGAATTTGTCTTTGACTGCATGAAAGAGAACACAACGAAAATCCGCAACATCAAGCAATATCTGAAAGCGGTACTTTTCAACGCACCCAACACCATTGATAGCTATTACACCGCCCTTGTCAACCACGATATGTACGGCGACTATTAAAAAACAGGAGGATTTTAATATGGCACAGAAAACAGGAGCTTTGATTTTTGATGAAACGGCAGACCGTTATGACATTCGCTTTGACCTTAACGACTACTACGGAGGATTGCATTGTGGGGATTGCTTTGAAGTATTTGTACGCGGCAAATGGAAGCCGACCCGCATGGAGTACGGGGACAACTGGTATCTTGTGGGTGTGAGGACTTCGGATTTGAATGGGCTGCGGGTGCGTATCTAAAGGCGGCATGAAAAATGTACGCCTTATTTTTATGCCCCGAAGCGGCATACCACCCTAACAAAACCACGAAAGGAGGGATTTCATGCAAGATGAAGTCAACGAAAAAGTCGTATCTTTAGCAATCAAAACATCTAAGCTGACCGCCGAAGTGCTGCAAAAGGCTATGAAAGCCCTGCTTGCCAAAGGCAAAGGGCAGCTAACCAAAGCCCCGCATGGGAAAATCACTATGCGGCAGCTTATGAAACCGGGAGAAAAGGTTTCCAACATTGAGATTACCGACCAAAATATTAAAGCCTTTGACCCTATCGCAAGGAAAAACGGGCTTGATTACAACATCAAGAAGATTGAGAACGGCAAGCCGCCGACCTACCTTGTGTCTTTTCGGGGCAAGGATATTGACGTTATGACCGAAGCGTTCCGGGAATTTACCGCAAAGAAATTAGGCAGGGATAAAAAGCCCTCTATCCGCAAGCTGCTTTCCACTCTGAAAGACAAGGCGGCAGCTCTGAACGCACAGAGGGACAAAGTGAAGAAAAAGGACAGGGAGGTATCGCTATGAAGCCGGAACTTAAAAAGTTGCTTATCCTAAATGCCCCCTATCTGCTCTTTGTCTATCTCTTTGACAAAATCGGACAGGCGGTGCGGCTCTCTCCGGGAACTGACCTTTCCGGCAAGGTGCTTTCCCTTGCAGACGGCTTTTCCGCTGCTTTTGCAAACCCGCTTCCGAGTTTTGCCCCTATGGATTTGCTTATCGGTATTGCGGGGGCTGTCCTTATCCGGCTTATGGTGTACTTCAAAGGCAAGAACGCGAAGAAATATCGAAAAGGTATCGAATACGGTTCTGCCCGTTGGGGCAACACCGAAGATATAAAGCCCTACACCGACCCGGTATTTCAAAATAACGTGCTGCTAACACAGACGGAACGGCTTACCATGAACAGCCGCCCGAAGCAGCCGAAGTATGCAAGGAATAAAAATATCCTTGTTATCGGGGGAAGCGGCAGCGGCAAAACGAGATTTTTCGTGAAGCCCAACTTAATGCAAATGCACTCAAGCTACGTTGTAACCGACCCGAAAGGAACGGTTTTAGTCGAGTGCGGGAAGCTCTTACAGCGCGGCGGGTATCGGATAAAGGTGCTGAACACGATAAACTTTAAGAAATCCATGCGTTACAATCCCTTTGCCTATCTCCGCAGCGAAAAAGACATTTTGAAACTGGTAAATACCTTGATTGCCAACACCAAAGGGGACGGGGAAAAAGCCGGGGAGGATTTTTGGGTAAAATCGGAACGGCTCTTTTACTGCGCCCTTATCGGCTACATTTGGTACGAAGCCCCGGAGGAAGAAAAGAACTTCACGACGCTGCTTGAAATGATAAATGCCAGTGAAGCCCGCGAGGACGACCCGGAATTTCAGTCCCCCGTTGACCTCATGTTTGAACGGTTGGAGGAAAAAGACCCGGAACACTTTGCCGTCCGGCAATATAAGAAATTCCTGTTATCTGCGGGAAAGACACGAAGCTCTATTCTCATTTCCTGCGGTGCGCGGCTTGCCCCTTTTGACATTAAGGAGCTGCGCGACCTTATGGAAACCGACGAAATGGAGCTTGACACCATAGGCGACCGCAAGACCGCCCTGTTTGTTATCATCAGCGACACCGACGATACTTTTAACTTTGTCGTGAGTATTCTTTACACGCAGCTTTTCAATCTCCTTTGCGACAAGGCAGATGATGAATACGGCGGCAGGCTGCCCGTCCATGTGCGCTGTCTGTTAGACGAATTTGCAAATATCGGGCAGATACCGAAGTTTGAAAAGCTCATAGCCACCATACGAAGCCGGGAAATCTCCGCGTCGATTATCTTACAGTCGCAAAGCCAGTTAAAGGCAATCTATAAGGACAACGCCGATACCATAGTCGGCAACTGCGACACCACCCTTTTCTTGGGCGGCAAGGAGAAAACCACCCTCAAAGAAATGTCGGAAATCTTGGGGAAAGAAACCATTGACAGCTTCAACACTTCCGAGAACCGGGGGCGCGAGGTATCGCATGGGCTGAACTATCAGAAGTTAGGCAAGCAGCTTATGACGGAAGATGAAATAGCAGTCATGGACGGCGGGAAATGTATTTTACAGCTTAGAGGGGTGCGCCCGTTCTTCTCTGATAAGTACGACATTACAAAGCACCCCAACTATAAATATCTTTCCGACTATGACAAGAAAAATACTTTTGATATGGAAAAGCATTTAAGGCGCAGACCCGCCCTTGTGAAGCCGGACGAAGCATTTGACTACTACGAAATCAGCGAAAGCGATTTGCAGGAGGACACCGACCATGAATAGACGTATCAGAAAGAAAAAGGACAAGAAAATCACAGAAGCCATAAACGGGCTTGTTTCGATTGCTGAACGACGGGAACAGCAGCGGCAGGCTGCTATCCGGCAATTTGTGAAACGGTGTGAAGCCCTGTATGAGCAGCAGCGAAAAGAAAGGAGGAATTGACGCAGTAACAAAGAAAAAGACAACTTGCATGATACGCGCCCCTACAAAAATTCCTATCGCCCACACTGACAACTGAATACCGCCGCGCGGCAGACACTTACGCAGCGCGGGGACTTATGACCGCGGCAGTTTGAAAACTGACCGCCGTTTTTTATACCCTTTTACGGGGCAAGCCGCATTTGCGGCAGAAAGGAGTTTTATGGAATTTTTCAACAGCGCAATCGGCGTATTACAGACTTTGGTTATCGCTCTTGGAGCAGGACTTGGCATTTGGGGCGTTATCAATCTCTTAGAGGGATATGGAAACGACAATCCGGGCGCAAAATCACAGGGCATTAAGCAGCTCATGGCAGGCGGCGGTGTTGCCCTTATCGGCACTATCCTTGTACCTCTGCTTTCCGGCTTGTTCGGTTAAGCGCGGGTAGCTGCCTATGCAGAGCATACTTGACGCGATTAACGAATGGATAAAGGAAATCCTTATCGGAGCGATAAACGGTAATCTGTCAACTATGTTCGGGGACGTAAACGAAAAAGTCGGGACTATCGCAAACGAGGTAGGACAGACCCCGCAAGGGTGGAACGCCAACATTTTCAGCATGATACAGAGCCTTTCTGAAAATGTAATCGTCCCGATTGCGGGGCTTGTCATTACCTATGTCCTATGCTACGAGCTAATCAGCATGGTAACGGAAAAGAACAATATGCACGACATAGAAACATTCATGTTCTTTAAGTGGATATTCAAAGCCTTTGTCGCGGTGTTTATCGTAACCAACACGTTCAACATCACAATGGCGGTCTTTGATATGGCGCAGCATATCGTTTCCGGCGCAGCGGGGGTTATCGGCGGCGATACGAATATCGACGTTGCCGAAGCTCTTGCCGCCATGCAGGAGGGGCTTGAAGATATGGAAATCCCCGAACTGCTCTTACTTGTGCTTGAAACAAGCCTTGTGAGCCTTTGCATGAAAATCATGTCTGTACTGATAACCGTTATCCTATACGGCAGAATGATAGAGATTTACCTTTACTGTTCGGTATCGCCTATTCCATTTGCGACCATGACCAACAGAGAATGGGGACAGATTGGAAACAACTACCTAAAAGGGCTGTTCGCTCTTGGTTTTCAAGGCTTCCTCATTATGATATGTGTCGGTATTTACGCCGTACTGGTAAACGATATGATAATCGCAGACAATCTGCACAGCGCGGTATTTTCCCTTGCCGCCTATACGGTTATCCTCTGTTTTTCCCTGTTCAAATCCGGCACACTGGCAAAATCCATATTCAACGCCCACTAAGGGCAGAAAGGAGGTTTTTTCTTGGCGTATGTACCTGTACCCAAAGACCTATCCAAAGTCAAAACAAAAGTCGCTTTCAATCTGACAAAGCGTCAAATCGTTTGTTTTGCGGCGGCTCTCTTAATCGGACTGCCGCTGTTTTTTTTGCTCAAAGGCAGCGCAGGAACAAATCTTGCGGCTATGGCGATGATTGTCGTCATGCTCCCCTGCTTCCTGCTTGCCATGTATGAAAAGCATGGACAGCCCCTTGAAGTGGTGGTTAAGAACATCATTCAGACAAAGTTTACCCGCCCAAAGGAGCGACCTTACAGAACCGAAAACCTATACGCTGTCTTGGAAAAGCAGCGAAACTTAGAAAAGGAGGTATCAGCGATTGTCAAAAGGACAAACAAAAAAGACGCGGGAAGCCGCAGGAAACAGGCGTAAGCTGACCCGCGCCGAAAAGAAACAGATTGCCGAAGCTATCCGAAAGGCTAAAGGCGACGGCAAAGCCCGCACCGCACAGCAGACCATTCCCTACCTTGCCATGTACCCGGACGGTATCTGCAAGGTTACGGAAAAGAGATATTCAAAGTGCGTCGTGTTCGAGGACATCAATTATCAGCTTGCACAGGCAGACGATAAGACCGCCATTTTTGAAAACTGGTGCGATTTCCTCAACTACTTTGACGCGAGCGTGAGCGTGCAGCTTTCTTTCATCAATCAAGGAACGCAGCGGGAACAGGCAGAAAAAGCAATCTCTATCCCCGCACAGGAGGACGCTTTTAACTCTATCCGCACCGAGTATTCGGATATGCTGAAAAATCAGCTTAGTAAAGGCAACAACGGGCTTGTGAAGCACAAATACATTACCTTTACTGTTGAAGCCGATAACAAGGCGGCTGCAAAGTCAAGGCTTTCCCGTATCGAAACCGACGTGCTTAACAATTTCAAAGTGCTTGGCGTAACCGCCCGCCCCTTATCCGGCTATGAACGCTTAAAGGTGCTGCATGGGGTATTCCACCCGGAGGGCGAGCTGTTCTCCTTTTCCTTTGACTGGCTTACCCCGTCGGGGCTGTCTACAAAGGACTTTATCGCCCCGTCCTCTTTCTGTTTTGGCGAGGGCAGATATTTCCGCATGGGTAAGAAAATCGGCGCGGCGAGCTTCCTTGAAATCCTTGCGCCGGAACTCAACGACCGTATGCTTGCCGACATACTGGACTTGGAAACGGGTGTAATCGTCAACTTACATATCCGCAGTATCGACCAGTCGGAAGCAATCAAAACCATTAAGCGCAAAATCACAGACCTTGACAAGATGAAGATTGAGGAACAGAAAAAAGCGGTTAGAAGCGGCTATGACATGGATATAATCCCGTCCGACCTTGCCACCTTTGGCAGCGAAGCAAAGAACTTGTTGCAGGACTTACAGAGCCGCAACGAGCGAATGTTTCTTTTAACTTTCCTTGTGGTAAACATGGCAGACACGAAGCGGAAACTGGAAAATGACATTTTCGCGGCGGCGGGTATCGCACAGAAATACAACTGCCGCTTGACACGCCTTGACTATCAGCAGGAAGCGGGGCTTTTATCCAGTGTGCCGATTGGGGAAAACCTTATCCCGATACAGCGGGGGCTTACCACATCAAGCACCGCTATTTTCATTCCCTTTATCACGCAGGAGTTATTTCAGACGGGGCAAGCCCTGTACTATGGCTTGAACGCCCTTTCTAACAACATGATACTCTGCGACAGAAAGCAGCTCAAAAACCCAAACGGGCTTATCTTGGGAACGCCGGGAAGCGGTAAGAGTTTCGCCGCCAAAAGGGAAATGACAAATGCTTTCCTCATTACTGACGACGACATTATCATCTGCGACCCGGAAGCCGAGTATTTTTCCCTTGTGCAGCGTCTGAACGGGCAAGTGATACGTCTTTCCCCTACGGGCAGGGGCATTGACGGCAAGCCCCAGTATGTAAACCCTATGGATATAAACCTTAATTACAGCGAGGACGATAACCCCCTTGCGCTGAAAAGTGATTTTATCCTTTCCCTTTGCGAGCTTGTCATTGGCGGCAAGGAGGGTTTGCAGCCTGTCGATAAGACCGTCATTGACAGGGCTGTAAGAAATGTGTACCGCCCGTTCCTTGCAGACCCCGACCCGGCAAAAATGCCTATCTTGGGCGACCTTTACGACGAGCTGTTAAGACAGCCGGAGCCGGAAGCTGCCCGTATCGCGGCGGCATTGGAGCTGTATGTTTCCGGCAGCCTTAACGTATTCAACCACAGAACCAACGTGGAACTTTCTAACCGCCTTGTCTGCTTTGATATAAAGCAGCTTGGAAAGCAGCTTAAAAAGTTAGGTATGCTCATTGTGCAAGACCAGACATGGAACAGGGTAACGATAAACCGGGCAGAAAAGAAATCCACCCGCTACTATATGGACGAGTTTCACTTGCTCTTAAAAGAGGAACAGACCGCCGCTTACAGCGTGGAGATTTGGAAGCGTTTTCGTAAATGGGGCGGTATCCCCACAGCCATTACGCAGAACGTCAAAGACCTTTTGGCAAGCCGCGAGGTGGAAAATATCTTTGAGAACAGTGATTTTGTCCTTATGCTCAATCAAGCGCAGGGCGACCGTACTATCCTTGCAAAGCAGCTTAACATTTCCCCGCAGCAGATGAAGTATGTTACCCACACCGAAGCGGGCGAGGGGCTTATCTTCTATGGAAATGTGGTGCTGCCTTTTGTAGACCGCTTCCCGAAAGATACCGAGCTTTACCGGGTAATGACAACGAAGCCAGAGGAAGTTTCCGAAAGCGGAAAGTGAGGTGCAGACCATGAAGCAATATAAATCCCGCGATAAAATCACGCAGAAAATGACCCGCGACGGGCTTATCGAGGTAAACGAAACACAGCAGACCGCCGAGCGTATCAGTAAACGGGAACAGGAAGCGGATTTTCAAAAGTCCCCGGAGCAGCAAGCGGCGCAGGACGGGACGCAGCTTCAAGGTGTAACGTCCCAAACTTCCCCGTTACCCCACGCGCCGGGAGTTGCCCCCGCAAGGGACACCGCCACAGCAGAGCGCGTCATGGAGCATATCGAAACAGCACAGACCCGCAGAGCCAGTAAAAAAGCGGTACATAAAGCACAGGAGGAAGCCACCGCACAAACAACATCTTCCCGCTTGCAGTTTACCGAAGAAGAACTTGCCGCCCCGGAACTGGAACGCTATATTGAGAAATCAAACAAAGCCGCTGACCGACTGGACGCGGCAAAGGCAGCTATCCCGAAACAAAAGAAACTGGTTAAGGAGCGCACCTTTGAGGAAGCCGCAGGAAAGGCAAAGACCCGACTTCACTTTGAAGAACAGGAAAAACCGATACCCGGCGGCAAAAAGGGAAACCCGCTGTCCCGCCCTGCACAGGAAGCGGGGATTTTCGTCCACAACAAGATACATTCCGTTGAAAAGGACAATTCCGGCGTGGAGGGAGCGCATAAATCGGAGGAACTTGCCGAGCGCGGCGCGAAATACGGGGCGCGGAAGTTAAAACAGGGCTACCGCAGCCATAAGCTGAAACCTTACCGGGAAGCGGCAAAGGCAGAAAAGGCAGCATTTAAGGCAAACGTCAACTTCCAGTATCACAAAACCCTGCACGACAACCCGCAGCTTACTTCTGACCCTCTTTCCCGTTTCATGCAGAAACAGCAGATAAAACGCCAGTATGCAAAGGCGGCAAAGAAAGGAGGGGCAAAAGCCGCAGCGGAAGCCACAAGAAAGACGGCGAAGAAAACCGCCGAGGAAACGAGGAAAGCCGCCGCATTTGCGGCAAGACACCCGGCGGGTGTTTTGATTACAGTTGCCGCGCTGCTTCTCTTTATCATGATTTCCGCAGGGCTGTCCTCTTGCGGGGCTATGTTTTCGGGCTTGACTAACGGGGTGCTTGGTACGTCCTACACGTCCGAGGACAGCGACCTTGTGGCAACGGAACAGAGCTATGCCGCAATGGAAAACGAGCTGCAAAGTGAGATTGACGCTATCGAAAGCACCCACAGCGGCTATGATGAATACCGCTATGACCTTGATACTATCGGGCATAACCCACATGAGCTTGCGTCTTATCTGACTGCCCTTTTGCAGAGTTATACCCCGCAGAGCGCACAGGCAGAGCTAAAGCGGCTGTTCGGCTTACAGTACACCTTGACGCTGACGGAAGAAATCGAGATACGCACCACCACCGACGAGGAGGGCAACGAGGAAGAATACGAATACCGTATCTTAAATGTGAAACTGACAAACAAGCCGATTGCTTCCCTTGCGGAAGAACTGCTGAACCCACAGCAGTTTGAAATGTTCAAAGTGTACTTACAGACACAGGGCAACAAACCGCTGATTTTTGGCGGCGGCTCCCCCGACGGTAGCCCGTCCGAGGATTTAAGCGGCGTAGAGTTTGTAAACGGCACACGTCCCGGAAACCCGGAGCTTATGGAGCTTGCAAAGCAGCAAGTGGGAAATGTGGGCGGCTACCCCTATTGGAGTTGGTACGGCTTTAACAGCCGCGTGGAATGGTGCGCCTGCTTCGTGAGCTGGTGCTATAACCAGGCCGGGAAAAGCGAACCGCGCTTTGCTGGCTGCCAGTCCCAGGGCGTACCCTGGTTCCAGTCGCATGGACAATGGGGCGGGCGCGGATATGCCAACATCGCCCCCGGCGACGCCATTTTCTTTGACTGGGATTTGGACGGTTCCGCCGACCATGTTGGCATTGTGATCGGCACAGACGGGAGCCGGGTCTATACGGTGGAGGGCAATTCCGGCGACGCCTGCAAAATCAAAAGCTATGACCTGAATTACCAGTGCATCAAGGGCTACGGCCTGATGAACTGGAACTAAACCATATGGGAAGGAGTGTTTACAGATGGCAACGAACAAAATCGACCGGATTGACCGGGAGATCGCAAAGACCCGCGAAAAGCTGGCGGAATACCAGAACCGGCTGCGGGAATTGGAGGCGCAGAAAACCGAGGCGGAGAACCTGCAAATCGTCCAGCTGGTGCGGGCGGTCCGCATGACCCCGCAGGAGCTGAACGCGCTGCTGTCCGGCGGCGGGATTCCCGGCGTGGGAACGCCTGCGCCAGACGCCCAGGAAAAGGAGGAAATTCACGATGAAATCTAAAAAACTATTGCGGACACTGGCCGCGCTTTGCACCGCCCTGGTTCTTATGGGCGGTTTTTCTGTCCCCGCCTATGCGGGCGGCGGCGGGGAACCGGCTGATGAAACCAACGATTCCAACGTACAGGTGGAGCAGCCGGAGGAAACACCGCCCCTCACCCCGGATGGCAATGCCACCCTGGTGGACGATTACGGCGGGAACAAGCAACTGATTACCGTTACCACCAAAAACGGCAACTACTTCTACATCCTGGTGGACCGGGATGACGAGGGGGAAAACACCGTCCATTTTCTCAACCAGGTAGACGAAGCCGACCTGATGGCGCTGATGGAGGACGGGGACAGCGAGGAACCTCCCGCTGTTTGCAGCTGCACCGAGAAATGTCAGGCAGGCGCAATCAACCGGAACTGCCCGGTCTGCGCCTTTACCATGACAAGCTGCACCGGCAAGGCGGCGGAACCGGAGGAGCCGCCTGCAACGGAGCCGGAACCGGAGAAAAAGTCCGGCATGAATCCGGCTGTCCTGCTTTTGGTTGTGGCCCTGTTAGGCGGCGGGGGCGCGCTCTACTACTTCAAGTTTATGAAGAACAAGCCGAAAACCAAAGGCCCGGACAATCTGGACGATTATGACTACGGCGATGAGGAAGATGAGCTGTGGGAATCCGAGGAGGGCGCGGAGGAGGAACCGGAGGAAAGTGAGGAAGAACCGGAATGACCCGCTTCACTGACAGCCCCTTTGAGCGCATGATGACACAGAAACCGGAGGGCAGGAAGAAAACTTCCCGCCCTCCTTCTTTACCCAAAAGCCACCCCTGCTATGGCTGCGGCAACTACGGGAGGCCCTGTGTGGGATTCTGCCACCGGGAACTGGAAAAGCAGCTGAAAGAAAGGAGAGATCGGAAATGAAGTATCTTATTTTATTTATCAAAATCGTTGCTGTTTTTGACCTGTGCTGTCTGGCGGTGTATCTGGGCGGCGATATTCTGACTGCCCTGATACGCAAACTTCGGAAAAAGCCTGCACAGAGCGACGACCTCTATGACTTTTCTATGGATGGCGACACAGCCGCCCCGCTGTCCATAGATTCCATCCGCCAGCTGTACTCCGGCGATGTGGAAACTTTTGTAGAAGAAAGGCTTCTGCCGGACGCCGCAAAGACGATGGAGGCATT